>Ga0179591_1236781_pt1 | contig 10045 bp, 6 predicted proteins | sample CZOMad2_1_08_16f_FD_182891 | JGI IMG/M metagenome (GOLD analysis project Ga0179591, IMG submission 182891) | Vadose zone soil fungal communities from Angelo Coast Range Reserve, California, USA - CZOMad2_1_08_16fungal (PacBio error correction) | ecosystem: Environmental > Terrestrial > Soil >... | reverse complement strand
CCCGACCCGAATATCTATCCGTTCGTTAGACAACTTTTCTTGACACTTCCCCCCCCCCTTTATTACGACTTTTGAAATTTTTTGATACCCTGAAGAAGAATCTCACACAGTGGCCGTCTTTTTTATTTTTGCAGGCCTGTTCCCTGCGAATGCCCCCCTCCCTCGAGTGTAGTCTGTCCCCCCCCCCCCCCTCTGCCCTTAGATTAGTTTCTTTTTACCTTGGATGGAGAGTAGAGAAAAGGCTGAAAGATCGACGCTAATAGATGCCTGGTTCCTCGGTACAACGATCCATAAGCTCCCTCCCCCCTCCCCCCTTTAGGTTACTTCCTTCCCTCAAAAGGCCTATAGAATACGGTACTAGTCGACAGACTTAGAACATGGCCTTCCGCTTGAACGAGCATTGCTTTGCACATGGTTCTTTAGGCCCCCTTCTTTTCCGTTCGTTTTTTTCGGTGTGAGCTGAAACAGGATTGCGTCTTCTATGCAAAGATTTGATCCGCGCCTTAGTACTCCGCCCTCCTCCTTTTCCACGTCCCCTTTCAGGAAGACCAGTAGCAAACCGATAAACCGCGCAGTTGTCGCTCTCAGTCGCACCGCGTAAGTTTCACTTCTTTTTCGGTCGTATTTCCTTTTCTTAGCACAAGTCACCCCCGATAGCTTTAACTCGACAGACGTAGTGTGGGTGGCAGTCTTTTTCCATAATCCACACACCCCCTTTTTCCTGCGTGTCCTTTTTGATAGTAGTCTCGACGCTGGTCGTCGCTTTTTTGTTTGGGGAATCTTTGATTGCTCCAGATATTCATCATCTTGATTTTTTAATTCCCCCTTAGATAAATTCTTGTTCACCTGACCTTTTTTTCCGTATAAGACTATCGTATTCTCCCTACGCAGTACCCGACCCTGTTTCTCGGACGTCCTGCCTTTTCTAGTATCCACTTCGCTCTCTCCCCTCAGGCCATGCTTTGCCGCCGGTCGCCTGACGACTTCCAGTTTTCTTGCCTATGCCCCCGCTGCAGCTCTTTTTCTTTCGCTCCTCCCACAGGTCGTTCCGACCGTATTTTCCCCGACGACGCGGCGGGGTTTTTCGTCCCTGACTTTGCGAGGCCTCAACGGGATGATATCGTGGATCCTGATTTTCCCCCCTCTGTGGGTCCCTTAATTTCAGTCGTCTCCCAAGTGAACGAATAGCGTTCCGAAGTCGTGTCCGCTCTCAGCCAAGACCTCCCTTTTCTTCCGGATACGAAAACTGACACTATGGTTCACGGGAGCGGTGTAAGTTTTTTGTTGGAAGTGAAACGTCCTTGACGCACGCCATGCCTTTATATTTATTCCCGATTTGTTTTCGAGCCTTTCCCTCGCACGGGAAGTTCACTCTTGTTTTTAGTACTCTTTGTCGATACCCCATTTGATCCCTGTCTGTTACCGTTCCTTTCCCAAGGGAGGGCTCCACAAAGCCCCTTTCAGTGTTGGGATCGATTCTCTCTGTTGTCCACCCCCTTCAACACGGATGGCTCCGAGGAGGCTTCCTCGTCCCGCGCTTAACTATTTTGTAGCTGTATTCCCTGTCGTAGACGCACAGGGAAAGTGATCGGCTCTTACACCCCGTCGTGTTGGGGCGTGTTGACACCCTTTTCGTTCCTCTGTTCTTCGACTTGACTAGAGGCCCATTGGCCGGTATGGCAACAAGTTTTGTATCGAGGATGGAGAGGCTGTCATTCCCTTCCCAATTTCTACCCCCTTCCAGAGTAACCGAACTCGCAGGCGGTCACACTCTTTTTTACGTTCCTGGGGTGAATTTCTTCTTTTTTTTTCTTTTTTTATTTTCTTTTTTTTTTTTTTTCTTGTGTTGTTGTGTTTTTTTTTTTTTTTTGTTTCTTTTTTTCTTTTTTTTTTTTTTTTTTTTTTTCTTTTTTTTTTTTTTTGTTGGTTTTTGTTTGTGTTTGTGTTTTAGGAGTCTTTTGAGATCTTTCCGTTTCTTGAATAGGGGCGTCTCCTGGACAGTTTGACCTGGCGTTGAATCTTTATCCCATTACCCCGCTTTCCTCTTCTTATCCGAAAGAGTTCCTTCCGTTTACAGGCCCTGTTCCGTTGACCGATTTTTTAGGGAACGATTCTTTTACTCTTGTTGGTCTTCTCTTACGTTCCCTTTTTCCTATCTCCTACTCATCAGCGGTTCTCGCTTCGGCCCACACTTTTCGGTAAGTGAACGGGTCACACTCTTTTCAGATCCTCCTTGTGTTTGTGTCTCCTCTTCTCTCTTCGTTAAATCCGTTCGAAGGAAAAGTGTTGAATTGTTGCCCTTACGACCCGCCGTTCCTGAGCGCTCGAAAGACAAACAAACTTTCGTTCCATACCCCACCCCGATTTTTGAGAGTCTGATTCCGTTTCGTTTTGCGCTCCTAACCACCCTTTTAGTGAAGGAAAGGGTGCTGTACCCCTTTCCAGCATTGATGGGAGAGTTACTCCGCTTACCCGGACGTTTGCTTTTTCATGCCCGACCCCTAAGATAACTTTTAAACTTAGTTTTAACTACTCTACCCACAGCATGGCCTCCGCGCGTCCTAAAGTCTCAAGACCCGGTTCCACACAAAAAACCATCCGGCTGACCCCCTTTTCGCCAATTCTTTGCAAGCCATATGTTTTTTCTCACCGGTTTTTTGGGTTCTTCACACCGTCCCCCCAATGAATTTTTAGTAGAATTTCGGCCCAGCCCGGCACCCTGATCACGCGATCGGATACGGCCCTCTTCCCCCTTTGTTCCCCTCAAGAAGGCCACAATATTCGACGGGGGGGACCTCTAATCGTTTCTCCGTTGCCTTCCATTTCCTCCATCTTATGGATTTCCGCCTAGCTCAGGCTTCTTTCGCCTCTCCCCTATCGTCCTGTTGCTTTGCGCTTAGCTCTCCTTTCGACCCGGAAAAGATTAGATTGTATTACTGATATCCGGAAATGTTCTCACCATCTTCCGCCCCCTCCACTTTCTCAGGGGCTCACCTTCGAACTTCGACCCCCGGACATTCGATTGCCCTCAAGATTTTGAATCCTTTGAACATAGATCATGGTCTCTTCGTTTCTGTCTACGACTTGTTTTTTCACCCCCTTTCTCGACCCTTCTTTCACCCGCTGCTTCCCCCCAAAGGAACCTAGGTTGTACGGTGGCAGTCCGAGTGTCGAGTTCTGCTGAGGGTCGATCAGTGTTCGGCGCCCTTCCATGGAAGCTTCTCTTTTTTAATTTTCGCAGCTCCTAGTGCTAGTTGTTGTTTTCACCCCCACCGCTCCTGGCATGGGAGCGTATCATTCCCGACCGATCGCTTCATTGTTTGGAATACTCGCTTCCCTTTCTCACCCTCCCCAATGGTCGTTCTTGTAAGATAGCCGTCTTTTTTATTTTTATATTCTTTGGTCCCTTGTAAAGCTGAGTTTGCTCATCTTTTTCTTGCCTTAGTTTTTTTTATTATGCGTCTTATCGACCACTTCCTCCTTCTCCCTGACAGACACCAATAATGCATTCTTCCGTTTTCCCCTCCTTTCCCTCCCTACCTGTATTTAGCCGACAACTCCCAACGAATTAATCCCCCCCAAAAGATTAATTACCACGAGTCGTACGTACATCGGATATTATTAATTTCCAGTAGGTTTTCGCCCGCTCCTTTTCAGTACCCCCTGATGAGAGCTGGCTCTATCGCCATTTTTCTCAAGCTGCGGCTACCTCTAAGCTTACCTCCAGGACCCCCTCTTGTTCCGTTCTCTTCTTTCCCTACGCCGACCCCACTCCATCCTTTGGGCATTCATGCTTACGATTCCAATTTCGTTTCTCAGCCCTCTCTACGTTTCGGAGAGTCCGAGGCGCTGCGCCTCGTCCCCATCGACAAATACTGCGTCCGGTGTGTTTGTGACGATTTTCATTCAGACGGGCCGTCTTGTAGAGGAAGAGAGCCTGATTCTTCCACCCCCTAGCCCTTTTGAAGTCTTTCCTTTTTTCCCCTTTAGCACCTCACGCGAGAATTCCATTGGGGATCGGTCCCGATCCCGTACAGGGCCTTAATTTCCCTGAAGACCCCGTCAGGCCATGTTAGTCCTTCCGTCCCGAATCTATGTTAGAGGAGCCTGATAGCGGCCGGTCCGTTATAGACCGGTGCTGTTCTTTACGGTTTGTCAGTTAATCTTCTATTTTGCAGAAGAGAATTCGAAGGCCTTGAGGCCCACTGTGGTCATTTGCTCTAAGCTAACCCCCGAAGTGACCTCCAGTACGCGCTGGCGTGGTCCCCCCTCAGTTGCTATCTTTCCTTCTCTGGGTTTTATGTTTTGGCCCCTCGCCTGGCTGCTCCTAAGAAGGCCAATTTATCTGTGTCGCCGTGTAGTGAATGTTTCCGACCTACTTATCGTGTTGATCCTTGTCCAGCCTATCAAGGGGGTTTCCCCAGTTACCGTCAATAGCGAGCACTATTGTTCTTATGTTCCTCTGATTCTCATCAGGTTTTTTTGTTTCTGAGGACCAGAGCCCTTACCCTAGTGACTCTCGCCGGAGTAACGAAGAATATCTGTTAGTGGTACCAGTACAGTCTCTTTCCGTAGACCCTTTCCTCACCGTGCCGCAGAGTGAGTAGGAGTATTCGACAGGGCTCGTGCCGTCCACCTACTGCTCTCTTCGGCCTCAATGCTGCCCTAGTGCGTCTCCCTTTCGGGTGTATCTTCAGGCAAAATTGGCCCCGACAGCCCCGGTTTTCTCCTCGAGTCCCCGTCCCACAGCGCGATTATTCATCCCCCGCCATCCCTAAACCGTTTTTACGCGAGCATAGTTTTTCAACCAGCGTCCCTCCGACTCCACAAGGCGAGGCTCAATCCCCTCAGGTCCTTCGTGCCATATCGCCAATGACATTTTCTTTTTCTCTCCCCGGATCCTTTTCGCCCTTCATTTTCAGTCTACAGGATCTTGTAAGACGATCTCTTTTTCGTACTTTCGCCTTCCTTCTCGCCCACGGAATCACGGCACCCCGGCCCGCCAGTTGTCGATGTTTTCGCGGCGAACCAGCGCCTTTTCTTTCTTCTCGTTTTCGATGCGCGACGCCCTTGGACTATCAGTTGTACATTGTCTTTCCCCCCACTCACTTTCTGGGTACCCTGCTAGTCTAGATTTAATCTCAAGACTCGGTCCCTGGTTTTAGAGCATCGTCTCTGAGTCCCCGTCTGTTCCTTCTTGCTACCAATGGGCCTTTTTCTTCTCATGGAGATTTCAATCTGTCAGAGGTGGTTCTTTCCCAACGTCTGAGTGCCCCATTATTTGTTATCCTGTAGTTGGTCTTTCCTCCCCCTCTAATTATTTCTTCTTCCCGTTGATATTTTTTTTAGACGTCCTGGAGTTGTATCTCTCCAGACGGATACTCCGCCAGTTATTTTTTCTAAATGTTTTGATTTTGCCTTCCTTCTCCCTTGCCGATTTCCTTTCCTTCCCCCCTCATTGTTCCAGATCTGCATACACTTCCCTGTATCGGTTTTTTTTTGCGCTCGGCCCTTTAGTTTGCACGGATCCGTTGTGTAGTTACCCCTTCTTCCAAAGCACGAGTTTTCTTTGTACCCCCCCCCCTTCCCCCCCCCCCCCCCCCACCCACACCACCCCCCCCCCCCCCCATTTTTACCTATTTCTTGCGTCCCCCCTTTATCGGAAGTTCCCTGATTTCACGCAGTCGTGCTTTGGTTCTCATCGGTTGCCATTGGGATGAAGACACTGGCGACAGCGGCTTTCATTTATCTCTCCTTTTTACCCCCCCCCTTCACTGACAAGTTTCTAGATGACTCTGCCATGTCTTTTTTCTGCCTGCAGAACGTACTTTTTGTTCCACCTTGTTTTTTTCTTTAAGAGATTGATATTTTTCCCCCACTCCCATGCTTATTACCCTTTACAGACCCCCCTTGATTTCACGTCTTTCCGTAAGGAGCGCTGGTCCCGAGTACACCGCTTCTCGACCCGTATGTTTCCCCCCATTGTCGTCACTCGCTTCTGCCATGGCCTTCATTTTTCCTTGGATTCTCGTTTCGTGATGTTTAACCAAACCTTGCCCCACTTTTCCAGCCTCCCCAGCCGTTTCTACTTTTTTCCCACAAGTGCGCGTAGCCCAGATCCTACCCACAGAAATTCGCCCCGCGGTTTTCGGTACCCTCGAGACCCACCGATGGCTGTTATCCCTCCCCTATAGATTGTCATCATTCCTGACCTGTATTCCACCTTCTTTGTCCTACCTCCCCATAATCCGGGCTTCCCATACGTTCTGGTAGAGTCATTCCCTAACTAGGAGCATATCATAACCTTCGCCACGTCCCCCCCTAGTCTTAGGTCAGGCTGCCGTCCCACCAACTCCTCGACCCTGCCCGATTATTGTTCGAGTTTCCCTCACCCCCTTTTTTGTTTGAGCTATTTACCCCTTCCCTCTCCCCCCATCGTTTCTGCAACTTCCCTGATATAAGTCTCTAGGACAGGTCTCCCATTTTTCGCGTGATCACTCTGTCGCGGCCCGCGAACTGTTGTTACAAATGCTTTTCTGCCAGTTTCATATGATTTCCCACTCCGTATACTTACCTTTTTCTGTCCTCTTTCCCCCCCCCCCCCTTGGAAAAAAGGTGGCAGAAGGCCCCAGTCAGCTCGTGCGTCCTCTGTGTTTGTTAGGCTCCCTCTGGACCTGTTTTCCCTTCCCCGTGGCCCAAGTTTTTCTTGTACCCTGGCTCACTCCCCTTTTTTCGGTCCTCTTGGGTCCCCTCCTCTGAGTAGAAATGCGTATACCCTGATTTCCTTCGATTCTGGCCATTCCTTTTCTCCGTACCTATGTTTGCATTTTGCTCGCGTTTTGTTACCCCCCCGCGGGCCCCCCCCCTTCCCCACACCAGAACTGTGGTAGCCTTTGGCCGGCGCGTTGATCTTGGGTTTTCCCATTCCTTTCTGTAGTTGCCTTGTGCCTTCGACGGGTCACCCACATTTATTTCCCCCCTTTTTTGTCTCTCCACCAATATTTCAACCTACTTTGACTTTTTGCGTATGGATTTGATCCTCGCTATTGCGCCTCTTGTGCAGTGAACATTTTTATTTACCCCCCCTTCCCAGTTACGATTCCCCATCCCCCCTCAAATTCGCCTGGCAGCTTGTGTTCGTGATATTTCCGCTGCCGTCCCCCCTCTCTGTAGGATTATGATATGCTTTTTTGTCTGTTTTCCCCTCGTAGAACGGTTCTTCCACTTCAATCCCCTTAGTATATCTCACATTCTCTCTCAGTGTCCAACCCCGCCTCTCTCCAAAACGTAATCCCACCCCCCCCCCTCTTCCAACATTAGTTTTTTTCATCTTCTTCTTTCCCGGGGGATCCCCCTGCGCCTGATATTCGCCTGTTATGCTCACCCTATGTCTTTTGGTTCCCTTCTTCCCCCCTCCTTCCTTCTCGTGTCTTTTTTGCTCTTTCTGGCTTTTTGCCTGTTGACGAGAGTTCACCTCTTCACCAAGCCAACACGGACACCTTATTTTTTTTTCCTTTTCCCCCCCACCCCCCCATTTGTTTTTTTCTCTTCTCGGTTCGTTATTTGGATCCAACAGCGGTATCTCTTGTTGTGTCCGGAATGAAGCTTCCTTTTTCCAGCGTACCCCCCCTTAGGAGCATTCTTTTATCTTTTTTTGTTTTTGCCTCCTGACCTTTTGTCCGTCCCTCCAGAGAAACCAAAATCGCGTCCTGTTGACCAACAAGGGCCACCACAACTATCCCTCCCTTCAATCCCCGAGGCTTCTTTTTGTGTCGTTTTCCCACCTGTTTGGTCCCCTGGCGCCAGACCGGTATTCTGTGAAACTATTCCCTCCCTCCCCCCACCCCCCCCGTCCCCAGTTACTCCCCCTAGTTATTATTTTGTCTTAAAGCTATTCTGGTTCCCTGTTATTCTGCAGCTTTCCCTTACTTTTATCATAGAACGGGCTAACAGACCCTCTCCTACCGGCCCTAATGGTTTTTTTTTTCCTTCTTCGCCCCCCCCCTGTTTTAGTCAGAAGACTTGTAACGAATGTTTTTCGCGTCACATTCTCACCCGTGGCGAGTTTATTGAGTAGTGGTTTTTACATTTGCGTATACTTATCCTCCTTACGACTGGCGTCTGACTTTGAAAGAAATTCGGTTTGCACCTTTTTATTTATTTTTTGCCCTAAATGATATGACGGGTGTCTATCGTGCACCAGCAGTTTTTGTCCCCACATCCCCTTCTGCCTCCGGCCAGCTTGAGACTTCTCTTCACTGTTGTCTAGCTCTGCCTTCCCACCCTCTTCCTGTCCACTAGAATCCTGTTGCTAAACCTTTTTTTGATATGACCCCCCTTTGTTGACCAATTACCTTTTCTCGTCCCTCCCTTCTGAGTGACTATTGTTGGTTCCATTCGTCCCCGTCGTGAGAGATAGTCCCCCTGTTTTCACCCCCGATGGTTTTAGCTTCTATTAGACGAGATTATCCCCAATAGTAAACGATTTCATGAGGATTCCCCACGCCGACCTTCCTCGTGGTGGTTTATTCCCTCCTCCCCCTTGTGTGTTTTCTTCTGGGCTCACCGGAGAAATAACAGCTTCAGTTGATTCTGATCTCATCGTTCAAGCTCTACGTGACCTTCCCCGCGTATGAGGCCTTTTTTCGTTGACTCCTTTGTTGTGACGTGTCGGAGGGTTGAGGTCTCTCCTTTTTTTTTTCATTCGTGTTTTCATTTTGACCTTTGCGTATTTTGAAGAGTGTCGCGGTACTTAGCCATTTTCCTCTTCGACCCAGGCCTCGTACGTTTGAGCTCTGAATCATTTTGCTCCCAAGTTTTTTTTTTTCTTTCGTGTCTCCGCTTGCTCTTCTTGTGCATCGCAAAAACGATGTAGATCACTGAGATCCAAGCACAAGTAAGTCATGCATCACGTTGTTTGTGAATGTTTTTCTGCTTTGTCTCTTGGAGGTTTACCACCCCCACACGAACGTTAATTCCGTATTAGAAATGTCGTAACTTAAGGGATATTGTTACGATTTAGTTTGCCTTATTGAGTGTATGTGGTCCTTTCTTGAATCTCCCTCTGACTGTTTTTCTTATTGCGATGAGAGTTGCCCACGAATTTATCTTTGGTCGCTAAATTTTTCCCCTTCGTTCGAGGCTGACGTCCTTTCCAACAACCAATCAGGCAACTCAGTCCGCCAACCCAGCGCTTTCTTCTCAGTTCTGTTTCCGACTTGACAGACATTGTCCCTCCCATTCCCCTATGGACTTCTGGGTTAGTCGCTACCGAGCGGATCCTTCTCCTCGCGTGCGAGTGAGGGCGAGAGGTTGTTGTTTTTTTTGTTGTTTGTGTCATGAAACTGCCTGCTATGCTGAGTTTCTATTTACATACGCCCTTGATGCACTTCGACCTAGCTTCTACTTTTTTAATTATGCGCCTTTCCTGTCTGTTTCCTGGGTTCTTCGTCTCCTCCCCCCTCAATCAAATACTGCCCGAATGGGTTAAATACCCTGTCCTTTTGGACCTCGGTATAGTCCCTGTGCCATCGTTACATCCGGATTGTATATGCCTTGACTGCTTTCCTCCCCCTCTTTGTCTTTTTTTTTATTTTTTACTGTCGTCCCGTAATGGTCTGCTGGGCTTCGGTTTTTGTTTGCTCTTTTACTTGATTATTGGGAAGGTCTTTTTTCTACTACGGGAGCTCTACGCTCCGCGTTTTCTCATCCTCGTCGTTGCAGACCTTCAATTAGTATTTTATATGTTCGTGCACTCTACTGGAAGCGTGCCGGCGAAGCTGCGAGCTGTTTGTGGTTCTCAGAGCTCCTATCCCCTTCCATCGTATCACTTTGCGCTTTCAAGTTTTTTTTCCTTCCCTTTTTCCCCCCTGGACCGTCGGGCGACCTCTGAATTCATACTTCGAGGATGTTGCTCTTTGTTCCTGTCTTATTTATTGGTCTGAATGGTTCTATTTGTTTCCTTATCCCTCGTCTCTGTATCAATCCCCCCTTTTCTCCCTTGAAGGAGTTAGATGGAGGTATAGTTTTCCTTCATCTGGCCATA
>Ga0179591_1380237_pt1 | contig 10046 bp, 16 predicted proteins | sample CZOMad2_1_08_16f_FD_182891 | JGI IMG/M metagenome (GOLD analysis project Ga0179591, IMG submission 182891) | Vadose zone soil fungal communities from Angelo Coast Range Reserve, California, USA - CZOMad2_1_08_16fungal (PacBio error correction) | ecosystem: Environmental > Terrestrial > Soil >... | reverse complement strand
GTCACCGAGAAGGGGTTGAAGCCTCGGATAAGCGTGCCCTTCTTTGCCCTTCTCTAGGAAACCACCCTTGGAAGCTCCCCTGCGAAATCCAGGACTTCCTGTGGGTTGACAATCCAACGTGTTCCGAAAAAAACAATGACTTCCCCTCTCGAAGGAGGTATGCCCAGCTTTCTTCTGTGAGATGAGCCGGCCTTCTCTCCCTACGAGGTAGGTGTATCGGATGCCTTTCCTCAGAAGAATCAAGCGGCCTATCCCGGAAGGTTTTCAGTCTTCTCCCTTTTATCGGTTGAAGGAGATAGGTTATTCCCGTTTCTCCCCCAGCAAGAGAGTTTTGAGTCCCTTTCCCTCTTTGAAGGAGAAGATGATGGGTGCCGCGCTCTTTTCTCCCCATAATAACTTTCTTCTCTCGGATGGAAGAGACATCTTTTTTTGCGGAGAGGACGAGTCTCCCAACAATGGAGAGGTTTAGATACGAGACGTTTTTAGAGGGTTCTCTATTTTTCTTACCTTCTTCCCCAGAAAAGAACTTTCAGAAGCGTTCGAGGAAATTCTCAAGGAGAAGTTCTTCTTCCTTTTTTCCTATCTCCTGCTTGGGAGCTTTCGTTCTCTTGCCAGGTAGAACATAAGAGGGACGCTCCCCCCCAGGTAGAGCGTAGCGACTCCCCTTCCCCAGACCCCGATCGAGTAGCGAATCTTAAGAACGGCGTTGGAACGGCCTTTCTGTGACCAGCGCTCTTTTTTTTCACCCCATAAAAGAGCCGTTTTCTGTCAGTGTAAGAAGGTACCATCCCCCCCAGATATACAACTTTTTTCCCCTAGGGCTACCCACCTCCTTTCCTCCCCCCTCTTTTGTAGACACCCTTAAGGCTTTTTCTGACGGAGGAAGGCGCCCCTCTTTAAGGCTGTTTTGTTGGGCGTCCTTGTCTAGTAGAGGCACTGAACCCTGCGTTGCTCTCCCCTGGGAAGGTGAGCATTTCATAGTAACAGTAGTCTATCCTTTCTTCCGGGCTGTCCAGAGCCGGGAACACGCTTTTCCCTGAAGGTTACGTCCTCTTCTCTGTGGTAGATGTACTATTCTCGTCGGAGGCGTTCCTTGTTTCTGCACTTGATCGTCCACATTTTTTTTTTTCCTGAGAGAAGTGCAATCGTGCCACGTTGTGGTGTTTGCATTGTTTTCCTCCTCCCGGTGTGGCGCTCGTTCTCTTCCCGGTCGAGCCCCTTTCGGCTGTCGTCGAAGCCGATGCTTTTTTTTTTTTTCTGTTTGGTACGTGTTGAGGTATTCTCCCCCTTCTTGGCCTCCTTTCCGCGGTTTGACGGTACAGCTTCCGGATTCTCTTTTTCAGAAGAACGGAGGGCCCCCTTGCAAGCGTGATCTGTGTCTTCTTTTTTCTGGAAGGTGGAATTATCGTCCTTGTTCTTCCTGGTCGGCAGGAGGGGACCGGACTTTAGGAATAAGAGAATTTTCTAAGGAGAGCAGGTCGGCTGAAGTCATCTTTTTCCCTTTTTCCTCCTCTTCCGGAAAGTATTCAGAGACCTTCAGTAGTTTTCCCGGATAGTATAGAATTCTCCTTCCAAGAGTTGGACCCGGTCTCTTTTTGGAGTCGGACCCCCTTTTCGTCTCGTGAGCAAAAGCATCCCAATTCCCACACTTCCCCCGCGTGGCGCGCTCCACGGCAGGCGCCCTTTCGAGCAACCTGCCCTTTTTCCTTCCCGACGATGATCAGCGTTGCTTCCTTTCCCGCCCAACGAGCAGGAAGTTGCTGACCGTTTTGGTGGACGGCCACGCTGCCTTCTCCTTTCTCTCTGGCGCAGCCGTAATGTCGTCTTTTTTCCCGGTCCGAGGCGGTGCGCTCCTCCCGTCGTCGAGACGGACAGCGCTTTTTCCGTCCAGTTTTCCCCCCCTTGAACGCGCCGGATCGCTCGACGCTTTTTTTTTCGCTCGAGGGGCCTCGGACACAGCGCTGTGACGCGTTCCCCTAGCGCAAACTATGGTGTTGTTCGCGAAGGGCCCTCACGAGCCTGGTTTCTTTCCCAAGTAAGCGGCCGATTCCTTTTGAAGTACCCCCTCCAATCCTTCTTCCTTGCGGAATAGCGACCTCCTATTCTGCGCGCAACCGTTCCTCCTCTTGCCTCGAGAGCGCCCCCTGCCTTCTTTACAAAGAGGTGGGAGTGCTCTTTGCGAGTCCCGTCCTTTTTTGCGTTCTGCTCCGGCGGCGATTTCAGTTTTTCTGAGAAGGTACGTGGACTGTTTTTTTTCCACGTGATTTCCTCTTGCTCCGAAACACCCCAGCCTTTTATTTGCTTTACGCGATAGGGGGGCGTGCCGTGTAAGTTCTGAGGACCAAAGACAGATTAGTGCTTTGGGCAGATTCGACGCGTCTTCTCCCTAGTCGGCAGAAGTAAGTCCAATTTTCTTTTCTTTCCGCATTCCCCCGGCGCCGAGGAGGCGCTCGTCGATTTACTTCCTTCTCGAGCAGCGAGACGCTTTCCTCTCTGATCGAGCTGTGCGCCCTTCGTCCCGTCTTCTTTTCCTCCCAATCCGTTTTTTGTTGTTTCTCCTCTTTCTTTTCACCGTGTCTGACAGCTCGAGCATCTCGCCCACCTCGGCCCTTTCTCCCGAGTTGACACGCCCATTCTCGCTCTCTTTTTTCCCCTGGAACAAGATATCCTGGGCATTCTTTTTCTGCAAGGCTGGCGCCGAAGGTCTCCTTCTCCTCCTCTTTCTTTCTTCCGTAAGCGGGCGTGTAAGGCCGTCCATCGTTCTGACTTCCGTGCCGCCCCAGATACGCGTCCCGCTTTGGGGGGAGGCGCCCTTCCCTGGAACGAACCCACTTTCCCTTCTTTTAAAGGCTAACTGCTGGTCGCCTCCCCTTTCCCTAGAGGTAAGAACGATCACGCCCCCCCCTTTCGAGTCGATTTCACCGTTACCTCCTCCATGCTTTCTCCTTCGTCCCGCAGTTGGCAGATCTTTTGAGAGATTTTCTCTCCCTAATGGCTAGACCGTCTTTTTCCCCCAAGCAGGGAGCCCTTTCTTTTTCTTTTATCCTGAAGCTGGGCATTCCTGTCCTCCATTCTGTGTCAGTTAGATAACCCAAAGTTTCATCGTCCAAGCGCTGGACGTTGCCTTTTTTTTTTCAAGTAGGGACGGAAGAGAGGCCGCTCTCTCTTTACTGGACGGGACCAATCTATCTTTCTTTCCTTTTCCCTTCCCCTCGACTACGTGAGCGCCGACACTTTCCCTGAAGGGATGAGATAGAGCGTCTCTCTTTTCGTAAAAATCAGTGGACAGCAGTTTCCCCCTCCGGTATGCGGGCAACGTTTCTTTCCTTTTCCTCTGATCAGCTTTCAGCGTGTTCTCTGGTGGCTCGATCGAGCAGCTTTTTTTTGGAGAGAGACAACGCTTCCCTCTTTCCCCCTTGCGGGCTGTAGGGTGTTGGCTCCCTCCCCACGTGTACGAAACTGTTTATAGCCTCCCGCTCTAAAGGGTCAACCTTTTTCAAGAGCGACAGGCCTTTTTCCTTATAAGGGCGCCCGCTGGTTTTTCCCTTTCTCCCTTCCCTCCCTTCCGGAGAGCGCTTGACTTCCGAGCTCGCGGAGACACACTCTCCAGAAGACATCGACTTTTTTTTCCCTGGAGACCGCAGACGTGCTTCTCTCCTCCCCGGGAGCCTGGAAAATACCAGCATTCTTCCCTAACAGATGTGCCTCGTTCCAAAGACTTCTCTTCCCGTGACCTTCGCACCGCCGCTTCTCCCTTCCCCCCGTTCCCACGAACACATGCTTCCCCTCAACGTTTTTCACAAACTTCGAGGCGACGAACGTGTCGCTTCCTTTCAACACAGGCTCGGCGCATCTTTCCCAAAAAAAAACTCGTTTTTTTTTTCTTTTTCCCTTGCCAGGGGCACGTCGCTAGTCCTTAGTTCTCTCCTTCCTTCTCCCAGGCAAAGACGTTTCCCCCCTCTCCACGAGAAGCCGCTAGTCCTTCCCCCCACCCTTTATTTGAAGAACCGTCTTCCTTCCTCCTCAGGGTTAAAGAGAATGACAAGTCTTTCTCCATGGACGAGGGGCCCTTATGCTCGAATGATCACCCTTCTTTTTTTCTCTCGAAAAGGCCTCGCATGTCTTTTTCTCTTTCCTTACGAGAACCCGAACATTCCCCTTTCAGATGACGCCTCTAAGGAATAAGACTGCTCCCCCTTTTTCACCGAATTATCCTTTCCCACCTATGGCGAAGATTCTGGCACGAGGGCACGCCGATAGGTTCTTCCTTTGGGACTTTCCTCATGAGAGAAGACCGGCGTGTGGGCAAACTCTCCGAGAGCTGGCACCGTCCGTTCCTCATGGAGCGGTCCCCCCCGAGATTTACTCTCCATTTGATCGTTGCAGGCGTCTCCCGGAGGACCTTCCCTTGGAAGTCTTCTTTCTTTCGTTCTAACTGGAATACAGGTCCCTCCGTCGCCCAAAGCAGCCTTCTTTAGCCCAGCCGGCGAACCCTCCTTTTCCAAGTAGATAAGAGGCTGTACCCTCTTTTTCCCTCCCGAGAGGGAGGGAATCAAGTTCCTCCTTTTCCTTAACACCACGATCGCTACCCGACTCCGGGCGGCGCGTCTGGCCGAGCCGCACCCTCTTCTCCTTCCCCAATCCGAGATTGCACTAACATTTTTTTGGCTGGGAGGAGGAGCCACTGAGCGCCTTCCCTCGATTCAGCGGTCTCTTCCTTTTCGCGCTGCGGTTAGGACGGCCCGCTGACCTTTCCAACCGCTACCGGCGATCTGCGTCGTAGGAAGATTATTCTGCTTTTGAGTACGGCTAACAAGAAGCCCATTTTCCCGAGTAGCGATTTTCTAAGATAAAATACGCCCCGGGAGACCTTTTTCTTCCTTTGACCGAGCCGGGTGTTGTTTTTTGACCGAGTCCCCAAAAAGAAACGGTCTGTCTTTTTTTGCAAGCCGAGGCGCGCTTTTTTTCGTGAGACGGGCCCGCCCGCCTCTCTTTGCCAACAACGCGCGGAGCTCGCTTCTAAGATATATTTTACCTACTACGTGTTGTTTCTTCTCCCGTACTTTCGAGCTTTTTGCAGGCGGTCGGCTCCTTTTCGAGAGCACCGCGCCCTTCTCTTCAGCAGTCGGCGTAACCCCTTTTTTTTGGTGGACAGCCCGTTTTTTCCAACCGGCGGCCCCGCAGAGACAGGCGGTTTCTTTCCTCATGGGAGGATGTGTAGCGCCTTTTTTTCTCGAGAGACGACTGACGTTGCGGCAGCGGTGAGCAAGTTCATACCCCCCCCCACCCCCCCCCCCCCAAAAAGCAGCGCATCGCGGCCCCCTCCTCCTTCTTTTCGGAGGATCGCAATTGATAGTTCTGTGGCGGGTCAGCTTTCTCGGCAACGACCGCCTCCCGGAAGAGACCGCTTCCTCTCCTTCTTGGTGAAGGCCTTTCCTTCCCCCCATACCTACGTTAGCTTCTCCCGATTGAGCGAAAGCGACTCTTTCCTCCTCCGCCCACGCGACGCACGGAGTCCTCGCGATCGAGGGGTTTTTTTCTTGAAAGTGATGAAAAGCCCCTTTTATTGCTAAGCTTGGAGCTTTCCCCCCTTCGCGTGATCGAAGGCGCTCGTGTTTCCCCGGATGGGCTCCGGAGGGGACCTTCCTTTGTCGAGGTTGGCCCCTTTTTCTGGCCAGGTAGAACAGAATCTTGTCAGATGTGAGCCAAATCTGTTCCTCCCGAGGTTGAGTCCACTCCCCTTCGAGAATGTAGGAGTCCTCCTTTTTTCCTCTCCCAGCCGACCTCCCCAGCACCCCCTTTCCGCGGTTCCTCCCCGAGCCGTGTTTTCTCCCAGGCGGGTCCGATTCTATCTTTTCCCCCATGATCTACACTTCGGCGGGCTGACAACGAACCCTGACTCCCCTCCACGGAGCAAGGCGGGTTGTTGGAGGCCGGCGCACCCCCCTCTTTTTACTAGAAAGGTGATTTGCATTTCTTTCGTTAGCGGACCCGAATGGCGGCCGTTGTTTTTTTTCCTGTGAGCATTCGATTTTCCCCCCTCGTCCATGGCGGCCGGCTGTCTTTGGAACCCGGCGGCCCTCCCCCGTGACCAGCCGTTTCATAACTGTCTTTTTCTTTTTTCAGGCGCGTCGTCGGCCCGTCGTTAGAAGGCGGGCCTTTTCAAAAGGTAGATATTTTTTCTCCCTGCCCCTATGGGCACTGTTATGATCCTTTCTTTTTTTTTGCAGTCGGGCAGATGAGCCTTTTTCCTCCCGTAGTAGAATGGGCCTCGTCCTTTTGCTTCGAGCTGTAGTCGAATTTTTTTTTTCTCCTTCGGGTGCTTGGTAGGTCCCTTTTGGTAGTACTTCCTTCCCTCCCCTGTCAGCGGTTGATTTCCAGGCCGGCGGAGAAGTCGTTTTCCTTCCCCCTAACTGAGGGAAAGAGTGGTCAACGTCCCTTTTTCTTTGATCCTGGCGTGTAGTTCCATTCGGATGACTGGTAATCTAGTCCGCCGGTCCTTTCCTCTGTGGCAGGAGGGACTTCGATTTCTTTCTTTCCCATGGGCGTTGTCTCCGGCTTGGCGGCACTTTCGCCTGCTTACACTTTTCTTGCATGGAAGACGGCCCGGGGCTCTTTTCTTTTTTTTTGCCGCTGGCCCCTTTTCCGGGTTCCGTTGGTGGTTCTCCCCGTGTCGTAAACGGTTTAGGACTTCTTTTTTCCGCACCCGCCAGGGCAGCCTTTTTAGGATAGTCAGCGTGGCTCTTCTTCGAGGCAGGCGCGTTTCCTTCTGATCGGTCTTCTCTTTGCCGTCCCTTTTTTTATAGGCGGCCGTCGGCATCCTCCCCCTGAAGAAGGGGATGCGAAGGGAGGGGGACGTTCCCTTTCTTAGGGCGCGAACGTTTTTCCCTTTCTCCGTCGTCGAGTGTGAGTCGCGGTTCGTCGGCAGCGACCGCCTCTTCGTCAGGAACGCGCCGGCTCGCTCGACTCTTTTTTTTTTCTTCTTCCGCTGCTTCTTTCCCGTTCTTTCCACCCCCCGGCCAGCGCTTCGCAAAATAGGGTTTGTGAGCGAAATGGCCCCCTCCTCAGGCCCAGCGTCAGCTCTTTCGACCGACTGGCCGGTTTTTTCTAGTACCAATCACATTACGGTCCCTCTCAGGAGGTTCCTCGAGAATGATCACTTTACGCTTCCGTCCGCTTTTCCGCCCTGAGACGATGATAGAGCTTTTTTTCGCCCGAGAGGACCAACGATTTTTTCCCTGGCAGAGGGCCCTGTTTTTTTTCACCAGGCAGGTTTGCACTCTCCTGGGGGCGCGACCGTGGGCTCCTCCTAATGAAGGGAAGATGCGCCTTTCTATGGTAAGAAGGGTCCTCCTTTTCCCCCTGCTTCAAGTCGTTGCACTCAAGAATCGTTTTCCCCCCGCTTGCCAGGACCGGACGCGCTTTCGGCTTCGGCGCAGGACATGATGAAGCCCAGTTTTTTTTTTTTTTCAATATGTGAAGAAAGTAAGGCGACGTATTCTTCGTCCCCAACGCAGGTTTTCTCTCTAGATTGAGTAACGTCCGATGGTTTCTTCGCCCTTCGCGATGCAGGACTATATTCTCTCCCTTTTTTTATCGCGATAGGAGCAGAGACGCCTTCCCTCTTTTCTTTCCTGCGAAAACCAGCGACTTGAGAGTTCTCTTTCCCCTTCCTCCGAGCGCCTCCCGGCGCTTTTTTTCGGCCTCTTATGCCCGACATGGGCGGCCATCTTTTTTCCGATGAAAAAGCGAGGCCGGTTTCTTTTTTTCCCCCGCGCGAGAGTGAGGTCGCCTAATTTGAGTCCTTTCCCCCTCCCTTTCCCGGCGACTCGACCACCCTTTTTCTTCCTGCAAGAAGGTCAGGTACCTTTCGAGACACCTTCCCCCCCTCGAAACTGCTTGGTGTCCGCCCTTCTCCCGCGTGCCTTCGCCGGTACTCTCCCCCCTAGGTGTACGAGCGGGCAGCGCTCTCCTCCTATCAGAGTAGACAGGGAGGACCCGCTTCCTTTCCCTCTCGATCGTGATCTTCATCTCCCCTCTCCTTCTTCCCTTCTTTTGTAATCGCCCCCGACTTTTTCACGATGAATGCGATTTCTTTTCGAGGAGGTGGCCCATTTCGTCCCCCCCCCTTTGCTCGTGGTGCCTTTCATCTTTCTCGATGCGTGCCCCCCTTTTTTTTTGAGCCGCCGTCGTCAGGAGCGCCCTTTTCTTGCCGGACGGCGTTACTGAAAGGGCCAAGAGGACGGTCCCTTTCCCCTCCGACATTCCTTCCTACGACTCCCTTTCGCCCTGAGCGAGACTTCCCCCTTAAGCGGGGCAGTACAACTCCCCCCCTTCCCAAAGGTATTAGGAGAGGGTATGAGGTACCCCTTCTTCCTGATTCAAGTTTTCTTCCTCTCCTCCGGCGTTTGGCTTCTTCAGGAAGGAGCCCCCTTTAGAGAAAAGATGATATCCTCTTTTTTTCTTCGGGTGCTTTTTTTTCCCGTACCGTCCCCCTGTTCCCTCCTCCCCCAACGGACTACAAGCTTCCCTTTCCCCCCGGGGAAAGAGAAGGCTTCTGTGCAAAGATGGGAGGAGTAAATGTCTTTTTCTTGAGTCCTACCCCTTTGCACCCTCTCCCTTTTCCAGCCCAATGTGTTCGATGCCCCCTCCCAGACGGGTTCCCAGCCTTAGAAAGCAGCCTCTCCACGTTTACTGGGTCTCCCCACTCAGGATCACTTTCCTCCACAGCTGTGCCCTCCGTTAGGCTGACACCCCTTCTAAGATGGAACATGGTCAACCGCGGACCTTCTCCTCCCTAAAACGCACCCCCGCCCCTTTTCGTCTCTTTCTCCTACATCTCGAACCCTTCCTCTTCCTCCTCTTTCCCAGGTCGAAGGAAGGCGACCCTCTTCCGTAATGCAACACACCAACAACCTTTTCTTTCACCCTTCCTCTGCATACCCCTTTTCTCTCTTCCCTAATTTTCCCCCCGCCGCAGAAGACGCTCCTTTCTTAAAACCCGGGATGACGCCTTTTCCCTAAGCCGTTCATGTCCTCTGATTCCTCCCTCCTCAATGGTCCTCTTTTTGACTGGTAAGAGATCTCCCCCTTTTCCCTTGTCTCAGCGAGAGAAAAGGAAGCGCCTTCTGGCCTCTCCCTTTGAACTCCTCCCTTTTTACCCTTTCCTCTCCCTTCGGCACTACAGCCTGCCCTCCTTTTTTTTCTCGGGGGATAAAATATGTCCCTTGGGTCCATTTCGCTGTCACTCTTCTCTTCTGGTTTTCCCCTTTTTGGACACTTTTGCCAGATTGGGAGGTTCAACCCTCGCCCTTCTTTTTCACAGAGGCCTGTGCCGCACCGGCAAACCATCTCCCCCCTCGAAGAGAAGTGAAGGAGGCCCTGAGCTCTTCTCCCCTTCCCCTCCAGACTCTTTTCCCTTTCGGACGCGGGATGGATAACTGGCTTCAAAAGAGAAAAGTGCGCCCACCTGACGGTCCCCGGGCAGCCATCCTTTTCGCGCAGTCGATCCTTGTCAATACTAAACTCTTGAAAACCCCTTCCATCCTCCTATTCCAGCTCTCGGACCCCTTTTCCACCCCCCCCCCCTATCGAGATCTATCCGAATAAGGGCTTGGGAGGAGCTTTTTGATTTTTTTTCTTGCGGCCCTCCCTCGCCCCCCCCCTGAAGTGAGGTTTGAGAAGTGGGCAAACATTTCTCCTTTTTGAGATTAGAGGGCGCTTTTTTTTTTGATTTTTTCCGGGCCCAGGGACCGCACACTCCCCCTCCCCCCCCTCCCGGGCAGATCCGCCTTTTCTTCGTGCCCACCCCCCAACAAACATCTGCTGCGGGCGTGGAGGATGGTTCTCCGAAGCGAACCCCGCCCCTTCCTCTACCCGGCCGGATACTCCTTCACCAAAGATAGAAGAGCCGACTTCTGTCCGACGCTTTTTTTAACGAGTGTCTTCCCCCCCCTCACGAGTATGGATTTCTCCTTTCTTCAAGAGTCTTGCATCTGAAAAAGACGTCCCTCCGTTAAAGAATTTCAACCCCCAGTCGCGGAGAA
>Ga0179591_1296291_pt1 | contig 10046 bp, 12 predicted proteins | sample CZOMad2_1_08_16f_FD_182891 | JGI IMG/M metagenome (GOLD analysis project Ga0179591, IMG submission 182891) | Vadose zone soil fungal communities from Angelo Coast Range Reserve, California, USA - CZOMad2_1_08_16fungal (PacBio error correction) | ecosystem: Environmental > Terrestrial > Soil >... | reverse complement strand
TGTTCTTTTGGATGGCTTGCTCTTTCCTGAAGACATCCCCCCCCCTTTTGGACCATATGAACTGAGATGGGTCCCGACCACTTCATATATACTGACCGACGACTCGCCCCTCCTTGACAGCAAGCTCATCCTCATTATCGGAGTTTCCCTCACGCGACCAGTTCCCAGCCCTCCCCCCCCCCCGAAGTTCACGCTATAAATTAAAAATGGAGCCGCGCTCTCCTCTCTTCACCACCCATCTTTGCGGGTTGGCATTCCATTCGTCCCTTTGTTGCTCCTCCCCACACAGCTGGCTCCTACCCTCTCACCATCCTGGGGCTCGCTTACGGAATTTCGCTCCTATAAGTGCCTTTTCGTTGAACCCCCCCTTGACCCCCTCTACCCGTCTTTTCTTGTCACCGGCATACACCTTCCTCCTTCGCCGTTTTCATCCAAATCCGATTAACAACATTTACACAGCATGGCTTTTGCATGTCAGCCCTCTCGAATCAGCAAAACCTCCTTCGTAACGGAGGGTCTTGGGATTTTGACTTCCCCGAACGATGCATGACCGCTCCCTTTTTGTTTTTGCGTATTCTCGAATCCGGTTTTTTCAGTAGACTAGGAGCGCTCCAGGATTTCCGACCTGTGCGCTCCGCGGTGCTTCGAAGGATTTTTCCTCCTCCAAACCTCTTCTCTCTCCTTTGCGTGTCTCTGCCTGTCCCCCTGTGCTTGACATTTTCTGGTTTTTGGGAGCCTGGCTTCTCAGGATTCTAACCTGTTCATCAAGTAGCCCGCCCTTTTCCCACAGTATGTCTTCGGTTCAGTTGTTTCGGACCTGCTTCCATTCTTCCCTCGTTTCTTGTTCGACGATCAGGCCTGTCTAATCCTGTAAGGTGACCCGAACCCCACAATCCTTATTTTGCTCCTGCTCTTTAGCAGGATACCGGCCCCTGGCACGAACAGGACCTTTCCCTTTTAACTTGGTCTGCTCTGGGTCGCGGCAGTACGTGACGTCCCCCCCGAATTTCTGCGGTTTTGAAAGTGTTCGGGGGGTTGTCCCTCCAGCAACCTCACCCTTCAGCATTACCCCTTCCTACCCTTCCTGTCTCAAGAAAATCCCCGCTAATTCCCCGATCCAGCTGTTGTCGCTCCTGTTTTGAGAGAATGGCCCCTTGACAACACAATTATATTCTTCAGCGAATTGCACTCTTTTCCAGTTCCATGGTAATTGCCCCTCTTGGGACTTCTGCCTGGGAGTAGAAGCTAGAGTGGGCTGCATCCTTCCATAGTGGTCCTCTCCCCAGGAGACCGGCCACTGTGGGCCCTCCTTAAGGAGCTCCCTGTTAGGCTTCTTCCTCTCTTTTCCAAGTTGATGGCGGAGTATCTCTAACTAAGATTCACTGATTCCCCCGCAGTCGTTCCACGGCTGCACAGTGCGACTTGGTCAATTCCGGCGGCAAACACTAGTACAACGTTTTTTGGTGTTGAACGCCCCTCACCTTTGTATTGCCTTACTCTCTGGGCGACATTCTGCTTCTTCGGTGTTTCAGTATCAGTTTGACTCGGACCTGTGAGATTGAGACCTCTGCGTCTTTCAGCCAAGGTGTAGGCGCGAGCTTCTCTTTGGGGCTTCCGATTATTGCTTTTTTGGAAATGTCTCAGTGTCTTTAACCTCGCCGGACCCCCGTGTACCTTTTTCTACTTTTTTTTCCTCCCAACTTGTTCATTGATCGGCCAGCCCTCCAATACTCCCAGGATTTCTCCTTTCGAGTATCGGCCCGGGTCGAGTTTTGGGGACCCTCTGTCCCTCACTTTTACGGCTCTTGTGTTTTAGGTCCGCACCACGCGAACTCTTTTTGCCAGAGATAGAGTTAAGAACGAAGAAACAGATCTTTGTATCCTCAATTTTTTTGAATGTTTCTTCTTGTGATTCGTCACCCCTTTCAGCGAGGTTTGTCCCGCTCTCTCCCTGATGGGTTCGTATATGGGCGTGGACGTACCTCCCCCCCCCTCTTTTTTCTTATTACTCCCCTCTTCCGTGGTGCAGATCTCTTTTTCCATGTAGTTGATCAGACGCACTCGCCTCCCTCCTCGCTGGAGAAAAAATCCTTCTTTAATGCGTGAGAGCGGTGCGCAACCTTTTCCTCCCCCACTTCACAATCTTGCCCGAGTTCAGAGTATTGGAATTTTTTCAAACCTATGTAGGGCTTCCGGACACCTATGTTTCCGGTAGTTCCTTTTCCCCATACCCTAATCACGTTCAAATCAATTGGTCTTCTCTCCTTTTGGTTCCCAAGCCGCATACTCTCGACTCCGAGAGGCCTTACCTCGGATTTTATGGCCACTTTCACTTTGAAGACGAGTCATGCTCCCCCTGAGACAGGTACACCGGTGATTAACGGCTGTTCGTCTAAATCGAATCGTGCGTGGCCGACTTCTCCATATTTCCGGGCCGCTCGCCTGCCGGTTCACGGGTGCTTCTCTCCTCCTCCCTCCTATCGTCCCGAGCATTACGACCCCTGTACCTCCAAGCGTATTTTTTTCTTCCCCAGGCAATTACCTAGATATGCCGCCAGGCGGCCTTTCAAACGACACTCTACCCTCTCCCTTTGACGAAGAACGGTCTTCCACGAGCGTTCTTCCCTCAACCAAAAAACATCCTGGCTTTCTTTGACGAAATCCATTTAGGCTGACCTCCCCCTGATGCCGGTTCCCTCCCCTTGATCGCTTCGTTACCATAGAGATGCAGAAGTCGGTCCCGGCCACCACCCTATGTGTGGGTTGGTTGGTTTGTTTTCTTCTTTTTGTTCTCATGCTCCAACGCTCTTCCTCCTTTATCGGCCAGGATCACCTCTTTTCAGTGGCCTTTTTTCTGGAAACCTTTGATCACACCTTATCTTAATCTCCGTGGCGGTCCCTTCCTTACCCCACACCCAGCGTTTCCCCCCCTTGCTCTTGTAATCATCGATTTCTTTTCTGCGTACCTCCTTGACGTAATAGTTGATGGTTGCCGACCGCCCACACCCAACCCCTTTACATTTCCCGAGACTTCCCCCCATCCCTTCCTCCCCAGTCTATGCCTCTCCTTTGAAGTCTTGAATGCAATACTCTCTCTTCGGTCTGGATTTTCGTATCGATCCACCGTCCGAGGCAGGAAGCACCTCCTCCGATTGGGGAAATGTCTTTCACCCCTTCTTCTAAATCTAAGTCCCCGTTGACTTCGTTCATACACGATTCTCTTACACCTATCCCCCGTATACCTGCGTTGCCTCTTTTCTTTTTTGCTGAGAGTATGAACAGGGTTCGACTCCTCCCCTCTTATACCAGCAACCCCGCAATGCTGTCTTTTTTTTTTGTTCAAGACTTAAGCCGGGTGGGCGTTCCCCACACTTCCGAGCACGCGTCTCCTTCTCCTCCCCTAACTTAAGTAGGAGCCTCTCACCCCATCCGAACGACCCTGCTTCGAGTCACCTTGCCCCCCGGTTCATTTCTGCGCTTCCCCCGCCGCATCAACCGCACCGCTTTTGTGTTGAGGGCCCCCACCATGAATTCTGGTGCGTCTCCTAATCAACTATCCTGGCTCTTAAACTGTGTGTACATGTCTCTTTTTGGTCCCCGGCTCCTGCTGCATGACTGTATCCCATGTTATCCTCAAGCGTGGCTTTTGGCAAGTTTCCTTTTCTCATTCTCGATGATATGTCGCTAATTCCGTCTCCCCCTGAAAATTGCAGGCTTTCTTCGACCGCTTGATGGGAGGCCCATTCTGGTCACCAGACCGCTGCCAGAACCTGCGCTGGTCACGCCTCGGGACTGGCGAGGCTGAACTTGGTTTCTTCGCGAAAGGTCATCGTTTTGTCTTCTTTCTGGGCGTAACCCTTTACGCGCACTCCGGGCATCTCGTCTTCTACTCCCTTTTAGCAGCGTATTCATTTAGCTGTGCAGAAGTTTGCTGTCCCTATTTTTCTTTCCTACCGGTTGGCTTGTCTTTTCATCATATCCTTCATCGATTGTCCGCCCCTCCACTTCCCCCCCCTATTTCCTTCTCTGTTGTGTCTTTCCGCGGGTTCTTGGTTTACATGACGCTTTTTTCATGATATCGATGTCAGAATACCTCCCCTCACCTATGAACCGAGGGTTCAAGAACACTTTATCTCCGATTCCGACGACGCCCGCACTCCCTTTTTTAGAAGTTGTCTTTATGATTACGGCGGTTTTTTTTTCCCTGCTAAGATCCGTTTGCTCAGTTTGGCGCAGCCGTCCCCCACTTCCTTTGCTCCTAGAATGCGCCTGCGCTCCTTCCCCACCGATCCGCTTTGTTCTCGCTGCCATTCGACCTTTAGCGTGTTTTCATCAAGTTTTCTCCCGGCATGACCTCATCCTGGTTTTCGCCGCTTTTCTTCGATCTCAGGGATGAATTTTAGAAGACAACGAGTCGTTTTTTTTTTCTGACCCCATAATCACCCAGGCTACGATACCTTCAAAGCCATTAAGAAGTGTCCGGTTTCCGCTTTTCCCCCCAAATCCGTTCCACCCATCTACCAAAGAGCGGGATCGTGGCATGATATCCCCGCCTTTTTCTTTTTGTTTCGCCTGTTTGAGTACTTTTGTCTTGTGGATCTGTTAGCCTGCAGCCGATGACTGTTCCCTGTTTCATGCCTGCACTCGTTAAGTTTTTTCGCTTGCCTTCAGAGTTCATGGGCTCAGGCCTTGGATTGATTTGCGATCTCACTTCTCCCCCTGTGTCGAAAGCGGTGGAACTTTTCCCGGCTTTCCCGCTTGTTCTTGACCTGTGCTGCCTTGTTTTTTGCGGATTAAGCTGGGAGTCTTGATTCGCACAAGTTCCATTCCCTTATATGCTGGCCCCAAGGGTTTCCTTTCAGGTGTTTTGTTTTGACCTTGTATGATTGTTCGACTGTTTCTCGATGTAGGTGAATCTGCCTAACCTTCCAAAATCGTTCTGTATTTTCCTCGTCCTGCTCTGGTCGAGCCAGATATTTTAACATCCAAGGTCATTTCAGGACCAGGGCCTTGCGGCAGACCTTTCTCTTTGCCGGGTCGGGTCCTTCCTTGTTTTGAAAGTTGACGGGCTGCTTTTTTTGTTTTGGCGTGTTCAGCCAATACCTTTCCCCTCATCCAGTCATTTTTCCCTAATCGGGCCCCTCCCCCTCCTCGCTAATCGGGATTTACAGGCGTTTACGCTTGGACTTTTTTTTTTTTTGAGATGGCAGGACCGGCACGAGATACCACCTCTTGTTCCTTCCCTTTTCGCCCCCCCGTGGACCTGTACAATTTTCTACGGTTTTCGATATGGTTGCCTTTTTTTTCCCGACGTTAAGCGCAGAGTTGGTCTGGAAATTCCCGCTCCCTTTGGCTTTTTCTCCTTACGACTTTTCCTGGCTCGTATATACGATGCCTACCACGCCTGACTCCCCGATCCAGCTTCGTACCGTTTCCGGATCTGTGGGGCAAAATAAAGCCCCCCTCCGCTTCCTGGTTTCCCCTCGGGGTTTCTTTTCTTTCTCTCAGGCTTGGTGCCCTTCCCGGCCCCTCGTAAACGGGGGTCGTTGACAGAGACTTTGCTTTCTACCTCTGGGCCCCTTTGGCCATGCTGTCCTGACTTTCGTCCGTTTGTACTTAGGCCCCCCCCGGCGCGTTTTTGCAATGGCTTTCTCAATTACGCAAGGGTACCATTGGCGCGCCGGGGTCTTTAATTATGTCCTTAAGTGTTTGCGAATGAGCCTTTTCTCTCCCCTTCAGAGGTGGAACGTCCCCTTCCCTAATTGGAGCATTATCCTGTTTATTGTCTTGCAAGGCCACTTTGATTCTTCCCCTCTTCCGTTTCGCGTCTCGTGGGGACAGTGGAATTTCCCTTAACGCGGCCTCTGTTACTACCGTTTTTGAAACCCCCTTTGCTTTGGCTCCGCTAGAGGTTTACCCTCTTTCCCCTATATTCCTCGGCGTTATTTTTCCCCCCTTTTCTGGGAATGTTTTATACGGAGCAAACCTAGCTTTTTTCCCCTTCAGAGTTTTTTGGATTTCGGCTCTTGAGGGGCGTATCTGTCGTCTGCTGCCCTGACATCCACCCCTCCTTCATTCTTTCGTTTGGAGATAGGGTGATGTCGTCCCTCTAGCTCCGGCGAAATCCTCGATGTCCAAAGAATACTCTTGAATGTTCCTGCTGTTCCGTGCCCCATTCAGCTGAACAACTGCAATTTCTTCCTATCCTTGGCATAGTTACCCATTGTAAAAACCCTATCTTTTCCCATTTGATGTTTTTTTTGGATTAAAAAGTCCTTTCCCTAACTGCGTAAGTGAGAGGTTTACCCTCCCCCTCTCTTTTCATATATCCATAGTAAACCTCGCGGATTTTATGGCGTAAGATCCTTTTCATTATGGTGCTCATAGGCGCCCCTCAAACTGGATCTGTCCTCCCCCTTTCTACCCGGAGCGGACACGAACGAATTTCTTTTCACCTCCTTCCTTCCTGCCCCAGTTCTTATATCTTCCCCCCCTTTGTCGTAATGCTGCTAGACCCCCTCTTCGCACCCCGACGGTGGCCGTCCCCTTTTATACCCCCTTCACCTGTCTCAATTTTTGCCGCTTCTTCAGTCTACGATACTGCCCCCCCCGGAATGTCCAAGACACCCCACGGGAAGGTTGTGTTTTTCTTTTTCCCCCCCCTTGGTTTCGAGGGGCGTTTTGGGTTTTCTTTTCTTATTTGCGTTTTCTGTTGTTTTTGCCCCCCACGCACTGAATTTTTTCACCACCCCCCTGCCGCCAAACAGCTCTTTCTTTTACCTGGCCTCAATGATGTTCCCGGGGTACGAATTTCTCGGTGACTGTGCCCACATAGGTTTTTTTCAGTACGTTGGCAATGCACCACTCATCTCTTTGATTCTCTCTCCAGCCTCGCTATAGTCTAAAGGCCAGTAGCACTTCGCCGTTTTTTTTCCTTTTACCCTTTCCACGTTGCGAGGAACTTGATCACCCTGATGTGAATCTAGCAGTGGCACTGCAACACCTTGCGTCACTTGACGATCCTCCAGCGATCGAATTCCCTGGGCACTCTTCTGATTCTGAATGACTGCTGTGATTGGATGCCGAAAACCCCTCTGCCGTCGTCAACTTTCACCAGTCGCTATGGACCCTCCTCCTCCTACCAGGCGGTTGTCTCCCCATCGCCGTTTTTTTTCTCTGGAAGATTCCTTTCTACCGCTGCAGGACTAGTCCCTGCCCCCGCAGAGGGTAAATGTTCCTTTCTTCCATCTTCTACCCGTCTCACCTGACTTTCCACCCCCTCCCTCTATTTCCACGCCAGTCCCAAACCTACTGCCCTCCTTTTCCACCCGCCTTTCCGGCTTTCTTTTTTGCCTGCGAACGGGTGACCCTTGTTTCGAATCTTTCGCACTTCCTCCACCCGCACACTGGTCTCCCCCCTGTTCAATAATTCCCTCCGCTGCGCCTTTTTTGAGCTTTCCCCCCAAGCTTCGAGCACCGCGCGCCCCCCAATCCCCCTTCACGTAGGAGCCTCTCTCTTTCCATCCTCCCCACGCGTTTCGTAGCGCATCACCAATTTTCTTTCCATGGGTTCGGAGTTCTCAGGCTCAACCGATCCCTCTTTGTGTATCTTGGGCGTTCTTACCCCCTTTATGGCGCGCTCATCACCCTCCCTTGCCTCGTTTTGTAGACCCTGTTTGTGCTGATTTCTGAATTTTATTCCTGACTGTCTTATTTCGTTTAGTTTCTTCACGGGGGCCGGACTACGTTCTCCTATATTTTCGCTCCAGTCTACGGCCTCCCCGGATTCACCCTGGTCTTCTTCCAGCTTCTTACTTATCACCCCTCGTTCGATAAGAATGCCCCCCTTCCCGATCGGTTCAATTCGAAGGAGATGAGAGATGTTCACGAGACGGTGAAGTCTTTTTCTCACTGGATTTTTTCAGGAGGGGTCCTGGGTACCGTAACCCGCCCCCAGGTTCAAGAGAGCCCACTTCTTCGTAGCTCGTTGGTCTCTTGTGCATGGACCCCATTAGAATTTAATATTTCTTGGAGGCTTTATTATTTCTCATATCATGTATACACCTCCCGCCCACATTTCCGTCTCACCCTGTTTTTTTTTAGATTGTTTGCGGTTTTTTTCCATTTGGTGCAGGATCATAAGGACCCCTCCCCTTCGATTATGAAATTCCCGTGTACAAGCCCCCCAACTGCCACATTAAAGAGCTGTTTTTTTTCCCTCCCCCCCCTGAATGGCTCAGCAGTTGGCGCTCATGCCCTTTTTGCGCGTTTGGATCTAAAATGCGACCAGTTCCCCAATCTCCCATCTTTTCGGTCGACTTAGCCGTAATCTTTTTGCTCTGCGCCTGCAGTCTTGTCGGAGACACCGAGCTTGGGTTTCTGGCCCGTTTTCTGACAGGTATTTGTTTCTTCCATACTGCCCCTCACGTCAGCGTACTTATTGGCTTTCCGGTATTGCGACATACAGTATGTCCTTTTTTGAAGTTTTTTCCCCTGCAAACTACTACCCCACCCGCCTCACGTCCATTCCGTCACGCCGGTGGTTTCATCCCAATCCGCCCCTCAACCCCAGTTTTTATACACATGAATCGCTTTTTTGTTTCATGACAGCTAACCACTTTCCACGCCCAAACACAGTAAAACCCCGTCCGGTCTTCAGGGGACTTGTCTTCCTACTACCCCGCTGCCCCGCGGTGTTTTATCCCCCTGCTTGATAGAATACGGGGCTGCTTTCCCTTTTTCTTGGCTCCATGTTTCCACGTGTGGTCTTGCTATTCGTGTGCTCAAGATCTTGTTCCCTGACGCCCAAACCACGGCTTGCGTCCAAGTCGGTCTTTCCTTGTCCCCAGGTCTCAACCAGCCCTTTGACGGTTTTCTGGAGAACGTGGCGTAGTTCGACCCCGTCACCGCTAACCTATGGGCCCAAACGCAGTTATAGATTTTGCGGGGTGTTTGTCTGATGGTGTTTGAATGGGTTTTTGGTGTTGGTTTTCTCATCTTTTTTATCCTTTGGAAGTGAATAACCCTTCCCACCCCCCGATGCTTTCCTTCCCTCTCCCTTGGCTTCTTCTTGATCTCGTCCCAGAAAGGACACGTTCTTTAAAAGGACGCTTCCTGGTTTCTGACGCGGCGGACTGCGGATTCCCTCCCATTTTTGGACTCGGTCCCTGTTGTTGGTCCCCGTCCCATTCATAGCAGTTCATTATAGCCATAGAACCCCGTTTGCTTAGCTCCTTTCTCCGTCCGCGGTTTTTCGCCCGGGACGGCCACTGTAATGCGTAATTCCTCTCCACGTTTTCCCCTTTAAAAAGTTTTTTCCATTTCTCTGAGGCCTTCCTGGCCGAGGAGAATCTTGCGGGTTTTTCCTCCGATCGGGTGGTGCGACGTAAAGAAGGCAGTCATGTGCTCCCTAGATGTGGAAACTTTCGGGACGACGTTTGACGGCAGGATCGTGTCAGAAGAGTCACGGCCAAACCACGATTTGACCTTTGTGGAAGCGTCTTCTTTCAGGCTTGTGGTGTCGTTGGAAATAAGTAAATGCTTTGGTCCCTTGATCTCTTCGTTCCCGATCTGGGCGGGCTGCTTATTGAGAGTTGTGGTTGGACTTATTTTTCTATCTCCCCCGGCGCGGTTCCGATGAAGGGGAGCAGCCTCCCCCGCTCACCCCCTTTGGTTCTCTCTCTGGAAGGGTTTACTTCGGAATTATTGATACTTGTGTCGGGCTTTGATGAGCTGTTCTGCCTCTCCCTGTTGAAATAACTTGTACAGGGATTAGCTACCATCGTTTTTCCCCCCCTTCTTCTTTTCCTCCTTAAACTTTTTCTCCGAGATTCTATTTCAGCGCGGGACCCTTTCTGCGATTTTGGGGGAATTTGTCCCCGGTGTTCGTCCGACAACTACCGGAAAAACCGCAAGCCCTCTTTTACCCCCCCCCACCTCGGTTGTGGTTCTGACCCATGATTTCCTCGGTGCGACTTGTTTCCCGTCTCCAGCTCTGTCGATTTCCGCGATCCCCGAGTATTCATTCGGAGGGGCGTTATGGGTGT
>Ga0179591_1200118_pt1 | contig 10046 bp, 8 predicted proteins | sample CZOMad2_1_08_16f_FD_182891 | JGI IMG/M metagenome (GOLD analysis project Ga0179591, IMG submission 182891) | Vadose zone soil fungal communities from Angelo Coast Range Reserve, California, USA - CZOMad2_1_08_16fungal (PacBio error correction) | ecosystem: Environmental > Terrestrial > Soil >... | reverse complement strand
TCCTAAAGGGACGTCCCTAGTTAGGTCCTTTTTCTTATGCCGCCGCTTTTTCCCCGAGTACCACACTTTCGTTTTCTATCTCCCCCCTTTAAGAACCCTCCTTACTCTACTCCCCAAGGTCCCCCCTCTTCACTGTCTCGATACTCGGCTTTTAAGAGTGAGCGTGTAAGTCATAAACCCCCCTTCTCCTCCCTTCTGAAGACCTTACATTCCGAGGAACTGCAAATCACGTAGTTCGATGTACAACTAGCTACTCCTTTGCCGGAATTTATCTCTACCTCGCTGTTCAACATCGGCACCCAACCTCTATTTTGGCCTTCTCCTTTGTAGTCCCACTTGGTTCTTAATCTTCTTGGCATCTTCCTCATCCAAACAGTCCCTTGTTTTCGGGCTGTAGGGGTAGCGACACACCCTCATCTATTTTACCCCCTGTTTTTTTTCTTATATTCGAGACCACCAAGAAGAAAACTCGACCAGAACGTGTGAGTGAGTTGTTTCTTTGACTCTGATTTCTTCGTCTGGAATAACCCAAATTGACTCACCTGCCATTTGGTCACCGTTACCTACCACTCCTCTACTCTGTGTCCTTTCTGGGGCGTCACCTCCGTCTTAACCTACAGTCGATACCCCCCTCATGTCCACTATAACCTGTTCTTATTATGGGTTTTTTCACTTTCCTCCCCCATTGATTACAGTCATTTCAGGTTTCTGCTTATACCCTCACCCGTCTCCCTTTTGTTTTTGTGGCCCGTCTTCGTTGTTTGTTGTTTTTTCCTCGTCTACGGAAGTAGTTCTAGTCCTTTGTCGGGTCTACCCCTCGGCTTATCTCTTAGTAGGGCTTCCTGTGCTACGCCACGCCCTGTTTGTTCCGCGGCACTTCTTCCACCTTCCCCTTCCCCCTTCCCTTCCAACGATTTGGTCCACGCCCCTTAAAAACTGGTCCTCTTTTTCCTCCTCCCTGGTTTTGACCTTTAGTTCATTCGGAGGTTCTCCGCATTGCTCTGCGGCATGTTTCCGTTTAAGAACTTTACGCTTAACCTTCCTGGGCCCTCCCGAATCCTCGCTTTCACTCTGTGAGCGGCGGCGTCCTTTTGATATCTTTGACCCTGGGTTTTCCATTCCTTGCTATACTGCTCTCAGTCTCCCCCTCTTCCCCGGCCCTGAGTGCCTCTGTCAAGTTTGTAGTCAGGTTTTCGTTCCTTTCCGGTTTGGGCCCTACTAGTCTTTTATCCTTTTTCCCTTTGCCTGCTCACCACTTCCAAGGTTCCAGCCGTCTTTTTGGTGTGCCCCCCGCGCCGGGTCTTCCGTGAGTGTCGCCGTTCCCGATGTAAGCACCCACCTCCGTCTTCTCCTTCGTCCCGTTCCCCTCACCTCCCCTTTCTCTGCAGTATTCTTGAACGTAACTCTCGTGTCTCCCTTGTATCCCTGCCTTTACATTGCTATAGGCGAAGTCGAGCTTCACCTTAGGCACTGTCGTCGATGAAGGATGTTCTTTTGTCCTGGGCCCGCCCTTTGGCCCTTGCCGGCTTTTTACTTCCTGGATTCGTAGAAAAAAGTGGTTTTAGTCGACGTCACCTTTCCCCCCTCCCCATTTTTCGACTTTCACAGCCTCTGAAATACTTTTCTGTAGTATTATTGACCCCGCCAGCTTCTATGTCCCCCCTTTTATTCCTTTTAAAGACAACTTTCGTGAGTAGTCCTTAGGGTCGGCTGCCGCCGTTCCAGCGGGCTCCTACCTCTCATTATCGTTTCTTTATCAGCTCTTCATGAAGACTTTTGCTTTCCCTAACTTTTTTTTCTGAGGATCCGGCCCTTCCCCTGTGTACTTTGTCACTCATCTTGCCCCACGGAAATGGTCCCCGCGCCACTTCCGCATAGCCTTCCTTCTTTGCCAGTTTACACGTGCCCCCCCTAAGCCCCGGCAGCTCCCTTCAGGTCGGGCTTTACTTAACTAGTGTTACCCCAACGTAGTCCTCTAGTCTTCTTTTTGTCGGTCTCAGGACCAGGCCCCCCACTGTTCAGTGAGCCCCCCTTGGCGATTCTAGGGGTCTCGTCTTTTTTTTCATTTCTTCGCGCCAGCTTCGAGCTGCGGGCTTGGCCGGGCGCTCTTTGATCTAGTTCATCCTTAGGGAAGGTGCCCTTCCCCCCCCTTGACGCCTTCTTGCGAGCTTCTCTCTTTTTTTCCGAATCCATAGTCCTTTTCTTCTGTTTAAGCCTGGAAGGCCTCAGCTCTTTTCCTTGTTTGCTTCTTGAAGAGGACCTCTCTTGTTCTCGCTGCCGCCCTCGAATATGGAACGACCGGCTCTCGCCCTTTTTTCCTCCTTTAGCAGTAGTGCCACGAGTCTGGGACTTCTTTCCCCTGAAGGGCCCCGTTGTCCCCCTCTTTTTTCATATTTGTCATAGCTGGCAGCTGAGCGTTGTGAGCCATTCCCCTAATCGTAGTACGTTCAACTGTCACCCCCCATACACCCCTTTTTACCTTCCTTAGGCGATATCCCTTTCTTTCCCACGGATCTCTGCCCGCCTACCCAGGATAGTTGGAGCTTTGCCCACTGGATCGGTTTTTGTGAGTCGTGTATTGGCTTCCGCTTCCTGGCGATTCGTTTTTGGTGCGCTCCTGGATCAGCTGGCGGAGCTTCGGTCAGTCTGACCTTCCCTAACCTGGGTGGGCATGTTCTCTCCTCAACTGCCGCTTGTCTTCGCCGTTCCGCTCCAGACCGGTCGATTTTAGAAAGGTCCCCTCTCTGAGTCTTTTCCGGACCCTAGCCTGTCGTCTAGGCCTGGGTTTCCTTAGCTGTTGAGCTCTCGTCTTTTTGCCAGTGGCTAGAGTTAATCTTTTTTTTGACATTTTCAGTTTGCTCCTCCCTATCCCTGTTTGTAAACGATCTCGCTATTTCTCATATTCCGCACCCCGAATTCCTCATCTCCCTGATCTTTGTTTCCTTTCGACTCCGGGGCACCCGGAGTCCTTTTGTTGTCATTTCTTTCTGAGCCGCTTATTGTTCTCGGGCTCTAGTACTTACCCCCCTTTGACGCGCGTTGAGCTGGCAGTCGCCCGATCGTATGTCCCTCCGCACGGTGAACTGAGCCTTCCTCCCTGTCGGATCCGCTCAAGCCCTATCAGAGCGATTTGTCGCTTACTTTCCGCTATTGTAGCGATTTCCCTGCATTTTTCGACCCCTTCTCGCGAACTTTCCTACTGATACCCCTGTACCCAACGGCCTTCCTGAGAATAGTTTCTCTGATAGAGAGTGCCCCTCCCTTAGAAAATACCAAGAAGCTCTTAAGTCTCAGTCCTCTCATTCGGGTCCATATGGTGGGGTCCCTATCTTGAGAGACTTGTTCAAATACCGTGAACACTCTACTTACAAGCTATAGAAATCTCCTTTACACCCCTTCTCTATGTTCTTTTGTTTTGAGCGTTTTAGTCCGTCTGCTAGATTCGGTGTCTTTACGTCTCTGGCCCCAATCTTCCCCTGTTTTCTCTCCTCAATTCCAGTTATTCCCACTGTACCTTCTCAATTCTGTTGACCTGCTAGAGGTTCGTATTTTTGGATGTTTTTGCATATCCTATCTGTGTCCTTAACGAATGCGAGTCTTCCACTTCTACGTAGATCCACCCAGTCTTCCCAGTCCTTCCTCCGACTTCTAGGTGGCCCTCCGCCGTTGCCCCTGTTCCCTCCTTTTATCTGAGCCCATATGGGTCCCTGTCCCTTCAGCTCTAGTCTTTGCCTGTTTTTTTATTTTATCTTTTGCACGGATTCCCTTTTTTCCATGGCTTTCGAGTGCCCTTCTCTTGTACGTCTCACGCCCGCGTCAACCAGTTATCCTCTCACCCCCGTCGTGTCCCGAGGGTGCCTTCTTGATCAGTTTCTCTGTCCTTTCATAGCTTGAAGTGTTCGCTCCCTTACTTCTCCGTTACACCCATTACCCTTTTCCATCGTCCGGTTTTTTGATACTTATCGCTAAGGTCTCGATTTGTCCCGTTATGAGATCTCCGTTAACTCTCAACCTCCCCAAGAGAACTAGGCTCGTCCCCCCTCAATTATTCGATCGCCGGAAGTCTTCAATCTACGGCCGACCTTCCCTTACTACTCATTCCCCAGCCTCTGCAGCTGACTCGAGCGCTATGCTACTGTTCTGACCTCATTGGCGCTTTTATGTATGCCTTCGCTTCCTCGGCATGGTTAGTTTTCTTTGTGACCCCTAGTCTAGGCGAGGCAATCCTCCTTCGTTCTAACCTTTCTTCCTCACAAACGAAATCCTGGCCCCTGTATCTTAAAGTCCCCCCAAATACCTCTTCCAATTCTTCCCCCCTCTACGATCCCGGCGACATCCAAAGGACTCCCTTTTTTTGAGACTTCCGACTTGTTTGGATTCTTGCTCCTCTATAACTTTGCAATTTTTTTTAAAAATTTTTATTTTCCTGTACTTCCCAGTTTGCTTGTTTACATTTCTTCCCCCTTTCTGGCTGGATCATTCCCCCTGTCTACTGTGCTAAATGACACCCGGATTATTCCAGCCAACGTAACGGCTTTTATCCCCCCCCCCTCAGATGTAAAAGGAACAGTCTAGTACCTATTGGTCTTTACACCAGAGGATACTTCGCCACCGGACTGTTGTTTCTGTCTTACATTGACTTGAGCGTTCGAGTGGGAGGAAGTATGCACCGAATGTATGCAAGCCATTATCCACCTTTCGAGCGAAAGGCTCCTAATTCCTCTTTTTTCTCCCACTGCCTCCCAGGAAACCCTTTCGTGCACAGGTGCCGAAAGCTAGTGAATGTTCTCCTTCTTTATTCCGTCATATCCTACACTTGTAAGGTCTTTTAAAGTTTACTTACAATTACATAACCGATGCTACTAGATACCCCATATAGACCCTCACGCACCGTAGACATTGTTGTTCTCGGAGCTGGTTCCCTTCTCACATACTCCCCTTCTCGACAAAGTTACTCCCCGTCACCCACTTTTTCTTTCTAGTAAACATTTTTTGTCGCCGATTGAGCAGATCCCTAACTTCTTCAGCTTCTTTATTCGCTGAATACTCTTTCTGTTTTTCGTTTTATATCTCCCTCCCCGCTTTATGAATTAGCTTTTCGATCCCCGGTGAGATCGTGAAAGTCTGTGATTACTGTTTTCCTTCTTATCTCATTCAGGCTTTCATCTTTGGTTGTACTTATTCAATTTGACTCGATCGCTTTCTCTGACGTCCTCACAACTCTCCTTCGATCGCCCTGCCCTCCTTTTTCTGGGCCCAACCATAGCAGCTCTTCTCTCCTAAGGCCCCCCGATTCCTTAGAAGTATTTTCGCCTCTGCTAGGGAGCCGTTTCTCCCAACCAGTCGTATCCGCCATCGTTTTACTTCTTCTCCCATCTTTGACTTTTTGCCCCCCCAGACCATTAGAGATTCATATCTTTCCTTCCGGCTTCTTCCTGCCCCTCAGTCCCCCCACTGTGTCGTACCATTCCTTTCTCTCCTTTTCTTTTAGGTTCCTCCCCCCTCATTCATCCCAAGCTTTAGGGTCAGTTCTACCACCCATTGCACAGTTAAATGGTTAGTGTAGGAGGGTTACCCCTTGGTTTCCCAGTACTGATGAGTTGGAGTTTTCAATCAGTCACTCGCTTCTGTTTCGAGTGGTTAATCAGCAATGTCAATTATGGGACAATGTGAGGGAGGCCCCATTAGCTCTAGGGTTTTTCAAGCCCCTTTGATGAAATCGTTGTCTGTTGAATAATCATGTTTTTCTAGTTCGATTTGTTTTTTTACTCCTCCCTTTTCTTGCTTTCTTTCATTTATGCTCTATTTTTACCTTTTCTTTATTTTTTCCTTCTTTTTCTTTTTTCTCTTTTCTCCTTCTTATCCCACCCCCTCCTTCCTTACCTCTCTCCTTCTTACCCCGATTTTTTTCTGTTTTGTTTTTTTCATTCTTTTTTACCTTTTTTTTTTTTTGTCCCTTCTCTCCTTCTTTTGATTTCTCTTGTTCTTCTTGCCTCTGCTCCTGCCTTAGTGTCGTATCTCCGTCTGTTTGCCTCCCGTGACTTTTTTTTTACTTAAGGCAAAAAAGAAATCGATCGGGATCGTTCTTAGCTTTCCATTTTTCCTTTCTTTGAAGAGGCTTATCGTCTTTTATATCGGCTTCTTTGTTCTTCCAACCAGGTTTTTCACGTAAGGCACTTTTTGCCTTACAGCCGTCTTATTCGCCCCCCCCCCCGATTTTTGTTTCCACTGGGCACCAGCTGCCTCTCGGCCGGCCGGATGGGTAACCCCGTTGCCATACTTATACACCTTACTGGCCTTACGCGCGCGGCCTACTCGTTTTTAAACTACGGTCCTGCTACCCCCCCATCATTGTGCAACACTCCACCTTTTCAACTTCGGTGAGTCCCGCCCCCTACAGACCGCCTAGCATCGCCTCCGTCCTTCTTCCTCCACCTTTGGCTGATACTTCACCCTGCCTTCTTGTTTACACCCTCCTTCTGGTATGATTGATCCCAAGTAGGGTTCCGGACACGCCACCTGATGAGACCTTCTCCCCACTCCTTATCAGGGTAGCCCCTCCAGAGAGAACCAGAGGCAGAGTCGAAACATCCCCGCATTCCCTAGACCCTCATCCATTCGCACCCCCTCCTTCACCCTCCCTCTCACACTTCTCCCCCATTCCACCCCTTTTCCTTCTCCCCCACCCTACCATCCCTTCCTCCCCCCCCTCCCCCCCCTTCCAGGCTCGCGCCCTTCTCCTCCTTCCTTCCCCTCCCACCCCCCCCTCCCACACTTACCCCCCCCCCCCCCCCTCCCCCCCCCCGCTCCCCCCCCCCCCCCCCCCCCACCCCCCCCCCCCCCCCCCCCACCCCAAACCCCCCCCCTCCCACCGGCCAACATTCAAGCGCCACACGGAGCTGCCACCCCCCGGGCTCACCCCCCCCCCCCCCCCGGTCTACACCCACCCCCCCCCCCCCCCCGCCCCCAACACACAACCAACCCCGCACCCCACCCCCCCGCCCCCCCCACCCCCCGGACCCAAGAAGGCCTCACGTCGGAAGACCCCAAGCTCCGGCATGGCCGCCCCAAGAACCGGCCATTCGAAGATGACGCCAGCCGGCCATCATGAAACTTGGTGACGATAGACTCAGCCATCATCACCTGCAGCAACTAAGTAAATCCTGACAGGATATGGGCGACAATTCCGCACGGAAAAGAGGAAGACGTTGCTCGCCGTAAGACTAAAGCTGTGAAGCTTGTTAGTCCTGCGTTTAAGGTCAGGATTGCTTCTATTTGACTCAAGGTTTTATCTCCCCGTTGTCCTGTAACCAGTGCGGCTCTTTGGCTCGTCAACATTGTAAAAAGGCGGTCATCTAATATTCCCCTTTTAGAGAACTTAAATTTGCCCTTACGTGAGGTAAGCTTATCGCCAGAGACGCTTGAAGGAGGAATTCCGCATTGAGAATGGCCTCTTGCGGAGTCCAGACTGCGCAGGCCCCCAATCCAAACCTCTTCTGTGGCCGTTGTAGCTCTACCGGTTGAAGCTCTCTCAGGACCAGATCTACTTATACGGAGCTGTGAGTGCCCCCTTAGTTTGAAGTTAATTTCTGACTGTAAGAGTGCGTCGCATGCAGAAAAGAAGAATCAGTTTCAAGCACGCTTCCTTCATCCGGCCCACCTGCACTCCGAGCTTGCCCCGTTTCTCCCCGTGAACCCCTCAGTCTTTTCTATCTGCTGGATGATTGTATTCGATGGCATACTTCGCTTAAACCAAAATCTTCTCATTGTCTCTGTGTAAGTCAGGTACTAGTGGTTATTTTACCATGGTCCCCCCTTTTTCTCCCCCGACGAGGGACTCTTTTCCTCTCAAGTTAACCAGTCGCATCAGTCTGCGGCATTTGATTGGTGGGGTTCCTTTGCTTGTGTCGTTGGCTGAATAAAGTCCTTTTAAATCCTTCCTTTCCCGTTTTTGAGAGAGATTTTGGCGAACCTCCCCACCCCCGCCCGCCAGCCCTGTTAAACGCCCCGGGTTTCTGTGATATTGAAGCTCTGGTATACCCCTTGTGGCACCCCCCCGACTCCCTTTCCGTCTTCAGGCCACATCCCAATCAGAGGTTGTCGCAGTTTTGACCTCTAGTTTACCCCCCCCCAAACCCCTAACTTTAATCTACTTTCCCCCCTACAGCCCGGGCCACACCCTCTCAAGTGGTTCTACTTATGTGTCCTCTATTCATCGTATGCTCCCATCCTCTGAGACGTACGGACCTCTCTTCATTTGGTGGGTCTTTTAGGCTCATAATTACGACTTACCTCACTGTTCCGGATCTATAATCTATCTTGCGCCAAGTCTTTCCTGTACCCTCTCTTAATAGATCGCTTGCCTTAGGGATCCCTGGATCCAAACACTCCCGTTCGTTTTTCTGAGTTTTTGTCACCTTCTTAGACCCCCCTTTTTCTCTTAGCAAATTCCTTACACTTTCATACTTATCCTTCTTCTCCCTGTAGGTCTTGATCTTTAACTACCATCTCCCCCCCCCCCTTTACTTGCTTTTGATATAAAAGGTCCTTTGAGGGCGATGAAGCCCTTAGCTCCGTCGCTTATGTCGGTAGTCCTAATTCTCTTTTCCTGTTACTCAACTGTATCTTCTGAAGACACCGCTATCTTCCGATCCACCTTCCCTTGCATCTGTAAAAAGAACGACCGGTAGGAGATTGAGCGACCCCCCTTCGGTCTGAACTGCTGCTCATCTATTCCGAGCATGGTCTGAATTATGGGCCCCCTAGACGCTTTCAGGCATTTCTTTACTTATATTTTATCTGAACCTTCTTCCCTCAGGTTTTTTTGTTATTTGGTGTCCTACCCAGTTTCAGTCTCGTGGCCGGTCGGTTGACAACCTATACGAACCAAAATGGTTGAGGCAGATACAAGGGAAGTCGCCCCTCTTCCGGTCCTTTGAGGCCGTCCTTGGAGCGGTGTGCTAGGTGGGTTGGGGTGGGTACGGGTTTCAACGAGTCTCAACCCCCGTTTTTGTCGTTTGTCGGGGCTCTATTCTGGCGAGGCTATTCCGTCCAGCTATTTCATCCCTCCTGGACGTCGGTCCAAGTCCCAGGGAAAGACCTGGGTCCCCATCTCACTAAGCCTCTAATTTTTCTAGTGACCGACGCGCCTAGGTTCTGCTTGCCTTCTCCGAGTGGACTCCCCTTATCGCAGTCGTTCGTCTAGCTCTTCGGCCCGCTGTTCCTGTCTACGGATTTAGTGGTGTGCACGTGTCCCTTGGTAAAGTCTTCGTTCCCCCTGCAGTTGCTTATTAAGGATCAGCTCCCTGGTGGTGTGCCCGGAAGCGACCGGCTTTTCCTTTAGCCGCTCGAATGACTGGAGCCCTATGCCATCCTTATGCGGGATTAATCCCCCGATCCCCAACGCAGAGGATATGTACCCTTCACGGAAGGTCGTGACTACCTCCCTCCCTTTTGTTGGTGCCTGTACGAGGGTCTGGTTGCCGCTATGATCATTCCGGCGCCTACGACCCCCCCTTAATGATTCTATAGCAGATATGTTAACTAAGACCCGGCACCCAGACGTCCTGGAGAACTGTAGGCGCCCGATTCTGATGCCCCCCAAGAATTAATAGGCGTTTTCAGGGCAATAGCACAAGAGGGAGCCGGGCCATGGAGTTTCGTTACCATTTCGCTGAAAGAGTTGCTGCCTGCTCCGCATTCATGATCTCCGACAGGTTCTACTTCGCCCCACCCTTGAAGGGCCAGTACTAAATAAGGTCAGCTCACCCAAAAGTGTCTATTCGACCCTAGCTTGATGCTTAGGTCCCCTAGGTACCAGTCAAACACTTTTTCCAGTTTCTCAACCTTTAGGCTTGAATGAGTGTGTCTCCCCTCTGTGGTGCTCGTAGTAGAGCCCATAAGCTTAGTCCTCTGCGCTTGCCGCCTTCTTGAAGGATGATTCCTATTACAACTCCATTGCAGGTCCTGTGGACGTTCCTTTGCCAGCCTCCGTAAGCCCCTTCTTCCTCCTTCTCGTCTTCACCTTGTTAGAAGGTCCAGAGCCC
>Ga0179591_1350381_pt1 | contig 10047 bp, 13 predicted proteins | sample CZOMad2_1_08_16f_FD_182891 | JGI IMG/M metagenome (GOLD analysis project Ga0179591, IMG submission 182891) | Vadose zone soil fungal communities from Angelo Coast Range Reserve, California, USA - CZOMad2_1_08_16fungal (PacBio error correction) | ecosystem: Environmental > Terrestrial > Soil >... | reverse complement strand
CATAAGAACGTCTTTTATTCCTATCCGTCTCCCGAGCGCGTGCTGCTCGATAGGAAGACGCGCTCAGCCCCCCCCTCCCCACACGCTCCCCCTTCACCTTCCCTCCCCTCCTATTACGTCCCTCACTCATCCCCATTTTCACCCACCCCCCTCCACCCCAACCCCACCTCCCCAACATCACCCCCCACCGCTCCTCCTTCTTCCCCCCTTCACTCCCATCCCAACCCCCCAGGAAGGGGCGAGCCCCTCGGATTCAAAATCCCTTTCTCCGTCGCATACGATTTAGGAGTTTTTCCTAAGTTGCTTTTCATAGGTCACAATGAGTGTAATTTTTAGTTTCTATGATTTTGCCAGTAGCACAGAGATCATCATTTGGCGACTTACTAACTCTCACCGAGTTCGTGGTTTGAAACCGCTCCTGGAATACCGGACTCCCTCTAGCCGCCCTTCTCCCCGTCTTTTTTCTAAGGCTGTGCGGCAGGACCGAAGATAAGAATCGGTGCATCGTAACCCAGTCCCCTGACTCGCCTTTTTTCGCGTTGAACCTGTAGGGATAGTCCATATCCGATCGCTCTTTTCCCTTTTCTTTTTCTTCCGTATATGCCTTACGCATGGTCCGACGCCGGCGCTATAGGGAGAAAAAGGGTTGTTTTAGGCCGCTAGTTCCCATTCGTTATCCCCCGCCTCCTCCCCAATCACTAGATCGTAGTCTGCAGGCGCGCGCTAGGTCCGGCAGCCAAGAGCTTCACTGTTTCCGATCCTGTCCCTTTTTGCTTTCCCATCGCGTTAGATTTTCCTTTTCTTGTTTTACCCTTCAGCGTTTTTGATTGCCATCTTGGCCCGCTCTCCCGATTCATTCCGGCTTTTGCTCTTCGCAATTTTCCGTACTCTCGTTCGTGACTTCTACGATTTCCCTTACGGTTCCCGGTCTTCTCCATCGTATTTTCCCCCCTCGGTACTGCCTCTTGCCATTCGGACTCATGCTCTCGGCAATGAGAAAGACGCTTCCATTTCATTTCTCGCTCCTCCGCTGGAGGTTTGTCTCCTACTACCCGTCGCGAGTGTCGGTAGTCCGTTCGGATCCCTGCCTGTGGTCGGAGCGGGGGCTTCATGTCTTTCGTGGGCTGGTTTCGCGGTGAACGTCGGCGCCTGGTCCGCCTTAGAGTGTCGCGACGCTTCCGTTTTCGCTTTTTTTTTTTTGACCCTTTGGTTTAGTCCCTATCTTTCCTGAAGCCCGGGACGTTAAAGAACACAGGGTACTGGGTGCCCCTGAGCTCGTGTTAAGGTGCTCTTTGACCTCAGGCTTGAGTTCCGTTGTCCGCTCTCGTTGCACTCTCGGATGTCCGTGAGATCGTCGGCGATCCACGTCTTTCTGTAGGGAGTGTCCCTACCAGGCCGGGCCGTGGGGCAAAAGACCTCGTCTTAATGATGTTTTCTGGGATGATGTTTGAGGTCGGAGGTTCCGGTTTTCGCAGCGTTTTCTCTCTAGCTCGCTATTAGAAAAATTGCCGGAGACGGCCCCAGAGCATGCAGGGATTCTCCGCGTTCGATTCTCTCCTAGGTACGTCGATGACGGACTCCGTAGGAGATCGGTCGGAGAAATGACCATCGAGGTTTTTGCCTGATTCCCCCTCCCGATTCAGTTGGCTCAGTCAGCCGTTCTTTTCCCTGAGCGTTTTTTCCCCGGAAAAAAGAGCATCGGTTGAGTCGCTTACTATTTTTACCGATTTCGCTTTGGAGATTGATCTTACAATCGATCGTTTTTTCTTCCCCCAGTCCGGCACTTTTGTGGCCTTGCCTGCAAGCCGTTTAGGAAGAAACAGTCGTTCCATCTATCCTCAACTTCGTTGTGCACGAGGTCGAACCCAGTCGGCTTTAATAGGAGGGGACCAGACACGCCTCCCTCCTTCCGGTTTTTGAATCAGGTCTCGCTCCCTGACGAATGGTCTGATTGCGTCTCCTACTCCTGTCTCTAGGAGAGACAGAGGCCGGTTCGCCCACGCCCTTTTTATTGTTTTTCTTCGTCACCCCCAGCTCTGGACGGACCTAATGACTGAGTACGGCCGTCTTTTATTCGGGATTCCTTCGCCGAACGGACGAGTCTCCCTCTCCCGAAACTTCGTAGATGCTCAGGATTTGAGGGTGCGTTCCGTGGACACCTGCCGAGACAGCCCCGCAGAACCTTTAGATATCTATCCTCTCGCTGATTCCCAGCTCTTCGCGCGCAGTTACCTGAGAAGGCCGGAGAGCCTTTTGTCCGAAGTTTCCCCCTTTTTCTCGCGGCGAGTTTTAAGTCCTCTTGCCTCGTTCTCCTCTGACATCGGTATATAACAGAGGCGGATTAGTACGGACTCGTTCGTTAGACCATCGGCGCCCCCTCATTCCCCTGCCCAGATATTTTTTCGTCTCCGGGTCCTACCTTCCGGTTCTTCCTCCGCAGTCCTTTCCGGTCAAGAGGAAGAGACACGAGGTTATTCCTTTAATTCGCCTTGCCCCCTTCCTTTTTGTTCCGTTTTTTGTCGCGTGCTTCTTCGCTCTAGTCGCCTTCTCTTAGTTCTGTCGCTCGGTCCAAGGTCATTGAACGAGGCGCTCCAGAGGATTTTTGATTTTCGTTTTCTGCGCACTTTCGATTGGGAGTCCCGCTCATTCCGGCTCTGCTTCTTTCCGTTTTCCCGGACCTCCCCTGTCGAGCAGCCGCATTCTCCTGGCCATGAGAGAAAGTGTTGGAGGAAATTGGGGCTCTAGTCCTATGCGTCTCGCCTCCTTCCTCTTTTTTGTGAAGCGATCGCTTCTCCCCTCCTTTCATCTTTTTGACCTCCTCCCCCTTCAGATTCCTAACAGCTCTTCGCGCTCCGTCAGAGGAGGCACCGTAGGTGAAGTAGTGACCCCGCCGCTTAGAGTTCCGCCCCCCTTTTTCCTTTGCCTATCACCTCCCCTCTTGCCTTGTTCCGCGCCTCTCCCTCGCCCCCCGTTTTACTGAACCCTCCGACTAAAAGGATTCAGATATAGCTCCGACAGTTCGGCCCGGCAAACCCCTTCCTTTCTTCGTCCATTTTTACCTCACCTCTCTCGAGGCTCGTCGGGCACCCCCCCTTAACTTCCCCGGAGTCGTCGTCCGAGCTCCGCAGAGGCGCACCGATTTTTCCCCCCCGTCGCAGTTGTTCTCTTCATTGATCCCTTACTGATTCTCCGCTGGTACTACCGGCTGCTTTACGCGAGTCCGAGTCGAGACGAGCCACCTGCTTCAGCATCGGCTTTTCGATCACTCGGTAGGACACACGGCGAGATGGAGGGTCTTACTCTGTGAGATGCTAGAGGCTGTAGGTCTTCAGATGCTTCGTTTCTCCCTTCTTGTAGTTTCTCATGCACCCTCCTCAGTGTGATCATCTAAATAGGTGAGGCTTGCTTGCGATGATTTCTTTCTTTCCTGACTCCCTCTGACTACCTGGGGGGGGTGTTTGGGGGACAGAAGCCCGGCGATCAAGGCCCCTTATGACGCGCCTTACCCAAAGAGTTTCCTGAGGTCCCGAGAACCTGATGAAGAAGGACCGAGCGAATACTACTATTTGTCGCGCATCCTCCGATTTCCCCTTGATGCCGTTTTTTTTGTCTGCGGGATGAGAGAGGACGCGGGTCGCGGTCCTCGAGACTGCGACTTTTTTCATGTCACTCCGTTTCGCTCGCGTCCTCGTTTCTTTGAGTGACGGGGTTGGCAAGCCAGCTTCCTGCTACCCTCCCCGCTCGTCTTCCGGAGCCGGCATCCGCCTAGAACCCGTAGGACCGACCAGCACTACAATGCAGTTCTTTTCCCTGAACCTCTCCCTTTCCTTGCTCGACCTAAATCCGTGAGACTGTTCCAGCTCTCGGCGGCGCATAGAAGGGGAGATAGGCCCTCCCCTCTGCCGCATCCTTCCCCCTCGCTATCCTCGCTGGATAAGGATCATTCCTGCATTCGAGGCCATTGCATGTCCCCCCACCCGTTCGATCGAAGTCGGCTCGATCTATGCCACCCCCTTAGGACTCCTTTACATCTCTGCCTTTCCCCCCAAGCACAACGTCTCATGAATTCCTTTTAGGTGCCTAAAAGTCCGGGTGCCACCATTTCCTACCAAGACTCCGGCCCCTTTCCCTACCGATCCCACGGTCACCTCCCGATGTGCCCACTCTCATTGAAAAAGGCCTGCCTTGCATTATCCGGAACGGAGCAGTCGGGCGTCCCAACACCGGCGCAATGGGTGCTGGAAGGTCCGGCGAGCCAATTGATGTTTCGTTCCAGACCCTCATTCGCCGAAGTCCTCCCACTGCGGAATTTAGCTCTTGCCCGTCACGAGTAAACAGAGGACCGAGCCTCCGAACCTTTTTTTCTTTCAATCGGCAGCTCCAGACCTCGGGAAGACTTTTATCTTCTTGTTTTTCTTTTTCGCTCAACCCGCCTGAAGAGGAGAGAGAACCCAGCAATCAGCTTCTCGTCGCCCGTCAGACTTGTTTCCTCTGCGAAGGCCTTTCTCCCTTCCGTAGCTCGGTCCCCCGTCTGTCCGATTGAAGAAGAAAGTGCGCTCACCGTCGAATTACCCCTTCCCTTCGCAGTAAAGTTCAATGGCTTCCCACATTGGCCCTCGCCTACGTAGTAAGAGGCGGTTTCCCTGCACGTTTGCATTAAACACAGAGGTGTGAGCCCAGAGACAGCTTTTCCCTCCCCCCCTTTCTATCGGCCCCGAAAAGACTGTGCCGGGGCTTTATGATTTAAGCGGCCCCCTGGGCCGGCCCTCCTTTAGACTCCGTTGGATGTGGGGAGAGTTCGGGCGAATCACCCGGCCCACCTCTTGCCGCTTACCCCAAACTCGCTACACGATTGCTCCGGCGTCCGGCCCTATTCCCTTACGTTACCATAAATAGGACCCCCGGCTAGAAGCGAGACGGACCGAACTAACGCCCTCCTCCGCTGACTGCGCGGAGTTTTCGAGAACGGCGGTTCCCGTAGTGTCTTGCCCCCTCCTTGCCTACGGCTAAAGAAGTAGGAGATTCTATGAGGGTTTTCTGATTTCCTTGAGTTCGGAGCGGTCGCGGGTGCTAAAAAACTGAATCGGAAGCCCGTTAGGCTTCACATATTTTGGCGTTGTACTTAAAAGTTTCCCCCTCAATGTCCATTGTAAGGGGAAATATGTTCCGTTAAGCCACAAAATCCCTACTCTCAATTAGCGTAATAGTGATTCCTACTGTCTTTCTCCTCTGCATAAGACCGAACGGTTTAAGATCGAGAGCAGTACTTCCTAGATCTTCGTCTCGATTCCCTCCTTTTCCCCGCACTAGATTGTCCCCGGATTACGCCGGAAACCTCGTCGCTCTTGCCGGCGGTTACCGACCCAGTCTGTGTGCCCGGCCCCCCCCCACACACCCCCCCCCCCCCCCCCCCCCCCCCCCCCCCCCCCCCCCCCAAACCCCCCCCCCCCCCCACACCGCCCCCCCCCACAACCCGCCCCCAACCGTCAAAACACCCCCCGCTGTTTTGGCCTCGTTCCGCGCCCCATTTCGCGTCACAAGTTTTTCTCCACTAGGCTTCCCCCCCCCATCCGGGCGATTCGCCTTCCCGCTAAAAACGCGCGCTTTTCTTAAAACCCCCTTTTTTTTCATCGTCCCTTCTCTCTACAACCGGCGAACCAAGTTGACGGTTACTCGGACGCCCCCTGATCAGTTCTGTCGGGCGATAGCCGATCTCCTTGCTTTCGGTTCAGAGGAGTTGTGTTCTCGATCTTCCGACCAGCCCTTCCCCTTGACCCGCTGTTGTGTTTGCTATTTTGTCCGATCGGCTTCTCGGTCGAGTCCACAAGATCTAAGTAGTTCCCATTTTTCTCCTTCGTCCGCCGGCCTCGGCACCTGCCGATAATGTGAGACCAGATCACTTCCACCGTCGCATGAAGCATCAGACCCCCAGGGAGAATTCGTTTTCTTCGAAGTTTCGCTTGTTTTCCTCTCGTCTCGATGACCCCGAAGTGACCTGCGAAGGTAGTATTTTTCCTTTATCGGGAACGATACCCCGACACATTTAGTGAATATTTTTGAAGAGCCCCCTCCGATGACCCGAAGACTTTTGGCCTTGCGGACCCGGTTGCACTCCAACCCGTTTGGCGGCCCTTGCCTCCCCATAAATCATCTCTCTTCATCTCTTGGTGTGTTGAGAGATGTTTCGGACGTTTTTAGTCTGAATCGTTTCCAGTCCCTATGTCTTCTTCTCGCGGCTTTTTAGTCAAAATGTCCCCTTTCTGGGCCGATCCGGCCGCCTTTTTTGCCTTGACGTTCGGGCTGGCTTCTCCGTTCGTGTACGTTCTTCATCCGAGTTAGAATCAGATTCATGGGAAGATTGCCGTTTCGTCTTTCCGGTCTTCGCTTTTTTTGAGTTTTCCATTGAGACGCTTTATGAACTGATTAGGTCCGCTATTCCGCGGTTAACTCCCATCGCGCGCCGCCCCCTTCTTAGATATTGGGTCCGAGAAAGCTTCTGCGACACCCTTTCTGACGCGTTTGCTTCTGAGGAGATTTTTCTCCTAGTCTTTTCCCAGGAATACTCTCCTTTTTCTCGACAGTCCTTGAGACGTTAGAAACTTCCTTTATAATACGTCTGGGAGAAAAGACAATCCCCGTTGCATTTTGGTCTTAGTCGGCTCTGGATGTGCCCCCCCCCCCCCCCCCCCCCCCCCCCCCCCGAATATACTCGGTGGGTGAATAGATAGTAGGGTCATCCGGCTTGTCCTCCCGATCCTTCCGATTTCCTTGACCCCCCTTTACGCCTCCCCCGGCCGCTGAATATTTTTTTTTTTACATTTTTTTCCTCCCTTGCAACCCGGAGAGCTGACGAGATGTTCCCTGCTAATTGTCCGTCCTTCTGTGGCTTGTGGTCCCATGTGATGGAGTCAGAGTACGCAGTACTGGAATCCTCCCGTAGCTCTATCCGACGATGAGAGTTTAGTCGTCAAGGAAACCATTTTGTTCTAGTCTCTACGAGTTGAAGACTTGAGTTTTTTAAGATTCTGTAGACCTTTTCTTCTCTGATATGCCCCATAGTGTAATTCTTTGCCCGTTTAGAACAGGTTGTCTTGACCCAGCAAAAGCAGCGTGAGTTTCGAAGTCTTCCCTTAGTCCCGCGGATGTGGTTTTTGCCTTGAACCGCTTCCTTTCTCACAGAAAGGGTTTTTATTCGCTCAGAGTTTGTACTCGCCATTCGGTTAGTTCGTATTCTCGGTCGCCTAGAGTGTCGGCTGAAGTAGCGTGTGCACTAGCACAAATGCGTGCATCGTCAGGTTTGCCTTTTCGTGGTTCCCCTCCAATTGTTCTCTCCCGCCGCGAGGCGGCATCCCCAACCCCCCCCCCCATTTCGCCTCCCTTCGTACCCTTCAGGGCAGAATGACCTCATCCGGAGAGTTATTTAGGGTCTACCGGTTTACGTCAGGTTTCCTGGACTTTATCTCTACCCCGTGACTCGCATCCCCCCCCCCCCACATCACTATTCTAGGAGTCTTCAAGAGCCTGGTCATCCGATTTCCTTCCCCTGGAGTTGTTTCCCCCCCTGCCCCCCCCATATCGCACTTTTCGTTGGACTCTCTTCGGCGAGGTTCGTGCTTTTCCCAGCCTCTGTGGTCGGTCCCCGCACCCGCGCTCTGCTGGCTTTCTCATTTTCCCTGGGTCCCGTACGTCTGTTTTTTTCGTGCCCCGGATCGGAGATGTGATTTTCCCCCGAAGTTGTTTGCTTTCGCTCAATTATTATCTCCCCTCCGTTTTTACCGAGCTCTGCATGTTTCACCCTCCACCCTTGAAATATGCTTCCTCGAGCGTCCTCATCCCCTTCTGATCACTCTCTCTTCTGTTGTTGTCGACTTTTTCACGAGGGTGGAAGGCGTTGTTGACGTGCACCCCTTTCCTTTGCCCGTTTCCGACGGTGGCTCCTTTTCGGGAAGGTTTCGTTGAAGAGGCGTCAGCCGAACGTCTGCAAAGAATTCTCCCTTTTTTCGCCTTCGTGCGTGCCCGTCTTTTCTGGGCGACGAACAACTTGGCGACAACCCCCCTTTCTAGTGAGCTCATAACCCATGACTCTCTTTTGTAGGCCTCGGTCTCGTTTCGGTTCTTGAAGCAGCGGTGGCGCCTGTGGCACTGGGAGTGCCAGGTTAGACTTGAGGCCCTTCGGGGTCCTTTCTCGGGAGGATGATGTTCCGCCACAGTGTTGCACGACTGCCGTTGCCAACCGAAAACTATCAATCCCGTTTTCTGTGATTCTTTTGTAGGTCTTCCCCCTGTCCCTGGGCGGGCACTGCCGTATCTCTTTTTCTTTTCTACTTCGGATCGAAAGGCTATCCGTCCTTGCCTGATCCGTTCTTTATGAGCTCATAGCTGATTTTTTTTCTCTGGCACGAGGCTTTTTCTAGATTGCGGAGGCGATTAGGTCGGCGCTCAGTGTCTCTTTTCAGCGATTTTGAAGGAGTGGTTTACAGGCCTCTTCCAGTGTTCAGTCTATACGGAGGAAAGTACTCGGTCACGACTTTCCTTGTCGCTTGGCTCGACGAGATTCATAGGACGATGGTCGCGGGGATATTGGCTTAGCCCCCAAACCTCTGGGTTTCGCTTCGAATCTTCAAAGCTTGGTCAGCTGCCGGACACGTTCAGTACCCCCCCCTCCCCCCCAAGCTAGAACGCCGCGCCCCCATCCCTTCGACTTACGGCGTGCCTAGGTTCGCCCCACTTTATGTTCTTTTATAGTCTATGGAACAGCACCAGAGGCGCACGTTCCGGAAGCTCCATTTAACTGCCCGACGGCGTCCGGAAGACTGCGTAAGCTACTCATAATACATCCTGTGTTTTCTCGACTCTTTTTTTCTCTTGCCCCCAACCCCTTTTCGTGACCGTCATGTTTGCCACTCGTTGTTTGACACCCCTCTGAATGTGTTGCCTCTGCTTCGCAAGCTTCGACCAGTCGGGTTCGTGCAATCTTCCTTCCGAACGTGATGTTTTCCTTCCTCTCACCGGATGATCTATGCTCCTGCGGCGGTTTTTCCCGTTTCGTGACCTTCCTTACTGACGTTCGGCATCCCCAAGCTAGCCCCCGATCTCATCTCTCCCGCGGATTCCTCATCTAGGTCTCCGCTTACCCCCTTCCCTTCAGTGGTCGTCGTTTTTATTGATTTTGATTGGGCGGCAGTCTTCTAGCTCCTCGGGACGCTGATTTTCCGACCGCCCAGCAGGTCTTCCCCTATTTCTCCTCGTCCGTTCCGTGTATCGCAACACCTGCGGCGAACTCCCTTACGGCAGCCCACTGATCTTTCTTTTTTGATTGAAGGGCTCGCGCAGATTGTCAGGTATGAAGTCAGAGGTTTCCCATAGCCCGATTGACGAACACGGCCTCTTCCTTTTGTTTTTTTTCTCCGTAGAAGAGACTGATTAGCGAGGCCCAGCCTTCCGTCGCTCCGTTCTTTTCGCTTGAACGTTCCCTCCCCCTCTACGTCCTAAAGCGCGCGTAAAACATGGTTGTTGCTGCCCACCTTTCTCTGGGCGTCCTTATTCCCTAGACCGCGGTCATTTCTCAATACTCGAGTTCCTTCCTCCCGGAAAGGAGAAGGCTTGGTTGTCAAGTGCGTAGATTTCTCCTGCGAGCGGCTCATATTTCTTTTCCTTCCTACCTCCTTGTTTTTTTCTCTCTGCCTTTATAGGTTTCCATCTCGGACTGATTTCCCTCTTCCCTCCCTAGCTTCTCCGTCTCTTATCTTTCTTATGCTCGACCTTTCGGTTCTAAATGAATCCTCTACGTCATGCGGTTCCTATCAGGTTCTTGCGGCAAAATGCAAAACTGCCGGTAGCCTAGACAGCTTCGTGTTTCTTGTGCATTTCCCTTGCCGTCTGCCACTTTCCCCTTCTCTGCCTGTCTATCTCGCGAAATCAGTTAGGTATCCCTGACAAAACTCACGACAGCTCCTGCCCTCGAAATGATGCATCCCGGTTTGATAGTGCCACTCGGACCCTTCGGGTCTTTTTTCTCCTTATGCCTGGTACGATAATTTTGCTTTC
>Ga0179591_1345984_pt1 | contig 10047 bp, 16 predicted proteins | sample CZOMad2_1_08_16f_FD_182891 | JGI IMG/M metagenome (GOLD analysis project Ga0179591, IMG submission 182891) | Vadose zone soil fungal communities from Angelo Coast Range Reserve, California, USA - CZOMad2_1_08_16fungal (PacBio error correction) | ecosystem: Environmental > Terrestrial > Soil >... | reverse complement strand
TCCCTCACCAATAGCGCATAGCGATCGTTTTTAGTGCCCGTTTTTTATTTCATGCCCCTACTCCCTCAACCTTGTCTCACGGCGACGCCCTCCCGTCTGACTTTGGCAGAAAGCCATCCATGACGGCCTGCATGAAACGGCGCGAATCGCATCTAGATGACCCTTTTTTTCTTCCTCCATAGTCTGGCTCCTCCGTCCCTCCTCGAAGGTTGCTGCCCCCCGCGTTTGCGCCTCGAGTCGGATATCTCTGAAATTGCCCTCCCGTGGCTTCCGAGTCAACTCTCCATCTCACGATTTAGACTCCTTTTTCTTATCTCTCTAATCCTCCTTCCTTCCTTTTTGGTTTTCTTATCATTACTACAAATGCAATTTGAACTTAATCGTTTAACTGCTTTTCTCCCCTCTGCGCTGGCAACAGTCCGATTCCTTTTGGCGTCTTTTCCATTTTTCAAACGCCGTGGCATGGCGCGACCCCCAGCCCCATAGAAGCGTGCTTTTTCTATGTAGAATCTCTCTTCAATCTGCGTCCCTTGTTCTCGACATTTGGCTCCAATATTTTCCTCATCAAGGTCCGCCCTGAGTCTCCGGACCTTGTTTAGAAGGAATTGTCACTCCCCATAGAGAGACAGCCACTCGCGCGGAGCCTTGGACCGTCTGTCTGACCCGACATTTGCGGCCTTTTCTCCCCCAAGGAATCTACCGTCCCGAAGTCGAAGGCTTGAGCGCAAGATCCGATTCGATTCTGTTCCGATGAATACCCCACTCTCCGCGAGCAAAAAACTCCAGACTGTCCTTCCTCCCTCTTACTCTGTCCCTTCGCTTTTTCACCCGGTCTTCGTCAGCATTCCCACAATTCACCCGAAATTTTTCCACCGATGAGACAAGCTATGTGCCCTTTGTCTCCATAGGAAGTCTGAGAAAGCATCGTCGACTACGTTCGGGTTCATGAAAAACCACAGTCCGTCGCCCCCCCCCCCCCCTTGATTTTTCTTTCCAAGCCGAAGCCGGTTACCTACCTTTCCCGTGCACGTCCTCTCAAGGCAACGTCAGCTGATTCTCTTCCTCCGCTTCTGGAAAAGCTCGAAAATTTTCCCGCGGCCCCTTTCGTTTCCATGGGCTTCCTTCCTTGCTTGCTAGCCGTCTCTCTTTTGCATCGTCCCGTTTTTTTGACCGTAAATTTTTTTAAGTTGTTGAATCCGTTCATGCCAGCATCGAGGAACATCCGACTTGTATAAAGACTTGCCATCCATTGATCTCTTCGCTCGCTCCACTCTTGCCATGAACCTGACATCCAGTGGTACCCCCCTTCCCTCCTCTTAACTACCCTCCCATATGTGTCCCTTCTCTCTTTTTTTCCCCTTTTGCCCCTATCTGCAGGAAGGCCGCCCTCCCCGTCAAGGCCCGTTGTGCCTCCCAATGTGAATCCTGCTGGTTCATTCCCCCTTGTCCCTTTATTAAATTAATGAGATTTAACGGACGCCAAAAACACCAGCAGCACCTCTCCTCCTCACCCACAGAACAAAAGACCAATAGCCGCTCTCCTCTGGATCCCTTTTCCGTTATCCTACCCCCTTCAAGTCCTCATTTTCTAGCATAACGACAGTTTCGTGGTGATGAATGAAGCCGCCCTACGCGGTATGCCCGTTGATTCGTTGAGTCAGAAGCCGTATCCCTTATGTCCAGTCTTGAACCAGCTCCACACCCGTTTCAGCCTCTCGCGTCTCCCCCGCGCGACTATACGATCGCGCCCCAGATTTTAGGCAAAAACAATCCAACTCTATTAAGGCCATTGAAAGTGCTCTTCGTCTGCCTCTCTTTTCTGATGAACCTTCTCAAGAATCGTCATAACCTTTCCCCCCGCCAGGTTATCGCTGCGCAAGGATCGTCCGTTTTCAATCCCCCACTGTCAATTCTAAAAAAGCGCGTGATGCGTTACCCCTCTTCTTCTTTCCCCCCGTGGAGCCGCGGCACAGTAAGACCCCTGTATTTTTCAATACTAGTGTCTAAAACCACCCAACACCGTCTTGGCTAAGTGGCCAGGCAGAGTTCCACCAGACCTCCTTCGCGTTTTTTTTGCTCCCCGCAAGGTCGCTACGAGCGTTAATCGGCTCTGGTTAATCTTCCTTGCCAGAGTCTTTTTTTTCTTGTTCGTCCAATTTCTGACCAGCATATATCGTCTTCGACCGTCGAGCAGAAGAGAGGCTGCGTCATGATCTCTTCCTTTGTTGAGATCAAGCACGAAGCGACTTTGGCCCTTTCCCGTCGCCTATCATCCTTCTTTTTTTTGCCAGAACCTCCCCCATCTTCGAATTCCTCGCTCTGAAGATTTACTTTTCTTCGTTCTTCTTTTCCGCCCACCCGGAGCGACAAGTCAGGATCTCGGTTCTTTTTTTTCCCTTTCGAAGCGAGCCAAGTTCTGTTGGAGTACTCTCGATCCTCCCTCCCTTTTGCGTCATCCGCCATTTGTCCTCGCCGCCCCCCCGTCCTTCGTTACTAAGGAGAAGATTCCCGCTTATAAGGCGATAATGCGAGTGAACGTGAGACGCCGTTAATCCTGTCTGAATGTATAACTAATTCTCTCGCTCTTCCATCGCGACACGATTTTTTTCATCTCTTCTGCTTTTACATCTCGAGTGGGTTTCTTTTGGTGTTTTTGCAATGAGGAAGAGACAGTAGCCCGTTTGTTATTTGTGAGCACGTTGCGAGTCTCTGGATCTCATTCCTTCTCTCCTTGCCCCCCCCCTTTTTCCTTTTGTTGCGTGACGTCCTCTGGCATCCTATTCGGCGTCGCGCGACGAAATCCACGGGCCCAACCACGGAGGACAGAACAACACATTTTGTTTGCTTTTTTTTTTTTTTTTTTTTTTTTTTTTTTTAATATGAGCATCAGCACCGAGGTTTCCACCCCGTCCCTTTTTGCTTCAGACTATAGTTAATAGAGTAGCATCAATAGCGTGTTCTTCGCTGAGGAACCCCCCCCCCCCATTTTTCTTTTTTCTGTTGCTTCAGTTTTTTCTCTTTTTCCTTCGAGTCTCGGCCCTCTGACGCGTTCGCGCCAATCTTCTTTATTCACAAGGCCTGATCCCCTCCGAATCCCCAAGCAGGAATGAAGATATGGAGAAGCCCTATGTGCGCCACGTTTTAGTCCCTTCTCGTTTTCTCCGCTTTCCCCCGATTCGCATCTTCCTCGCCCTCCGTTACATTTTCCTTTGTTCTCTTCCCGAGCCATGCTCCTATGAATAGAGCCACTTGCTTTTGAATGCATCAACGCCCAGTCTCGATATTCAGTCCCTCCCTTCTTGCCCCCCCTTCCCAAGATAGTTTCCTCTTCCTTCTTCTCATGCTCTCCGCCCGAAATGAAAGTTGGCGACGAAAACGACATAGGGTTGTAGCGATTTCTTCAGGTAACATAGACTTGCTTCGAAGACCCAATCTTCCTCTTAGCATGTCCCTTGTCGTCGGTTTTTTTGATGTCGGTTTCCCCTTGCAGAATGGAATAGCCCCCCGATGGTGGGTTCTTACGTTCCCCTCCCTCGCGCATCGAGACGTAATCTCGCCCTATGCTTTCCTCTTCGCTTGCTCCCCCATTCATACTGTTTATTCGTTTTTTCCGAGTCCTTTTCCGTTTTTCTAAGTTTGCCTGCGGCGCCTCTTTTTACCGACGCAGTCCCCCTTTCCAGTTTCGCCCCTGTCTCCTTTCTCGCTACCGTCCTCCGATTATCGATCATCGTCCTGTCCTCTTTCTCTGGCTCTTTTCATCAGCGCTTAAGTGATTCTCCGAATTCCGTAGGGCGAACTCTCGCGAAGCATAGAGATGCCTTTATGCAGCGGGCCAACCCTCCCCACCTCTTGCGCGGTCTATTTTTCGTCCCTTCCTCTATGGTCTCCTGCCTGCCTTACGACCCTGCAAACGTTGTCCCTTCGTCTCCGTACCCTTCCGATTTGGATGCCCCCCTCGACTCAATAATGCGGCCGTATTTAGGATCTTTTTCCTCGGTATAGATTCTTTCTCCCTTCTTCCTTGTGCCTCCGACGTTTCCGCGACGGTCTGTGTCTTTCGTCTTGTCGCATCGAATAGTGAGTGTGCATATATGAACCCCCCAGAAAGAGCGTCGCAGTTTGTGGAGAAGCCGAAAAACTCTCACTTCCATTTTTTCCCCTCCCTTTCTTCCTCTCTCTCTTTTTCCTCGTTTTTTTATTGTCTTTCTGAGCGATACCAATTTGAGGTACTATCCTAAATTGCGTGAACTCTTTTCCCGTTTTTATAGATCGCTGTTTGAGCTTTTTGCATTCTTTTCTGTTCTCAAATATTCACCCCTCCCCCCCCTCTTCTTATGTAGGCCCCCCCAAAAGCACGTTTTCACTACGGCCCCCTTTCCCCAGATGGAATGGAGTTCGACAATTGCTAGTCAAGAATGCTAGATTGCGCTCACTTCTTTTTTCCGTACTCTTCTTCCTGCCCCCCTCCCCCTTGATGCGCCAACAAGTCTACGTTACGTCTTCTCTTACCGTTTGTTAGTAGGGCCTTCTCCCTCGCGATCTCCCAAACTCCAAGAGATGCTCCGTTTTTGCTGTCTACGTGCACTCTACTTCCCCCTTTCGCCAATTGAATCTCCGTACCCTGTTGACCTCTTATTCCTCCTCCTATAATCTCATGGGTTTTCTCTCCACGTCCGATATCGTTGCTGCATCTCCCTGACCAAGCCTGCTGAATACCTTGAGTACCCGTTTGACTGTCGGTGTCCCGCAGGCCAAAATCCTTCTCCTAGCTACCGATGCCTCCACTATTTTTCGCCAGGCTCTCCTGCTTCCCTCCCCTTCTACCCGTCATCTCTCTGTCTCTTTGAATTTCTCAACCACCATCGTTTTGGGTCGAACCCAGATCCGAGCCGGTAACGTCCATTCCCAACCGTCTTTCCCCGACTTGAAGACAGCCCTTGAGAGCATTTCAAGGCCGAGTCCTTCTGATGGAAATGCAGGATGTCTCACCCATCTCCGGTCACTCAAACCGTCATGGTTTTTCGTTATCCTTGGAGGAGCGAGGGCACTCTCCTCTCATCAATATCCTTCGGCCGTCCTTTTTCCGAGCCCTGCTTTTCTAGATCTAGTTCCACCCCCCTCTCTCTGGGAGCTCAACGAGCGACTTCAGAAGCCCCTCCCAGTTCTATTCGCGCTCCTATTTTGAATAGACCCGACAGTCACATGCTAAGCTTGACATATCTACTTTTTCTTCCATCCTTTTATGACCTTCGCCGCGTCTTTCCCTTCCACCTTCTGCCTAGCCGCCGCACGCAAGCGCCCCTTTTTTTCTTCGTTCCCCATTTCCCATGGGGGAGGCGACGTTTTTATACCGGACTATAGCTCCGATCTCGGTCCCTTTGACCCCCCTCTCTAACGAAAGACCCTTCCCCCGCCCTCCCCTTTTCCTCCGACGAGTTTTCATTTGTTAGGCGATTTGCCAATTAGTAACATGTTTGAAATACGTTTCGGCTCTGAAAGCGCGGACCCTCCTAGCCCCCTTCTTTGCATTTCTTTCGTTTGCCCTCCCAGTAGCCTTCTTCACGCGGACCCGATTTGATAACAGTCCCCCACAGAGTTTATTTTCGGCTGACAATACCCATCGTCCAATCAACATGCATAACAAACCACCTTTCTGTTTTCTTCCCTTACGAGGATTTAACGGAAGCGCCCCCCTCATTCTGTTCCAGATGCGAAGTGAGTGATTTTTCAAGCGGGTTCCTGCGTTATTCCCCCTTTTCTCCAATCATAATCTCTGTCAGTTTGTTGATCTTCTTGCTTTGTCCCCTCCGGATAGGAACTTGGTCCCCTAAACGAGAGAAAGATTATATCGGATCTTCAAGATGTTTCGTTCCAGGAGAATTTTACGACGCAGCCATCATCCTTGAAAACTCCTTTGATTTGAGCCCAAGAAAGAAGAGACCCCCCCCGTCGGCGAGAAGTCTTAACATTAGAAGAAGAGATTTTGATAGGGACAAAATCCAGAGAATATAGGAGAGCGGACGCGTTTGTTTTTTTACTTGCTAACTAATCAGGAGGTCGTCATCTCTCTCCTATCCTCCCTTTTGTAGAGACTTATCTAAGGAGACTCCTAGAATAGGACCGCTGCCTATAGTAGAAAAGAAGAGGTGGTGTGGAGTTTGGTTGACTGTGTTCTGTTTTTGTTTTTTTTTTTTTCTTTTTTTTTTTTGTTTTTTTTGTTGGTGTTTGTTGTGTGGGGGCTTTTGGGTGTTTGGTTGGTTTCCTTTAGGTTGTTTTTTTTTGTTTGTTGGAAGAACACCACAAGTCTTCCCACCCCGACCTCGCCGACATCGGTCGGACCTTGCTTTTCCCCGAAAGGTGGTCAGGTATTTCTTTCCTGACCACTTCTACCGGCCGGTTCCAGCGGCCCCTCCACCAACAAAAATAGCGATTTTCCCCGCTCCGAAGGAAGAAAACTTTCCGTTTAGATCATGTAAGAACGGTGCTGCAATTTTCCGCTTTAGGTGTATCAGGCTATGCACTATTGTGAACTTCTTCTCTCGTCCCGTTCTACACATTTATTCCTCATTCCTTCCTTCCCGATTCCTCTTAACGATCGACACTCTCCCCCCTGCTTTACATCCTCGCATTCAATTGAGGCTAAAATGAATTACAGTCTGGCAGTCTTCATCGCCTGACTCCTTCCTGTGCATCTCTTTTCCCTCTTATTCCTTTTTTTGTCCCCTCCTTTCTCCTGCCATACCCGGAGCGCGTCCTCCCGCACCCGAGCTTTTGAATAGAAGTTCTGCGTTACCCCAGCTGTGAGCTGAGAAATCATTCTACTTCGCCTAACCTTGCCCTCTCGAGCCATCTCCCCCCTTTCCTTTTTTTTCTTTTTCTTGTTCCTTGCTCTTTCTGATCCTCTCTTTTTTTCTTTTCATGATCTTTCGACTTGCCTGTAGTTCATATGGATGTTTCGCCCTTGTCCTGCCTTCCTTTTCAATTCATCTGTGGCAGGTGAGACTCTCCTCCGGTTTTCACGCCGAAGAGGTCATGTCTTCGATCGAGCCTGCCATTGTAATTGTCGAAAACTTTACGATCCCCTAGTTTGTCCGAGAGGCGATTAGTTTGATTGTCGGCCTCGTTCTGCGGGGGTGTTTTTGTTTTTTTGGGGGGTTTTTGTTTTTGGGCTCCCTCTATCCGATTGTAACTATATCTTTTGCTTGAGCTCCATTTTTCTGTCACGTGTCCCCTCTCCTTTTCCCTGTGCCCATACGTCCGGCTGCATCCCTCAGCGCCCATATTCCCTCAGCCCTTCCAACGAGTCCGCACCCGATTTTCGTCATATTTCCTACCCCACGACGCTGAGGCTCCCACCCCCCCTTAACGCTCTATGGTTTCCCGGTTACATCCTTCCTTTACCCCATAGAACTTACCCTCGCCTGCTTGCCGACCCCTCTAGGCTTTTTAAGGAAGGTGCCCTCGCGACGAACTGCGTCGAATCCTTTCGTTTCCTTTCTCACTTCATCTGGTCTTCATCGGGATATTCTTCCCCTTCCTTATTCTTCTGTCTTCTCCTTCGGCGCCTCCCCGCTTCGCCGAGTCTCTTCCAGGTATTCCCTTGCTGTCTCTAAACTTTAGATTTTTCGACGATCTTCGGGTGTCGATAATACCCTGACGCTATCTGTTATCCCAGTGTTCTCGTCTTGGCGAACCGCCGCATGATCGATTTCTTTTCCCTACTCCGCGCCACGATTCCCCTCGGCTCCTTTTCCCCGAGCTTATCTCTTTCGTTCCAGACTCAGATTGACGTCCTTTTTTTTCGAACAAACCGGTTCACGTGTCCAGTCTGCGTTGGCGTAGCCTTAGGTACATATAACCCTCCATTGACGCGCCGAAATCTCCCCCTTCCCTCCGTCCGCGCGCAATTGCCCGAAATCTTTTTCTACAGTCTCTCGCCATCTATCCCTTGGAGATCCTTCGGCATCCCCCGCCGTTACTGCCTATGAAGGATGTTTTACGCAATCTGACATCTTCTTATTGAAGCCCCCTCCTCCCTTTGCCCTCCCTCTAGCCGCGCCGTAAAAGATCCCCCCACTTTTTTCCCACTCCTACCTGTTTTTCTTTTACTCTCTACTTTGTTTTTTTCGTAGAGATACAAGGGAAAGTTTTCCCCTCGCTTCGATGTATAGTCCCCTTCCTTTTATACGGGGTGGCCAAAGTTAAGGTAGTTCTTGTTTTAAACATATAAAATATATTTTTTAACACTCTTAACGCCGTTCTCATCCTCCCGGAAGTACAAGAACACTTTCTTCGACGAACTGCTCTTCGTTGTTCTAAAGCATCAAGTGTAGATATCCCCCTTCCCGATCGCCACTGATGGATAGTCATGCCACAGTCCTTTTTTTGTCTCTCCTTTGAACCGCGTTCGCTGTTTTCCCCTTACGACATTTCCCGATTGTGCCCGACAACCGCTCTCTTTCCGGACATGGCGCAATTGAATCAGTGGAGTTACCTAAAGTATTTATCGACTTTTCGCCCTCCCCTACTACAATCGCTGCTGAAGCCTCCCGCCGAATATTAAACTTTCTGACGGCCAGTCTGTTCGTCGCCGTCTCTCCAGCTCAGCCTGTGAATCTTATCCCCTGAATAGTCCCCCCCCCCAGATCGAAATGGAATTACAAAGAGGACCACTTCCCTTTTTTGAGTGAATCACAGATGAGAGTGTTTCTCCCCCCCAGGCTCTCACTGCGGGAATCCCTTTTCTTCGACTTACCGGAGCTCAGATGTATTCTTAAACCGTCAGGAAACATCGTCGGGCCTCTACAAGATAGATTTCACGATCCCTGACTTCCCGTTCCCCCACTTCTTTCATTTCTTCCCATGACATCATGTTTCGGATTTGGCTCCGCAGCGTCAGTCGATGGATCAAGAAGATTGCTTTCCCAAGAATTCCCCACCTTTTGGCTGTTACTTCCTTGCTTTTTATTCGAAGCAGGATCTGCTTTTTTCCATTGACATCTTTGTTGCCCTCTCTGTTTGACTCTCCCTGTCCTCTCCTGCGCGCATCTTCTAGCAGATACCCCTTTGCAGGTCATTACGTCACCCTTCTCTCTCGTTCCCTGCGCGGCCTATTTCCAAAGTCCCCATGTCAATCGGCTCTATACTCTCTTCTTACCACTTCCCGGTGAACCCCTGGCGCCGTATCAGGCACTTCTGCAGGCACCTTCCCCCCCCCCCCCCCCTCACTTTCAAAAGTGGGGCGTTTTTTTGATCCCAGAGTTCCTCTGCTGCCCTTCTTGAGAAGCGTAGTCCTTTTCGAATCTGAGATTTTCCCGACTTTCGTATCGCAGACCCGTGTGACCCACAGGCAGAACTTCCACGAAGACCAACATGTTAAGCCCTGCCGTCTTTTTACTTGTTTACTTCCTATGGCTCCCTGCTTGCTTTGATCCCCTCCTACCCGACGCGGTGTGCTGAGAAAAGCCCTCCCTCTAGCGATGCCATCTCGGGACTTACCCTTCGTGAAATTGGTTTCTTTTTTCTTTCTTGACCAAACAGTATGCCTTTTTCTCTCTAACCGGCGCCTCGCTCCCCTCTTCGCGAGACAAAAGCTCTGGCCCCCAATCCAACTTCGTTGTTCTTTTATCAGCAATTGCAATCGCAGATTTGTTTGAATCTTGCCTCAGATGCGAGCATTCCGATTTTTTTCACTCGCATGACGATGACCCTCTACCCTTCTTCCTCCGCCGTGCGTTTCCTCTCATTCCCTGTGATACGCCTGATACTATGCGCTTGATCTTATGAAACTTGTAGCAAAGCAAGAGGCAAGGCTCTGCCTCCCTGATCTTATGACCCAATTTCCTGCGCTCGACCCAAGTCCCCCCTGGTCTTTTCTAAGGTCCACATGAGAATTTTCTACCATATCAATCTTACCACGTTCGCTTCGCAATGTTTCCAGAAGTCTCCTCGTAATACATCTTTTCTGCCGACCTTTATTGAGGCCCCCCTGAGTCTTACATCCCATTAGTCAGAACTCCTTCTCGCTTCTCAGGCTCCTCGACGCGC
>Ga0179591_1330819_pt1 | contig 10047 bp, 7 predicted proteins | sample CZOMad2_1_08_16f_FD_182891 | JGI IMG/M metagenome (GOLD analysis project Ga0179591, IMG submission 182891) | Vadose zone soil fungal communities from Angelo Coast Range Reserve, California, USA - CZOMad2_1_08_16fungal (PacBio error correction) | ecosystem: Environmental > Terrestrial > Soil >... | reverse complement strand
TTGTTTTCTTTTCTGTGGTCTTCTTCCCCCAACCCCAGTTAAAGGGAACCTTTTTGTTCTTTTCTTTTTAACGGGGCTCCCCTTTCTGTCTCCCCGCCTCCCCCGGAAAATTCGTCTTTAGTTTCCTCTGGTGCTGGTTTCGAATCTTCACCGATTGAAGACCGTCGGACATCTTCCTTGACTTATGACTCCCCAAGACCCAAAGGTTTGGAACTAGTCCAGATCGCCCCGAGAACTGCTCGTTTTCCTTAAGGCACGTTTTTTCCCTTGTTCTTTTTTTTTCGGGGTCGATTCCAACCTGAATAGATTTTATGCCCGTCTCTTTGATCACTTCCCGGCCTGCATGCCCCCCCCACATGGTGCATCTTCCCCGCCTCGACCATCCCCGTTACACCAATCGCCCCTTCAGAGCGACCCCTCCTTTGCCTGGCAAGTCTTCTTTCTCATTAAGCAGCTACCAAATGGGTTATGACAATAACACTAGGAGTTCTATACCTTTTCCAGCAGTAGTCTGATAGTCCAAAAGTTTTTCGCCCAAGAGCATCAGTTTTTCAAATTGTTAACGTTCTTCTTACCCCCTTTTCCACGGTTTTTTTTTTTTGCTTTTGTCCAAGGACATCCACCATTATGTCTGCCGTCAGGGAGTTTTCGACCGATAGCTGCTTACTCGTCCCTTTTTGGATGATGTGACTCCTATTAGATGCCTAGCTCTGACATCCCCTTTAGACCTGGTTGACTGGGGGATGATGGGCCACTTTTTTTCCTTTCCGCGCGGCAGATTCGCTTGACCGAACTTTCATTTCACTAGGGTTTCCTTTTCGTAAACTGACTGTACCGTTCCCCATTTTCCCCTGCTCGGCCTGCAATATTCCTTGACTGTCCCCCCTGGTCCCAGGGATATGATTACTGGTCCGGATTTTTTTTCTCCCATCCCTTCCCCCCCCTTCCGGAATCGGCGCGTTGTCATCTCGAGACTAGATGGCGAAAAGCGACGTTTGGCTGCGACAATCTTTGAAATTACAGAGACTCCTATCACTCTACGCGTTCGGCTTTCCTTTATGCGCCAATTTAAGAAATCAATTCCTTTCATTCCCCCTTTTCACGGTACCGGTGATTTATACTGGTTTTCCTGAGGTGTTGTCATTGGTGCGCTTAGACCTGCGGTAGTTCCTTCTACCTTTATCTTGATATAATACTACCCGAGAATGTTATTGCTGAGCAGCGGCGGGCCCCTGCCGATTTTTCTAGATCCCTCGTAAGGCCCTGTCTGCATCTAGGCCTGAGTACACCTGCCTTTTCTTCTGTTTAACCTGAACGGCCTGTTTACGACCCTCCCTTATTGAGAGCAGTTGCCTCAAGAACGTGCACTTTGTTTGTTTCGTGGGGCTTGGTCTAGTCCCTCTCAACTTGGCCAATTTCCTCCTTGAACCCTCTTGAGAACAGAACCTGGGAAACTCCTTCTCCCATTAGAGTTCCCCCTTTGCCACTGTTTCCTTTTGGTTTCTTCCCCTCCTTACATGTCTTTCGGACCTCTCTGCCTAGAAAGGAAATAAGTCCCCGCTGAAGATTCCCCTTTCTTTCGCTTCCCTGACCTGACCTTCCCTTACAGGGCCCAAGAAACATGCTGTACAGTGCTCGCCCCCTCGGAGAATTCTAGCTATCTCCCTGCCCCTGTTATTTTGATGTAATGCTGTGTCGCTCTTGCTTGGCTATTCCTGATAGTCCAACCCAATTTGCTGAGCCCTCAGTATGGGAAGTCCCCTTTCGGTGATCTTCTTTCCGTTTCCCTTCTGCTCCCTCTGGCGGTCCCGTTCCCTCCCCCGTTTTATCCCCGATCTTTTTTTAGAAGACTTGCCTATCTCTTTTAATCCCACTTTGTTGTTTTTTCTGGAGCCACGCTTCCCACCTATCAAAAGATTTTTCTTCTTGCCCCGCCTCAATCCTTTCCGAGGATTCTCTTAAGACTTTCCGAGACTGCTTGGTGGCGAAAGACGATGATCTACACTCGGCATCTGGAGCCGATCTGATAGCCCCCACCTGCGACCTCTTGCCCCTTGTGTCACACCATCTCTTTAATCGTTGAGAGACAGTCTCTTTCTTTGAGAATGGTGCACCCCCCCCATGTTTGGTGAAATAATTTAGGACATTGGACTTTTCCGTATCCGTGTCCTATTTTGTCACTCCAGTCCTGCTATGTTGAACTTTTTACGTTCAGTCCTCTGCCGCCCCCTCCGACACTTAGTTAAAGCCCTTTTACTCGATGACCCGAGAAATGTTCCGCTTCTTTCTTCGGACGTTTAGTCCTCTTCTGATGACTCCTATTTTCCCAGTAGGTGAGCAGTTGGGCTGACCAGTCCGTACTTCCGTAAAGTGGAGATTTTGCCCCCCGCTCCTCCCCACGAACCCGACCCCCCTGCACTCTGCTTGGAAGATTCAGAAACCTCCTTCTGATCCCGGTGCCAGATTCCACCATCCCCCCTTCCCATTAGCTCCAGGCTCCTTGCTATGGATCCGCTTGCTCGCCATAGATCGCCGTCATAAACCGGCTCCCGAATCATTTTAGACAAAGGTCCCCCTCATCCCCCTTTCCTGCCATCTGCCATCCTCCCAGTATTATGGATCTCCCCCCAGGAGCCTGTAGACGACCCGCGATTAGTAGACCCTCCCCCAGGCCCATCCCCCTTGAACTTTTCGCTGTCTACCCCTTCCTGATTCTTTTCTCATCGACCTGCTGTGAGGTATGCTGTTGCCGCGACCAGACCACCCGGCAATCCGCGGAGTATCTGCTAACTCGGCGATGATCCTCCTCCTTTCGTCTTTTTCTGCCCCCCGGTCGAGCTCTCTCGCATCTATCCTACGTCAAGCGTGCTCATGGAACCGTAACGCGCAGGTCTGCTATTCCCTTTTTCTTCCTAGATTTAGCCTTTTTCCGATTTAATTTCAGATGCCGCCCCTTGAATTTTTTCACCAAAGTTGCCGTAATAGGCTTATCCCATTCTTCCCCGCTTAGGAAATGACCTTGACCCACCATCCTAAAGTTCCCAACCCCCCCCCTGCCTTCCTTTCCCCCTCATTGGCGCTCTCGTCGGCATAGGATACATCAATCCTTGCGAAAGCGTACAAACAGTTTTCGCGCGCGACCCGCCTGCAGCCTTGCCCCCTCAACCGCCAATCCTTGTGTTCATGCTCCCCACCCGCCCGCACAGCAACATTTATGCGATCGTCTACATGTCTCCCTTTTAACACTCCTGAGATGCTTGCTCTCTCACGTTTGAGATACCTAATAACTTCTCGGCTCGAATCCACACTGATGTAGGAGTTTTTTATTTCCCTTCGATTTTTTTCCTCTCGAGAACCTCTTTCCCTGAGGGCATCCTTCGTTGGAGCTGTTGGTTTCCAGAGCTGAATGGTTTCCCCGGGTTCCTCTCAGAAGTCACCATTTTCAGTGACGGACTGTGTACGGAAAACCTCGAAGTGCTCATGCTATACTTTTGGCCAGACTTTTTTGGTCCAACCTTCCTGCAGTTCTCTGAGCGTCCGATGGAGGACCGACAGTGATCGTCCCCTGCTTTAAGCTGATCTTGTCATCGCTGTCCGACATAGATTCCCCCTCCTGAAAGTTTTTCCCTTTTGATCCATGCTTATGAAAGGATCGTATTGAGCACAGGTTTTCTGCCTTCCCACAGTCTGATTTCACATTTGGTTTGGGGGAACGAATCTACCGACGTCGACGTGTTGACGAAATACATCTGTGACGTACGATTCCCGGTGTTGTGCACCCAGGTTTTCTCTTGTAGTCTCTCCCCTGGGCCATTACACTCTTTCCCTTTTGCTGGATATGATGACCTGTTTCGCCTACGCCCGTTCCCCCGCGAAGCTGTGCTCCCGCTATGTTTTTTTTTTTTTTTTTCTTTTTTTTTTTTTGTCCCTTTTCTCCTCTCGTGATTTGCTGCCTTTAAGACGGAACTTTTTTTAAATCCAGTTCTGGTTCCCCGAGCACATTGATTTTGGAGGTTCCTCTCTGTTTCCACCCCAGGCACCTTTTCATAGCGGTCCCCTGCTAGGTGTGTGTGTCGCCTGTCGCTGCGATAGACATTGCTCCTCACGAGGATTTTCTACGTTCTTCTTTGCCCTGGAGCCCTCTTCCGTAGACGAGGTCCCTTTCTGAACATAGGGTCTTTTTGCGACGAGGTTGCGTGTTTCATTGGACTTCCTCCCGCGCCTTTTTGAGCTTTTTTCCTCCGACTCTTGACCCCTTTCACCGCGACTCCCGCTTGGATCGCCGGGAGGCATGCTGGACACTTTTAACTGCACCCCTCTGATGATCCTTGTTTTTTCCCAGTCGTTGTTTCATTCCTTTTCGGCGACCCTCGGCGAAGTGTTCACTTCGAGCGTCAATTGAGCTAACCTTTCAGCTGCCGTCACCCCCTCCCCCCCACCATTTAAACCCACCCTGATCTGTACGCTCCTAGAGAGCAGACCCCTCCAAGAAGGCGTTTTCCCTTCTTCCCTGTCTTTGTCCCTTATTTAATTATGCCTTTTCTGATAAGGATGGAAATCCCACACTGATTTCCCAACGATGCTGTGGTGCTCTTATATCTTGTTATCGTAAAGTTTTTCCTTATGGTTTAACCCTGCAGAAGGTGGGTGTCGAGGTTTCTGCCATAGCACCCTCCCTTCAGCTCAGTCTTAACGACCCAATCTTTTTGATTTACACGAAGCCTCCCCTCCTTGCGCAACAGATTCCTTTTTCCTCGCAGGTGTTCTTCGAAGAGGATTTCTGATCAATCCGTTGTCCCCAGGAGCTATGATACCCTTTCAGCTTTGCCCGGAATTTCCCCCTCTGCCTTCTCTCCTTTCTACATGCCCTCTCTTCTCTCATGGCCAGACCTTCCAAATTGGCCGTTCCTGCTTAGCGCGATCCGCTTTGCGGCGTAGGCTCCGTACCAGATCTTTTCCCCTTCCTTCCCCCGGTCAATGACGTTTCCTCTCCCCTTCACGCTTCGCTTTTCTTCAATAATTAAATAAGTCGCTTATTTCCTTCTTGTTCTTTTTCTCGGGTGCTTTCTTCCCGAGCCACAGCCCCATGTTTGCCCGGGGCGCCGGTTTCGTCATGAGTTTTAGAAATTCTATGATGCTGCGCTTTTCAAAAGGACCTGCTTTCAGATTGACCTCCTACGTACTTTATCCTCAACTTGTCAAGTAAACCCTATTCCCCCGGCCGATCCCCCTACACGCCTTCACTCGCCTCCCCCTATATTCATGCCTAGTCTTTGATCTGCCCGCGCGAATCAACAATTCACGAGATCCGAGCCCTTGGTAGTTCCTCTTTGTCCATCCAAACAGACCGTACCGGTGCTCCCCCTCCGACCTGACCTCTTCTACTTCAGCGGAGGAAGCCGGAAATTTTTATATATCATCAATCCCCAATCCGGTGTTGTGTTGAGTTTGCTAAAAAGTCTCTAGCAGGCCTGAGGAATCTCTTAGAATTTCCCCAGCTTAGCCCCCGCGGTCCATTTTTTTCCTGGAAACAGCGGCCTCTTTGCTCTCCTGCTTGTTTCTTGCGCGCTAGCGATACCCCCCTCTCGGACGGATCAAGCGCCATCCGCGGTTTCCCCCATCGGCCCTTGATTCTTTATCGGCTCTTTGCGGTATGTTTTTAGACCCATTTGGATAAGGTAACTTGTGGGTTTGACCACCGGTTTCTCTCCAATATTTTCTCATTTCTTTTTTCCCATTTTTTCGCGCCTCATTTTTCATCCAAAGTAGACCGGCTCCCCCTCCGGGTCGCACTGCAACTTATGTAAGCGCTCTTTTTAACCCCCTCCCATCCAAAATCCATGTCAAATTCATCCGCAGACTCCTCTTCAGACCCCCGATTTCAAACTTCCATGTTCACCGCCCCTGTTCCTTTGCTTGCCCCAACCTTCACTCTGCACTTGCCTCCTTTCTGGTCACGCCTAGAAGAAGCATTTTCGCTTTTACGGCCTTACACCTTTGCAATGGGCCGTTCTGGCCCATTTGTGATCGTCAGGGAATTGCCTCTTTCCGCAAACATGAAGAGGTAATGAATCCGCCCTTTTACGCTGTGATTTTCGCGTTTGCCGACCCTGGTTTTCTTAGAACTCCTCTCCCTCCTTAAAAGACAGTCGTTAAAAGCCCATTTTGCGCAAGATTGCTCTCCGTCTTTGTTTTCCCATTTTTTACGTTTTTTTCCGCTCTACCCTCAGAGATCGCTTTCTTCAATCACCCTACCGCCCACCCTTTCTTGTCCCCTTTTGGACCCCCCGGTCCACCAATCTTCCACTCGATACAGAATTCTTCTCGCAAGAAGCAGATCCCAGGACTGTGCTGGAAACGTCCCTATTTCCCTCTCTGCGCCCCAGAAGGCAAAGGAAGTTCCCAAAATCTCTGCACAACCTCCTCCTTGTCCGCCTCTCAGCCGGCTTAGGCCGAGGACCCATTGACCGCTATCTGTACTTACTGATTGCTTTGTTTGCCTCTTTTTTCTCCCCCCTTTAAGAAGTGAACTTTATCTCCCCCCTGTCTGAAGCTAATGTTTACCCTCTGCCTATCCCTTCCCAGCCCCTTTCTTCTACTCCGCTTTCCGCTTCTTCCCTTAAGAGTTGCCTGTGTTGAATTTGACAGAGGACATCAGGTATAGACCCCTGACGCCGTTAGCTCCCTCTGGCCGGTCCGTTTCATGCGAAGTCTGGCGCCAAAGATCCTCTTCTTTCCAAGGACAGCACTGACCCCCCTAGTCGCCCCCACTTCGCATCTCTCTTTTCAGAGAACCAAACAACTCCCGGAATAGGTTTAACGCAGCGTACGTCCTCCTGCCCCCTTGCTTCCCCCTATTTCAATGTCGTGCTTCTCCCGTATCGCACATCTACAACAGCCCCGCTTGTTGTCCGTCGCCGTCCCTTTGCAACCTGGTCAAGCAGTATCCCTCCAGCCCCCCCACCCACCCCCTCCATTGCCTCGGCAAAACACAGGCCTCGGGCCAGGGGATCTAATTCAGCCCCCTTTCCATTTTCCTCTCCGTCGAAAGAGAAATCTCCCCTGAATAACACCACTCTCTCGCCCCCGAACGTTCTTTCTCTACACCTTGCTATAAGATTAAAGATAGGGCATGTCCTGGTGCGCCTTATCGTCCTAGACCCTTACTTTAAGAATTTCCCGAGCCCCCCCCCCTCCTTGAATGTATTCCAAGATGAGATTTTCAGGGACTCCATGTAGATTTTATCTATTCCCACACCCCCACATTTTAATTTCCTGAAAGTTCGGTTTTTTTACCCGGTCAAGTCTCCCCAATAGAGAAGATAAACTAACCCCAAAGGACTTAGCAGTTGCCTTTTCTCTTTCTTAGACTTTCCGAGTATTCCTTTAAAGCGATGTCAAGTTCCGTACTGCGATGTCTTAAGGTGAGCCCCCCCCTGATCGAACCTTCCATTCTTTCCGACGTCCCTGATAGGAGTTTAGACTCCCAACGGCTTTGAGTTATTCTCGGCAAATAGGACTAGATTCCATCCAAGCGCCCTCTGGTCAGTTTGAGTAAACGATCCGCCGGACGCGACCCGGTTTTTCCTTCTGCGCCCCTGACTCCTAAATCCGGCCGTCTCCCCCCATCAAAACGTCGCCCTCCTTCCCTATATGCGGACGGCTCTTCGCTAGCAGGCAGTATAAACGTGTTGTGATGCCTCACTCGAGGCGGCAGTCCGACCGTCTTTTGGCTTCGGAAAACTCTTTCGGGAGACAAGTTCCGAATCCTATGCTTAGGATCTTTGCTTCACCTCTTCGAATCGTCTGAGTGCTTCTGGAAAGGACATTTTTCCCCGCATGTTACTCCTTCATAATGCAAGGGATTAGTGACTCCCCGTCTTCTTCTCTCTGTGAAGTTGATCTCCTTCCTCACTCCTCCTCTCTTTTATTCGCCCCAGGAAGGTACCCTTTTGGCCCATGGTCGTTCCTTATGGACTTCTGCCCCTCTATCTACCCTAGACTATTCATGGAAATGGTTGTGTTTTCTCAACCTTCCGTTCGTCCCCCCTCTTACCAGTGTTCCCGTTGCTTCCTTCTTTGAAGCTCCCCCCTAAGGATTTTCTTCCCTTCGATTTTCGGATTCAGACCGATTTACCTGTCGGACCAGGGCTTTGAACCTGATCGTCCCCCCCATACTCGGCGACCACCTCTAGCTGGATGGACCACTCAATCAGACTCTTTTCATATGAAGCAGGATTCTATTATCGAGACAATCCCTGAAACCACCCCCCCATCCGAAGTCTTAAAGTTCCGCGGCCGTCAAGGAAAGTTCTCTTTCTTTATTGGTTTGTGTAATGCGGTGCTTCAATGGTCCAGCCCCTCCTTTAGCCCAAGGATATGTTCTCTCTACCTTGTTCCTAAGTTCTAGGACTTCTCATCTTCCCCTCGGCCTCCTCTGGATCTAGAAGCTGGTTTCCCGCTCAACCCCTTTTTGTGCTGCTTCGGCCTCTTCTCTGTCTCTAAATCTCACGATGATAATCAGTGTTTCTGCACTGCCTTGCGCGTTCTACTCCTTTCTGTGGGACTCTCCCCTACCTTTTTCGGATGTCCCATCAGCATCGTCGCAGGGTGGTTTTAGAGGATTGTATTAGCCGCTCTCACGTTCTTCCCCTTCGCCTCCAACCATCTGTCGAATGAAACTTCTTTCGACCAAATGATGAACGTCGTCCTCATTACCTCATTCGCTTGTCACTCGCTGATCTTTCCTTTTTTTGATGGGTGCTTTCTTCCTCGCATCCTTTCTCTCCAAGTTCACTCGTGTTCAAACCCCTTTCCCGCAGATGTCTTTGCTCGGCACCGACCTTTACTGAACGATTGCCGCGCCTTGGAGTCATTGCCCCCCCTTGAAGCGCGATTCCCCCGCTAGAAAACGCTCCCAACTTTCTTTATATGTTCACTGCGGTTTCTCGTAATCTCCGTTGGCTTTCATGATCGGTCAAACCCCCCTATTTTTATTGAATTTTCCTTCCCCCAAGCCCTGTACTGGAGAAGTACCCCGACCTGATTATAGCCATCGCCGACCTTCCCTTCCCCCTCCGTCAGTCTTGCGGGATATTTTTAAGGACTCCCCAGTCTTTCTTCCGTTTTTTTTCTCTTTCTCCTCTCTTCCCCCTCCCCGTCGTTGTAATGGTTGTCTCTCACTCTCCACTTTCGCGTCCAGAAAGAAGGATGGCCGAAGCGACCTTTCGTACGAGGCTTCTGAAGGGAGGATATATCTCTCTACTCGTCACCCGTCGTCCATTTTCCCGCACATTTGAGCCCCCCCTGCTGCTGGTGAGCGCTCCAATCTCAAAAGACCGCCCCGTCCACGATTTACACATCCCACCATCTTGGTTCTTGCGAGCTTCCTTCGATCTTCTTGCCTGATGACCATCCCTTCCCCCTTCGGAAATTTCTTTTCTCATGTAGTCAGCGTAACATCCGTCATCTTTATCGAGTGTTCCCACGGTGATTCCGTTAGCGGCTAGGTATTTCCCCCGCGACCCTTCCGTCTCTTCTCCTGACAATCTCCCTTAAGATCGGTGAGAGAACTGTTGCTTTTTTTATAACTTTTGCCCTCCCGATTTTTTCTTCCTTTGGCTCTTTTGGGCAGCGTCAGTCTTTTCCATTTTCTAGCGTCACTGAAACATCCCGAACCCGACACCACTTTTTCGGTACCGCTCTCCCCTCCCCCGGTTCAATCCGGTATATGCCCCCGCGTACAGTTTGAAGGTTGCTTCCGCAGCTGCTTTGTCGCGTTGGCGTCTCGCACTTCAAACTAGAGGAATGATTCATCGCAGACCACCTTGCGCCCCGCGCTCGCCCCTGCCTTCCGGCCTTGAGATGGATATTCCTCTAACGCTTAATGCGGACGCCCAGCGCAAGGTTAACATGCCACAGGCCACCCTCCATGAAACACGCATCCGCAAACTTTCCGTTAATGAGAAGAGCCCCTGGATGACCGGCTTTGAGTTTTGAATCTCTTTCGCTCGAAATCCTATCAGCTTCTTTTTGAGTCGATCAACG
>Ga0179591_1255732_pt1 | contig 10048 bp, 9 predicted proteins | sample CZOMad2_1_08_16f_FD_182891 | JGI IMG/M metagenome (GOLD analysis project Ga0179591, IMG submission 182891) | Vadose zone soil fungal communities from Angelo Coast Range Reserve, California, USA - CZOMad2_1_08_16fungal (PacBio error correction) | ecosystem: Environmental > Terrestrial > Soil >... | reverse complement strand
AGCGCCTTTTTTTAGTGAGAGGATTGTCAAGGATTTGTTGCCTCGTGGTGTGGTAGTCCGAGAGAGAGATCTAGTCGACCCTTGAGTCGCCGATGGTAAAACGAAAACGAGGATTCCAAATGGGGCATACGTCTACGTCATGGAGGTAAATACATCTCTGATTTTTTTTCTAAACCCCCCACCCCCCCCCCCCCCCCCCCCCCCCCCCCCCCCCCCCCCCCTCATGTAAGATATGTCGACCTTCGTGTGCCTTCTCTTTTTTTAAGCATTTTCCTGATTGCCCCGCGGGCGTGGGGATGGTCTTTTTAAGTTAGTCACTGATCTTTTATTTCTTTGCCCTTTTCGAATTGAAGAGCCCCACTGCCGAGAAGGCAGAATTAACTAGCGCAGGTCAAACATATCCTTCTAGACAGGCGAGTTACCTCTCTTCACTTTCTCACCGCGAGGTCTTTTCGTGGCTAAAGTTCCTGGGGTCCTCCCTTTTGTATCCCCCCAACCCATAAAGCAGAAGTTCTTTGAAGCCCGTGGAATGAGAGACCGCCCTATCTCTGCGTCAGTGAGGGCCTCCTTCCCGAGAATGACCCGAAGACCTATTCCCCTACTTGCACAGACATCTTTTTTCCCTCCTTGTTTTTTTTCTTGCTGATGGGGACCCGAGTTCCACAGTCCTTTTCTTCTCTTCGAGCTAAGCCCAAGGGGTACGCCACTTCTTTTTCTTTCTTATCGCCCTTCCTGCTTTGATAGTCTGAGTCACACTCTCAAAATGCTGTTTTCCCATCGAGATCTCTCCCCCGACCAGTAGTCCGGCGACCGTGTTGTGCTTGCCTTTAGGCCCCCTCTCCTATTCAAACTTCGGCGGGCCGGCCGACGAGTCTTTGGGTAAATTTACACGTAGTGTTACACCGAAATTTGTAGCCCTATTCAACACGTCCGTGATCTTACTTTCTCCTCTGTCTTCCTCCAATTGCGTGTGGCTACACCCCCAGCGAGGGCCGGTTTCTTTCAATGCTTAGACTCCCACCCCCCCACCTGTAGGCTTCCTTTTTACTCCCTTTTTCGCTGTCTCCGTTTCTCCAGTCATGATTGAACCCTGTTTCCTCTCTATTCAAATTCAAATAAACCCGCGCCTTTACCCTTTCCCCCCTAAAGTTTTTTCTTTTCTCATATCATCGCTTTCGAACGACGGGATAGCGATGACCATCCGTGGTCGGCTGCGATCGCCGTTTTGTCTGATGAGTTATATTTTTGATTCCCCTCGCCCCTTCGGCGCTTAGAACTCCTCGGCTACCTGCTTTCGGATTATTTGTTGTCTGTCCTATCCCCCCCTCCTCCGTTTGTGTGGGCTATTTCAATGGAAACGCTATTCCTTCTCAAGACTCGGCGTTCATTCTCCTAAGATCCCTGCACGCCCCCTCCTGTAGCCCCCTCACTTCGCGCGGGTCCTTCCACCAGATCCTTTCCTTCCTTTCCTCCTTTTCTTCACCAAGGAGAAATCCGTGGTCTTCTTGTCCATGAAACATGTCCGAAGCAGTACTTCATGCTTCCAAGATTTTCCTCTCCAACTCGGTCGCCGAACGAACGACCTCTCCCCCTTCCCTATATTCCAAAAGTGGTCAATGTGTTTTCACCGCCCGTCGTCGCATTGTTCTCTCTGGTATTAGCCCCTATCTGAAAGCCTGGTGACGGGAGACCTTTTCCCGCTGTCTTTCTCTCCCTGATCTTCTCTGCTCGGAACTTTTCGCCCCAGGTTTGAAACAGAAGACGCTTAACGGTTCCCCAAAGTTAACAAGATTAAATCCCCTCGGTGTCTGGTTTTGCCATCTTCCACCTAATCCCCATCCCCCCTTCCAAACTAGTCAACGAGTTTTTTTTACCCCGCCGCAGCTGCCAGTGCCAAGCTATCAAATGGATTCCAATCCCTCGCCTGTATGTTGTGGTCTCCTTCTTTCCAGTGACGCGCCCTTTTGATATGGAAGTCCTTCCCCCCTTCGACATTTGAATATCTTTACTTCTCCTCCGTTGTGTTTGATCCGATATTAAGGGTCTGCCTCCCCCGTTCGTAATCGCCATGGGCAGTAGTAACTAGACCCAAAGATGAATTACAAGTCTTTCCTTTTTCCATGAAAGTTCTTAGATGGGCCATGGCAAGCGGGTCCTTGTTCACTCTTTTACAGTTCTTTTCGAGATTATTCTGTGGATGATGGAAACGATTGTTCGGGCTATTTGTCGCCGTCTTTGACTTTTTTCCCTCTCCGCTTCTGTTTACCATAACCTTGATTCGTCGGCCTTTTTTTACGAGAATTGCCTCCTCCAATACTTTTAATTGAGAGACTATGGTCGGCATCTCCCTTCCAAGCTCCGGTCTATTCTTATCGTACCCGCTCTTAGGCGAAGCCATTTTTTTCCGGTTGACTCCTGAAACGCTCACCCAACATTTCTTTCATGATCTTTTCACGCTCTGCTGTCGTCTTCCGGACTCTTTTGCTATTGTATCCGTAAGCTGCCCGCTGCCTTCAAATGTGGACAGTAATGGTCAGTTCCCTTAGAACCAGGATAGTTTATCCTTTGTATCATCACTGACTTTCCCAATATTTTTACCTTTTAAGCTCTTTGTGGCAGCTTCGCTCGAGGAAGGGACGGCCTGCAGTGAGTATTTCTTCTACGGAGCTATGTCTTTCCCTATGAACCCTCTTTTTCCACATTGTCTTCTACAACCCAGTTCCCTTTTTCTTCTTCTGAAAGCAACCCCCTTCTGTCCCCCGTTCACGGCGCGCGGTGGTTAACGCGTCAACTCAGAGGACGGGTCTTTTTATGATAAGAAGTCAGCTCCCAGTTCTGTACCTCCATCCTTCCCGATTTTCATCGACTCCGCCCTCCTCCTTTCCTGTGTGCTTAGATTGAGATTACCCCCACTGACGTATTCTTTGAATGTCACTCGGCGTGGTACTTCTGTTGTATCATCCCTTTCCCACCCGATGGAACTCCTTTCCTTTTTTCTGTGGATGCGCGTCCTTGAACTGACGAGCCCTCACACAGGATTTCTCCAACCTTAATTTCCGGACGGCTCCCCCTACTTTATCGAGCGCGGAAGGTCTTGGTTTGACAGTTTTCCTTTTGCTTCCTACTCTCGCCCAGGGGCATCACGGACGTTAGGTGACTCCGAGAAAAAACCCTTTAGTTGCCCTCTTAGCCCTTGCCCAACAGGGCATTCTATTCAGGCAATTCCACTCCTCTATATGGACCGTATTGAGCTACGTCAAGAACACCACCCCCCTTTAGTTCGAAATGGTCGGGAAGAGCTCGGCTTCACCAACCCCTTCGTACCCTGTACCCCTTGTCTTTTACAGCCATTGACGCAGTTTCTTACTAAGAACGACAGCAGAGCCCCCGAGAAGTTCTTTATTGAAGCGAGAGACGCAGATACCGTTACCTCCTGGTCCCCCCGTTTGTAACAGACCAGCACTTTGCTTTTCTCCCTACATTTTTTTCCAACAGTTCCTTCTCCGGCTGTCCTTTGCAGCCAGGCTCCTTGAAGACGAGTAACATTGCATTTGACCCTTTTTTTTGATCTGATCTCCACCCCGTCCCATCCTCCTAAACTTCATGCATGTAGTATTTATCGTATAGAACTGCCCCCTTAGTCCCCCCTTCTTTTTGCCCATTCCTCAGCCTACTTTGTCTGACTCCGCGCCGCCTTCGTCAGCTAGGGTTTCCTGTCTCTCTGAATTAGCCCCTCTTTGCAGGTGATTTTTGACTTTCACCAGGAGATCCCCTTCCCTCCCGCAGCCGATGAGAAGCCCCCGCCCAACGTACACGCATTTGATTTTTCCCTCTTGAAGGCCGGAACCCTTTTTTCTCCCCGCAATTTGACATAAATTCGAGAATGGTCGAAGAGTTGGACGCCTATTTCTCGTGGAAAGTCACTTCCAACTTATCATCTGTCGCCCTTGGCTTTCTCGGCGGACTTCGTTAGTACGGCTCTTTTTTCGTACTCTCCAAATGGCCTTACCCCCAATTTCCACATACCGAGCCCTCCACTCTGACCACACGGAGCTATACAATCTATCTTTTTCACCCTCCTCTTGGTTGATATCTTCTTCTCTTTCTGTTTGTTGTGTCCCGTTCCCAGTTTTCTCTAGGGGGAGCAGAGCGCGTCTCTGCGAGTAGATAGCTAACAATCACTTTTCCCTCTCTGCCAAGCCTCCAGAGTCATCCTTCAGGCTTTTCATTACGTCAGCTCATTATGGAGCGTTTCATATCATTCGACCCTTTCTATTGCTGAGTCTTAGTCTCTGCCCGCGGACAAAAATTGAGGCGCGCGGATGTTTTTCCGTTGCTTCATCACGGTCAGATTTTTTTCCTTCTCCTCCTTTTCCTATTGTCCCCCTCCCAGGAAATAGTCCTTGCCGACTCATCGAGGCAATGACACCACATCTCGTTCAGCCCTCCCTTCTCTTTCTTTACTTTTCCCACGTATCCCCGCGAGGTCTTTGCTCGTCATTTTCCTAAGGCCTGGGTCCCCCTCCTGAGTGTTATAAATCCCCTCCCATCAATGTCTGCGTCTTCCTCTGTCCGTGGTTGAGCGACAAAGCACTTCTCCCTCTTTTAATTCATGTTTGCCTCGTCTCGCTTTCTGCCTGCAGCCGATCTATGCAGCACTTCAGAACAGGATTTTTCCCTACCTTCCATGATTAGGGTATTTTCGGCAGTCTTTTGCCCAGCGTTCACGATTCCGCGCTTCGATAGTCTTCAATCTTTTCCACCCCCCTTCCCTCCCTTTTCCCTAGTTCTCTTTCTTCTTTTTTTTTTTGCCGACAGTCGCTACAGATCAATGAGGGTGAAAGAATCGATTTTTTCCCCTTACACGTCCTTGATCTACGGTGGCTTTGACGTATGCTATTGTCATTTCCCTTCCATCTTTTGTTCCTGTCCCGACTTAGCCCGTGGTTCAAGTGTCGATCTTCCCGAAGTTTGATTTATTCACCCCCCTTCCGTGCTCGCCTTCGTCAGTTTTACCCTCCTTCGTGCTGTTCAACCCCTTCAACCGCCGTAGTCAGGTGCTTAGCTTGGAATTGCGCACTCTTTCTTCGCTCTTTCTTCATCTCTTTCCCCCCCCCTTTCCTGGATGCCAGCGCTTCTATATGCCCCGGAACCCTTCAACCCCAGCCCCGACGGTACATCACAATAATTTTTTAAGCCTTTCGTCAATATTCTCTTAAGAGTCTCTTTTTTCATACGGGCGGCGGGACGTATGATTTCTGATGCAGGGTGCCACCTCATCCAGCTCCAGATCCCTCCCTTAACAGCCGCGCTCTGCCGATAGTGAGGGGTCTGTCAATCCTACCCCTTTCTTTTTGTGCGAAGATCCCTTTGTTCAACTGAAACGAACGCCGCTGTCTTGTGGGCTCTCATCATTTTAATAAGATCCAAGCCCGGGTCCCCCCCACGCGTACGTCGCAGGACGCTGTCTTCCTCTCCTTTTTCCCTTCCTTTTTTGCCCTTTCGTTTGATTGATCAAAAGGAGCTCAAGTGGTTCTGGAGACCACTGAAACTGTAGGTAACTTTACGGTCCCTCGTCCATTTCCGATCCACGCTAACCACGGCGTTGGACGCCGACATAAGCTCCCTTCTGACCAACACCTTTGTCATTTGTAGGCGTCGGACAAGTCCGTCGCCGGATTTTATTGGTTAGTCTCTTTCTCTGTCCCGGCTCGGTACGAACCATTGGCCTCCCAGAGTTTTTTCCTCCTCATTAATTGTATGTTTAGTTCTATGGTGACAAGGTCGCGCCTCCACTTTCTTGACCCAAGACTTTCCTCCTCGTTCCCCTTTACCACCCCGGCGACTCACACAGTGCGTGACGAGGGTTGCCCCCTTTCCCCCTAAGTCCCCTACCCGCACCCCCCTTCTCTTCCCCTCAGTACCGTTGAACGCCGCTCCAGGCCATCTGATAAATTCACTACCTCTGCCATCTTCCTTATTTTTATCCCCTTTTTTTTCCCCGCCATTCTCGCCATGCGTAGAAGTCTTGATTCCTGACCGGACTCCCTTAATTTTAAGATAGAAGTTTGTTGTTTTGTTGACTATCTCCTTCCACTTTCGTGACCACTACAATTCCCCCGTACCATTTTTCCGGTCGAACCAGCCCCTATCCAGGCGCGCTGGAAGGCATTTGGTTACTCTCTTTTCAGTGCAAGCGGAGTTCCCAGGTGTCCACGTTGCCGCTTGGTTTTGCGTCTTCTTGATATGGCAACACCTTTCTGTCCCGAACGGGTCGGATTTAGGGTCGACGTGAGGTAACTTTTCCCCGTTTTCCGCCCCGGCTTCTGTTTCAAATCACCTTGGGGAGGTATGATCCCCTTTTCTCCTCCGGTCAATCCTCCACATCAGAATGTTTTTTTGACGCGGGGCGTTGCTGTGGATAAAGTCAAGAGCACTTCTACTGAGTCCGCACGTTCGCCTCCATTTATTTACTCCCTTCCCCTGATTACCACATTGTCCGAGATTTCCTAAGCTTCCATGTCTTTGAGTAAGGCAGATGGTTTTGATTTTGTTTTTACTTCGGGCTTTACGAGGCCTTACTCTTCCTTAACAGTGTTAGAACCACTGAATTTATCTTTCTCCCCCGCATTTCCCCCCTATTTACTGAACAATGCGGCAGATTTCGCGCGTACGGGCGGCTGTTCGGCCCCTGTTAAGTCGACTCGTTCCAGCCGTGAAGGCGTTAGGCGCTTACTTTTTCCCCCCCAGTTTTTCGTACCCACAACGCAGGGGCTGTCTATTTCCATTCCCACATATACCCAGCCTCTTTCTTCTTCGCAGGCAAAGCGACGTTTTCGACGGCGTTTTTATATTAAGCCCTCAGAGCTCACCTTTCGTAGGATCAGCCGCCGATGGTCATCGACTCTCTTCAGGTTTTTTTTTTTTCCCCCGGCTTAGGATAGATCACCTGAAATATTGTGCATGGACACTGACTTTTGTTGAACCTGACTTTAGATCGCGGAACCGATGCTCCTTTCCTGGTTTTCCTCTCGCTTACGCGCGCCCAGGGATGACGACATCCCGCTCCGTCCTACCTTCCTGCCTGATTTCTGGCGGAATTTCGCTGGTTTAATCCATTTTTTTTCCCTTCCCCGAGCGCCCTGGGTCTCACTTTTGGACTGATCCTACCAGCTCCCCAACCCATCGCCGATCTGATGCACCACAGGGCGAGTTCCGGCGGACCCTCTCCTCTGGACCTGATCGCTTATACTGGTCAAGCCCAAAAAAGTCTATCTCCCTTGTGGAAGAGCTCGGCTTCACCACGCATTGATCGCCTTTCCCTTCCTCCTACCTCCCCTTTTCCTTCTCCTCAGCCAACGAACGCCGCGGCCCGAGCACTGCGTTGAAGATCTGCTGACCGTTTTAATCGTGAAACGCGGTCCCCCCGGCGACCCCATAACCTCCTTTCCGTTTGCGTCTCTCCGTTCTGTCAAGTGTATTCTTCCATCGGCGCGTTTTTGCTGCGAGACGAGCGTCGCAACTCCCCAGATTCAGGCTTTTTCTCTCCTTTTCACTTACCAAACTGTACAGGGAAACTTCTTTTTTTAGTTCGTGTAGGTATAGAACGCTTTAGTCCCCCCTTAATAGCACCTTACGAGCACGACTTCGGGTATCCTTTGAATGCGCGTACGGACAGAGCTCCTCTCCTCTCGTTTGTTTTTCCCCCTCCCTCTTTCCTCTTGGCCGTCTCGTGCATTCTTGTTCTTCACGGCGATTACGCAGCATTGAGAGCTCGAAGACATGACATCAAGAACCACGAACTTTTTTTCCTCGGTCATTTATACTCTGCGCAGAGCCACTATAAGCTCCAATAGTTTCCCTCTATTTTTGTCCTTAATGTCCCCTACCTATAAGCACCGCTGTCTTTACATGATGAGTCTGATAGATCACTTTTCGCGCTCGCGCTACTGTACTTTCCAAAGAGGCTCCACCCTTTGACAATCCGCGTCACGCCAAGTCACAACCCACAAAAGGACGATATTTCTTTTCTATCTTCCCATACTTTGTGGTTTTTTGCAGATATCTCGCCTTTTTTCTTCTTTTCGTGGATTGTCAGTGTTGAGCTCGGAGGTAGAGTACTCTGTGTCTCTCGGACGTCTTCTCCCTCCGTCGCCTCCCTTGACCCAGCACCGCGGCTTCAGCATTACGTCAAGACATGCGGCCAATCGCGCCCTTCCGGGCTTGACTCTGCAGCCAGGTCCTTTACTTTTTCCCACCTTTGTGTGGGATGGTTGCGTATCTTTTTCTTTTCCTAGGCTCTCTTGGCTTCGGGAATACTCCTTTAAATTGCTTTTTGCAAACTGCAACGAGACCCTAATAATATCATTCCCCTGCCAAACAGATCAGTTTGCTAAACAAAAGTCCTGGTCCTTTACGAATTCTTATCAGCGAGGTCTTCTCTTAATTTGGATCAATTTTTTCCCCCCGCCTTTTAATTATACCTACGACCCAATGCAAGAGTATACTTTTTTAAAACCAATTTCCTTTCTCGAAACCCCTGAAGAAGAAGTTGGTACATTTTGACATTTTCTGCTCTTCTTTCTGCGATTGCCTGCATATAAGTATGCATTTCCTTACTTCTCGTGCGAAATTGCCGTGAGTGTGGTGGTTTAGGACTGCTGGGGTCCCCCCTTTACCCGCAGCGATTCTTCCTCTTTCTTCCCCTCACAAAGGGCGAGGGCGAGGATGTCTCCTTCTCTCGGGACCTTTCTCCCCCGTCTTTTCACACGTCTACTCCCTGTGGTGAAAGCCGAGATCGTCACAGCGTCGATTGCCCTTTGTTTCTGCAGTATGCTATCGACGTCCATTATCTTGCCTGTGACTACCTAGCCCTCCCCTGTGGGATTCAATCGGGGCCACGACCAGGTGGTTCTCTTATCCACGTAATTTGCTCGAACTGGCTCTTCGTCGTTCCTTTTTCCGCGGGAAAAAACGCCATTCCGCAGTCTCCTTCCTTCTTGACTTTCTGAGGTATTTCCCTCCTTGTTTTTAGTGAGAGGTAGACGCTCCCCCCCTCCTTATTGCACCCGTTTTCTTTTCCTATGCACAGGTACTTTCCCCCCAGGCAAAAATACGTGTGACTTTTCCCCCCCCCTCCTTGCCGTCAAAGCATGAGAGTGAAGCGTTATTACATACCTGGTTTCTTATGATTCTCCTCCTTATCTCCTTGCTCTAGATGATAGAACAAGACCCTTTCCCTCTCTAGCTTAACCGTCCGTCTGGGGACTCGCGCCCGATTTCGGTCTGTTGTCCCTATCCCACTGAGGGTGTGACGCCTCCCCTTTTCCCCCTAGAGTCCTCTAAACCCTTTCAAGGAGGGCTCGAATCCTAATCCGAATACCGACTTTATCCCGTCCGCGCGATACGGCCGCCCAAGCTCGTATGAATTTCCCCTTCCTTTTTAGGATTCCCCCCCCCTTGATAAATCAGTGAGTTCTGAGGCCTGACCTGTACTTTTCCTATTTTGTACTGCTCTTTTCCCTTTTTGATCCTTCTAACCAATTAGGTCCGGACGCCGACATCAGAGCGGTAAATACGGTTCCCCCCCCCCCCCTTTTTCATAAGTTTCGGCGTCCCCCTGACAACGTCGTTTTTCTTTCGAGCTTGTAGTGATTCTTCCCCTCTCGCCGGATCACTTTCTCGGTGGGTGCCTTTTTTTTCTTGGTTTTTCTTTTTTTTTTTTTTTTTTTGTCGGGTTCGGATGACATTGCCTCCCGATGTCTTTTTCTCCCGTCCCTTTTATGTCGGCTGTCATGTCGAATTTTTCTCCCCATCAACCTTTTTCTTTCTTGAAAAAGAATCGCGCGTGACTTCAGTTCCCCCCCTCAACGAACAGTCGGGTGAGGGGTTGCAAACATCAACGAAGGCGCTTTCCCCCCCCCCCCTTTTTGTCACCGAGGTGACCCGGACTCCGATTGACAGGACACTATAATTTCCTGAAATCTTCCTTTCTTTCCTTGTCGACAGTGCAGACGCGACGATGACCTTACCTTTTTTTTCCCCTTTG
>Ga0179591_1132127_pt1 | contig 10048 bp, 8 predicted proteins | sample CZOMad2_1_08_16f_FD_182891 | JGI IMG/M metagenome (GOLD analysis project Ga0179591, IMG submission 182891) | Vadose zone soil fungal communities from Angelo Coast Range Reserve, California, USA - CZOMad2_1_08_16fungal (PacBio error correction) | ecosystem: Environmental > Terrestrial > Soil >... | reverse complement strand
TTCTTGAACTATGTCTAAGATGTCCCCCCGCGCGAACTGTATCAGTTCTCTTCCGCCCCTCCTATTTTTGCCGCCGGGGCTACGTCGGCTTTTGAGCATGGAGTCCGCCCGTCTTTTGGCCCTGAAAAGGACGGCATCGCTCGACATCCAGTTCCTGCGTTCTATTCTCTGTTGCTTGGCTTTTCTTTTTTTTTGCATCCTCCATTTTTCTCCCGTCCGCAGGTTCAACCCTTGGCCTGGTTTTTTTTCCCCTTACCAACGAAGATAACGAGGGAGAGCCCGCTTCTCTTTCCATGTCAAACGTGTGACGCGGTGGGGCCTACTCTTTTTTTATTTTTTCGGGAAGACGAGAGCTGGTTTTCAGCTCTTTCTCTTTTTGAAACGAACTTCCCCCTCTCTCTTGGGTTCCACCCAGACCTTCAGACCATGGTACCAGCAATGGATGTTGTTTTTTCCCTTGCGGCCCCCTTAGTTTTAATGGGTTTTCTTTGATGTCGAAGGCATTCATTTTGTGGGACTCCTCCTTACCCGGATCCATGGACAACATTGTGCACGGCCCGCTGATAATTTTCATCTCGGCCCTCCTAACCCCATCGCCTTTCCCCCCTTTTTTTTTCAAAGTGCAAGGTTAGGCTTCTTTTTTTACTCCCAGCGGTGGGTTCATTGAAGGCACGTACTTCAAAGCGGGGGGGTGTAAAGGCCCCTCTCCTTTATTCCTTCCCCTTTCTTCGTATGGGACTGGCGACGATACTGTTCACAGTTCCATGTAGGCACGCTTAGACCCGGAGGTCTCATCGGCAGGTCTCCCCAAGACTAGTTTCGCTCTTTCCCTTTCTCGGAAACTGCGCGCTTGATGGAGAGGCGATTTTCTTTTTGAGTTCCCCCAAAATGTGTGTTTGTATGGTCTAACTACAAAGTACACCCCCCATCCCTTTCCCCATTCTTATTCTTCCCTCCTTGAACCTGGGCACTCATCTTCCTTCTTTACCCCGCGTTTTTAGTTGGGTACAGAAGGCTATAGGCCTTTTCCCCTCTCTTCTCCTTCCTTGCTCTTTAGCAGATCAGGTTGTCTTGTTCGATTAAAGCCCTTCTTTCCCCCCAACCCCACCCGGGTCTTAGGTATGCATATTGCATCCGTAGATTTTCTCGTGGTCCCGTCAGAGAGCTGTAGCTACTGGAAAACCCCGGTGTGTAGAAGTTTCTTTTACTGCTTTTCCCCATTCTCTTTTCGCGGGACTGCCAACGTTCTCCCCCCCTCCCCTTTTTAGGTTGAAGATTTTGGTCTAGTATCTTTGTGCCGACGAAGCAACGGTCCCTTCCTCCTCCCTTTTTTCTTTTTTGACGCAGTTGCCTTTAAGGCGTCCTTTTTCTCCCAGAAGGCGAAATCTTTTTCGTTTGTCTTTAGCTACTAATCCAGAAATTAGGCCCGATATTTCTGGAACTTCTCCTTTTTTTTGTTCTGGACATAACATGATAGGGGATCCTACGTAGCATTTGTTTATAAGCTTGAGAGGATTTCTCCGGTGCTTTCTTTACGAAGGTTGTAGATGATGTGCGGCCTCACCCCCGGTCCAGAGATACAGATGTCAACGATCTTCACTTTCGTACAGTGGCTTGTCTTAGGTCTTTTTTCCCACCTCGTTTTCTGGAGGCCAGTTCTCCCTTTTTACTTATCCCTCTCTTTCTCATTAACCGAGTACAGCCTTGCCCCCGCCGTCATAGAGAGTTTTTACTTTTTTTGCGTTTTGCTTTCTTCAGGATGACCGAGCCGATCTCCAAACGATCCTCTTTTTTTTCCTCCATAAGCAGTGGGAACCGTCCTTTCCCCCTGACAGCCGAAAGGTACCAATGATCTTTCCCTTCCTTCAGTCTGGTTCACCGTCTTCCTGAAGGGTTTTTCTTTTTATCCCCCTTTTTGCATTCATACCGCAAACCCTACTGTCGAGGTCCCTAGTTAAACCCTTTTGATTCCTTTGGACGCTACACACTACGTTCCAGAATTACCTTTTCCCTGACTTTGGTTTTTATCTGCACGGTAGGGTGGGTTTAGATACCACCTTCTGACTTACTTAGGTGCCTTTGACGACGCATGTGTCACTCGTCCAGTAGGCCTCAGCTCTGCCTAGACACTTCCTTTCCTGCTCCACGCCCCACCGCCTTGAGGGCCCGCAAAAACCTTCCCCTCCCCCGCCTCCAGGTCCGGACGAGGGGTGCCCGTCGGTTTCCCCTGTCATCTTTTCGGTCGGGTCGTTCTATTTTTTTTTTCCTCATTTTTGACTCGGTCTGGTGATTTTCGAAGAGCTTTTAGTCTCTTTTACCGCATTACCGGCCCCTTTCCCCTGTCGGATCCGATCTCTCGCGTTGTCCTTTTCTTTTCTTGTTACCGTTCGAAGGTCCAGCTGTTTTAGACGACTCTTCCAGATCTCTATCTTTCCTTTTTTTTAGAGAGATGGCTGTCTGCCCTGCGCAATTTCACGAAGGTATGGTCTTTTCTTTTACTGGAAACAGCTAGGCCCAAAGCTACTGCGCTCCCTTCCCTAATAAGGCTTGGTACCCCGGTTTCGGTGTCATATTTTTTCTTATCCAGGTTGGGGCTCCGTTTAATCCCCTCTTCTTTCCAAATGTCTCATCAGCGGTGGAGAAAATCTCACCAAGCGCGCTTTCTTCTTTTCTTCTCCCTTTCTCAACCCTCCCGTGTTGTCTTGAATGCCGTCGTAGGTTTTTCTCCTTTGGAGTTTTTCCACAAGGCTGGTGTTCGTGGACGCCTAGGTTCCTCCGTTTGTATTCTGATGATGGCCTTTAATGCGAGGGCAACTGCTTCGTACAATTTCCCCCCTCATTTCCGGTTTTCGACGTGTTTTCCCCCCTCTGCCCCGCCCCCCTCCGGCAAGCTCCATCAAGAAGGACGTCTTGAACGCCTTTCCTTTTTGCCCGTGTTTTTTCAGGTCCGAAAGTCCGGCACATTGTTCCTCCACTCGCCTTCACAGTTCTTTCGTTCCCTTAGTCACCCCGGTGCTTGTACGTCCTTTACCCCCCTATTTCTTTGGTGGAACCAGATCGTGGTCTGCCCCTTCTTGTTGAAATGTCTTGGCTTGCGGTAGGTTTACAATCGCTTCTCCCCCTATTTATGGGCTACTACGGCTATTTCTTTCGCGTTTTTTGTATAGCGGCTCGGTGTCCGCCTCCTCTTCTTCCGCCCCGTCACGCCACGATCACCGCGTGACGTCCCCTTGTTGACTCTTTGTACAGGCGGCGAGCATTTGTTTTCTTTTTCTCGCGCCTGGAATAGGTATATAGGGTGTTACCTTAGTGCCATAATACAAGAACTTTTTTGCCCCAGGCCCGTCGTCCCCGTGGGAAAATCTGCCGTTTTTTTTTTTGTGGCGAGCCCTGGTCTGTTCCTCTTTTTGTTTTTTCAAACCTGCCTGGCACGCTACAGTGCAACGTCTCTTTTCCCAGCCGCTACCCCCTTTGATAAACAAACTTTTACTCCCTTCTGGGGATCCCGCCTATCTTCTGAAGCCCTTTTAAGCAGAAACGTCCGAGTCTTTCCCGTCCGTATATCGCCTCTTTGATGGTTCCGTTTAATTTTCTCACGGCGACTTGGACGATGGGTCCTGCATCTTTTCTCCGGCCCTGAAACCTCGTTTTGATTTTTAGTTTTTAGCGGAAGATGAACGGCGTTTCCTTCTGTTCGAGGACCGATCACCGCGGCAAATTGACAGTTCTTCTTGCCTTGTTCGCTGTCTAGCTTTCTTCCTGGCCCATGGGTTCGAGGTTCTCCACCACACACAGTTTTTTCTGCTCCTTTTACTCGTGAACTTTTTTTTTTTCCCCTGCTGGAAACCAATGTGGGAATATTCTCTTCCGCACTCGCGTGCCCTACGAGTTTCAGCCACCGCCCCTCTTATAGTCATTAGTTTGCAAGTCAAGGAAGCTCTCCCCTGAGAGGCTTCCTTCGTGAACAACGCACGTCCCCTCTGGCTCCTTTCCTCACAGGTCACAGCTGGTGGTTTACTCCCCTCTTTTTACCACTTCCGTGCGTGGTATTGGTTGTAGTTCCTCCACATTTGGGTCACTAATCAGTGCCTCGGGCCCCAAATCACGGCCCTCTTTTTCCTGGCTTTCCGATCTGACTTGGTTCCCGGCGGCGCTTGTCTTTTCTTTCTTTGGGTAGGCCTTTTTCGTACTCCCAGTGCCGAGCTGGGAAACTTTCTTTTATCCAGTCCGGCAGTTTGTAGTTGCTACCATGTAGATGCTGTTTTTTCCCTTCCTCCGTGTTTGAAGTAGCCGTTTCCCCCCAGATGTCGTCCAACCCCTCTTCTTCTCCCTTGGTCCTGTGTCCCGGCGAAAACAGTTTTTTCTCCTTTCCATTTTTCGTCCGGCGGATTCGGAGCAGCCTCTTTTCACCTCGGTGGTCCAGGTTCTTGTCCGGTCCGTGGGAGTCTAATCAAGTTGGTCAGTTCGGACATAAGATGACCTGGCGGGGTTTTTTTCGAACAATTTTTGTAAATCGGCCAGGGTCTGTAGAAAAGCTTTTTTTCCTTTGGTTTAACCGGCCCGCATGATATGCTGATACCACCTTTTTCTTCTTGCAGACGTTTGCCTTTTTAGAAACTCGTAGTTTTTTTCCCCATTGTGTGCCTGGTAAACATGCAGCCTCCTTTTTTTCATTTTCGATCCCTAGTTCTTTGTGACACCACACGCGATCGCTCCCGTGACCCAATTCCTTCCCCCACCTTCCCCTCGTAACCGCCCCCCCTTTTCCCTAGCGCAGGTAATCCAGTTCTTTTTTCTCTCCTCGTTTTAAGCTGCGAATCGATCGGGCTTGCTTGTCAGTTCTTTTTCATAGATCGTCGGTGCTGTATCTGAGTTGAGCACGACAGACCCAGACCCAGCGCGCACACCACCTTTTACGTAGCCCCGGTTCTTCCTTACGTCACTCGTAGTTTTTTCGTCGCATTTTCCTAGTTTTTTTTTTTTGGGGTTGACCCCCCCATTCAGATTTAGCGTGGGGTGCGCTCATATATCATATTTTCTACCACGTGTTTTTCTGAGATGTCTCTCCCCCTACTGAGTCCTTCCTCCTGGATACGACTGTGCCACCGCTGCCCCTTTTTTCTTTTTTTTACCTTTTTTCACTCCTAGGTCGGCATGAAAGTGCCCCCTTATCTCCTTTTTTTTATTGCGGACCCGGCGCCGCCTCGAGAAATCCCGGACGGCCATCCTCTGGCTCCCCTTTGTCCGGATCTTCCTCCGAGGAGATGAGAATGGGATTCGTCTTCCCCTCCTTTCTTAGTAAACGTCCGGTTTTTCCCCTCGGCACTGTGCCCTGCCAGTGTCATGACCCCCTGACACCAATGATTTTCTCACGAGGTCTCTCCCTCTCTTCGCAATTACTGCACGGTTTGACCATTTCCACGTTTCCCTTTTGTTACCAATATGGTTATGAGCCGGTGCCCGAAGACTTCGCGTTTTTTCTCTGGAGGGCCTGTGACCAAATCGTCGGCAAATATAGTGCTGTTTGTCCCAATCCCGTACGTCTTCCCCCCCCCTGACAGGGAACTGGGGCTTTTTTTTTTTTTCCTTCCTGCCTTTCTTTGTACAAGGTCACCCGTGCAAGAGTTTTTCTGCGATTCTTTAAACGTCCCTCAACTGGCAATCGGGTTCACCGGCTCTTCCTTTCCTCCGGTCATGTCTAACGATTGTGATCGAAACCCAATGTGGTCGGTGGACACGTTTTTTTTTCTTTTTTCCCCTCATTCCCCCTGATTGTGTTTTCCGACGTTTCAGTAAGCACCTCGTCGCTGGTTTCCCTCACTGCTCTTTCTTCACCCGGCAGGCACTTATGGGAGGTCTATTTTTCGTTGCTTCTCTTTTTTCTATTCCCTAGCCCCGCTTACAAGCGACGCCAGACCGAGCCTCCCTTCGCTGTCGCTGTCTGGTACGCCCTCTCTCCCGTGATTTTTACCTCGGCTTTTTCCCAACCTTCTTTTTCTTTTAGATACAACGACCAATACACCCTACGTTTTCAGACATGGTAATTTTTTTTCCCAACTTTCCATGGGATCTTTCTCCAGGGTGCTTTTCCTTTTTTTTTTTTAGTAGGTGGGTCATCGCCTCTATCGGCGGTTCTGCTTGAGCTCCCCACCGTCGTACCCCAGGCACGACCAGCCGACCCCGACGCCGAATTTTTTTTTTTTCTCTTCTTTCCCTAGTCGGCGGCCTCGGCCTTTCGTCAGAGTTTTTTTTTTCACCTCGAAGTCTCTTAACACACTTTCTTGGTAGAATTCGCGCGGAAGCCTCCGATGCTCTGAGGACTCCCCCGGCCTCTCTCCTTTTTTGCCCTTCTTTTATGTACCTAGATGGTAATTGTCCGCGTCCTTTTTCCCGCCCTCTTGAGCCCCGCGTGTCCTTGCCGGAGAGCAGAGGCGAGCCCCCATACGTGAGCCATGTTTAAGGGAGAGAACGAACGGCATCTTTGTCTCTGGCGGCCCTTTCCTCTGCTTGTCGGACGTTCTCTAATTCCCTATCTTTTTTGTTTTCCACACTCGTCCCCCCCCACCCCCCTTTTTGGTTGAAGTTTTTAGCGGCTTGACCGAGGACGGTCAAATTTTTTTTTCTTTAGCGGCAGTTGTAGAACTCCCTTGATTTTTGCACTTCCCTCTTCTCAAAAAGAGAGGACCGATTCGTCCTTTTCGGCCTTTGATGTCGTAGGCACGTAAACCTTTTTTCTTCACGTCTGTAGGCCGAATCACCTTTCTTCCGAGGAAAACTAGTCAGCCAGGAGTGCGTTTCCTCTCGGTGAGTTTCTTTTTTTTGTCTCTTTGTCGGATTCCGAGCCTTGTCTCCCCTTTTTTTTCTAGTCCGCGATGTGCCCCTAAATGTTTGCGCCCTGAGGTTTCCCCAATCCTGCCCGACATTTCTCCCCACTTCGAATGTTCACTTTACGCCGAAGATTTCTTCAAAGTCTCCTGTTTTTTTTCCGCACTTAAATACCGGGGTGCTAAGTTCCTACCTTAAACCCTACTTTCAGTAGTCTTGATCCCAGTTTTGAAGTTACTCTGAGGGGTCAGCGAGAAACAAGCCGTTCCGACCACTTACCTGTATTTCCCTTTCTGTAATTCTAGGATTTGCCGGTCCGGTTGCGGTCTTCAAACCCTCGAAAGCTCTTTAAATGTGTCTGCCTTCCTTTGCCCTTCTCCCGTAGTGGAAAGTCATGCTCCTGCCCTAGTCCCCTTCCCTTTCGTCCTGGCCAAGAAAAAATCTTGGTTCAATCGTCCCACTCTCGTGTGCAAAGTCCTACAGTAAGGTATTTCTGCCCCTCTTGGTGCTGTTGCGTCGCCCATCTTCTTCCTTTTTGGTAGATTTTTTCCCTACTCCTCTTATGATCATGTCCTGATCCTGTTTTCGTTTTGATTTTAAGACCCGCAGTAGGAGTCCTTTGTGCCCCTGCCCATGAAATTCCTTCCCTAAGTATCGCCGCCGCGGTTGCACCTTTAGTAGTGAAGGACTCAGTTTTGCAGGCTAACATCGCATTTTTATCCTTTTTCTTCCCCCCTTTCTTTGTTTGCTCTAGATCTGGCGATTTTCTGCGGCCAGACCTCCTGTCTGGCTCCTGGACAAGACGGCTTAACCGCGTATTCGACGGCGACGCAAGGTCCCCCCCCCCTTCTGGGAGTGCAGTGCCCATCTACGAATTTTAACTTCTTACGTCTCATCACTCCCAGGAATCAAGGACCTTTCCCCATTTCCCAAGAGTCTGGGTTTTTTGACCCCCTTTTTGTGCCCGTCTCTCCGAGCGATTTCCCTCCGAGAAACCTCCGGTGGAGGATACCCTTTCTTTGCCTGTGACTCCCTCCTTGTTTTCTTTTCCCATTCGTTGGGTATGTGGCAGAAGCCGTGTAACGTTTCTTCCCGTTCCGATTTTCTGGCCCAAAAGGCCTTCCATTGTCTCCCAGTGCCGAATTCCCTGTCTGTTGGACTAGCTGCCCAGTCACCCGTACCGGAGAATTTACCGTCGTTCCCTAAGTTTTGAAGGTCTTTCCCCTTAGTGTCTTTCCTTTTCCCAACGTTTTCCCTGTTACCCTCCAAGTTTCTCTTTCGGGTCATTGTAGGGTTTCTTTATGAAACTTAGCCCCAAGGTTTTTTTTGCCCCATTGTAAACCATTTTCTGCTACTTTCTCTTTCCCCCTCTATATCCTCTTGAAACCGGTCCGGCCTTGACCTGTTTTTGGCGGCTTTTTTCAATTGTCTCCCATTTTTGCTACATCTAGGCCATCTATTTGATTTTGCTCTACTTGATACTGTCATCCTGCGATCTACTCTACGCAACCACGAAACTGAGATGCATTTTTCTTTTTCTATTTTCCTTAGGCCCGCTCCGTTTTTTTTCTGTCTGCCGACGGTCAATGTTGTTGAGAATATGCCCCTACGCCCAAAGTCAATGGCAAGGAAAACAGGTACTTTTCTCTTAGGTGTTTTCCGTAGTAGTTTCTCCACTGGCATCTAACTTAAGATTCCCCGTACGACAGGGCCCGGACCTCTGTCAAGACGCTAATTTCTTCACAACCGTGTGCAGATCTTTCTTCCGATTTTTTCCAAAGCTCGACCCTCCCGTCGAGATGCGAACCTCGATACGCCTAGGTTTGCCTAGTTGTGCATCCCATTGTCTCAGTGGAAGCATTTGGTGCGTACTCCTTTTCTTTTCACTGACATGCTGGAGCCCTCTCTTTTCCTGTTGCTGACTTCATTTCGGCACCTGTAACTTCGATGACCCTCTAAAATTTCAAACGCCTAACTGACGTTGAAGGGGGCTCCCCTCCCTTCGGAATGGGCATCCCTGCCCCGCACTACCTACACCAGTGTTCCAGTCTTCGTACCGCGGACTTTGCGGCACCGTGCATTAACTTACCTCCCGGACATCCGGTCAGTCTTTCCCTCCTTGCCCCGACGAGTTCTCGCCAAAGACCCCCCCCTACCTTGCGCGCTTTTTCTGAGCGCATTTTCCCTCTTGCTAGGACTGGGACCCCAATCACTACGCCGGTGGGTCCGCCACTTTCCCCCTGTTTGTTTAGTGTACTCCTCCTTTCCAGGGATGTTTTTTTTTTTTCTTCGTTTATCCACCCACCACTCACAGTTTGTGTTGCCACTCCTCAGTCTTCCGAACATTAACGGCGTGCGGGTTTTTTTGTCTCATTCGGACGTCTCCGTAACGGAGACTTTTCTCTTGTCTGCCGGCCGGTAGTGCGTCTTGGCTAGGTTCGTTTTATCTTGTTCTCAATGTTCCGGTCCGTTCCTCAGACCTCCGCACATTTTTTTTTTAGTTTTTTCTCTGCCGGAGGACCCCTTCTGATACTTGCCCGTCTCAACACCACCATTGTTCCCCGGCTCTAGCGCAGAGACCTGTGGCCCCTGTTCACGGAGTCACCCAGTTTTTGGCTCCGGCGACCGATTCTTTTGTTTGTCGTCCTCCACAGGTCCAGATGAGTCTTTTCCCCCGGGTGGTCTTTTTGATTTTTAGTCTGGCGCGCAGCCAATCGAAAAGGGACGTCTTTTTACTTCCGGCGGCCGCCGGGTCCTCGGTCGGGTTTTGGGTATATGCCTTTTCTTTTGGCCCCATTTTTGAAATGTAGTTTTTTTTACCACGGCAGGTTATGTTGCTTTCCTCCACCCTCCTTTCGTGGGCAGTTATTCTCAGCCTTTATGGGCCGATTTTTGGTTAAATGGTTCCAAACATTTCATGGCTTAGCTTCATTCGTCCCTCGTTAGTTTTTTTGGCAGTTGTAATGAACTTATTTTGCACAGATGTTTTTCGGTTTGGACCTTTTTTTCCTCTGCTTGATGATGCGCGAAAACAGTTTCCTTCTGGTCGTTTCGTCTCTCATGCCTGGCCCCGAGTTCGCTCCGCTGCCGCCGTTTTATTCTGGCGGCGTGGGGCTTTTTACGGCGAACAGGTCGGAAGTTAGAGGCCTGTTCTCACAGGCGGTTTCCATTATTTTTTTCCCCCTTCTCCCTGCTGCTTTCCCAGCTTTACACGGATCTTAAG
>Ga0179591_1331706_pt1 | contig 10049 bp, 9 predicted proteins | sample CZOMad2_1_08_16f_FD_182891 | JGI IMG/M metagenome (GOLD analysis project Ga0179591, IMG submission 182891) | Vadose zone soil fungal communities from Angelo Coast Range Reserve, California, USA - CZOMad2_1_08_16fungal (PacBio error correction) | ecosystem: Environmental > Terrestrial > Soil >... | reverse complement strand
CGGTAAGCCCGGCGCACACCGGCGCTGACCCGCCAGCCGAGTACATGACCGCGAGACCCCTCACGATCCGGCGAGACTACGCAACGCGAGGACGTTGCGCACAGCAACGCGCGCAACGCGCCACAAACAAACGACTCAAAGCTCCGACGCCAAGCTACAACAGTCGACTAGAGGCTCGAGCCGACCCACCATACGAACGCCGAAATAGCCAGGATCGCACCGACACACGAATTAAAATGTATGCACAGCCGATGGCAGACAGACGCCTGTATACGCTTCGCGAACGGAGGGCCGCCCACGTAAGCGAGAACCTTGGCCGCAGACGGAGACGCGCGCAACCTAGGCGCGCGACTCCAGCTCGGCAGACGAAGCTCGGGCCGACGGACGCGCAAATGAGCGACGGGACGCAGCTCTGCAACGGCGCTACCGACACGCCCCCTAAATAATAGAACGACATGTCTGACATCTCACAGAGCTAGTAAAATACTAACGACCACAGGAATTGAGAAAACCGCACCCTATCACCTTGGAAGGCGCGAGCCGACTACACACGCCCACAGGAGACCATCGCGGCTCTCTCCGCCGACAGCGGCCGACCCACATATTGACCCGCGAGCCAGACAGTACCGACTAACGGGAGAGAGAGACTAGGACAAAACGCCGCCAAATTACTTCCACGCCCCGCACACAGCACGACCGACGAGGAAACACGCAGCAAGAGCAATAAGAATATAGAAGGCCGAGCTAGTGAAGAGCGAAGAGACAAGACTATACGGACAGAAAAGACTATATAAGCAAGCTTGATGTTCTGCCTCTGAGTCGACTCGCACGGACAGAGCAGAATTTCGATCGCCGCACCAACGACGAGGACGCGGCCGACCCGACCTTCGCGCTGGCCCGCCGTGCCTCCTAACGCAAGCGACAGCGCCGCCGGAATTCAACGGCCCCCCTTGATCTATTAAGCACACCCAGACAGCTAGCGGACCGCGCCCCGCCGCGCCTAGAATCTACACAGAAGCAGGATCTGCAGAACAGAACCCTACCCACCTGGCTCTCGCAAGTGACCGCCGTTCGGCCGACCGCATCGCACCGACCGCCGCCCGCGGCAGGTGCCATTACCCCTCGGCCGCCAGCGGACGCGCGCGGCCCGGGGAGACTCGGAGGCCGATAAGCCCCCTGGCTGTCGCGCGCATGCCTAGCCCATGGCCCCGGGAACGCCTGTGCTGCCCCGAACGGCCCGAGCGCAAAGGCAAGGTGCCAGCGGAACATCCCGCTGGTTACGCCTACCTTGCCACCCTGCCGGATACCGGTAATTCGCCATTGCGACCTGGGTACCAAAATGCTCGTCCGGCTGGGGCGGCGCTCCGCGAAGACAGGATACGAAGGAGGACAGCGGCCGCTCGGGGTCGCCCCCACTGCCGTCGAACATGCCACTGGTAGCGCGAACGACCTACTGGATCCAGCAGACAGTAACGGACCGCTCCGGGCCACACCGCGACGTCGCCCCGGCCTTGCCTAGCCATGATTTCGTGGAGATTCAAGTCAAGCTCACGGCGGAGAGGAACGACGCGTTAGGACTTCTTGCACATGGCATGATCGGGTGCCCTAACAAATTTCTGGCGCCGGCAATAGAGATACAGTACGCACGCTCGGCAACTAATGCGGAAGACGACTGGAGCGCGCGACGACGAGGCGATGCATAGATCGTCCAGAATCAGCGGGGATGCTCAGATCGGTGAAGCGCTACTTACCTAACTGGCACGCCTGGCCGAACCGACTGAGAGCCGCTCGAGCCTCGCCCTAAAGTGCGCTGGCGAGCAATTCAGTAGCCCATGCTTAAGCCAAAGTAACGACAGCCGGTGCATCCGCGCCCTAGCTGCCGAACTTTAGCCGCCCCGTACGCTCGCCGCCGGAGACACCACGTCTCCTGCGCCCTGACCCATCGCACACGGCTGCTGGAGGCCACGGAAACATGGCGAGCCGCCGAATCCTAGTATAAAGCCTCCATACCTACCGTCTCTTTATGAGCTAAAGTACAATCCCTACCGTATGCTTAAGCGGTCTGTTGCAGGAGAGATCTGACGCCAGGATTCCCGCACGACGACCATGAGCTCAGCCAGCGTGTCAGCATGCAGCCGGCAGGAGCGACGCTGCCGCCGCCCGAGTAGGACAGCGCCAAAAAGGCTAGCAGGCGCGGAGGCCGCATACACCTAGCCGCTAATCAACCAAGCAGTGGCCACGCCGACGATGGCGCCCACACACTGACTCCGCCCCCCGGCCGCGCCGCCCAAGGCGCGCGTCGCAGACCAGCCGGGCAATGAGAAGCAGGAGCGACCACCAGCCCAACCCTCGATGACTCCCGGACGCCATCGCGCCCAGACCCCCCGTACCCTCAGCGCCCCGTGCCCGAACGTCTGTAGAACCTGCGCCGCGTAAGCCGGACCAGAAGTCTAGCGATGCAAGAGAGTCAGCCCTACGTCCCTCGGCCCCGTAGCCTCGCACACTTCCGCCGATGACAGGGCACGTAGCGACACCAGAGCGCTATGGTCCGACCCCTCCCCCTCCCGCACAACGCGTAGGCCGGGACCGTCCGTAGACTCCCTGGCCGACGCCGCAGAGCGTGCCCACCAGCCGGCAGCGCACTCTAGACGGGCAAGACGCGCGGCGCCGCGGCTAGTCCGATCGCCACACTCTACTCGACCCGGTCGCAGAACCGCCCCGCCCTGCGAACGAGCGCCGGCGCCCCGGCATGTAAGGCGAAAGACACGAGGATCGGACACCCAGGCGCCGGAGCGAACGCCCGGCGACGGCGACCCCGCGTCCTAGCCGCGTTCAGCCACCCACAGCCGACTACCCGCGCACCATAAGGGCCCCAACACGCCAGCGCCATTCCAGAGGGATGCAGCGCCCTCTTGACGACCCCCTCCTGCCCTCGGACGCCCCGCGTCTACGCGCGCCCGCAAGCGGGCAATGCAGAAAGCCCGCGCCCCGCTGCGCCCGCCGCAGGCAGCGATTCCGAACGCCGCTTGCGTTCACATCGAGCCCGTGCGCAGAGCCCCCGTTCTGAAGCTAGGACGGCCCGAGGACGCGGCATAACGGATCCGCCAGATTGTAAAGGACGCCGTAAGTACCGGCCAGCTTCGTGGCCGATAAGTGCATTGGCGCCCGCCCAGACCGCGCAGCCTGACCCGGCCTGCGACGCCCCGAATCAGGCGTGGCCTGAAGGAGCAAGCAAGCCTGACTGCCAGAAGACGGCGAAAAGAAGAGAAAAAGAAAGACGAGTAGTACGGTTCGTACGGAGAAAGAAGCATGAAAACCTCCCGACTCCCACTGCCCATTAATCATCTACGAACACCCCTCCCACCCCGCCCAGACACCATCGTCTCATGTTCACCTCTCCCTACCCACCTGAAACATGAGCTCCCATACCGGCATGAGACAGAACTCTGACAATACCATACTCTTAACCACCCATTAGTCATAAGAGTATGAAAAGGGCGGCGTGGAAATGTAAAGCGCGCCCTGCCCCCGAGCAAGCCTCGCAGCGCGAATCGCAGGCCTAGCCGCAGATCAACTCCGAAGGTGCGAGACCCCCGATTCGCACGACGACGCCCGGAGAGAGCTCCGACGATGCCAGACTAGCCACGGACGTGGACTAGTCGCAGCGCCGCCTCCTTATTGGAGGAGCGGTGCCAGCAGGCATTGGTAAGGAGCTAAGGAGATGCCCCAATCAAAATGGCTGCTACTATTTTAAGGCGGGAGAGCCGGCTAGAAGCAAGACCCGGAGTACAGACTCTCAGCGCCCCCTGCCCGTCCACAGTACAGCGGAAAACGACGCCCACGCGAATGCAGGACGCCGCCGCCGCCAGATGCGCGCCCTGAGCGCGCCGTTGCCCCACAGGCGTCGCCGACTCGCGGGCGCCCCGCCGCCGAGACGTACCTGCGCCCAGCCGCGCGCAAAGATTGCGTAGGCCGGCGCCGACAAACGACGGCCAGGCCCTGGCGCAGCGTGGCGACCCTCAGAAGCCGCACTGGCCGGCGTAGTCCCCGCGGCGCGCATATTAGTGGCAGGAGACGGCCCCGCTGCGGCGCCAACGCGACTCGGCAGCTCGGCGGAACGTAAGGCGGTCGCAGCACCGTGCCTGAGACCTGGCCGCCTAGCGCCGACCAGGCCAAGCCAGCCGGGCACGCGCGAGGAGCCTCAGCGCGACCGATCGCCCGGGCCGACCCGACAGCCGCGCACGGGCCACGGCGAGGATCGAATCAGCCGGGTCCGGATAACCCCGCGTACGGCCGCCCGAGCTCCGCCCGAAATCCCGAACACGGTCGCGATTAGTGCGCCGGGATAGCGCCCGACCCGCGCCGACGCGGGTATCCAGCCGCGGATACAGGGCGGAGCCAGGCGGACTGCGTGTCGTACGCCAGCTAAGCTCGCATGCGAGCGGAGCCGGTAGCGGCCCGGCTGGCCGTGTTTTGGGTACGAATGGACATCCAGCGATACTTTGCCTCGAATGACTAGAGCCTAGGAACGCGCAGCCAGAGGTGGCGGGTGTGGCGATCGTGGATCGAAGACCGACACCCACAGATACTCGACCACCGCTTGACGCGGTGGAACTAGGCGCCAGGAGCGGCGAAGCCGGTGGCCGACTAGGCGGCACAGGGTCACGCGGACCACTCATGCGCAGCACGGCCAGCCGCCCAATCGACGCCCATAGAGGAGAAACTAGACGATGCCGCAGTTACGCGCGGCTGCCCGAGTCAGGCTGCCGAGGAGAGCCCTAGGCCCATAGGCGGCAAAGCTCGACGTGTTACAGGCAGAACGGCTGACTCGCACTGTAGCTGAAACCCCTTACGATCAGATAGGCCTCTACGCACACGGCCAAGACAAGACGTACTCTGTACGCCGCGATGTAGCGCACCGCCCCGGCCGCCCGCCTCAGCCATGACGCGCGACAGAGGCAGTACGCGCCCTCCTTTTGGGCCCAGCCATACGGACGTGCGCAGCAGGGCCGCGTCCGCCCTGCTCAACTCGAGGAGCGACCGCGCCCAAAATCGATGCGGCGAGAGCCGCAACACAAAGCCGCGAACGCGGCGGAAGACACGCCAACCCCTACTCCAGCCGCGCCATCCGCGCCCGATCCGGCCGCGCCGCCTAGTAGCACCATCCCGGACGCGACCAGATACGGGACGCTGGGAGATGCCAACCGCTTGTGTACGAGGCTGAAGGAGCCCCTGGTCGAGCGGAGGATCCCGCCTGCGGTCGGCCACCACGAGCGGCCGGGCACAGGGGGCGCCCATCGCCCAACTCACTTTACGAGCAAAGCGGATAACAGGGACGCAGGGTCTGGCTGTGTCAATTACCAGTGCGAAGGTAGGAAGTCGACGACGCCGCGCGAGCGGAGCTGCCCGCGCGTCATACATTCCGGCCGCCTTCCCCCGACGCAGGAATCGGCCGCGGCGCCGGGCGCTCACACGAGTCTGCACAAGAGAGACCTGGCCCGCTGCCCGCCCGCCCGAAATGACATGATCCGAAATGCCAGGAAGACCAGACCGCACGCGTGCCACCCGCACGTGCTATCTCGCCACGCTCACTATTGGCGGTGGCCTTGCTAGCAACGCGGCGCGTGTAATCCTACGGCCGCCAGGAGAAGTAGAGACCCGCCACGTGAAAGCCCTAGCCCGACATCGCGCCCGTCGAAAGCCCGCTCGCCAGGCTTCTCGGCGTTTCCTAATAAGCACCAGCGAAGTGCGAACAGCGCCTGATGCGCGCACCTTCGATGGCCGTACGCGGGGCCCCCGCAGTATCATCGGCACAGCTCGCACAGGTGCATTCAAAGCTCGAACCGCCTGGTTACCGACGCCACGCCGAACCGACACCATAGTGAGGAATCGAAGAAGCGCGCCAGCAGGTCGCCCTCGAATGACGTGTCAGGCATGGCTGGCGTATACTCTAACCTACTTTTCCTCCTTACCGGTAAACGCCTTTGACTGTGTGATTTGCACGTGACGAATACCCCAGATAGCGTAGAAACCTGTCAAGATGTAAACATGGCGCAACCTCAGCTCGAATACATCGCCCCTCGCGCTAGAGTACGCCGGAACCAAGTTCGCACGTAGGAATCAAGCCGCCCTGACTGGCCCGACCGATAAGAACTAAGGCCCCAGCTGAAAAAGAATCACGGAGGTGCTGCGAATACAAGAGCCCGTACCACCCACGCCCCCATCGATTATATCGCGAAAAGGCCCTTGAGAACCTAAACGACGCAGACTTCGACGCCAGCCCTGCCGCAATGGCCTGACACGATAGACGCCAGCCCCCGCCGCGCCGCCGAACGGCCACCAGCCACCAGAGCCTGACAGAGTTATCATGCAGGCCAACCACCGGAGATGCGCTGGCTATGGTACTGGGTGACGACACGTACGTTTGCAAGCGCACAAGACTGCATTTCGATCAGCTTCATTCCTGGCCGCTGGTGGCCCGGCACAAAGCTGCCAGGCATCGCGCTGCGAAAGCCATACGCGCTCGACACGCCCGCATACTCGGACGCACCGCCCAGCAGGCCGGTCGAGGCTTCCCGGAACGCTATGACAACCAGAGGCAGAACGGGAAGGCCACCCAATAACGAACGAAGAGAGCGCGCGACTACCTAACTGTAACGCCAAGAAGTGATGTAAGAAACATAAATAAAAGATCAAAGACACACGAACTAATAGTAGGCACCCGGCCTATCGAGAAGAAACCAGCAGGGCACACGGTACATGGGGACCCCGGACCTGCGCGCGTGGGGCGTAGAGCTCGTCCTTAGCGCCGGAAGTCCCTTGCGGCTGCCTTCGCGCTGACTACCAAGTACACAACGACGTAGAAGCGTCTCCCAGCGCATACGCCATACGGCGCCCGAGGACGCTACGGCGAGCAGACCGCCGCCGAGAGGATCCTTGCGGACCGCAGGCCGCAGAGCGCGGGGCCGTGGTCTTCCACACGCGCCTTCGAGCTCCGGCAACGGGCGGCGCTAAACCACAGCCACGGCATTATTTGCCCCGCGAGAGCAGTACCTCATGTCGCGTGACGGCCCGACGCCCGCACAGATGCATGCGCCGACCCTTAGAGTCCGATATTGCCGCCTCGGCGCCTACGCCCAACATCGCGACGACGGCTGGAGCCGCCGCAAGCGCCGCACCCACAAGCCGCGCTAAGGCATACTGCTACCGCCAGCGGTTACGCATAGGCCCTATCGTGTACGACAGCCCCTGCATGGTCTCAGCTTACAGCGCCAGTCTCAGCCAAGCCGGCAACTACCGCCCGAGCTGCCCCTGAGCCGGAGCGCTTCCTACGCAAGCGCAGACCCACAGCGTGCTAAATGCCAGCTATGTTACTCAGGAGCAGAATTGGCGAATAAGCGTGCTGCGCATGGGCCGCCGCGTGTTACCCCGCCGCACGTGAGCCTCGCACCGGCTATCTGAGCCACGGAGTGCCCCTACTAACACGGATCCTTGGCACCGCGGCCAGAAGGTCAACGTCAGGTCCGCGAACGATCAGCAGACGCCCCCACGAACGTACCTCGCGGTCGAGCGCATACCCCCACCTATTCTCGAGCCAGTACGCCGCCCTGGAGATTAGCGCAGTTCGCACCCCCACAGGCCACCAGCCCTTGCGCAGCAGACCGCGACCGACCTCGCGAGGCGACCCAGCGCAAATACGGGCACGAACCTACGCAGATCGTCGCGAGGCTGGTTAGTCATCCCGACCACCTACGCGGCCGAACACCATGCACCAGCACGCCTAGAGCGCTGCTCGACATTAATGGACGCACCAAGGCGAAAAACGTCGGGATCCGCCAGCAGGCATGGCCCGACGCCAGGCGCGCCAGAAAAGACTTAAGGCCAGCACGATAGAAGAATCCTCGGCCCAACGTGGAAAACGAAGTTGATAAGGTACGACGAGCTCGCGCCTACGGCCGCCGCATGGCCCATCGCCGCCCATGCGATGAGCGCCCGCCACCGCCCACGCGTCCCCGCCGCCGCCGGCGGATCGCCGCACCGAGAACCCTAACGCTCGCCGGCAGCCTCGAGAACCCAGGCCTAGTTGCGCCTCGCACGGCCGCCCCACACCGCCCTTGGCCTAGGACGAACGCTACCGTCGACATCGACGCGCCCACACATCCGCCGCGAACAATAGCCACACGCGCCGGAAGCGCCCGACTACCTCCGCGCGCTTGAGGCAGCCGTATCGCATTTGCGCCCTGGAGGAGCAGTCAACCCGACGCCTGAACGCCCGGCGCAGCGGGACGCCGGACCGAGACTGCTGGCGCGAACGCGTCATAGCTCGCGGAGCTACATGTGCAACGGCCGAGGACAGCGACGGAACCGCGCAGGGCGCGCTCTGGCGCGACGTCGAAGGACAACACCGCCACTACAATAGAAACTGACTAGAGTATGATCTAAGACATCACAGAGCCCTCTAAAAAACGACGAAATTCCGTCGTCTGGGACAAAAAAAGACCCTTAACGTCAGGAGGCGCACAGAACACGTGGAATACAAAGACATATGGCGAACCATCGCCGCTCTCACGCTGCGATACCGCGCCTCGCAACCACGCAGCCCACGCCTCGCATCCGACCGAAGTGTCGCACTCGCGCCCGCGAATCCATTACGTTTCCACGCCAGCCCAGCACGCGAAGGCGGCGACCGCACAGGGACAAGGAATTCCAGAGCGCGGCCGTCGCTGCAAGCCCGCGCGACACGCACGGAAACAGCACGCTAGCGCCATGTTCTGCATACGTCGCTCGCTGCATGCGATGAGCCTCGAGCAATGCCCCACGCCCGAGCGAGCGCCGCGCGCCGATCGCCCGCTGAAACCAAGAAGCCAACCCGCCTTGCCCTCCACACGGCCACGAGAACCGGCGGGAACGCACTACCGCATAATTAAATCGCAAGCTGGCACGTAGCGGCAAATGAACCGAACCCGCACCGGAAATAGCTCAGGAAACGAGGGTGAACGCCCACGTATCTCTGCATGACTGCAGGTCGGACCGGCCTCGGCGCCAGCCAGCGGCCCGCTACCAAACTAACCTCGCCGCGCCTGTTGACTGGCGACGGCCGCCGCACGAGCCGGCTACGAATGCCGACACGCAGCCCCCCTGGCATTATTTACCGGGCACCGTCCGTCCCTTGCGTGTGACCATCGAGACACGCAAGACAGACCTGTGATCGGGAAGCGGCGAGGACGACGGCCGCAGCCACCTTGCTGTGGCGCCCCCATAACCGCTTGGCGATCCGTACTTCTGCAATTCGCGATGGGCTAACGGCTCCAGTCGCGGCCGGCGCGAGACGAGATCGCGAGATCGAAGGAGACCGCCGCGGAAAATGGACACACGGTTCGCCTCCACTCAATGGCACCAGTCGTAACTGAACATGGTGGAAGCGCCAGGAATTGTCAAGCGTCCGCAAGAAAACGCAACGCGAACACGAGAACAGCCACCGCTGACCGGTCGCACCGTGACCCCGGGGATGCTAGCCACTGCAGTCGTACGGAGCACGAACTGTAGAGAGGCAGCCTACCTGGCCGACGCACCAGGGAAGAATCTAGAGTAGGTCTGCGACAATCATTAGACGCCCAGAAGCCTGCACAAAGTACGATGAGGCCAGCCTATAGACCCGTATACGGAAGTCCGGGTCGCGCCAATCGGCCGCCAACGCATGGGGACTGGCCGCTAGAAGTAAATGGCAGGATAACGGTTTGTCCCGCATAGGAACCCCGGGACCAATGCGGTGGCGCTCCATCGTGATATAGAACGACCTGGCCGACCTGAAAACACAGCCATGCGGAACAGAACGGCGCGGCATCGTGGATAGGACGGCCCGCCCAGATCAGTCAGCCACCACTGCTTCGGCCTGCAGCGCCGGCTGCATAGGTAGAGCGCGTCGCACACCTTATGCTGCACTACATGCACGAGAGCGGGCAGATCGAATCCTGCCGCATGACCACAATCCAGAAAATCACGCTGCTGAGCGCTACGCGACCGAGCACAGGAAAATCCGGAACCGATAA
>Ga0179591_1313495_pt1 | contig 10049 bp, 15 predicted proteins | sample CZOMad2_1_08_16f_FD_182891 | JGI IMG/M metagenome (GOLD analysis project Ga0179591, IMG submission 182891) | Vadose zone soil fungal communities from Angelo Coast Range Reserve, California, USA - CZOMad2_1_08_16fungal (PacBio error correction) | ecosystem: Environmental > Terrestrial > Soil >... | reverse complement strand
CGAGACTGCATCGTTGTTCCTTTTTTTCCAATGAGACGCCAACACCCAGTTGGCGCATTTGCCCAGTCGTCGCTCTTTTCTGTCGTGCCCGCGATGCAAGTTTGCAAGAAGTCTTTTTTTGAACCTTTCTCAGCTAGAGTCGCGTTGTGCAGGGTCTCCATCGTCACGCCTCCAGGATAACTGTTTTTCTTTCTTTTCCCTTTTTTTTCACCCCGAAGCAACCCGCCGTGTACAATACTCGAGGCCACCTGAACCCCCGTGACCACGACACGTTGCTTGCGAGTGTGTCTAGTTCCACTTTGTTTTTTTTCTTTCCTTGTTGGAAAGGCACAGTTTCGATCGGGCCGTCGTGCCCCCTGTCTTTCTTTTCCACCCCCCTTTTGTTGCGGAACGCCCGTTCAGCGCGTTCAGTCCAGTGGCGACCTGTTTTTTCCGGTCTTTAGGACATTTGACCCCCCCTTTTTAGGTGATTTCATATCCTGACGGCCGTAGTTCTTTTCTTCCCCCCTGCTTTTCGGCCGCTTCCGGCTTTGTTTTTTGGTGGTTTCCACGACGCGAGCGGACGTTTTTCTTTCCCCCCCCTTCAAGAAGGTGCCAGGGCTTTTGGCGGACCAGGATTTTTTCTTTTTTTTCCTATGTTGTGCCGGTCTAGGTAGTGTTTTCCATTTTTGTAGGAATTCTGACGTCGCCTGTAGCACTTTGCCCCCCTTTCACATGGTTGTCTCGACGATGTGTCTTGAGTGTTTTGAAGGGTTGACCTGGAGGTTGCGCTTGTGCTATCGCCTTGTTTCCCCCTCTCCCTTTAGATGGGTTTGCTGTTCGTTCCTTGAACGTGACCAGGGTTCGTCGATTTGGTCTGTCACTCTTTCCCCCCCTTTCTCCCCCCCCTTTTTACCCTCGGCAACTCTGATGAACAAAAGATTTTTTTTTCTTTCCGGATGAGATCGTCCGCGTCCCCGGGACGCCCCCAGTTTTTTTTTTTTTTCCTCCTCGGTCTTCTGTGAGTTAGCTGTTGTCTTTCTCCCTTCTTTTTGCACCGTGCGCCCACACCAGGTGCCTTTCACGTTTTCTGTCCGACGCGAACCGGTTTGTAGTTTGTCACGGGCCCTTGTCATAGGCTTCCTTTTTTTTCTTTTAGAACGAGATCAGTTAACACGACGTTTTCCTTACCCTTTTAATTAGGTGGAAATTTTGTTGGGTCCTCTCACTTGTGATTCTCTGCTGTTGGCGCTTTTTTTCCCCCTATTTGGCAGGATCCATTTCTTCTCGCGTTAAGGCCGATTTTTTCCCCCCCCGCTTTGGCTTTTCGAGGACTTAGTCTTTTAGTTGCTCAAATCCGGTTGAGTCATGCCCCTTCCCCTCGACTGGGAACGACCCCGCTTTGTCCCCCTTTTCCCCTTTTTTGGTTGTTGAACTTTGGGGCTTGCAAACGCCCCCGCCACCCCAATTGTGCCGCTGCCTCCCACCCCCTTGAGCACGCGGTTAGCCCCCCGTCGACACCCCCCCCTCCTTTTCTCCCCCTTTCCATAGTAGTTTGCCGTTACGTGGAATCGTTTGGCGCCTGGTGACCATTTGGGAATAGGGCTGTCTTCGCAGTCGCCCCCTACCCGTACTCCTTGGATGAGGGGCCCTGTCGCGTTCAACGTGCCTCCGCACGGCGTTTTTCCTTTTTATTTGTATCAACAGGAGTCGCTTTTTTTAGCCACCAACGGACAGGTCGCAGAGCCCCATTTTTTTTTTTTTTTCCTCTTTGGAGAGATGGACACCCCAACGATACCTCTCATCTCCTTTCCCCCTGGCTCTTGTGTTTTTCCCGTAAGTTGCGTTTGTGTCGAGAGGAGGAGCCGTTCTTTTTTGCCTTTCCCTTGAATAGTTTCTTTTGGGTCCACTTCCCCCCCTTTTTTTCTTTTAGACTTGTTGTACGCCAGGATCTCTTTCGGTTACCCTTTCCGGGCTCCCGGTGCTTTGTGACCCGATTCGATTGTTTTGTGTTTTTTTTTTTCCCTTCACCCCCTAGCTGATGTTTGCTTGACCACGGTTTTTGGACCACGGACTAGTATTTCTCCTGTTACCACCGGAATTGGAGGCCATCTTTTGCTGAGATTGCACCCCCCAACATTTTGTTGGTATTTCCTTTTCCCTGGTTTTAACAGTCGATAGTGCGTGGCTTGTTTTGGTTTTACGGTTCCGGTTTACCAAAGTCGTTGGTGGTTGAAGACGGGGAACTCGGGCTTTTTTCTGGTCCCACACCGGTTGTTGTGACCCCTCCCCAGACTCTATTTCTGCAGGGGGGTCCAGACGCGTGGGTTGTGTTTTCCGCTGTCGCTTTGTGTTTTCCCTTCACCAACGTTCGGGGACGTCTCAGTCCAGGTCACTCTGGCGGATCGCTGCCCCTGTCCTTCTCCCTAATAATAAGTTGTGTTTGTTAAGAGAGATTGCTTCCCTCCTTCCCTATTCTTCTTAGCTCAGCTTTGACGGCTACGGTCGGTCGGAGTGGGGGATTTTCCCCCAACCCCCATGAGTGCTTCCACCCACCGCCCCAGGCTTTTCGACAAGCGATCTTCCCGCTGTGATCGATGTTTGAGGGGTCCCCCTTGGTTGGTGAACTTCATGACGGCTGTTTCCTTAATGTCCCCTTCAACCCAAAACTTGTTGGTCCTTTCTAGACAGGCTCCCAACAGCAACGACCCCTCCCTTTCTTTTTTTGGCTTGGGCCACACTCGGCTGACTAAGTTCACCCACGCATTTGTTGGTGGTGGTGGTGGCCCGAGGGGGCAGGTTTCCTTTTCCTACCAACTCCCCTCCATTGAGTTCCTTCTCCTCTCCTGTTGGCCGGCCTGGTCCCACAAACCCCTTTCTTTCCTTTGTCAAGAAAGTTCACCAACCCCTCGGTGTACACCCGCGGTATGGTACTGTCCGTCCTTTTATGAATAGTATTGGTCCTGTACAAAACCAATTCTCCAACCTGTGTGGACGTACGAACCCCCCCCCTAAGATTCCTTGGTACGTCCCCCTCATCTTTTCGATCTTCGTAGACCCCACCCCCTTTTTGCAAGGGAAGGTCCCATCGTTTTTGTTGGACCGGGTCGGAGATGTTGATCGTGTGTGGTTTTTCCCCCTACTTCCCACCCCCCCAGCTTTTGCTGTTCCGTAAGGGAGAGCTACTTGCGGGCCTGGTCCTTCGGGGGGCGTGGTTTTCTTTCCTACATATTCGTTGACCGTTGCCGATATTGTCCATACGGATAATTAGTCTTTGGACTCCCTTTTTTTTTCGTGCAGCCCTGTCATGCAGTTGCTCCGGGTCCCCACCGGGGGGTTTCGGTTCTTTTTTTTCTTCTGCACTATTAGGAACGAATTCCTTTCCCAGATCATCGTTTGCTCCCCCTCCCCCCCCCCGGATAGCCTCGGCATCGCAGTTTCCTTCCCAAAGGCGTGTTCTCCGTTTTTGGGCATTCGTACCCGCTGGAGCTGTGTTGGACTCTTTTTTGCCCGAGCGTTCACTGGGAGTTTTTTTTGCAGTGGATGGAGTTTTGCCCACTTTCCCCACATCTTTCAACGGCCGAACCCATCTTTTTGTGTCTTTTCACCTTTCCTTTGCTTTGTGGCTCGCGTTTCGATGGCAATGGGTTCCCCCCTTTTTTTGCCCCCTATTTTGGCTTTTGCTATCTCGTCCCATTCTCGAAACCAGTCCCGTCTAGGTTTCGGCCTCCACTTTTTCCTTTTCGTACAAGCCGGATTCCGGCCCCGAATGGGGTACGCCCGAACATTTCATAGAATATAATTTCCAGGGTACTTTCACCGTACGGTCCCGATCGTTCTGTCTTTACCGAGCAACAACGGCGTTCCCTTTGGCGCTTCTTTCAGACCGTTTCTTTTTTGTGAAAAGGATAACACCTATGGCCCGGGCTTTTTTTCCTCCATTGTCGTTTCTTTTTAGTGCTGATGAGTCTGTTCTTTTTTTTTGGTCCGCCCCCCTTTTTTCCCCGAACGGACCCCTTCCCCCTTTTTCGTCATAAGCTCTTTCGTCACGCCACCCCTGGTTCGTTTCCTTCTTTTATTTTTTATCTCACTGTCCAGCAGGTTGTCCTCCGCCTTTTCCATCGGGTGGCGCGGTGTTCCTTTTCCTGTCTTCTCCGACCCGTTTTTTTTCTAAACTTTTCGACCGAGCACCGCCGGCGCTCGCACTGAGAGCTTGACACTCACCGCCTCACCGTTCATCTTACCGGCCCGAACCCCCGGGGGAATCACCCCCCGGAGGCTGCGCTTGGGCGTTCCGTTTCCGACGGAGTGAACGGTTTTTTGACCAGGACTTACCTTTCCCCCCCTTCCTTTTGGGCCCCGCCTTTTCGCAGGTCAGCAACTCCTCCCGGAAACCTTTCTTCCTTTGAACCCTTTTTTTTTCCCCCGCGGCTCTCGGGTTTTTTCCACCCCCAACGTTGCGGGCCTACGGCGCTGGTTTGGTGACTAAGTCACACCGAAGCGCGATTTTCCCCGTCCCCTATCTGGGTGTGCCTGTTTTTTTTTTTTGTTTTGCCCCTCCCAATAGACCTTTTTCTAAAGGGCTCGCCGAGTAACCTTCGGCCTGGCGCTGAACAGTTTCTTTTTCCCCCGTGTCAACAGAGCGTGGGGTTGTCCTCCCTTCGACTTGTTTCCGTCTTCTTTTTTCGTCAATGTGCTGGCACACCAGTTCTGAGAGCCTTGGTTTTTGCATTTAGACATGGACGCCTGGCCCGTTGTTCGTGGGACTCCGAATTTTTTTTTCCCGGAAAACAGTTCGGCAAAACAGGCGTTCTGGGTTTTTTCGCCCTTGTGACGCCTGACTTCGAGTCCCGATTCTTTACCTCCGATCCCTTTTTTTTTCCCCCAAGGACACCGTTCAAACACGCGGCGGGGTGCCTTAACGCTGGTCTTGACGTCACAGGCGGCCGTTTCCCCCTTGAGGTCCTGGGCTATCTTGTTCCGCGGTTTTTCTTTCCTTCTTGACAACCCGTTTAGGCTCGATCTTTTTCCTCTTTGTTCTTGTCTTTGGTGTGAGAGAGCAAGCGCATGACATCGTTTACGTATATCACCAAGTTGGTCCTCTATCCCAATTCCCGCAATTTTTTTTTTCCCCTCCGTGAAGAAGACGTTTGTGGTCAAACAGGTTGCGGTGATCCTCCTGTCCCCCTTGTTGATACGTTGGCAGATATGCAGGTGCTACTTAGTAGTCGTAGTTTCGTCCCCCGCACACCGTTCGTTTCGTTTTTTAGTAACGTACCCTACCACGGAGTCTTTTGAGTGGTTTTCCCCCTTCCTGTATCTTACCGGTTTCCGCGGATCGGTTCGGTTGGTACCATGAACAGGTAGTGATTCTCTTTTCTCTGTCCGGACCCCCCCCCCACCCCTTTGGTGCGGAAACCGCCGTCTTTTCCTCCCCCTTCCCCCTTGACCGTTTTTTCCCACTTTTCTTCTAATTGCCGTAGTTGCTTTTTTTCCCAGGCTTTGTTACAACAAGTAGTTGGCACAACGCTATTTTTTTCCCTCTTTTGTCGGTAGTTCTCCCTGCGTTCCCTAGGGGAATTTTTCCCTTCCTTTTGTGTTTTTACCTAAGCGTTTTCATTGGGAGCGGACGGGTCCCGCTTTGACGTCAGTGGTGCCGGTTTTTTTAGTGGTCACCACCTTTTGTTCGGCTTGTCCCTAGTTTTTTTTCAGGTACTTGCGCTGTCCGCGCCGTTCCCCCCGCCTGACAACGCCTGGTTGATTTTTTTTTTTTTTTTTTTTGTGGGGCTGACCAGGTTGTCCAGGGCGTTCTTTTTCTCCAGATAATGGCGAGGGCCTTATACACCGTTATTTTCGTGTCTAGTCCATTTTTTTAGCCCGTCTTTTTTTCTTTCTTCTCCCCGACGCTTTTTCACCAGTCTGGCACCCGCCCTCGCCCTCTTTTTTCCCAAAGATCTGGTCCTGGCCCCTGATGTCTTCTTTCGTCCGCAGTGGCTCCCCTTGTCTGCGCCAGGGTGCGTTGACTTGTAATCTTGCGAGCCGTTTTTTTTTTTTCCTTTTTTTTTTCCAAGTGCGACCACCCCTGCGCTGTCCTGCACGCTTGCGGTCTCTTTCTTTTTTTTTTCCCCTCCCTGGTCCATAGGGGGATCGTCCAGCTGAATTTCTGGCCCTCAGAAACTCCTTTTCTTTACCACCTGAAGTTTTCCCTTTTGCCGAGTTGGATCCACTTGATGTGAACTATTTTCTTCCTTCCTTGCCCCGCCATCGGGCCGGATCCGGCTTCGTTTTTGCCCCCCCCTGGTGGGGTTTTTTTTTTCCCTTTTTCCCCTCAGAGACCCCCGGGACACCGGGCGTTTTTCTTCTCCTTGACCTTTTCACTTTTTTTGAGGCGAGACTCCCTGGTCCAACCTGGCCATATCACGACACCTAATTTTTTTTTCCCAAAAACGTGGCCCCGTGGCGCATGTGCCTTGTTTTTCCTTCTGTCCATCGCCTGCAACCACCCCGAACCGGCAGCTTTAGACCCTTTCTGGCACGGATAAAGCCGGTAAGGTGATCCCCGTATTTCCCCCCTGATTTTTACCCTCGTCGTCTTGCCGTTGCAAGTGGCCATACCTGTGGCTGAAGGATGACCCTTACTTTGACTCTTCGGGATCGACTAACCCCCCCTCCCCCTTTAAAAGAGGGGGACCCTTTTTGGCCCCTGCGGCAGGGAATTCCCTCCTCCTTCCTTTCTTCGACACGGTCCGGATCGGAGTAGCCCGGACAGTCCCCCCCAGTATGGGACATGAAATATTGTAGTCCGAAAAGTAGTCCCCTTACAGATTTGTGAGAGTTCCCCCCCCCCCCACCAGTCTTTATTTCCGAGCTTGTTCCCAACCCAAAAGAGTGGTCCCCATTATTGTTGACAGGTCCGTGGGCTCCTCGGATTAGCTTTCTTTCCTCCCAAACTGAATTCGGTCGTTTGGTCTTTCTCCCCTTACCCCCCGTGGAGACCCGTTTTGTACTGATACCCATTTTCCTCTCGGCCCCCCTGTTCAAAAAGGGTCCGCGGTTGTGAAACTTCTCTGTAGGGGTGGGTTTTCACGTTCCCTTGTCCTGATTATGTGGTGTTGACCGTTGGTTTATCTTATAAGAGGGAATCCCATTTTGAGGGATGACGGCGACTTTCCACCCACAACCCACATGGAGGCCGGCCAGCAAAGCGGTGTTTTTTCCAGTCCGACTTCTTTTTTTTTTCCTTTTTTTTTTTTTTTTTGTTTTTTTTTAGGACGTTGTCGAGTCGCACCCACGTTTTGATTTTCGTAACGCCCTGCTGTCTGACTGGTCACCTTTTTTTTTTTTTCCCCACCCTGCCAACCTTTTCTCTTATTATCTTTTGACCGGAAGCCGCTGGCCCAGGGTGTTTTCCTATCGATGTGTTGCACGAACCCTCTCAGAGTACCTCTCTCCGGCATAGGAGCGGATTCCTCTTGTTCCATTCTCTCGTCCTCTCCCCCCCTCCCCCCTTTTTTTTTTGTTTTTTGATTTGATTAGTTTTTTACCGCTATCCCCGTCCCCCCTGCAGGCTTTCCTGGGACTCGTGACGTTTTTTTGGTTTTTTTTTTTTTTCGGGTCCGGCGGGGCAACCCCTTTGTCTCGTTTATGCTGAAACCAACTGCCCCCCACCGCTGGGATTTTAGACGGATGATTTTTTTTTTTTTCTTTGGTCCCCCCCCACAAACTTTTTGGACCCTTTAAGTGACGGCTTTGTCGTTTAAGGTTTCCCCCGCAACACCACCCCCTCCCGTGTGTGGGACTCCCCCTTGCGCAACCCCCGGGCGCTCCTCCTGGCGCACACCCTTTTTTTTATTGGTCACCTTCCCCATGCACAGGTTTTCGGGGTGGTGCCTTTCGCCGGCAGCCTTCCATTCGGGTCCAGACTGGCTGACTAGGTGGCCGTAACATTTTCCCCCACAAATATTTTTTCGGTTTTCCTTAAAAACCCGATAGGGCCACACCGTTTTTTTCCTGGACTCTTCGAGCTTTCTTTTTTTTCTGGTTGGCGACGAAACACTTCCCCCTGGTGGAAGTTTTACCCCTTACCCCCCCCCACGACCCTGATCTTGTTTCCCTTGGGTTTACCGAGATCGGCCTCATGGCGCCCCCCAAAGCCAACGGTTTTCCCAAAGCTCCGGTTGTTGTGGACCTTGTTTCTTTTTATTTGTGGGGTGGCCCATTTCACACACGATGGGCCTTTTGTCGGGTGGTTTTCTGTACGCGTGATACTTTCCGCCTTTTAAGTTATCGCTTCTCTATTTATTCCTCGATGGCGCCGTTTCTATTTGGCCTATTCCCCTTTTGTCTTTTTCTTTGTCCATGTCTTGATTTCATTCTTTCTCTTTTTTTCTTTTTTAGTTGTTCTTTCCTTCCCAATGAGAACGACGCCTCTTTCTTTAACCAGGACCTTTCTTGTATTCAGGATAACCCGTCTTGCTCGGACCTGTCCCACTGTCGTCTTTGGTAGACCTTTTTCCAGGTTGAGATGTGTGAATTTTTTTCGATGATCTTTTTCGCTTTGTTTTTGAAGTTTTGACGAGGGGCAACCCCACCCCCCCACCGTACCCCTTCTTCCCACGGACTGCCAGTCTTTATGTTCCCGTTGGCCCCGCGGGTTCTCGTTCTTCCTTTTGTCAATGGTGTTCCCAGGCGTTCTTCTTGCTTTTTCAAAGGTGAGTCCTCCCCTTCCCCGACCAGTATGAATTTTCTTTTCTGGTCGGCCTTTTTAACTTTTTCTACCTTCCTGGTCTAATGTTCACTCCCTTGCGTTTCGGGCGTCCCTTTTCCTCAGAATTCCTTTTTCCCCCCCCCTTTCTGTGCTTCCCCGCTCTTTTTTTCCTACCTACAGATGCTTATCGGCGCCACCTTTTTTTTTTTCTTCCTCTTGTTGGCTCGTCCAGGGAGGGTTCTTCTCCCCCATATGGGCAGTTCCCCCTGTCGGCCGTCCCCTCTTGCTGCGGACCCTTTTTTTTTTTTTTTGGTGGGTCCTTTGCCACCCAAGACAACCTTTCGACCGGTGCTGCAGAAGATATCCTTTCCCCCGTTTGGCCACCCTTTTTTTTTCGTAGTGTTGATCCTCGATCATACTCCATCGTCCCATTTCTTTTACTTCTTGATTTTTGAGGGCGGTGTCCCTTTTAACTCATTTTAAAGTTCCTTGTTCGTGCACACAGTTTCCTCCGTTTTTTTTCCCCTCATAAACCTCCTATTCGCTAATGCGATAGGAGAGGTCGTTTGACCCCCCTTGCCAAAGGCTTCCTTTTCCCAGCCGACCTCGCCGGTTTTTTTTTCCACCCCCGTTTGCTTTTTTCTTTTTTCCTTCCCGCTTGACCGGCGTACTGGCTTCCCTCACCTCAGGCTTTTTTCCTCACAAAACGCCTTCCTGGCAACGACGCCGTCACCCTTCGCCCGTGTCTTTCTCTCCCCGCCCGCCTCTTGAAAAAACACCGCCCCCTCCTTTTTCCGGCCTTCTGGTCTCTCACGCCCCTTCTGGTTCCCTTCCCCGCTCTGTCCCCACGTTCGCAAAGCTCTGTGTTTTTTGAAATCCCGGTCCATCCTCTTTTTTTTCGGACGAACTTTCACGCCGTAGTATTTTCGTTTTTTCCTTTATTTCCAAATTAAGCTGTTTGGTGGTCTCCCCCTTTAGTTGGGTGCAGAAATAGGGAAAGGGAGTCCGTTGCTCTCGTGGTCTCCCATGGAATAACCTTTCCCGAGGGGCTGGTTTGCACGTTTTCCTTGTTCTTTTGTTTTCTGTCGCAATTGAATAAAGACCACGTGGGGCGTGAACGTGTCCTCCCCCGGTTTCCCCCCTTTTGAAACTTTACGCCACGGCGTGGTCGTGGGTATTACCCTACTCGTACCTACGGGAGTCTCCTCTACCCTCCCACTCCAATGGTCGGGCTTTGCTCCTTCCACCTTTCCCCACCTTTCTTTTTTCCCTTTTTTCTGTTGACACGTCCCCCCCCCGTTGGGAACCTTGTTTTCAGGGTGATATGGTTCTGGCGTGGTATCACGGACAACTCTGTTCAGGG
>Ga0179591_1292397_pt1 | contig 10050 bp, 11 predicted proteins | sample CZOMad2_1_08_16f_FD_182891 | JGI IMG/M metagenome (GOLD analysis project Ga0179591, IMG submission 182891) | Vadose zone soil fungal communities from Angelo Coast Range Reserve, California, USA - CZOMad2_1_08_16fungal (PacBio error correction) | ecosystem: Environmental > Terrestrial > Soil >... | reverse complement strand
GGATCCCCCCTGAACATGCGCCCCCCCCCCCCCCCCCCCCCCCCACTACCCCCTCCTTTTCCCCGCCCTCACCGCAAGGAATTCGGTTCCATCTCTTTTCAAGTTTTGCGGACCTGGCCATGTGAGTCTGATTTTTTCTTTTGATGGACGGATCAACAGAACCCTCTTCTTCCTCAGAAGCTTTTCTTCTTTTTCGGTGTGAATGGCGGCCCCCTTTTTTTTGCCCCTCTTTTTCACGTCGATCCTAGGCTGCGGAATGCACTGGGCTCCCTGAATGGTAGAGGAGTTCCCCCTTCTTCAAGTGCTTCCCTTTTTGGGTGTGTGATCTGGGATTTTTTCCCGCTTCTTCCCACCCTTGCCGCCCTTGGCAAACTGTCCGGAGTGTTTTTTATTCTGGAAAAGATTCCTGGAGGATCCGCTTTTCAACATCGAGACGCCTTCTTCGATTGCGACCCCCCCGTATGGGAGCACTGTAGCAGAGTGTTCTGGCTACGTGCTGTTGTCTCCTTACATTCACGCTGTGGCCGAGGCTCTTCACGCCTGTAATTGGGAGGAGCTTCGATTCTGGATCTCGCCCTTCCTTTTCCCTATAAAAGGTGCTGACTCCTCCCTTCGACGATGCAGAGAGCCTTTCTTCGTTTTTCCTGGCGGGATGTCAGAGGCTTAGCGTGTGTGTGTTGTTTGGCGAATTGCCCCTTTCCGATGCATCCTTTGGTGGGAAAGCGGCGCTGAGTCTTTTTCTCCCGCCCTGCAAGACAATGACCTCTTTGGGTATTAATCAACCTCCCGCCTTTCCCTCTGCCTACCCACTTCTTTCCCCCTTTTTTTTTGAACGGGGCCGAATAGGGAACCCTGTCAGGTTTTGAGGGATTCTGCGAGGTTCGGCCCGACAGCAAAAGGCTCGGACGGTTTCCCCTCCGAACAAACGTGCTGTTTTTTTCCTCTCCAATCCTCCCACACAAACCCAACAACAAGATCCACCACCGAATCAGCCCCCCCCCCCCCTCCGATGATCGAAGACCAGATGTCTTCTTTCTTTCAAGACTGATGAAATTCTAAACGGTGTCTTTCCCCCCCCCCCGGATAATTGTGGCTTGTACAGCCTTGAAGACAGATCTGTGATCTCCCTTCCGACGCAAAGATTCTCCACCGGTTGGGAGGGTGCCGGAAGCTTTTTTACCGATGGGAAGATCAATGCTCTTCTTTATGAGCTTTTTCCTCAACGGGGTTTTCCTGTCAGTCCGGGCGAACGACCCCTCAGATGAGCGCCACGCTTCTCCGAGAGGATCCTTTCCCTTTTCAATCAAAAAGCTATCTCAAACTCGTCCTTAGGCCTTCCCTGCAACAGGGAGTGTCCCGATTTTTTAAGTACGGCTTTCGTAGCAAGGCACCTCTTTTCACGTTTCGTTAGCCCTTTTTTTTCTTTTTATGAGTGAGTCACCGCGAGGACCCCCCTCTTTTACTAACGTTCCGTTGCCCAGGTCAGTCTTTCCCCCACGATGTCAAAAATCGTTTTCTTTTTTCAGGATGTTTTTCGGCGCCCATCCGGCGCTTTGGTTTCCTTGATCCTGCTAAAAGCGGAATATCGTTCAACCGTTGGGTTTTTCGCGTTGCCCCCCTCCTTAAAAGACGGCGCCTTCTGTAACGCCCTGAACTTCTGCTACCGACAGGCCGATTTCCCATCCGCAGTAATGAACAGACTCCATTCCTCTGCGGAACTGGAGAGGATAACTCCCCCCTTTCCCAATCGTAGGATCCGTTTTTTCTCGATTTCCGACGATGTCCCCTGGTTACCAAAGTATACGCTTCTGTTCGCATGGCGTCGTCTTTTTTGTCTCTACCCTGGTGTTTTTTTTTCTTGTGTAGAGTCCCTCGGCTTAATTCGGGGTGCACCCTTTTCAGATTGCCGAAGTACTCTTTCTCTCAATAAGAAGAGATTTTTTTTTTAGACTCCTTCCCGCTTTCAAAAGACCGGGAGGTCCCCATTTGTGGTCCCCTTCCTGTTGAATTTTGCGGACCTTAGTAGCCCTCTTTTTGAAGAAAGATCTAGAACCTCCCTCGCATAGAAGGAGTCCTTTTTCCACTGCTTGCCAGGTTTGGTGCCGGTAGAAACCTCCCAACCGTACTCTGTTTCACCTCCCTGTTGCAGCAATTTGAGAGTTTGACACCTCTGTACAGGAACCCTCCCCCTGATCAGATCTCTTATTTTGTCATGCAGGGTTAGGTAGCGTCCTGCCAAAATAGGAGGCTTGGTGCAGTCCAAGGTCCTCTCATGTCTTTTTTCCCTCTCCTCAGAAGGTTTCTTTCCCAGACCCTTTTTGGAGGGTCTTTTTGGAGTCGGAGCTTCCTTTTTGTTGCCGGGCGATGTTTCCCCTCCCAGTTCCGGATCTTCCCAACGTGGGCTCTTCCAAAGCCACGTAAGAAGCTTCTTTTCAGTTCGAGAATCTTTTACCGGGCTTTCTTAAGTGAGTTGAACGCTCTTTCCCTTTTTCTTGTGCGCCTGTACCCGGCTTGTCTTGCAGTAGGCGATCAGCCCCTCCTCAGAATCCCCTTTCCCCCCCTTTTTTTTACCAGGTGAAGTGCAAATCAGGGTCTCTCCCCTCCGAACTTTCCCCGGTTTTTTTCCCAACGATAGATTGCATTATCGGGGCTTTTTAATACTTGCACCTCCTTTTAGGTCTCCCTTGTATTAAGGTTGTCGTTTCTCTTCTTTTTTTTTTCTGATATCCGGGATTCATCAGAGCACTTCCCCCTCTTCCTGTGGGGAATCCCTCTTCTCTCCTCTCTCCTCTCTTGTCATCGTCGCCTTCCTCCGCTTCTTCTCCGTCTTGACCTCTGTCGCGGCGAGAGTAATCTCTAGCGAGATCCAGCAAGGAGGGACCTTCCCTCCCCACTAACGGCCGTATTCTATTCCGAGAACAGCTCTATTGCCCCATCACGCCCCTGACAGCGCCCCTTTTCACTGCGGGCCCGGTTCGTCTTTTTCCCTCCCTGCCGAGCTGCTTCCTCCTTCCTCTGTTTCGTACAAAACCTTTTTTTCAGCTTCAAACAGCCTTGAAGGAGGTGAATGGAGCGCTTTCTCCCCTCCTTCTTCCCTTTCCTGTAGCAATCCCAGATTCCCAATCAGAGGTTTCATTCTCTGACGTGTTCTTCGAAATAGCCCTTTCCCTCCTTTTTTCATAGGAGGAGTGAGGAGTGGACCCCCCCCAGTAATTCTTTATCCGTCCGGACGCATCCCCCCTTTTGTATGAGAAGCGAATGGCGTTTCGCAGTCGCAACATCCCCTCCCCAGACTCAAACCCCTCTTTCCGTCAAACAATTAAGCATCCTTTTCCTCGCCCCTCCTTTTCGGTGCTGTCAGGTTTGTGTACGGCTGAGTAAGCACTTTTTTTTTCCAGGTGCAGTAAATCTCTCCCTCCCTTTTTCGTTGTTCTGATCCCTCTGGGCAGCGCGACCAGCATGCGTTCGCCTCCTCCCCGGATTAGCCTGCTCTACCAGAAGATGATGCGCCTTCGGAAATGGAAGTTGAGTTGCTTCTTTCCCCCTCTCAGGATTGTCCTCTCCCCCCTTCCCTTCGCGTAGACAAGACAAGCCTCTCTCGGCCCTTTGTGTATTTCCCGCTCCACGCCGCATTTTTCTTAAGCCTGGGCGGAACGCGCTTTATTTTCCTGCGCGGCTTCTTTTGGCAACGCTGATGGTTTCCCCCGTCCTTTGCAATTTACATTGGCGCACGCAATGGCCTTAAGTGCTGTTTGAAGAGATGGACCCCTCTTTTTTTGGACGGCCACATCGAGCTCCCTTCCCCCTTGCCGTCGGCGATCTGGGACACAATTCAGCTTCTTGACTCCTTTTTTTTTTTGGCGTTGAAGGGCTCGTGTGGTGAGAATTTTTGTGCAGAGGACTTATAGGCCTATTTTTCGTGGGGCGGTCTCCTTTTCGGGCCCTGCCCTCCATAGGAGGGGACTCCTTCTCCTCTTTGGCAATTTCAAGGATGCCTAGAGCCGTCTCTCTTGAGCGATGAGGAGGAGCTTCCTTTCCCCTTTCTGACGATGCAGCTCCCCCCCGATGCGGAGAGCGGCGCTTCCTTCTTTATGAGGCTTTGCGTGGGAAAGCTTTTTCCGCCGGTAGAATTAGGACAACCCTCTCCCACGGTAACCGATTTTTGTTTTTTTTTCCCTTCAACTCCCCGAGAAGGGCTCCCTTCCACCCCTTTTACTCGGATCTTTTCTCCCGGGCAGATTCCTTTTTACGTATACTGGTATCCTCTCTTTTTTTTCTTGAGTTTTCTCCCCTGCGCCTACGAACGACAAGCCTTAGGTTTCCCTTTTCGACCACAGGAACCTCCCCGAAGCAGGCGAGTTCACTCTTGGTGATACGATGATCCCTCCCCCGATATGTAGCCGCTTTTTTCCTGTCTCCCCCTCCCCACAGACCACGGTGGTCAAGATCTTTGGAGGGCGTACCTCTCCTCGCCCCCTTTTTGCCTTCCGCCGCAAGATCGGCCCTTCCGTTTTTTTTATGGTGCCTTGCTGGGCAGATCAGCTTGCCTCCCGGGACGAATAAACGGGTTCTTTTTGGGCCTGGCCGTTTCTTCTCGAAACCCCAGAAACCTCCTTTTGATGATCGGATTCGAAGCGGTTTCCCCGTGAGCATGATTCTCTCCCCTTCCCAATTACGGCTCCCCTCTTCACAGGGCGTGGCCCTGTATTCTTCTTCGACCTCGTTGTCGCCGGAAACCCCCCCTGGGGTAGTCTCCTCTTTGAGCACGGCTTTTTTCTGGTGCGTCACAGCGGGGGTTACCCCCCCCGTTCAGCTTTCAAAAGTTGCCCCTTTTTTTTCCACCCCCTCTCCATCTCTTCCCACCGCTTTTTTTTTTTTGTTACTGGCTCGGCCGAACCTCTTTTTTAGCGCGGATGAATTTTTTTTTCCTTCGGCCATCATGGCCCCCGTTTCTCGTTGGACCGAATTCTCGACTTTCTTTGCAGTGAGTCTCCGAATCGCCTCCCCTTTAACGGAAGAGCAGTCCCCCGACTCCCTTGCGACCCCCGGCCTGGCGAGAGATTATCTGTTCGACTCTCTTCTTTTCCCACTACTACGTTTTTTCCGACGCTGGTGACCTTCCCCCTTATCAGCGCCAGTTTTTCTTTCTGTCTTCTGCCTGATTCCTGGAACAAAGCCTTTTTTTCGTCGGCGGAACCGGATCTTCGTTGACCATCTTTTACTAGACCGCAACGTGGTCATTCTCTTACATCCCTCCTCTCGATGGCCTTCCTTTTCGGGGCAGTACGCTGACCCCCGAACGGGCTGGTTCTTGTCAGCGCTTGACATCTTTTTTCACTTTTTTCCCCCTTAGGTCGCCGAAAACTTTTTGGGGAAGAAACAGCCTCCTTTGACGGCGTCGGCGACTGTGCCCTCGGGTTTCCCCCCTCGATCCAGTTTACTGACCACCGGTTTTTTTTGAAGAAGCGACGAATGAGTCTCCTTCTCAGATGATTGTCGGGCTCTTCTAGATCATGTTAGGTGCGCTAATAGATTTTCCTTTTTTCGAATAGAATGAAAGGCCCACTTTTTTCCCCGGTGAGAACTTTCATGCAGAAGAAGTTTGAACGTGCTTTCTTCCTGGATCAAGCTTCCCCGGCACACCATACTTTCTTTTGGGTTAAGAAGATATTGTCTTTCCCGGTAGGCCCTTCTTTCCCCTCCATAGCCTTTATCTTGTGCTTTTCCACCGTGGGTTTTGAAAAGCAAGTAAGAACTTGTAGTAATCATCGGAATCCCCCACTTCTCGGTAAGTGGTGACCTCTCTTTCCGGTACCTTTTCTCCGTTCCCACCCACCCAAAGGCTTTCGGTAGGCGTAGTTTCGAAAAACTCTCAGCCTCCCCCTTCCGGAGAAAAGTCTTGTCCCGAGGCCCGTTTCGAGACAGAGACGAAAGTTCAGCTTATTTTCTTGGAGTACTGGTAATACGAGCCCTCTCCCATTTCTTTTTTTTCATTTTGTCTGCAGTACGATTCTCTAAGAGATCCTTTACCCCTCTTTCTGCATAGTCGCCGGCTTTTCCAGCTCTCCGCCATCGATACGTTTTTTTCGCTTGGACTCAGCATCTTCCGCTCTTCCTGCGAGAGTCATAACCTTGCCCTCTGGATAGTTGAGCGAAGATCTCCCCTCTTGGGCATTGGTTCCGAAAAGCTCCTTCGCTTCTCCTGAGAACGCTCTTCCCAGAGGGAGGTCCTTTTTTCTGAGAAACCTTCCCTCCCTCCAACAAGCAGATGTCCTCTTCTCCTTCGGGCCGGTTAATGACCTTTTCTCAGGTCTCTTTTTCCGGCAAAAAGAGGATCTTCCCGGCAGATCGTAAAAACCTTTTTCACAAAATACGGGCCTCTTTGCCCCCCCCATTTTCCTCCAGCTCGCGGAAATGCAGTTCCAGATTGATCAGGTCCCTGCGGCATGAAGGACTCCCTTCAGTAAAGAGACTAGGAGGACTTATTTTTTCCTGCCACCCAGTACTGGCTCCGACAGTACGATTCCGTTTTTTCTGGTATAAGCGAATGGGCTTTTTCCTCCCGAGCACCGCTCTCCCCTGGTTTCTTCCCTCAGAATTAGAATCAACTCCTCTTTCTGTCGATAAGGTTCTTTGATGAGCGTGAGTGTACGTTTTTTTCTTTTGCTGGTCGCGATGACCATCCTCCTTCCCCTCTTCCTCCTCCTCCGTGGTTTGTTGTTTCTCCTCTTTTCAGCTCTCCCTTGCGCACTTTGGCATCACGCCGTCCACCAAGAGCAGTCCCCCTTCCCTGATCGACCAGCCCTGATGCGTAATTTTTCTTTTCTTGCCGGCACCATTTTTCTTCGGATGGCGGCGCCCACCGTTTTTGATCCCCCTCCCTTCCCTTCTGGCCTATAGGAATGGAGTCCCACTGGGTGTGCCCTTCTCCCTGCCGACGATTTGTCCGGTTTTTCAACGGCTAGTCGAGGGTAAGGCCCTTGAGGACCCGCTTGATGGGGATCTTTTTTGCAAGTCACGCTGGACTATTTCCCTTCACACCCCTCGTCCGGAGTGGTCCCTTCCGAGCGGGCCAAGAGCGCGGGGAAGGATCTCATGTTTTTCCCTTCTCCGTGGGACAACATTCATTTCTTTCTTCCATTGCATTGGAGATGCAGGTTTTTTTTTTTTTTGCGAAACGGAGCTGTGGCCGAGGGCGTTACGGCGACTTTTTTTCTCTTCTTCCCCCCCTCGGTCGGATCTAGCTAAGATACTCTTCTTTTTCTCAGGATGAAGGCGCGCCTTTCCCTCCCTCTGCGGAGCGATGCTTCTTTCTCTGATTCCCAGCGGCGCCTCCTTATGAGTTCTTTTTTTTTAGGCTTTCATACCCTCCCCCTTGCGACGATGCTTTGGGGTGAAAGCCTTCCTTCCCATGCGATCCGACGGTTCTACCAACCTGAAGACAATGACCTATTCCTTCACCCTCCTAGATGAACTTGCGTCGTTGCAGACACCCACGTCCCTTTTCGAACGGGCAGATCTGGACCCGGATGTGTCCCCCCCTTCCCTTTCCGGGGTGAGGGTTCTTTCTTTTTTTTGACCTGAGCGACTACGCCCGCAAGAACCCCTTTTTTTTTCCCCCGGTGGAACCGTTCCTTTCCAAGTTCTGACAGACGCAGGTCTACCCCTCCCGTGGGAAATGATCGAAATCTCGTACGGGCTTTTCCCCCCTTTTCCCCTCCACAATTTTGTCTCTGTACTTTGTGGAGGGACGTGCCCCCCTGACATCGTCCCCCCTTTCCTCCCCCTGTTCCCTCGTCGAAGCCAAGATCTTCCCCCCTTGTCTGGGGGGTGACGGCCCCGGCTTTTCTAACAGGATGGGCGTCTCATTTCCAACGGCTTTGCTTCCTTTTGCCCCCTTTTTGGGGTTTGGAGTCGAGTCGCCGACACGTGCCGAAAGCATGATAGAGCGGATCTCCCTCCCCTCAGATGATCATGATTTCCCATTCCAATTCGGCGCTGCTGCAACATTTTTGCTTTTCTTCTTCAGGTCTGCCCGGCAAACACCCGAGGGTCTTCGCCGACGCCGTCGACCCTTTTTCTGCGGTGCGCCCGCTCCGTTCGGAGACTACCTTTCCCCATGGTGAGGTTGTCCCCCCCGATGTCAACTTTTTTTCCTTGGACCGTACCGGTTCGGTTTCTCCTGCCTTTCTAGGCCCCCCCCTCCTTCCTTTCAGCGCGGTGGAATTGATAAGGCTTCGTTTTTTTCTTCCAAAGTGGGTTTCGTTGAAAGACTTTTCTTTCCTTCCTGAGAAGGTCCGCCTCCCTCCCTTTCCGTTGCTGGTCCCCTTTCCTTCCTCCTCCGCCATGCGACCAAAGATGCGTTCCCCCCCCCTTTCCACGGTTATTGTCCCTCGTCCTCTCTCTTTACTCAGAACTACGTTTTTTTTTTCTCGCGTGGACAAAGTAAAAGTGGTCCCCTCTCCGCTGTGGGTAGATTGTTACTGCCTGCGCTGCCGGTTTCTTTCGTTATCTCTGCGTTCACAGCTTCAAGTCGCCGGAGTTGACCTTTTTTTACAAGAAACGTGTGTTCCTAAAGGGGCTTGTTCTCTCAATTCAGCAGCGCTTTTTCTGGCTCTGATTTTCTTACGCTTTTGAGCCCACCGACCGGTTTTCTTGATTTTGAAATAGTGTTGACCTTCCTTTTCCCGTAGTCGCCGACCTTTTCGGTGACGAACCTCCTTCTTTCTCAGGAGCGCGGAAGACGATTTCTTTTTTGTGAAGGGCGACCCTCAAACAGTATGACCCTTTGGGGCACGCCCTGTTGCTCCTGTATCTCTCTTGATATATCCTCTGATTGACAGGCCCTCGATCCGTTTTTTCGAGGTGTTGTTCGGTTTCCTTTTTCCCCCTCGGCCTTGCCAGGACCCCCTTTCCTTTTCCTCCTCCCCCCCTTCAAGAATGAGTTTTTTTCCGCTGATCGTCACAGGCCCTTTTTTCGGAAAGGCACAAACCCATCCCTCTCCCCTCTTGGCGTCGGACGCTTCCTCTTCCGGTCGGAGTGAAGTCCCCCGTCCCAAGCCACCACAGAGAAGTGGGATCTTTCTTCAGAAGGATGAAAAGGCCCTTCATCATATTGGTTGTCGACATCTGGCGTCTTTCCTTTAAGTGGTTTGCCCCGTTCCCCCCTCCTTTATGGTAGGCGCAGGTTTCCCCTTTGGTTTGCAGGTCTTTCCTTCCTGTCGGAACCCTCGACCCCCCACTCCCTCACCCCCGGACGTCTGGTCCCCTCCTTTTTTTTTCCACGAGAAGGACAGTTAAGAGGGGTGGAGAAACGATAGCATGACCTTCTCTTTTTCTCTCGAACTCTCTTTTAGTTGTCTTCAGGTTGTTTATATCTTTTTTCACACGCCGCTTTCCCACGAACTCCTCCCCGGATGGGATAATGGACGATCCTTTCCTTTTTTTATAGGTCGCCTTTTTTTCGCCGCTCTAAGCCTCATTCTTCCGCGAGGTCATCCCTGTATAATGAAAGCTCTCTTTTTGAGGGCAATGGTCCGAAAGACTTTTTTTTCCTCTTCTGAGTCTCCCTAGACCCCCCGGCCACAGCGGGATGTCCGTTTTTCAGATCCCTCCTCTGTCTCGGCGATGCGGGCCGGTTCTTGTGTACAGATAGCAGAGCTGCTTTTTTTTTCCCCCGTCCAAACGCGTCTCTCCTCTCTGGCCCAAGCTCGTCAAACAAGCACCTTTCCCTTTGCCAGGCGTCAAGATAACAAGAGCTTTCCTTTCCCAGATCAACATAGCTTTTTTTTTCCCCGCCGCTGCCTTTTTTTCGAACATAGCAGTTGAAGGCACCCTCTTTTCTGCTGCTTTTCGCGCTGGCACACCCCCTCATTCGATCAGGCGACTTTTTTTTCTCAGCTCCTGCTTTTTTTCTTCTCGGCCATCCCGCCCCTCGTCCAAGGGTGCGGGGCAATAAGCCTTTTTTTCCCCAAAAACATTACGCAGCAGTTTCTCTAGGTACTCGCCGCTTTCTTCGGTTGTGCGCGTGGCGTTCCAGGTTTCGCTTGT
>Ga0179591_1288972_pt1 | contig 10050 bp, 13 predicted proteins | sample CZOMad2_1_08_16f_FD_182891 | JGI IMG/M metagenome (GOLD analysis project Ga0179591, IMG submission 182891) | Vadose zone soil fungal communities from Angelo Coast Range Reserve, California, USA - CZOMad2_1_08_16fungal (PacBio error correction) | ecosystem: Environmental > Terrestrial > Soil >... | reverse complement strand
GGTGCCCGGAGGAAGAGAAGGAGAAAGATGTTTCCATCGCCACAGATTTTCCTTCCCCCTTTTTCCCTCTCTCCCCCTGCTAGTCCCCTCCTCTCCCTTTTCCCCCCGGATGGAAGGCATGTCTCACAAGTCGCTGGCATAGACAGCGAGTGGGCACGCACGGTCTCTCCTTTTCCGTTTCTTTTTTTTTTATCCACTCCCTTTTTTTCTCCTTTGCTTCGCGATATCGTTCTGGAAGGAGAAAAGATATGAAATAGACGGCACAGACACCCGGCCCTTTCTCCTCTCCTTCTTTTTTTTTTATCTTTTTTCCTTTCTTGTCCATCCGCTGGTGAGAAGTGAATGTTAGAAGTAAATATGAACGAGTTTCGGGGTTCTCTTCCTCCCTTTTTCTTCTTTTCTCCTCCTCTTTCTCCTTTTCCCCCCTTACCCTCCCTTTCTCGTCGGCAGACTGGCAGAAGTAGGGATAGAAGAAAAAGAGGATAAGTTATGCGACGGGCCCGCAGGCGACCCTTTCCCCCCCCCTCTCTTCCCCCTTCCTTTTCGGCAAATGTTCTTCTTTTCTTTTTCCCCCCCTCCTTTTCCCTCTTTGCTCCGATTCCAGCGGTTATTCAGGCTTGCGTTCGAGGAACCGAAAAACCACAACCTGGCTACCCTCCCCTCCCTTTTTTCCCTCAGACAAAGGCGCCCTCCCCCTTCCTTTCCCCTTCCCTCTCTTTCTGCTTGGCGATTCGTTCAAAGACAGAAGTGGTGGAACAAGTGTAGCGTCTCATGCATGCCTTCCTCCCCATCGTACCTTCCCCTTTTTTTTCTCCCCCCTGCAGCCGGTGCTATCGCCGCCGGCACCCAACGTCACGGTCTTTTTTTGGTTTTTTTTTTCTCCCCTTCCCCCCTTTTTCCTCTTCCCTTTCTCCTTCTATCCCGCCAAATGGAACAAGTGGGCAATCGGTAGGGAAGGAACATCCGGCTCCCCCCCTTTCTTTTTCTTTTTTCTCTTTTTTCCTCCTCGGACTTTTCTCTTCCCCCTTTTTTTTTTCCTTCTCGACCATCCGTCATCCGAACCTAAGGAAAGAGAGTGGAAAGCCCCCATTGCGGGATTGATCGCTTTCCCCCCCTTCTTTTTTTGTTTCTTTTCTGTTTAGCTGTCCTCTTTCTCTTTTCCCTCCCTGAAACGGGATGCTGAAGAGGCTGATAGAAAATGAGACTTGCATCCGGCACACTCTTCCCCCTCTCTTCCCTTTTTTTCCCCCTTCGCTTTTGGCAAAGTGATTAATTAATAAGAAAAGCACGAATGAAGGCCCCTCCTTTTTTCTCCTTCCCTTTCCCCTTTTTCTTCTCGAGATGATGTTCTCTTTTTCCTTTTTTCTCCTTCCCCCTTGCGATGGCCGCGTGGTGCCGGAGGAAGTCGTATAATTTTAGAGCAGCCTCTTCAGCCTTTCCTTTTCCTCCTCCCCTCCCCCTTTTCCTTTTTCGAATCCCCCCTCTCCTCTTCTCCTTCTTCCCTCCCCCCCGCTGCCGTAGCGATAAATCGCATGCGAGGAAGATAAAAGCTTTGCGGCTGGCTTTTTTTTCTTTCTCCGTTCCTCCGACAAAACATTCTTGTTTCTTTTCCCCTTCCTCCGCCTTCCTGTGGCCGCAGGAGGGTCATGAAAAGAAAGAAGGACCAATGGTTCCCTTTTTTCTCTCCTCTCCCTTTCCAAATTTTTCCTTTTTTTCTTCTCCCTCGACCGTGACGGTTTGGGGTGCAGGAGGAGATAGAAGGACGGCTTCCCTCCCTTTTCACCTCCCCCTCCTCCCCCCCCCCCAGTCTCTTCATGCATGAGGACGATAAAGTGTACAAGACAAGGATGTATTGAACGAATAGGCCCCCCTCCCCCCTCTTCCTTTCCTTCCCCCTCCCTCCGAATCCCCCCTTTTCTCTTTTCGTGCGCCTGTCCTGCGTAGCAATGAGAGAGACGGATATGTGGGACAGGTTGTACGGTTCGTTTTCCCTCTCCCCTACTTTTTTTCTCCCCCCTAAACTTTTTCCCTTCCCTTTCTCCTCTTTTCCTCCTTCCCTTCGAGGGTGCGCTCGCTCAAGACAAAGTGTGCGAAGAGGATCGAGCCGAGTCTCGCGGGCATTCCTTCTCTCCTTTTTCTTTTTTTCCCCGCGATAATTTTTTTTTCCTTTTCTTTCCCTAGCGAAAGGGAGTAGAGGTAATAGGAAAATTGTTTCGCACTTGCCGGCTTTTCTTCCCCTTTCCCCCCTTCCCCCCTCTTCTTTTTTTTTGGTTTAGAACCTTTCTCCCCTCCTTTTCCCTCCCCCCTCTCTTCCCCTGCCGCGGCTGGCCCAGACAAGAAGAGGAAGAACCGGGATGGAAGCGTACTCCCACACGACTCCTCCTCCCCCTTCCCTCTCCTTTTTCTTTCCGGTTCCTTTTTTCTCTATCGCTCCGCGTAGGGAAAACATGAAAAAATTCGCTGCGCGATTTCCCTCTCTTTTTTCCCCTCCCTTTGGACGTGTCCCTTCCCCCCTCTCTTTTTCCCTTTCCCTTCCTTTGAGACTATGCCGTAAAGAAGTGATCTCCCCCCCTCGTTTTTCCCTTTCTTTTTTTTCTTTTCCCCCCCTTCTTCGGGCTAGTTGTCTGAAAATGTTGGCGATGGAAAACAGAGGGATATTGAAGATGCACGTAAGGGAACCCATATCTTCCTCCCCCCCCCACTTTTTGTTGAGACCTCTTTTTCCTTTTCTTTTTTCTTCCCCCCTCTCTTTCAGGTACACTACCCGACAGTAGAGAAGATAGGAACGCGATATAAACTGGATTTCCTCCTCCCCCTTTTTTTCTCAATTCTTTCCCTTTTTTCCTTAGTGGGGCACAAGAAAGCGTAGATGCGAGGGCACGTGCGCTGCCGTGGATCCCCCCTCCTTTCCCCTCGTGCGCATTTTCTTTTTTCTTTTCTTCGATCTCGTCTGACCGCGAAAAACTCTGACGCCGGCCCCGCCCCCCCCCCCCGTTCCCCCCCCCTCTTTTTTCCTTTCCCCTCCGATTTTTTTCTCCCTTTTTTTTTTTCCCCTCCCCTCTCTTTAGATCGTGAAGTTAGAGGACAATCGTGCGATTTGGGCTTCTTTTTCCCTCCCTCTTCGCAGTGAGAAAAATGGGAAGAGAATCGAAGACTTCGTAGAAGGGATTTCTTTCCCTTTTTCCCCCCACAAGGTACCCCCCCTTTCTTTTCCCTCATCCCGCTAGAATAGGATAGATAGAATGGAGGAACAAGTGGGATGAGCTGATCTCCCCTCTTTTTCCCCCTTCCTTTCTGCTTCCCTGCTCAAGTACGCTGGAAGAGTGATAAGATTAAAGAGGTTAGTCAGGATTGTCGTCGACGACCCTCCCCCCCCCCCCCTTTTCCATAGACCCCCCCCCCCCCTTTTTTTCTTTCCCCCCTCCCCCCTCATGTCCGGCTAATGAGACGGTTAATTTTTCTTTTTCTTCCCCCTTCTGGCCCCGATTCGTCAAGAAGGTGGATGGACAAGGTAGCGGCTCATGCCCCTTTCCTCTTCCTTTCCCTTTCCGTACTTTTCTTTTTTTCCGGCCTGCTATAGACGAAGGAAAAAACCCGTAACGGTCGAGGTGCGCTCCCCTTCCTTTTTCCCCCCTAAACCCCTTTCTTTTCCCCCCCTTTGGCCTTCGTCTGGGAAGGAAAGGAAACATCCCGTCCTCCCCCCCCTCTTTCTGGACTTTTTCTTTTTCCTTCCCCCCTCCCCCGCCGGGGGAAAAGATTTTTGTGTAGTCGACACCATTCCTCCTTTCCTTCCCCCCCCCCCAAGAGAGTCCCTCTCCCTTTTTCGAGTGATGTTACGATGTTTAGAGAGAAAAGAATGTAAGACGAGAAGTTCTCCCCCTCCCTCCGTCTTTTTGAGCGCCCCTTCCTTTCTCCTTTCCCTCCCACTCTTCCATCGCAAGGGCAATGCTTAGGGACACTCGAGGCAACAGTGCTTAATTCATCCGCAAACCCTCCTCCTCTTCCCTCCGACCCCCTTTCTCTCTTCTTTTTTTTTCCCTTTCATTTCGTGCTTTGAGGATGAATAAAGCACGGTTTACTCCTCTTTTCCCTCTTCCCACCTTCCCCTCGCTCCTTTTCCCTCCCCGGATCTCTTCTTTTTCTCCCCTTTTGCGATAAAAAAAAAAAAAATAAGGAGTCCTTCCTTCCCCCTTTCGGCGTTTCCTCTTTCTTCCCCCTCTTCCCCTTTTAGCATCAATAGAATGGGAAAACGCTCTTTCATTCTTTTTTCTTCTTTCTTAGAAATCCCCCCCCCTTTCTTTTTCTTTCTCTTCCGAGTCGGAAAATAAAAGAAGGACTGTGGAGAAGGATTGGTCATTCCCTTCCCCCCTCCTTTCCAAATGTTTTTTCCCCTTTCCTTTTTCTTTCTTTTTCCCTTCTCCTCCGGTAGATGAGCAAAGGGAGAGGTGAGAGAAGAGAAAGGGAAGGTTTGGGTGAACTTGTTGAGACTATGGCCACCCCCCAATGACAGACGGCGGCGGCTTCTCTTCTCTTCTCCCAGGCGCTCCTTCCCCTTTTTTTCTTTCCCCCTTTCCACTTGTCCAGCCACGGATGTCTTGAAAGAATAGGACATCCGCCCTGCGCCTGGGCTCCCCCTCCTTCTCCCCCTCCTTTATGCCTTCCTTTCTCTCTTTTTTTTTTTCTGACGTAGCCTGAGAGAGAAGGAAAGTATGTAGGAAAGGTTGTGGTTTAGGGTCGCGACTCCCTTCCCCTTCTCCCTATGGACCCCTTTCCCGGTTAAAGAGTCTTGAATAAGTAGAAGAAGGCATCCTCCACCTCCCTCTTTTTTTTTTTTTTCCGATAACCCCCCCCCTTTTTTCTTCCCTTTTTTCGCCTTCGGCCCGTCGCAGGAAAGAAGATAAGAGGGTGGAGAGCCCTCCCTTCCCTTCCCCTCTCTAAGAGACCGTTCTCTTCCTTTTCCCCCCTTCCTCCTCTTCCTTTTTGCATCGTCTACAAAAAGAACTCGGGCTCTTCCCCCCTTTTTTCCCCGGGGTTGGTTTTTCCTCCCCCCTCATATTCCGCCCCGGGAGGGAAAGCGTAACTCCAACAACGATCCTCTTTCTCCCTTTCCTCTCCTTTTCTCCTTTCCGTTTTGTAGGGGGAGGAAGGCGATCCTCTTTTCTCTCCCCCCCCCCCCCTATCTTTCCCCCCCCCCTTCAAACATTAGATGAGAGGATACAGAGTGTCGTTTCCCCCCTTTCTCTTCCCGCGCCTGCTCCTTTCCCCTCTCCCCCCCGGTAGATGCACAGAGAAGGGGTGAGACTTGCCCTTTTTCCCCCCCCTCCCCCTTTTTTTTTTCCTCCCCTCTTTTCCCCCCCTTTTTCATATCGAGTTGGACTGATCTGAGAGATAAAATAGTCGGGTAGTGTAGAAATCGGTTGGCGATGGAACACCTCTTTTCCTCTCCTCTTCCCTTTAGGTCCCCCCTCCCCCTCCCTTTTCCTCTTCTTTTCCCGGACGGCAAGAGGAAAGAGCCGCTGGTTTTTCCCCCTTTCCCCCCTCCTTTCCCCTTTTCTCACCCGACCTCTTTTCCCCCTTCTTTTTTTCCCCATCCCCCCGGGGCGGCTCAACGGAGAAGGCATAGTATCACAATTCGCTTCCCCCTTTTTTGTTCTTTTTGCCCCCTCCCTTCCCGCTGCCTGTGGAGAAAAGAAATCAGGTCTTCTTCCCTTTTCTGTTTCCCTTCTTCCTTTTTTCAGGCAAAAAACTCGGAATAGAAGGCCCCAGACCACCCGGCCCATTTCTTCTTTTTCCTTTCTTTCTTCTCTAGTTTTTTCTTTTTTTTTTTTGCCAGCCTCTGCGTGAAGATAGGAATGTTCGAGTAAATATTGCACTCTTTTTTTCTTTGAAGATCCCTCCCCTTTTCTTCTCCCCCCTTTCCGATTCAACTCGAAGCGTCTAGTAGGAAAGAATGGAAGAAGTAGGGATAGGAAGAAAGAGGATCTCGGTTTTTCCCTTCTCTTTTTTTTTTCTCCTCCCAAATGCATCCCTTCCTCTTCCTTCCCCCTTTTCCTTAAGGCGAGAGAAAAATGAGCAGGCGGCGGAACCTCCCTGATGACTTCTTCCCTTCTCCCTTTCTCCTCCCTTTTTCTTCCGGTTGCGTGAAACGAAAACACAAACCCCCCTTTTTCCTCCCTTTTTTCGCGAGCTTCTCCTTTTTTCCTCTTTTCCATTAGCGGTATATAAAGGAGGGGCCGCTCCCCCCCTCCCTTTTCCTTGCGGATTCTTTTCCTCTCTTCATTACGATACTGCGGAGAATAGTAAATCGAAAAGTGTGATGGGATTACTGAGATGAGACTGCTTCATCACTTCCTTCCTCCTCCCTTTGCAAAAACCCTTCCCCTCCTTTTTTTTTTTTCCTCCCCTAAATGTGTACGATTTTATAGTAGGATTAAAGAAAAATGGAAACAGTTTTTCCCCCCCCCCCCCCGCTCTTTTTTTTTCCCCCTTCGCTCACAGGAGGATGATGGAATTACTCTTTCTTCCTTTTTCCCCCCCCATTCACGCAGAGGAAAAGATTTGGTGTCGCTCCCCCCCCCCCTTCTTCTCCGCCTTTCCCCCCTCGCTTGATAGATAACGGAAGCAGGGTGCCCCTCCTTCTCCTTTTTCTACTCCTCTCCCCCTTTTCTTTTTCCCTTTTTTTCTCCTCTACCTGAACGGGCGAAGAGGTGATAGAAAAAATGAGAAGGACAGAAGGCACACGCGGCCATCGAAGTTCCCCCCCCCATTCCTTCTGCCCCTCCCTCTTTCCCTGAAGCCCCTCTTTCCCTTTCTAGAGATGCTGTGTGCCTTCATTAGTGCTTTGAGGATGATAAGCAACCCTTTTTCTCCCCTCCTCTTTTTCCTTCCCTTTTGGCAATTCTTTTTTTTTTTTTTCCCCCCCTTTCTCCAATCCCGTTTCACGGTCGCGCTAAAAAAAATAAGGAGGCGGAGGCGAACTGCTCCTCCCCTTTTTTTTTTGGCTATTCCCCCCCCCCTTCCTTTCTCGATCAATAGAATGGGGAAGTAAAACGCTCATTGCAGGCTTTTCCTTTTTTCCTTTTTCTTTCGCCTTTTCCCCGGGGTGAATGTACGCTGGCGACTCCGCCTTTTTTCCTTTTTTCCTCCATTCCCTTTCCCCCCCGAAGGCCCAATGAGTTAAAGTTGGCGGGATGCCCTCTCACCCCCCTTCCCCCTCCCCCCTTCAGGTCTCTCTCTCCCCCTTTTTGGACTGTTTGGGTGCAGGAGGCGATAGAAGACGGCTGCGCAGGGTTTCTCTCCCTTTTCCTCTCCCTGTAATGTGACGATTCTTCGCAGTCTCTTCAGGCAGAGTCCCTCCTCCCTCCTTCCCGGCTTTTCCCCCTTTCCTTTTCCCTGGCACGAATTCGAACCGCCGTTATACCCTTTTTCTTTACTGTCTCTGTTCCTTTTTTTCTCGCGGGATATTAGGAAAGGGGTGTGGTTTTAGGTTCTTCTCCCCCCCCCCTTTCCCCCTGAGATTCCTTTCCTCCCTTTTCCCTCCGAATGATCCCGGCAAAGAAGGAGCGAAGGGTGCAGATCGCTAAAGCCCCCATTTCTTCCTCCCCTTTCTTTCTCTTTTTTTGCATTGAATCCTCCCCCTTCCTTCTTTTCCCTCCCTACGGCGGAAAGTATGAAGAAGAGAAAGGTTCGAGGGCAACGGCCAATTGTCTCCCCCTTTTCTCCCCTTTTTCCCCTTCTAGATCTTTTTCCTCCTCCCTCGGCAGAGGTTAATAGAAAATTCCCCCCTCTCTTCCCTCCTTTTTTCCCCGAAAAGAACTTTCCCTTCCCCCCCCCAACATCGAACGAAAGGAATGAGATCTCCTCCTTTCTTGTGTGTAGTTCCTTCTCCGGTAAAGAAGGGATATCGACTATCCCCCTGGCCCCCCCCTTTCTATCCCTAGAGGTAGTTGATACAAAGTCTCCTTCCCGGTTACTCTCCGGGGAAAAAGAGAAGGGAGATTCCCATTTCTAATCTCTCCTCTCGGTGGGAGAGGCGGATTGAAATAAAGTGTACTCTCTTTTTCCTTTACTAATCTAGGGTAGGTGTATGAAATATGTGGCGATTTTCCCTCCTCCCCCCCCTCACAGTACTCTTTTCCTTCCTTTTTTTCTTCTATGGTGGCACGGAAGGACGATTCCATCTTCCCCCCCTTCCTCCCACCTCCCCCCCTCCCCGATATTAGATAAGCTAGTAAAATAGATATACCCCTTTCTCTCCTTTCTTTGATAAAAAGGTCGGAAGGAAGAGTCTTCCCCCTTATTCCCTTTTTCTTCCCCCCCGAAAGCGTAGATGCTCTTTTTTCCCTTCCTTTTATTTCAACGACCTATCGGGATCGCGAAGCGAATGTTTGCATTTTTTTTTTTCCTTTTCCCCCCGATATTTTTGTCCCTTTCTGGCCCCGAAACCGGCCCATGATAGATCGCATTGGCCGTGCGGCGCTCTCGTTGTGTTCTTCTCACCCCCTTCCCGGGATTCTTCTCGTTGCTGTCTCTCCCTTTACCCTCTGCCGAGTTGGGGGGAAGAGGAGAACGCCTTTCCCCTCCTCCCTAGGACCTCTCTTCTTTCCCCCATTCCCCCTCGAAGCCTGAGAGGATGCAGATCTCCTTTTTCTCGATCCTTTTTTACGGGCCGAAGGACGAAACGCATGCCCCTTTTCTTTTTTTAGATGGAGGAAAAGTGCGGCTTTCTCCTCTTCCTTTCCCCCCTTTAAGTCTTTCTTTCTCCCCTTTTTGACGATGGACGCGTGATTAAGTTAAAGAGGTTATTAAGGCTGAGTCACTCCTTCCCCCTCCCCCCCCCCCCCAAACTTTTCCTTTCCCCTCCTTTCCTCAGACCATGCGCAATGAAAAGAGAAGTAAGCGAATGAGCGGTATAACTTTTTTTCTCCTTTTCTTTCGGCTTTTCTTTTTTCCCCTTCTATAGCGTCTCAGCGAATGAAGGACTTCGTCTCCTCCCCAAGCCTTTCTTTCCTTTTTTTTTTTCCTGCGTCAGCCGGACTGCTATACGCGCGGCCCCCCCCCCTCCCCCGGTCCTTTCTTTTTTTCTTTCTATAAGGTGTACGAGTTTCTAGTAGATCAAGACAAACGCCCCCCCCCTTGCCTTTTCTCTTTTCCCCCCTGCTCTCAAAGGAAGGATGATGGAAGAATCGGAAGGCGGAGTCTCCCCTCCCCCTTTCCCCCCCCCCCCCCTTCTTCTTTAAAAGATTTTTTTTTCCCCCCTCCCCCCTTTTTTCTTTCCCCCCTCGATGAGAGATAAACGGACAGCGGGTGCGAGCTGCTGTTTTTTTCCTCTTTTTTTTTCTTTTTTCTCCCAGCATCCTTTTTTCTTTTTTCCTCCCCTTTTTCTCTCGGATGCCTCGAAAAAAGGAGAATGCATCAGGCAACACGCGGCCATCGCAGGGGCCAGTTTTTTTTTACTCCCCCTTTCCCCCCTCCCCGCCAAAGCTCCTCCTCTTTTTTTTTTCTCTTGTCGCCTTCATCGTGCTTTGCGGTGATAAGCACGGTGACGCGAGGTCCCCCCTCCTCCCCTTTCTTTTTGCCGGTCTCCCTTTTTCCCCCTCCCGTTCCTGGTCGCGGATCCACAAATCCGCGAGGAGGCGAAATGCGCGTCTTCCCCCTTCTTTTTTCTTTTCCCCTTCCGTCTCCCCTCCCTTTCCTTTTTCTCCCCTTTCTTAGGGGCGGAGACGGTATGGGAGAAGACCACCAAAGATGTTTCCTCCCCTTTTTTCCTCCCTTTTTATCCATACCTCTCTTCCTTTTTCTCCCAGACCGAAGGAAAATGGTTAAAGTTGGAGGGTAGACTCTCCCCTTACTCCTCCCCGTCAGGCCCCCCCCCCTTCCCCCCCCTCTCCTTCCCTTTTTGGGGAAGGAGGAGATAGAAGGCAGGCTCCTGTTCTTCTTCCCTATCCTCCCCCCCCCCCCTTTCTTCTTCTTCTCTCCCGCTACACTTGTCCAGCCAAGGGATGTTATTGAAAGAACAGGACAAAGCCGCACCTTCTCTTTCTCCCTCCC
>Ga0179591_1204365_pt1 | contig 10050 bp, 10 predicted proteins | sample CZOMad2_1_08_16f_FD_182891 | JGI IMG/M metagenome (GOLD analysis project Ga0179591, IMG submission 182891) | Vadose zone soil fungal communities from Angelo Coast Range Reserve, California, USA - CZOMad2_1_08_16fungal (PacBio error correction) | ecosystem: Environmental > Terrestrial > Soil >... | reverse complement strand
CGTACTTGCTCATCACCTGACTACTCTGCCTTCTTCCGCCGACCTACCTCCAGCCTCAGTCCGGCATCAAGTTTGGTATCGTTTACTCGCTCGCGAACCCCTCCTCGAGTAGGTCCGACTTTTCACCCACCCCGTCGTGGTGCATTTCTCCAGGCTCTCTCTAGGCTCCCTCTTCTCCTGACCGGCCTCAAGGTTCGGCTGCGCTAAACGCAGAAAATTCTGCGCAACCCTTGTCATGTGTGCTTTCTGATGTCGCCTCTGGACGCCCTCCCCTTTATGCATCTCAAAACCCGCCCGCCTTGAGGGCCAGTTTTTCCTCTTGATTGTCATCGTGCCCGCCTTTACCTTTCTCTTCGTTGTACGGATAGCTATGTCGGATCCTCCTGGTTTATGTTGCTTCTGCTCTCCTCTCCTTCGTCGACGCGAGTATCGTTTTGGTCGCGGGCCGGTGGTACGCCGACCGACCCGTTTCTTTTTGTGCTCTCACCACCTTTTTCTATCTTTCTTTTCGACATCACTTTTGACAAGCCCCCCAAGTGCCCTGCCTTTTTCTTTTGCGGCGAGACGTTCTGTTCGGAGGGTCTGCGTCGCTTGCGCGTCTCTCTAGTCTTCCTCTCCCCCCTTGAACTTATTTTTTTGCGCCGTGCGACTTCTCTTCGGCGAGTTTCAGGATTAGAACCCCCCCTTGCCTGTCTTTGGATGTCTGCAGGACTGTTCATGCTAGTAGTGGAAGAGTAGTCAGTTCTCTCCCACCCCAGCGATTGAGCTCTTGTTTGCCTTCAGCTGTTCCCCTTCTGCCGACGAAAAACCGGCCTCCATTGGGTTGCGCACTGCTCGATGTGGCTCCGGTTCCCGGACGCCGCTTCTGCACTGGTCGCCTCTTTCCACATGCTGTTGTTTACTCCAGGGTTTTTTACCCGGACAGCCCCGGTTGCAACAAGTCGTTTCCTTTATTCTTATTTTTCTGTCTTTGTTTATTGTTCCCTTCCTAGCTCGTTTCCCGCCCCCTCTGCCCCTGAATCAGTCCCCTCCTTATTTTCTCCCGCCAGGGGCGGTCCCCCTCTTCACAAACAAAGACCTGCCTCCTGCTTTATTTGTCTGTCCCATATCCCCCCCCTTTTCCTTCGCATTTTCCCCTACAATCTGTGGTGTCGGTTGCAGGCGCCCACCATCTGTTCCATCCTGATGTCCTTCTTCCCGGGTGACAGTTGACCGTTCACACCCCCTCCCCCGGAGCTTCGATCGCAGTGTCGCCTCTTTGGTTGAGGATATATATCTCCACGCGCGCAACAGTTTACGTTTGGTTGTCCCTTTCCTTTCAGGTGGAAAAGCCCCCCCGTCTCTTTTCTGATGTCTTTTTTTAATTTACATTCAGAGAGACTACTTTGTGGCGCTCGGTAGTCGCTCTACGGACGTTAATGTCCCAGATCCCCACCCTGATGCGCGTTGGCTTGCTGGCGAGAGTCGCCTTGCCCGAATGCGTGAGGCTCGTTTTTTTCCCTCTTTTGGGCCTTGCTGGCAAGGGACGGGTGCGTGTACAGTTTTTTTCGACACACCGGCCTCGACGAGTTTTGGCTTGGCTTTTCCTCCTTTTTAGTGACTCTTTTCCCCGCTCCCCTGACTGCGGTCGTACGTCTCGCTGTTTGCCGCCGATTCCCCCGCGCCTTTCTCAGCAGTTATCATCCCTCTGCTGCTTAGCCCGCTAGTCAGACGACTAGTAGCCCGCACCTTCCTTTTTTCACCGTTCGGACACTCGGATCCTTCTTTCCTTTTTTCCTTTCCCTGTCCAACTTGCTCCCTCCTTGTTAGTCTCCCCTAATTCGATTCTCCCACCCCGTGCGTTCCCCTACCCCCTGAAGCCACCCCGTTCTTAGAGATGGAAGTGCTTCCGTGTATATCTATATTTTCCGTTTTGAGAGTCTTTGGTCCTTGCTGACTTTACTGAATCTTTCCGTAGGTCCACCGACCCACCCCCTTTGGATTTTTTGGAATCGTTGGTTTCCCTTCATTTTTCAGTTTAGATTAGGCGCGCTCTTGTCGTCATTAGGGTCTGGTCCTGAAGGCTTATTTCTCCCCCGTCCGCTCGGCTGTACGGAACTCCCTCTTCCCCGGTACCTTATTAGACTCTTCTCATCATGGTCCTTCTTTGTTTATTTTTACATCGCGCTGATGGTCTCCCCTAGTTAATACAACAGAGACCTGCAGATTGTTTTCGTGTGTGGTGTCATTTTTCTTGATACCAGCGGTTTTGCCATCTTTTCGGAAGGTTTTATCCTGAGGTTTTGTCCATCTCGGTTTTTGCTGTTATGTTCTCCCCCTGTCTTCATCTCTTTTTGCGGAGTCGTCCTAGCTTTTCTGCTTGTCTGTGTTGCTTTCCCTTAGTTTTTCCTTGTCCTTTGTGAGCAAGGATTTTCTTTTGAGGAGGGTGATGAGGGCTGCCTGTTCCTGACACCTTATCTGATACTCTTCTCCCTGCTTAGTTAGCGTGTGTCCTGACTGTGTGTTCTTTGAGACTTTTTTCGCCGCATCATCTTCTGTTACCTTCCTCTTCCGGTAAAAGGCCGTTTCCTGCAGGTATGCCCTGCTCTGTTTTTCTTGGGTTATCCCTTCCTCCCCGCCTGGCATTCTACTCGCCTTGATCTTCCCAGCGGTTCCCCCTCGGGTGTGTTACAGGGCAAACCTTTAATGCCGTGTTTTTGTTTTTGCAAACTGCCCCGGTCGGTTTTCCTGGTCAGTCCCTTCCGCAGACTGTCCTTGGCGTATGATTTTCCCTGTCGCTTTTTTACCACCCAGGACTGGGGAGTGTCATTCCCTGTGTTTGTCGCCGCGGCCGGTTAGTTTTTGATCCTGAGTTTCCTCGACCTAGACGAAGTTTGGAGAGCAGTCCCCTCACGTGTCGCGCCCCCTTGTTTTGTGTGTTGTGTCTTCTGCGTTTTTTTGTCTTAGTCCTGAGGGTCCCTTTTATCCCCTGGCTTGAAGTTTGAAGGTCTGAAATACGGATGGTCTAATAGTTTCTTTGCCGCCTGATCGAGACGGACCCATTCCTTTCTGCTCCAAGGGATTAGTGCTTGGTCAGACATCCCGTTCCCTGAGTTTACCAGCTTGTCGGTTGAATCTTTTTCTCCCCGATTTTCAGTGTTGTAAACAAGTTCCTTGATTTCCTTCTGATGAATGTTGATTATCCCCTTCTCACCCAGAAGCTTGGTGTTGTCCCCCAGTGAAACACCCTTTGAGGTTCCTCAGCCCCTTTTTCTTACCACCGAAGCGACCTCCCGCCGTTACCCCCTACCTTTATGTCGCGTCTTAGGTAAGTAACCTTCAAGCCCGGTTTGTTTTTCTCGCCGCAACCGGCCCCTTATCTCCTTCATATGTACCATGACGTTGAGATTTTTCTACCTGAAGCTCTTCTCGCCACCCTCATTCTTGTTCTTCACGCCTCCCCAATGTAAAGATTTCTCTTTCGCGTGAGGCCCGCGTTGCCTTGGAGTCACTTGATTAAAGTATGCCGAAGAGGCCCGATAGCCGTGCGTTCATTCAATTGTTAAGTCCACATCTATCTTCCTCTCCAGAAGTTGTTTGTTTTGAGATCTTTTTTGTGCCCGCTGTTCCTTGTCCGCCGGCCAGTTCGTTCTAAAGAGATCTTCCCCCCTCTCGTTTCAGGTAGAGAAAAGATTTCGGAACTTATTCCCATCTTTTAGCTGCGGCCAGTGGTGACCATTTCGGGTGCCCTACCATCCCTTATAGCAGGCAGCTCCCCCCTCCTTTAACCTCCTTCTTAGGGCACCGGCCCTTTTTTTCTCACAAGCAGGTTTTTCCACTGGGAGGTTTCAACCCAATGACTTCTGTGCACACCCTGCTTACAGGCAACAGCCCTGAGGTCCCCCTTTGCCAAGTCGGCTTCGAGCTAAGGGCCACCAAATGGATTCCCCCAGAAGCTTATCCCCCAGTTACCTGCCAACTCTACCTTTCGAGCCCGGAACCCCCAAGTCAATAGGTCCATCGATTCATTCGCTTGCAAGAGAGCTGATCTAAATTAAGGGCTTCCCTTCCTCTTAGATCATTCTCGGCGGCCCTTTTTTAAGATAGCCCGCTGACTCCGTCGTCAGCTCACACACTTTACTGGGAAGCCCGAATCTTACTCATTCCGAAGTCATGGCGCCAAGCTTTGAGTTATGTTTCAGTCATTTTTCCGCCCTTCTATCGGCCTGCCTAGATATCTCGGTCTCGATGTGGTTCCCTTTTTCATTTGTTATCAGCTACCGGTCTCCAGCGACCCCTCCCCTACCTCCCGTCCCCGTGCGTTTCCGATCCTCACTTGGATCAAGACCCACCTCCGGACCTGTTCTTCTACAACTACGAGGTTTAAGTCCCTTGTCCCTTGACTTTCCCCCCGCTTCACTATCCGCCCACTTTTACATGTCGTCTAAAAAGCTTGATCGTAGTAATGTCAACTTCCCCTTCGCCCCCACGCGATTCCCCCCAGCGTTAAGACCCCCCGTGCTCCCAGGGCACCTCTTTTGGTTCCCCAGCCTCCTTTCAACACAGGAGAGAGATTTCAGAAATTCCCTCCTTTCTTCGCGACGGCATCCACATTTCTGAGTGCACTCACTTCCCTTTGCCTATTCGTTCTATTTAGATTTTTCTTCCGTCATCAGCCCCCCTTTGCAGTCCCCTCGTTCCTACCGCACCCGCACCAGCGCCCCCTTGTTTTTCCTTCCTTCCTCTTTGCTCCTCTCTCCCAACTGCAAGACTGCGCGAAAAGCTCGTTCCCCCGGAATTCCTCGAGCCCGTGAGCCTTTATTGCCGTTATCAGGACCGTTCTCTCCATTTTTGTGGCCAGAGACAATGCCTTGCCTTTTCTCAACACCGTCCCACTCCCCCCCTCTTCCACCCCCTCTCTAGTTTGTTGGTAGTACTCTTCGTTCATCTCGATTTCACCCTAATTGAAATTTGCTCGTGCTTAGGGTTTTTCTCTTCTCCACTTCCACCCCCCTTGTTAGCCGTCTGCTCGTTTCGATATGCGGTTAGGTACTGGCCCCTTTTGCTCTGTACGGTTCGGAAGTTCTTCCCCCACCCCCTTTTAGCCCCAGGTCCAACGAGTTTCACCACTTACACCCTAATGAACCTTTGTGCTGTCCATTTGAACCCCTGTCTTAAAAAGACTCATTCTGTTTTGACGCTCAACCTGAACCTTTGATTCACCTTTCTTCCTTCCCTTTATTCCTGACTGTGCCCGTATTGTTCCAGAGCCGTTCGTTCCTTTTGATGTTTCAGTTCGTCGCCATCTTGGTTTCTTCGCGGGGAGTTCACTGTGGACCTGCTGCGTTCTTCCGTACGCTGTTATCCACGGTCCCGTTCCCCACTTCCGGGTCCTGATTCCGTGGCTAATTCCTCCGCTTTTTCTACGACGGTAAGAGTTTCGTGGTTCTAAGAAGAGGTCCCCCTCATCAGTCCTTGTTTTTAGGGGAAGTATCGGCGGCACCGTACTCCTCCTTTCCGTCACCCTCGACTTTTTCTATTCTTCTCATCTATCGCCCCCGGCCCCAATCCATGCCGAACCCTCGTGTACCCCGTTTCCTGTTTTTTTCTACAGTGACAGCGAAGGATAACCCAGTCCCCTTTTGCCAAACTGCCACGATCCCCCGGCCCCCAGAAATTGGCCGGAATCGAGTCATGACTGCTCCCCTTCCTTTTTTTTTGAATGACGTCTTTTTTCGAGAGAAGCCCCACCTTGGCTTGAATGTCAATTGCTGAAATACCTTCTTATTCCTCGTACCTCTTATTCTGGCCTTCAACCTCTTCTTTCGCACCCCCCCCCACGTAACTTTTCTCTCTATTTCTTCCCCTCCAACCCCTGTCTCCTAATGAGTAAGGAGTTGTGGTAGACGACGTTAGTGCTCCTTTACCCTGCGTAGATTCCTTCCGGCTTCTTCTTTCTTTTCTTTTTAGGTTTCGTCCGTGTTCCTTTGGCCCCACCTCTTGGCTTCTTTCCCATCATGCCGGCCGCTGGGGAGAGCAGAGTGTATTCTTTTCCTTGCCGAATCATTCCTATTGCCGGTTTCCGGGCCCCCGATTTTTTCGTTTGTTTAATCTTGCTATGACTTGCCTTTCCGGCCGTCTTGGGGGAGCAGCGTTTTGTCTTCCGCCCTGTGCCTGTTCTGATTCTGTCCGGACTCCCCCTTTCCTTGCTGGTCAGGTGCTCGGGCTGCTTCTCGCGACTTTTCCCTCACCAGGATAATGCCCCCTGTCAGTCATCCGTTCTTTGGCCAAACGGTGGCTTTCTGTGTCCCCTTCCCCACAGCTCGAACCTGAAGTGCTGATGTAGTTCCGTTCGCGCCTATCCCCTCCCCTCCGACTTATCGTTTTTCTTTTTTCTGACCCCCGCCATCGGAGCTCCCCCAATTTTTCTTTGACAACACGTTTGTTCACGGTCATATGACCCACGGGCGTCTCTCCCCCCCCCCTTCCCCTCATGTCACCCTCCCCCCCCCCCCCCACGATGTGTGGTTGGTGTATGGATTTCATTATCTTCACTCCCCTCCCACACTCCTCGTTACCTAGCCTTGTTCCAACCCTCGCACGTCTAGGAATCCTGTTTTTCTCCCCGCCTCCCTTCAGCCCCTCACATCACGCGTCGGTAGTTCGCAACCAAACCTCATTTGCCACTTTTCCTTCTTCGCAAGACCAGCGCGCCTTCCACCCCTCAACTTCGGCTGCTGATCCGCTTGAGCAAGAAACTTCCTGCGTGTGTTGTCATGGGGTTTTAGGTTCTTTTCTTTTCTGTTCGTGCACGCCCTGCCTAGACCTCCCCAACTGGACGCCCCCCTTTTTTCTTCTTCGTCCATCATATGCAGTCGGCGGGAGTACCTATCGCCGACGTCGCTCTCCTTTCTGCGGGAGCGCCGTAGGATCTTGTGATGATTGTGCCCTTAATACATTTCTTTTTTCTCCGCAGCGCTCCGTGAGACGAGCCCGGGCGTCTTTCCGTACGTTTTCCAGGTCCTGCATTACAGCCTCGCGAACCAGCTCGGTCTTGTCTTGTGTCTGTCATACGGACGGGCCTCTTCTCCCCCCCCCTCTAACCTCCCAGACCAGACACAGTTGCATTCTTTATCGTAGAGATTAATCCCCCTCCCCACATCTTTTTTGAGTTGTCCTGCGGCGTGATTTGCCGCTTTCTTCGCTTTCTCTCCCTTTGCCACAGGCGTTTCGTCGGTTGCCCCCATTGGTCGACTCGCGAGCCTTTTCTCACCCCCCCCTCTTCCTGTACTTTCTGGCTGGCTGTTCTCGCTGATATTGTACTGAGGTACCTTTTCTTGTTTATGGCATCCCCCCAGCGTTCCGTGGTTTTTCAGATGCATTGTTCACATCGTTCGTACCCTTTCCCCCTTTCCCGCCTCACAGGGGGCATGCTCGCTGAGTTTCCCCTTTCCATTCTATATCCGCTGTTATCGGCAGGCTCCTTGTTAGCACTCTTCACTGGCTTTCTTCTCCCCTGTTTTGACCCCCGGAGGACGCCCCGTTAACCACCGGCCTGCTAGCGTAAGGTCTCTTCTTTTTTGCGGTTACCGTTCGTTTTCCCTCTCCTTCTCCTCGAACGGACCTGACCACCCTGCAGATTACCGTTGACCTTAAAGCCCTCCCCCCCCCTTTCCGGTACTCGGACCGCTGCCCCCAAAGACGTCTGGCCCTTTAACAATATTTTCTTTTTCCCAGCACCCGTGGAAGCTTCCCCTTCTCCCTTGTCTCTTGACCGGCGACCACCATGGCCCAATGTAAGCGATGATGTCTGACAGATCCTCGGGGCGTTCCAACGTGCAGGAGTGGACCCCCCCCATCTTCTTTGTTTCTAGCTTGACGTCTTCTCTCGTTTAGCCCAGGGTTGAGGTTACCCTTATCACTCTAACCAGTGTAAGAGTTGGTGGTTTTCTCTTTCGGACCGGGTAGACCATCGATCACGTGCTTATTTTGCTTCTGTAAGCTTTAACATTTTCCCCCATTGATCCCTTACTTTTCCAGCTCGACGGACTTTTTCCTTTCATTCAAAGCCAACAAGCTTTTTGAGCCGCTGGCGCTTTCCTCCGGGGCCCCTACTTGCGTCGGAGCGGGTCGTTCCTCCATGTGGTTTTTTTTTACCCACGCCGTGGGTTATTTTCCTCCTTTCCTGTACTGACCCACTATCTTGCTTTTCGTTCGCTGGATATTTCTGCAGGTGGCACGATAGATTCGCCCAGCTTCTTTTTTTTCCCTCTATAGTAAGTGGCCGCTTTACTAACACTTGACCCGTTTTCCCTGCGCATCTTATCTGCTTTAGCCACAGATATGTCCCATTCCCTTCTTCTAAGTACAATGTCATGATCACACATATTCCCCCGAGAAGTACTTGATTCCCTCTTTCTCCTGGCCGTTCAGCCTTCCACAGTTTTATCTCTATCGACCTTGTACTCTTTACTGAACTCTTAACAGCCTGAAGCTACCACCCCTTTTTCCTTTTTCGATGCAATACTTTACGTCCTCGACCTAGTTTTAGGTGGGCCACATCCCTTTCCATCGGTTTGAATCTTTTCTGCGACGCTACCCCCAGTGGCATGGTGACCGCGGATTTTCGCCTCTTTTCCCCGTCGAGGATTGTGGTTTGCCCTTTTATGATTACCTTCGTTTCGCTAAGTAAGGCGCTTATGACCCTGTCTTTTGGAAGAGGGCGCACAGGTCAGTTTCTAACGATTACGCATTGTCCCCCACGTAGTTTTTTCACCCTCGAGTGAGGCGCCTACTTCCTCACACCCCAGATCGCCCTGTGCTTGAATCAGTGTGTTATTTTTCTGAATGCGTTACTTTTCGTGTCAGGTTGTTCTTTGTCATTTAGTTTCGGTCTTATTCTCTTTTCCCTGGTGCTTTCAGATGCGCACGATGCTTTTACCTTTTTATTGTCCCCAACCCGAGCTTTGTCTTGCCGTTCTTTAGTTTTGCACTACGAATGCGCATGTTTCCTAGGCTTTGTGCTTTGCTTCTATTGGTCTTTCCGTGACACTCCTTCTCTTGAAGAAACTTTGCTTTCTGTTTATTTTCTTATCGGCCTTTCTCTCCCCTTGTCTCCACTGAGGTTGCAGCGGCGATTTCCCCCCTTTTTCTCTGGACCCTTTTCCCTTTGCACTGCGATGTGGACGAGAGCCTTTCCACTTTACTCCTGTTGCTGGTCAACTGTTTATAACTGTGCCCGCGGTTTTTCCTTGCATCAGTTTGCACTTTTTTATTCTGAATACCCGTGCCTTTTCGTCCTTTTTTGCCCCGGGGCAATATACCGGTTCCTTGCCGTTTTGTTTTCGACCACTGTTTCGTTTCTTTGCCTGTATGTGACCGCCTTTTTGGCTCGGCCCGAGGATCGACTCGAGTTGATTCTTTCCGTTTCTAGGAAATGTGGCGGATCTCAGGTCTATTCGGGTCTGCTGGTTTTTATAGGATTTTTTGTTCTTCTTCTCCGACGACAGCCGCCATGTCGTTCTTCGATATTTCGAGTCTCTTCTTGCGTCGGGTCTTCCGTTTCAAAGGTGGGGGCGGGGCCCTTTACCCTCTTCGTCCCGGATTGGAACCCACCTGGCCTCTCTATTCCCCGCGAGGAGAAATCCTTTCCGATCCTTTTTGGTTTTTGTTTTTCAGCCACATCCCCTTTTTACTCTCCGACGTAGCGGGCTGCGTTTTTTCTCCCAAGTTTCCATTTCTTCTATGAGGGTCCTTTCCACGAGTGAACCCGCCCTCAGGGGTGCTGACATCCGGCCCCGCCCTCATCTTTCCCGCTTTCGGAGCGGGTTCCAAGGGGCCCTCCTTGTCATTCCTCCTGCGTCGCATGGGTTTAACAATCCTTCCCCGGGCACTACTGCTCTTCCTTCCTGATAAATCAACTTTGATCCCTTTATTTCTTTCTTCTTCAGATGCTGGTCGCCCAGAACCTTTCCCCTTTCCTGATCTCGCCGTTTGCGCCATTTTGGCCTTTTATTTCCCTGTGATTTCAGCTTGCGAAGTCCCGATCCCCTGAGTTGAAGTGTTACCCCT
>Ga0179591_1196234_pt1 | contig 10051 bp, 6 predicted proteins | sample CZOMad2_1_08_16f_FD_182891 | JGI IMG/M metagenome (GOLD analysis project Ga0179591, IMG submission 182891) | Vadose zone soil fungal communities from Angelo Coast Range Reserve, California, USA - CZOMad2_1_08_16fungal (PacBio error correction) | ecosystem: Environmental > Terrestrial > Soil >... | reverse complement strand
AGATGTCCCTTCGCGCACGCGCCAGCGTTGACTTTTCCTTCGTCCGTTCTCATTTTTCAATTTTCAGTCAGAAGCTCCCCTTCTTTTTTTGTGACATTTATTTCCATACGCCCTTGAGTCCTGACAACTAGAACCCCTGCCCGTCCGGTGGTGTAGCTGGTTCCCGTTCCGTCAGCTGTTGCTCCGTACGACGCGTCCTTTTTTTTTTTTCCCCACACGTACAAGTTTTCCTCCTGGGGTTCAGCTAGACGGATCCCGTTTTTGGTTGGACTGCCCCCGCCAAGAAAGTAACTGGCCTTGTCCTCGTTTCTCAATTTCGCGAGCGAGATCGCCCGCTTTTTGATTTTTCTTGAATCGATTTTTCCCTTGCTTTTTTCAGGAGACCTTAGCCGAGTGAAGCCTTTTTTCTTCAGTATTCTTTTTTCCTTTGTTGATGTGTGAATGGGCTGTAAGGAACAGTTTGTCCTAAGCTCTTTTTTTTTCTACCATTTTTTTTACTGAGATTCGTGTGCACCGAGGCAGTCCTCCTTTATCGCTGTTTTTTCCGCAACTCCTTCGGCTCTATTAGGTTTTTGTGGAGAACGCTACGTGTAAGGACCTTTTTCTTTGTCGATCAGTCGTTGAAGATCTGTTAGGAAGACCCCGGAAGGTGCTCTGGGTGAATGTGGAATTTCGGGTTGTTACCGAGCGGAAGAGATTTTCTTCCCTTCCCCTCCTCGATCCAGGCCGCTACCCCTCTGTCCGCAATCGGACACTTTCGCCTGCACTTTGCAATTTTGCCGCCGCTTCCCCCCCCACTCACCTTTCAGACCTTCGGCTCCCCTCCTTCCCCCGGTGCGATGTGAAGCTAAGCATAATCCGATAACAGATGTCCCCCAGCGAATGGACCCCGACTGGACCGCCCTTCCCCCCTTTAGCCGCTTTCCCTCACTTCCTTTGACTTTGGCAGCACTTACGGAAAAAGTTACGGTCTGCCCTTTTCCGTTCTCGCCTTTTTTCTGACGTGAACCATTCTTACAGAAAATGATTAAGGCCTCTTCTTTTCCGCGCCAAATTTCCTTTGAAGTTCGTTCCGCATAAGTCTCCCTGTCCTGACCCGTACCCCGTAGGTAATGGTGACACAGACGTCCCAACACCGCGAAGATTCTCTCGCTTCTTCCTTTTAAGCTGAACTAGGGTATACGTTTTTTAGCAGGATTCAGGTCGGGGAACAGGACCGGTACGGATTATCGGAAGACGCCGCGTTTCCCCAGCATGTTCCCTCCCCCCTGTTCTGCCTGGTCCCTGTGCGCCCCGCAACCTACGACTCGATCGTTGCCCTGCGGTTTGTTCGAAACCTTTCATAGGGTTTGGTTCTCGGTTGCCGTACCCTCTTTTTAGTCCTTACCCATCGAGGTTTTTTTGTTCTCAGAATTTCGGGGGGTTGGGTGGCTCCCAGTCTCCGCGTTATTGCTCGAAAAAGCCCGCTCGATCACAGTTTATCCTGGACCTGGGCCTTCGCCCTCTCTGAGTACAGATTCTTCAACTCGGTTAAACCTTCTTTCCTTATCCTCTTTCCCTTTTGGCGATGAGGCGCCGTTCGAAAGTTTTATTCTTCGATCGTCCCACGCCCTTGCACGCTTTGCACGGGCTTCGTTGGGGGCCCCAAGGCCCCCTATCCATTCCTCCACCAAAGCTGAGATGGTCTTCCCCCCCTCTCCCTACACGCTACCGGATCAATTCTCGTTCTTCCCAACGAATGTGGGTTGCTCTGATGGAGTTCCTTGTTCTTCTATGTTCGCTATTCTCGAGGAGGGGTCAATCCCGCCTCTTCTTGCCGAAAATGCTGATGGCCGTTTCTTTAACGGTTGTTTCGTCGCGTCGGCTATCTGATTTGCCCGAAATCGGAGCGATTCTCCGCGCCGGGAGGGTATTTTCCACGCCGACATGAGAGAGCGTTCTCTTTGGCCGGCCGCGTCATTTTCGTCAACAATCCTTGTCTTGGTTTTTTTTTTTTTGTTGTAGCGCATCCCTGCCATCGGAAAGAAGGCGTCCCAGCTTATCCTCCGCCCTTCTTTTCACGAGTCTCCCTTTGGCATTCCCGCCCAGGCATCTTCATTCCATTGTGTCCTCCCTCCTGAAATTTATTGTGCGGGAAGACCAAGGTCTGAGCCTCTTTACTCGTTCCCCATTTCCCTCCAAAGCGAAGGAGCGCTGCCCACGCGCTGCTTAGGAACGTTACGAGTCTTGAGAAAATTATCTTCGAACCCTCCCCAGGCGGAGCTCTTTCTTTCCGCCCTTTTTTCCGCACAATGCTGCCATACAAATCACCTTGAACCGCAGTTCCACACTTTTTTCTACAGTTTAGACGTATCGACGTTGCCTTTGTCCTTCTCCCATCTACCGCTCTTGCTTGTTTCGAAGTAGAACACCCTTCCTACGTCGCATCTTTCCCTTTTTTCCGTTCCCGATAGCGGGAACAGTGACCTTTTCAGTTTTCGGACTCTCGGACCAAGTTGTCGGGACTTTTCCCCTTTCTTTGTGAGTCCCGGTCATTTTCTTTTCAAGAGGACCCTTACCTCCCTCCTTTCCCAATGACGTTGGCGACAACCAGTCTCGCACGCAGCCGTGGAGGACAGTTTGATCGATCTTATCGCCGGTGCTGTGACATCGCCAGGCTACGGTCTCTGGACCTCTTTAGGCTCCCGCGAGCGTTTGTAATCGAGACGTCGATGCGGAGCTTCCTTCGTCCAAACCCGGCCGTCGAGTCTCAGCGGCGGCCCAAGTCCACAATAGTGGTTTCTTTTCAGGTTCCGCGCAGAGATAGGATTATGAATTACTTGAATAATAGTTGTCATGTTCCGTCTTTCAGACCCCTAGTCGGCGCGGCGTGGCCCCGTGCTTTGGTTTTTGATTAGTTTCTAGTTGTCTTGAACAACCTGAGCGCCGGCCGGCATAGTCGCTAGGTTGTTCGGCTTTGCCCGAGAACCTTTTTCTCCCCGCCAGCCCAGGTCGTCCGCGAGTTGTTTTCCCCTTCCCAATTATATCCGCCCCCCTTCGCGGAACCACCGGGTAGCCAGAAGTTCCGCAGTTTAACCCAATGTTCATCAAACCCCCGCAATGATCTCCGGTGTAACTTTCTCGAAGGTAAGCTTACCCCTCGAGAGACCCCTCGGAAAAAAAGCAGGCAAGTCTTCGGCCCCAGCAGTTTGGGACATCCCACTGCTCATTCGCTCGGATAGGGTGCGGCCCGTGGGAGAACCTGACTCTCCCCGGTGGTGAAGCTGCTATGGCTTTTTCCCGCCGCCCTGTGCCCGCGGCGGATAATGTTTGAGACCCCCATATTTTTTTCTTTGAATCAAACGGTTTCCTTTACGAAGATCCTTTTTCCTCCATTAGTCGGGGCGCGTTCTGGTTGTTTCCTTGGTAACACGAGGATGGCGTAAGCTTTTTGCTTCGAATTGATCGCCTCGGACTTACTGGTCTCTCCCCTTCGGTATTTAGACACCCCGCTCCCTTTTCTTTGGCCGTCCGCCGAGTCGATTTTATAGTCCGAAAAAGCAGTCGTCCGGCCAACGCGACCGCTTGCCCCTAGGATGGGTCCCGACCACCTTTTCAAGATAGAGGCGTCGGTGAATTCTTCTTTTAAAAGCGGACCTGGTTTTTTCCTCTTATTGCCCAACGTGGTACCTCGACTTCGGCCCAGTTGAAGTAGATTTTTTTTTACCCCTGAGTTGGGAATACGGCTATTCCCCCCAGTGATGGCTCTTCTTTCGTACGAGCGCGTAACCTCTCGTTTTGGGTGATTTAGGTTTGTTTAAAAATGACATCCTTGGTCTCAGCCGCTCGATTGAACGGACGACGTCCCTTTTCCTCTTAAGCGGCCGTCCTTCTTTAGTAGTACACCTGGTGAAAAGAGAGGATTTGAAAACGGACCATGATACCTGTCATGGTACTGCTCAAAATTTTAGAATCTTTTCGGCTACTGTTCCCTCCTTTCTTTGTCCATCGGTACAGTTTTAGAATTTGTTCTCTGTGCTCGGAATGGCTTTGCTTCATTAAAATACCGACCCCGTTCTGCTTGTCTTTTATTGGGTTGATTCGGTGGCTCATGGCGGTTTTTGAAGGCCCTCCATTTCTGGCATATCGTGTCGATGTTAGGAAACTGGTCTTGGTAGCGGTCTTGATCTGCTTCGGTTTTTCTTCTTTTGCTTCGATGCTGCTCCAGACCCAGAAAGGCCGCTTCACCTTTCTTTAGTAGGTTTCTTCTTTCTTTCTTCTGATCGGCGACTCGTTCAAATTTTGGAAGAACATCACAGCGCAGACCTTGCCCGAACCCAAACAACCATCAGCTCAAGCGCGACCGTGGACGTTACGGAACACCCCCCCCCCCCCCCCCACCCACCCCCCCCCCTACACCTCCCCCCCCCCCCCCCCTCCCCCACCCCGCCCCCCCCCCCCCACCCGACCCCCCTGCCCCTCCCCCCCCCCCCCCCCCCCCCCCCCCCCCCCCCCCCCCCCCCCCCCCCCCCCACCCCGCCCCCCCCCCCCTCCCCCGCACAACCCTCCCCCGCCGCACCCCCCACACCACCCCCCCACCCCCCCCCCCCCCCCCAGCCCCCTTTTTTCGCCCCCCCCCCCCCCCCCTACCCCCCCCCCCCCCCCCCGTTCCCCCCCCCCCCCCCCCCCCCCCCCGGCCCCACGACCCCCCCCCCCCCCCCCCGCCCCCCCCCCCCCCCCCCCCCCCCCCGCAGCCCCCCCCCCCCCCCCCCCACCCGTTCCCCCGTCCACCTCCCCCCCCCCCCCCCCCCCCCCCCCCCCCCCCCCCCCCCCCCCCCCCCCGGACCACGGCATGACCAGCCAGAGTCACAGCATCGAGATCAGATTCACCGGAGAGCTTTTTGAGGTCTCTCCCAAGGTCACCATCTCGTCTCAACCCCTCCCAGCTTCTCTCTCTTTCCTCCTTGTCGTCGTCAATGACCTTTCACCCCCCTGTTGCCGTGCGTCGGTGCAGTTCTTCAAAAGATAAGGTATCTTTCTTATTGAACTTTTTTTCCGTCGGCACCCGGTCGTCCGGTTCTTTATCTCCCCCTCTTTCAGTACGTGTTTTTTTTTTTCCTTCGTCTTCAAGCTACACCACTCAGGCCCCGGTTGTTAAGTCGGGGATTGAACTTAACTTTAGTGGTTCCACCTGCCCCTTTCAAACAATTCCACTTCTTTCACTAGTGGTACGAGGTCCCCCAGGTGCGTCTCCCTTTTTTCGTTGCTCGCCGTCACTTCCCTCTCCTCCCCTCCCTCCGTTGTTGGTGTTTATTTTTTCGATTTCTTGACCTCACGCCGCCCCTCGACGCGCTTTTATCACTTTGTCAGCGTTAAAGAAGGACTTCTGACCTGCTTTTGGTGCAATTTCTTTCCCCGAAAGTTAAGTGTGCCCTCCCCCGAGAAAAACTCTTTTTTTGGACTTTTCCTTCAGCGGCGCAACGTACGACGGTCTCTAGACCCCGCGGTTCCCTCCTTGCTTTGAAGCAGGAAGTTTCGCCCGTGTGTCAGCCCCTCCAAAGAACCTTCCCGTCTTTCTTTCCTCGTCATTTCCTCCTCAATTAACGAGGCTTTTTATTCTCCGTCTGCGGCGTTGTGATCCAATCTATTTTTTTCCATCGGCTGGTCGGATCCCCTCTCGGGTCTTCGCGAAGAGGATTGAGTGATGGTTAAAGTTGCTTTTCAGGGCACCGGTGGCAGATTGAATTTTCCCACTCGACCTTAACTTTCCCGTTCTTAGTGTGAAAACAAAGAGGCGTCCTTTTATTTATGCTACCTACTGCGGGATCTGTTTTGGTGGGGTACCGGTCGTCCCTTCTGAACAGTCGAATCTCCTTTTAAGATATCGACTCTCCTTTTGATTGACTCTTTCCTCGTTGCTGTTTCCTCTGTCTAGAGCGACGACATACCTCACGCGATCAAGACGTCTCCCCTAAGTGGAGAATAACCCCCCTGCCTGACACGGCGGGCAATGCTAACGCAATGCTCCGATCCACTTACGCCATGTTCTCAGCCTGATTTTGACTAGAGCCTTTTCCTTTCTCTTCCGAGGGGAGCAAGTTTCGCCGCTTTGACAAACTTTTCTTTCCCCTTAGTTCTCAATTCCCTTCGTATTTTTGGCAGAAAGTACCTGACCTGCTCATTTCCCTTCTCTTGCAGCTTTTCTTTTTTTCCAAAAAGACTGAACGAAATTCGTGGTCCCGCTTCCGGCGACCCAATGCTGATGTCGTCCGTTCATCCGGCGTCTTTCTAACTTACCAAACGGAGGTCCGGGTGAAAAAGACCTTGCACCGTTAGCACTTGGAGCTCTCTTCTTTTCCAACTCCTTCTGACATAGGGGAGCGGCGTTTTGTTTTCCCCGGCCGGTCGGACGGCCACGGCCCTAGTAGTAATTCTTGGGCATTTTCTCGCCCCCCCACCCTGGGCCGACTGGTCGAGGACTTCACCATCGATCGTGGTGCCCTCTCTGTGGTCTTCCACCCCCCCTCCGATTGATGGCTGTTTTTTACGTCGGACTGCTTAGGCCCCTCTTCTCGACTCGGCTGAGGCCAGTCCCCTCCCTCATTTGTTTGGCCTCACGCCTCCGTCTCATGGCTCGACCCCCTTCTACTCGGTTTTTTTTTTACCTCCACTTCTCGTAGTATTGCACTGGCAGTCGCCTCTCGTTTTTAAAGATTCTTTTTTTCCCCCCTCGGGCAACCGCGGTCCTTCTCCTGCTTCCTTTGGCTTCTGTTCCGTTCTCCAAAACTTTTTCTTCTTCGCGTTTCTCCCCCTTCCCGCTCCCCCTGCCCGCGTTTAACGTTGGGCGGCTTTGTCCCGTCAAGCTTTTCCACCCTCGCGTCTCGTTTTTTCTGAGAAAGCGTTCGCCTCACCGATACTGCGCATACATGATCGTTGCCCACACGACTGGGGCTTGCTCTGCCTGGCGTGCGTCTGGATCCCGTTCTTCGTTCTTCGATATGGGTTTTACAAAGAGCTCTTTCTGAACATTTTGTTCCCTTTTGGACGTTGCTGCGCCTTGTGTTTTAAAGATTGTCTTGACTCTCTGATCTTTGACTAAACCTCTGCTTCCTACCGCGGCGATTTTCTCCTTTTTAGCTGCCCCCGCCGAAACCGTGTCATAATGTAATAGATTTCATTTATTGCTCTCAAGTTTCCCTCCCCAAAAGAGATCAATACCATCACCTGCAGGGAAAAGCCTTCGAAAGTAGGGACGGAATGTCCGTTGTCACACTATTATTTTTCCCTTCTCTTCTCCCAGGTGCACCAGTTTCTCCCTGGAACGTAGGAGGTAGTGTTAGTGAAGCCATTCTGAGACTACTTTTGCCTTTTGTGTGACGAAGGATCTAAGATCGACTTCGGCGATGACCCACTCTCTCTTGCCCCTTCGACCTTCCCTGTCAGGAGACACCCCGGCGCCTTTCAACCCACGGGTTTGAGATAAATCTACAGTTTCCCCCGTGTCGCAGCTTGCTCGAACCTTCCCCTTTGAACGGTTACACCATCTCTCCGGCTACCACGGTTCGACGACGTGCCTCCCCCTCAGTGCCCTACCGACAGCAATCTGGGCTAGACTTCCGACTTGACTCTATTTTCGTTCTTTTTCCAGTGGCTTTCTTGGGTGTCCCCGCGACCAGCCGGATTTTCTAGGAATTGCCGACATTTTTCGGCCGACCACCGTATGGTCCGAGGCTTTTTATATCCTCCCCCTCCTGCACCTCACTGTTTGGCGACCACCCTTAGAAGTCATCCGTTGGCGGACGGTAGTTCGGAAAGCTTGATAGAACTTTTTTTGCCCTTCGCAGTTTAAGTTTTTCTCGAGTCGGTTCTCGCGTCTTTTTTTAACATCGAGCTGTAGCTTGAGAGTCCCGGCAACACCGTCCTTCGCGGCTCCCGCTGTCGGAACTTCAATTAGTTTTCCCTTCTTTTTTTCAGGCAGGACATTGTGCCCCTCGATCGTGCGGTTCTATACGTTCCTCCTATTGCCGCCGTTCTCTTACTCCTGCCGCTTACTGTGGCCCCGGTGATGTGATTCGAGAGATGTGGTGTCCCCCCCTGGCGTAACGCGGAATTCCTAGAGTACGTGCTTCTGTCCCTGGCGTGGACCGAACCCCTTGAGATCTCTTCTCCCCCTCTTTTTCGTTCCCAGAGTTGCTCACTCAGATTCTACTTCTTCGACGGAAACCCCGGGACCACTGGACTTCTTTACAACAGTTTCTCACATCAAGAGCGCCCCCGTTTTTACTTTCCTCCTACTTCCGAAACCTATCGAGCAGCCGGAACGGCCAGGCCCTAGCACGCCCCAGTCGTTGGGAGCCCGACTTTCTGACCCCTTTCGGTGCGGCTGTTGAGTTTTTCCTGCAAACGCCTCGCGTTTTTTGGTGCCCGCTTTTCCTTTCCTTTTTTTTCCCCGGTTCCCTCTTAGTTAAGTTATGTTTTTCCCTCCCGAATCATCCCCAACGTGGCTACTGCCGTTTCCAGATCCCCTGGATCAGGAGGCTTCCGCTTTCCATTCGGTTTGAAGACAGTTTGTAAAAAGATTGTTCTTGCCAGGTTTCTTCTGACGATCTTGGATCTACCCCTTGAACGTGGTCTGAGCCAATTCGCAGGATGGTGCGCCCCTTCGAAGTCTTCTCCTCTTCTTTCCGCCGCTCTAGGCAATATTGCCTTTTGCACGCCTGTCCGACGTAACCCCGCCTCAAGACCACAGCAAGAGGCTTGTGCTCGAAACACACCCCCTTGGACCAGATAGATGATTCTTTTTCCTTCTTTCAGCATGGCCCTGGAGACCCCTTGTGTTGGGAGAGAGCCCCAAATCTGGTAGGCGGCGGCAGTGGTGAGTCCGACCCTTACGGTCACCCCCCTTTTTTCATACGGGCCGCCCCTGATTAGTATGCTTGGAGTCTGTCTTGACGCGACCTTTCTCGGTGGGTGAGAGTTTGGCCCCCACTGACCCTTTCTTTCGGTTTTTGAGTACCCGCCGCTTGTGAACCTTGACCATATCTTTGACTCCTTCTGGCCTCCGAATTAGTTCCTTTGTGCAGCCGAGGGCTGCGTTTTTCCCAGGAAAGATTCCCAGACCAATTTTCCTGGTCTTGATGCCAAAGTCATCTTTATCTCTAATGCCCCCGACTTTTCTTCTCCTCGTTACAGGTCGTCCTGGCCACTTTTTATGATAGGAACTCTATGAGAGTCCTTCAAACATGCCGTCGGCTTCGGCAGACTGCGTTTTCCTTGGTCCATTTTGGGGTACTCCTTCCCTTGTTCTCTGACCGCTTTTTGTTTTCTATTGTTTCGAGGTCGGACATTTTTTTTCCTTTGTAGAGAGGGTTTATTGACTCTAGTGCGGTTCGTCTGCGATCGCGGCCTGCTAGGCACTCCCACCCCTCCCCCTCTGAAAATTCCCTCCGTTTTTTCTCACGGCCGTAGGAGATTACTTCTTTCTTTTATGTAATAGTTCAGGACGGTCCCTACAGTCTCGGAGACCACCAAACCCCCCAACATACAGCCTGCGTAGTTCCCAAAAATCAATCGATTTTTCTTTCCGCCTCCGGGGCACCCCTGTAAGCCTAACTTACCTTTTTGATTGACTTAGGCACCTGCCACTGACAGCCAGCGTCACCATCAGTCCTTCTCCCCTTCGCCAGCTCCTGTAGATTTTATTGAAAGCCGCCCTTTCCCCCCTCTATTTCTTCAACAACTCACTGTTTGTCTTTGAGATCGAAGAATGTAGTCTCCCTCGAGAGGAAGAAACCATCTCCAGTGCGTGCCTTTTTTTTAGTCCCTGTACCCGCTCAGGTCTCCGGCCTGCCCGTCCCCCTTCCTGTCACAACAGTTTTTTCTTTCTCTTACGTACAGGAAGGTTTCCGTGACCGCGTAAGATACAAAAAAGCCTTCCCCCCTTTTTTTGTTCTCTTTTCGGCTATAACCCCTTTAATTCGGGAAACAATTTCCCCCCCCTCACGGTAAAGATTCTTCTGCTTTTCCTTTTCCAGGTCTAGAAGGAGTTCCTCTTTCCAGTCTTTAGCCCTTT
>Ga0179591_1192242_pt1 | contig 10051 bp, 8 predicted proteins | sample CZOMad2_1_08_16f_FD_182891 | JGI IMG/M metagenome (GOLD analysis project Ga0179591, IMG submission 182891) | Vadose zone soil fungal communities from Angelo Coast Range Reserve, California, USA - CZOMad2_1_08_16fungal (PacBio error correction) | ecosystem: Environmental > Terrestrial > Soil >... | reverse complement strand
TTTAACGCCCGCCGATGTGGGAAGTTATCTCCCCCTCTCCTTTGAGAAACCCCTCCAACCGAAACGTCCGATGTGCCCGGGAATTCAACGATCTTCCAAGCACGAGCTCATAAGACCATCCTATTTCCGGACGGAATTTTTTTCCCCACACCCCCTTGACCAGGCTCTACACCCCAAGCCATCCCACTCTTAACCCCTTCCCCGTATCAAGAATTCCTCTTATTTTTCCCCCATTTCTCGCGATCATGCCTGGTCTAGTCTCAACGCAGCGTTTTTGCGTACCTTTGCATCCCGACCTGATCTTTGATACCTCCCTACCGCGTGGATTTCGTCAAGTTCCAACTCCCTCTTCCGGATCCGTTTTGCTTTTTCATTGTCTCATGATAAGTTTTCTTTCCCCTTCCGTATGTAACTTTTGAGTTTTCGCTCCTGACTCGCAGCCACCCCGCTTGCCCTTTTCAGTACACGCCGACCTTATTAGCGCCTTTTTTTTTATACCCCATGGCGCTGTCCCCAGCCTTTTTTTATGAGGCTTACCGCTTTTTTGCCTCTTTTCCCCCATTATCCTTTTAAATTCCTGCCGGTTCGGATCACATAATCGACCGGTCGCCCCCCCGAAGGAAGAGGCTGTTTGGCTGCTCTCCTTTTCTTTCCTCTCTCCAGTGACCTCGCACCTGCGGCACCCCAGTCTTTCCCCTACGATGGCGAAATGGTAGTTTCAGGGCAGCCATCTCTCTTTCCTCCCTAATCGTGTGTTTGTTTTTCATAATTGGGCGGCTAAAGGTGAAATTTTCCTTAAAGTTTTTCTCTTTTTGGGGGAAGGTATTACTGTTCCGATTTTTCCCTTTTCTCTCCTTCAAACGCCCTCTGATTTTTGTGACCTGGTCTGACTTCGGATTTTTTCCATGAAGGACCTGCCCGCGGGATGGTCGCTCAAATTCTGGTTTTCTTAATTTTTCCCGTCTTGTCCCCCCTCGCTAATTGGGTTTTTTCCTTGTCTTTTTGGGCTGTTCTCCGCTTTCTTTGCCCGATGCCTGCGGTTTTTCCCTTTAGTCAGAGCATAACTGAAGACGGTTGACAATCCTATGAAAAAGCCTCAGGAGCTTCCCTTCCGATTGCACTCTTGCTGTGCCTTTTTTATCCTTTTTGGGAGCCGCCGGGCTTTTAAGGGTTAACTTTTTGCACGCGCGGCTGGGTTATAGGCCGGTGCGCTGTCCGCTGGTGTTGCATCGCCCTCTCCTCTCCATGACTCGAGTAGTCTTCTTTTCTTTTTCTGTACAAAAGATCTTTTCTCCATTTTCCTTTCGCTGGGGTATTTTTTTTTTTTTTTCTGAAAGGAGTCTTGGTGTGTCGGCAGGTCCCTACCCGGCTGGTGAGGTTATGAGGAGAGAGTTTCGTCTTTTAATTTCTTGCAGTTTTACGGGCCCACTAGGTCCTGTGGTTTTTTTTTTTTTCCCGTTTTTCGGCCTAGATGACAGTTCGTCCCCCTTTCGGAGTGCGCCTGCCAGGCCCTGTCGGCGAGATAACCTCTGAAGTGGTCCGCGGTTTTCTGTGTCATCGCCGCGAACGTGATCTCTTAGACCCTGTTTTTTTTGCCTCGATTTGGACTTTTTTCAGTTTAAGAGTTCTTGGCGACCGGGGACGGCGGCCAGGCCACCGTGACTCTTTGAAACAGTTTCCATGCTTTTCTAGTTTCAGTCTGCCTCCTCTTTGAAATTTTCAGCAGGAATAGGACTCTCAGCGTTACTGGGTCTTATGTCGGCCCATCGGTTTGTAATTTGCAAGAAGCAACGGACCTGGCTTTTTTCCTTTTTTCTTTCTATTTCCTTCGGCCAGCATTCTGGCCCTGTTTGGTCAGGTTTTTCTGGTTTGACGAGTCGGACGGTGTCCCTTCGTACATGGCAGCTGTGGCGGCCGTTGATTCCCCACGTGTTTTTTTGTGATACCTAACTGTAGCCGTAGGTAAGCAGGAAGAGAAGACCCCTCCTTTTGCCGCACAGACAAGTCGTTCTTGCGCCTTGCCGCGAGCTTGGAAAAGATGATGTGCACTACGGTCTTTTTTCTCTCAATTTAGAGCCCGCCTTGTGTTCTCTCTCCTGACACGCGTTAATACCCACAGACCCCGCAGCCCGCCGCGGTGACAATATACCGCGAGGTAGGCCGAGTCGTAGGGAGGGTCATTTTGGTGATTTTTCCTTTGTAACTTTGAATTCTTAAATTTCTTGTCACCAGTTTCTTTTTCCGTGGAGTCACCCCCCCCCCCCTTTCTTGACGGCCGAGAACCGTGTATTCCGAGGTGAAAGTCAGCCCGTGCCTTCCTCCCCCCGCAGGCCCAGGCCATGCCTTTTTTGATCCCTTTGGTGCCGACTTCACTTTCCCGCGAGCAACTCCACCCACCCAAATAGAGCGGACAACAGTTCTTTTTTGGCTGGGTAAAATCCAGCCGCATCCTAGCCTAAAGTGGTTCTCGGCCCCGGAAGAATTTGAGGCACCGTTTTTTGTTCCTTGAGATGAAGGGTCCAAATTTACCAGCGCCAGGTTGCCCCAGGCTTGTAACATCCCTTCCTCAGACACCCCCCAATTCCGCGAGTTACCTTGTTTCTTTTTAAGGTGAATTCCCTCGCGACGAGAAGCAGGACTCTGCTGGTAGCGGACTGCCCTGGAGACCCCGGCGACCCGGCCCTTTCTTTAGTCCACCGCGACTTTTGCCACTTACCTTGCCGCATCATCCCGCGGCCCGCCAAGAGGACTAACTTTTTGCGGACTCGCACTGTGATGCTCCGCCTTTGGCGGGTTGAAGAGTTCGTGTTTATCTTCGGTCTTTTTTCGGCTATTTTGTTGAGAAATGGAACTACGCTAAGTGGGTCTACTGTTTAAATACAGCTTAAACTTGTTTTGTTTTTTTTATAGTTGTGCCCAAATGAATTTCGCGGGACTTCTACATGGAAGAACGGCGGCTTTCTCCTTTAGCCGGCTTCTAAGCCTTTTTCCTCCAACTTACGGGCAGCGTCTGCGGGTTTTCCCTTCCGACAACAGGATGAGGTTTTGACCCCTGATCTCGCTCTTTAATCAGCCATTAATTTGTTGTTGGTTGATAGATCATTCAACCGGCCAGCAGAGTTTTTTTGAGTAAGCGGAGTATTTTTCACCTCTCCCCCCGTACCCAGTGATTTCGGTGGTTGGAACTGAGAAGTTCCCCGGGCCGAGAGGGCGCGGCCCTGGCTTTTTTTAAGATGGAGGGACGTCCGTTTTTCCTCCCTTTTCATCCCCTATAAATTCCCCCCTCTGGTTTCCACTTTCAGCGGACATAGACCATACTTAGCGTGGAATTTTCTAAGCTCCCGCGATCATTCCAACCCCCCCAATATCAAGAAGCGCCCCCCCTCACAGAGTGACCCTTTAATACCGGCGAGGCAGGTTGAGGCAAGCTTTCTGGAATCCGGGATAGGGTCGGTGGCTGCTTTTTTTTTCGTTCTGGTCTACTCCTTTTTCGTTCCGAAGTGGTCTTCCAGCGTAGGGGTCCCTTACGCCCGATCCTCTGCGTGCTGGTCTTCTTTCTCGTTCAACTTTTTATTTGTTCCCAAAAACGCTACCTTGCGCGGACTTTCGTGTTGATGTTTGTCTTTCGGGGTTCACATTTGGTGCCATGGAGAGGTAGATTTTTCCTCCCCCTATACTGCCGTTTTCGACTTCTGCTTTTTTCTTCGACTTTTTTGATGATCTTCCCTCTTCTGGAGTGTTCCTCGGTTCTTTTGAAAGCGGAGTTGAACTGCATCTTGTTTTTGCAGTCGTTCTTTCGGCCTGGTGCAGGGTGACGGCCCGCAAGACACCTTTCTTGAGTGGACTGGGTGCCTTTGGGTCTGCTTTAGTTTTCTGTAACGTGATTTCCTGGTTTCTTTGACATTGCACGTGAGGGGGGTGTCATTGCACGCCACGTGGCTCGCAACGGCGAAGTCGAACAGAACTTAAATTTTTTTTTTCCCCTCCTCAACTTTTTCCCTAACCCCCTCCCCCTCAGGACTTGTCTTTCTACTTGTTCTAGTCAGAGGCGGGCATTTTAGTGTGTTATCGCTTGAAGTAGGCTTTTCGCAGCTCCTTTCTTTCCTTGATCTGGTAAGCTCTCGCGTGTATCAGGAGGAGAACCCTTTCCCAGGCCGCTTTGTCTGTTCAGACTCTCTGTGGCGCTTCCGTCTGGAACCTTAGGATTCTTCCCAGGTTTCGACTTGGGAATTCATCACGAGACGCCTTTTGCTTTGACTTACCCTGCCTTTTGGCGTCCCCATTGCCGTGTCCTCACAGTAGATTTAACCTTCCCCCCTGACCATTTCCTGCCCGGTTTATGGAAGACGTTTGATCAGAAATGCCGATTCTTGTTGCGTCGGGAATTCGACCGGCCTGGTGCTGCATCATTACCTCTTCTCCGTTTACTTTCTGCTGCTCCCGGTTTATTTTTTTTTTTTCTTTCCTAGAAGGTTCCCCCCGCTGGTCGCTTTCACCTTGGTTTTTTCCCGCGTCCCGGTACTCTTTTTTTAGACCCAGTGACGCCTTCTTCTCCTGGAGCGAGAGTTGCTTGGTACGCGGCCCGGACTCCTAAGGGACTACCTCACGTTCCGTGCCCAGTGACCGATCCCTTCCCCCCCTCGAGGTGATCTCGCTTTTCCAGGATTTCCTTTCTCCTCCCGACGTTGACTTTGGCTTCTCCGAGGTTGAAACCTCCCCCCCCCCGCACCGTATTCTCGTGTCCGAGCCCTGCCTACCCATTGGCCCCGTCGGAAAGAAACTGTCTTTTCCCTTCCAAGATCGATCTTGCTTTCCCGGCCTACCCCCCTTCCTCGTAACAAACCGCAAGCCCCGCCTTACCCCAGGCCCCTGCTCAAAGCAGTATAGGAGTTTTCCCCCCTCCTAACTTCTCGTATCATGAATCCCGATTATTGGGCGAACGCCAGTGCAGCGGCAACGGCACCAGCCGGCTGGGATAGGCCTCGAATGCCTTTTTTTCCTTTTGAATTGCCCCCTATTTTCCCCTCGAAGCAAGTCTTCTGAGCCGTCGAATTCCTAATCTAGCTCGCGTGCAGCAGTCACGTATTTCCCCGCGTCTTGTCTCCTGACCCTCCGCCACCCCCTTTTTTTCCCCCTTCTGAGTCCACTTTGGATTCGCCAGACGGATTGATTTTCTAATGGTCTTGACTATCTGGTAGGTTTGAGTCCGTTTTCGATTCCCCAGACCAAGCTGGCATACGTCCTTGGTCCCTTGAACTTTGCCATTGACAACGCCTTTACTTTTCCTCCATTTGATTTGCCTTTGGTTTTGCTCGTTGACGATTTAATTATAGGTAAAGGAGAAATCGATATGCGGCCCCCAAGCGTCAGGCCCGTCGAGGACGCCTACCTTTTCAGAAGGGCAGCAGCATATCTTCTTCTCCTTTTTTTTTTGTTTTTGAGCTTTTTTGCGGCCCGGAGGCTTTCTCCTCGAGCTGATTGTTACTGCTGTGTGAAGAAGGTAGTCGACTTCTTTTTGAGAGCTGAACCTATCTCCTCCTATCCCACATGCCTTCGTGTCCTTTCCGAGGAGGATTCCGACAGGTCGGCTTTTCCTTTTTCTTTCCTAGGCCCGCGGGCTTTGATTAGCGTCTCCTTTACCTCTTTCAGGCTGGGTTTTTAGGCGCATTTCTGTACCCAAGGAAGAGGAGATAAGGTTGACGAGAGGTCTGAAGTCTGTTGTTGTCTTCGGAGTCAGGGCTACCCGTACGCAGTTTTTCTTCCTTCTTTTCTTCATTTTGACTCCATCTTTTCCTTTTACGGCTCCCTTGTCTTTTTGGGAAGGTTCGTCAGCCCGTCTTTTCATGAGGCGGCACTTTTTATTGGAGGGAAGGGGCTATGCGCTTTTTTCCCGAGACTTGACTTCCTTTAAATTAGTATGGTTCTGCAATCACCTCTTCAGTTTTCCCTTTATGGTTTACGAGGTGCTGGCGTTTTGAGGAAGGCGCCTGGGTGGTAGGACATTTTTTTTTTCCCCCCCTCATCGGAGGTGCGGCTTTTTATCTCTTTTATGTCCCGGGTCTTTCAGTTGAATAGGAAAGTATCATTCTGTCCGGGTGGCGGGTTATACCGCGGTGTCCATATGCCAGTTTAGTCATTTCCTTTAGTGTTACTGCCCTTCGGTGATCGCTCTTCTCGAGTTGGCGTTGTCTTATATCCTTTGCCTCACGTGCTGTTCCCTCGTCGTTTGCGTCAAGAACCCCTACGTAGAGGCCCTTTTTCCCTTCCTCTGAGGGCGGAGCTGGAGGCCTAGTAACCTTCTGACCATTCCGTTTTCCCAGTGGGGAAGGATTGAAGTCTCCCTCCCTTGCCTGTACCCATGTGCTCAGCGCGCCTTTTTCAGAAGAGGTAATGGGTCGGCTTTCAGGCCCATTTTTTTCCTCCTCTCATCCCTTCATGGATCGGGTTTGAATTATTTTTTTTCCAGGCGTTTCCTGCTCAGGTTTTGTCCCCGTGTTTTTGATTTCGGCGGTTTTCTGCCCCGAAAGTTCCGAGGGGGACCAGGGCTCTTGGAAGTACAGAAACGTCTTTTTTTTTCCTTCACACACGTCTCCCTTCCTGTTTTAAGACGCTTTCCCCCCTTTCGGTTATAACTACCGAGCTTCCCTCCAACGGTCTGGTCGACAGGTCGCCCTGAGCAGGACCGCTGATGTCCCGAGGAAACCTGGGCTATTCCTTTTTCATTCAGAACGGCCGTTGTATTTCTCTCTGTTACGTTTCACAGCACCCGCCTTCCCTCTCCGTTTACGTCCAGCGCGGTGTATCCTGACTGTACCAGTAAGGATGTTTACATTTTTTTCTTTTCCGTTCTTTTAGTGACCCCGATTTTGCCCTTTTTTCTCCATGACTTGCGTCACTTTGGCGTGCACCTCCCTTGAGTGAAGGCCATTTTTTTCCCTGGAGGAATTTGTCGTTCCCCGCATTTTTCCTTCCTGATCCCCCATACTTCCAGGCCACCCGTATTGCCTTCTTTTTTGGCTAGTCACATGCCCCCCTTCTTCTCTGAATCCCCACATACGCCCTTTTAAATTATCCTCTCGCTGGCGTTTCAGCAGCTTACCTCTATTTCCTCCAGGCGGTTGTAGCAGGCCTTTTCCCCATACTGTCTTCGTTTTCGGTTTGTTCGGGCAATTACCATCGCCAGGGAACCCAAACGTTGCCTGTTCACACGATTAGGACCTGCCCATCCACCGTTTTTGATTGCCAGGTCTATTTTTCCCGTGTGTCCGGGACAGTCAGCGTACTTTTTTAGGATTTTGCATTTTCGCTTTGACCTCCCTTCTTTCCCCGGCGCTCGTCCCAGCTCCGCGACTACTTCCGTAGAACTGACCCGGCGCCGATAACCTCCTGAAACGTTTGCTTTTTCTACGTAGAAGGCGGCCTCGTCTTTTCTCTTGGGATCGGGTATAGCTTTGTTTTTGTTTTTGGTTTTCTTTCCCTGATGAGAAGTCGGGTTCGTGTTCCAGCTAAAAGGGACAAAGCGGTCGTCTCTTTTTTCCCCTCTTTCTGAGTACTTCCTCCAGTGAGCCTTTTTCCGCGCCTGAGCGGGCGTACATTTTTTTGATTCCCAGGGAAGCAGACTGCCTTGCGGAGTTCGTCAGTGAGTTTTCTGCCGCCCTTAGGATTGACGGTGACGGATTCTTTCTTTTTTCTTTCCCCCCCCTTTCCCCAGATTTTTTGTTTCAGTACTCCCTTTTTCAGACGCGTTGCATTTTTCCGTCACGTCCTAGTTAAGAAAGTCATTTTTTCTGCCCATGAGATTTCTAAACCAGCTTAAGCCCGCGCCCTAGAGCGGCAGCCTTTCTTTTTCTTCCCTTCCAGCTCCCTTAATGGGTACCTTCTTAAATCGACTGTTTTTTGCCCTTTAGCTGACACGAACACAGAAAGTAGAGTTTTTTTTCCTGGTCGACCAGATCCCCGAAGCCCGTTCTCAAGCCGAAATCCCCCCCTGGCCCGCTCAGAAACAATGGCGTTTACCTCTGAGTCCCCCCCGGGTGCGGGCGGTCAAGGAAGATGGTTGGGCCCGCATGTTTGGGATCTCCCTTCCCATTGTATGTTTTGGCTGGAGCTTTAGCGTGTGTCTGGAAGGGTTGAGTTACGTGTTGTTTATACTCCCGAGGGGGTCCGCATTGCAGACTGTCCTGCTGCGTCTTTCCTCGTGTTTCCTCACGGTCCCCTTTTTACAAGGGCCTTTGTCATGAGTGGATGTGGACCGTTCCCTCGGGGTTTTGCGGACCGGAAGTCTTTTGGTTGTTTTCCCCATGGTTTTTTTAGATTGTTCCGGCCGACCTCACCCGCCTTCTGAAGTTGGAAGTTGCCCCCTCCCCTGCTGGAGATGATTGCCGATGTTTTTTTACCCTCGCTGCGTTTTCCGCCCCTTATGGTTTTGCCCTTTCGCTCCCGGCTGGTGCGTGGACTTCCCGACCCAGACGCCCTTTTTCCTCTTTTCAGTCTTGTTTTTTGCTTTCTGTTTAGGCATGCTTTTATCCGTTCTGGCATTCCCCCAAAGTGGGTTTGTCAGGTTTGCACTTTTCTAGAAACTTTCTCCCTACCGAACTTTGTCACGTCCCCCCAGGTTCACCTGTCGCTCCCCCCAAAATCACGAACTTTTTGTCTCTCCGTCCTGCTACCGCTGTTTGTGGTCACCGAGGATGAATTAGTTTCTGGGTATTTACCTTGTAAGTCGGCTGTTGCCTCCAGGTCCGGATGCTTTTCTCCCTTTCAGAGTCCTATGGGTCTTGTGCGGCCCTGCTACCATGCTTGGTGGTGCATCGCCGGTTTTCGGCCTTCCTGTGCCCTCGGAGTTTAAGTTAAGGTGAGCGGTTTCATTTTCCTTTTCCTTTTCCGGACGCCGACTGTTCCATTCTTACAGGTTGCGCCTGCCGCCGGGGGTATCCCTTTGACGCGGCCCCCTTCACCGGACCACCTGACCGGGGAAAAGGCCAGGCTGTCTTTCCCTTTTTTCCTTCTTTTCCCTCATTCCTTTAGTCTGCTTGGCCGCCCGATATTTTAGTTTTTTCCAGTACTCTGCTTGAAGCTTCTCTTCGCGCCCGGTTTCCCTGAACAGAGTTTGGCGCGGTCTGCAAAAAACCCACGCTTTTTTTTCCTTTCAAACGTCGGTTTCTTCGTTCCGGTCGCCTTGAATCTCCTTTTTACCGGATCGCCTGGCCTTATCTTTTCGGTACGCGCTGCGAGTCAGACCTCCAGTCTTTTTTTTCTCCAGGCACCCTTCGGTCATTTCCTACCCCTACCCGGTGGTCTCATATGGAATCACATGCACTTTATCTGCCGCTACAGATTTTCTCAAACCGCCACCCTTCCCTGATCGTGGCCGAGGACCTGTTTCCTTCCCCCCGGAGGACCCCCCGTCAGTCTTTTACCCCAGACTGTTATTTCCCTGGCGAAAAACACAGTCAGCTCCTCACCCCCCTGAAAGAACCCGCTTCCACCTCTTCAGTCCACTGATCAACGAATTCTCTCCCCCTAACTTTTGTCTGACTTTTCCTCTTCTTTAACTCAGTTGGACGTCCTCCCCTCCTCGCGTGATCTGCCTCCCTGACCCGCCCGGGGTTCGCCCGGCCCCTATCCCGACTTCCCTTTCCCCCCAGAGCCTTCGGCACCCTCTTCATCGCTATCCTCGGATATTCCGTATGTTAACCCGCGTCTGGTTGCTCCTTCCTCTCCCCGAGCCCGCGGCTTTTCGTAAAAGAAGCGGACTTCCCTTCTTTTTTCCCCAGCCTTTTTTTTCATTTCTCTGTCTTAGTTTATACCGTTTCCTCTGTGACAATAAATCCGTGAATCCTTAAAGGTCTTCCCGCCCGCCGGTAGACCACCCCCGAAGGCATTTTGGTTCCTACCCCCATTGGCTTCTCCTTGTTCGCTCTGGCCTCCCCATGAGGAACCCCCCCCCTCGTTACTGATTTCGCAGATGTCGAAATTTTTTTCTTTTGGACTCTTATTTTAATCTCTCTTCGTTGTTTTTCTGAGATCGTTTTCTGCGGCCCGGTCTACC
>Ga0179591_1372098_pt1 | contig 10052 bp, 15 predicted proteins | sample CZOMad2_1_08_16f_FD_182891 | JGI IMG/M metagenome (GOLD analysis project Ga0179591, IMG submission 182891) | Vadose zone soil fungal communities from Angelo Coast Range Reserve, California, USA - CZOMad2_1_08_16fungal (PacBio error correction) | ecosystem: Environmental > Terrestrial > Soil >... | reverse complement strand
ACAGCCCGGGGGGCACTTCCTTACCGGGACTCCTTTTCCTTTGACTAAGCCTCGGCATAGGAAGAAGCACCCAGTTACCTTTTCCTCGTTTCTTTCCTCCGCCTGAGGGACAGCGACCCCCCTTCTTCCCCCTGCATGCTTTAGCGCTGTTCCTCAGCTCCTTTCCCTTGCCACTCTGCTAGAGAACGGCGCTTTTGTCAGAAAGAAAGGCTTATCCTTTTTGCGCCTGCGCACGTAAACACGCGTCGCCGTTTTTAACAATTTCAAGCGGCCCCCTTCCTTCCTTGTAAGCGCAGTCCCGCACCTCCCTGGTGGAGCGATCGTACCCTCCTCCCCCCGCGTGCACCCCTCCTCCTTGACGTCCCCGCTAAGAAGCGTTGTCGTCTTTCGCTCTTTTTTTCCCGATGAGTATTAATGACTCTCCCTCCCATGCAGGACGTAATCCCCCCACCGGCCATCAGTAGTGGGGAAGCAGCTTTTTTTTTCTTTTTTTTTCTAATTTGCCAGTGCAGGGCCCATTCTTTTTTTTCCCCACGAAACACCACGAAGAATACGAACTTCTTTTCCCCGATGTTCGTGTTTGTTCGTGTGTTTTGTTCGTCCCAGAACGAATCAATTTCTGCGCGAAGAGCATAAGGTACAGGCGCTCTTCCTCCTCCTCGGACGCGGATCCCGTCTTTTCCCACACGACCTTCAGAAAATGTTCGAATACTTTCCCCCTCATCGGTAGAGGCCGACCCTCTTGCAATGCATCATGCAGCAAGCAACATTCTTTTCCCCAGGTTGTACGCTGCCGGTCTCTAGGTCACACCTTTTTTTTTTTTTCTTATACGAGCCGAAAAAGGCTTCCCGAAGAAAGCCTTGCCCTAATAACTGGATCCGGTCGTTGGGGTGCGCCTCACCGTTGGAGTCGTGGGATTTAGCCCCTTCCCCCTCCTCCTCCCCACGTGTCCATCTTCCAAAAACTAACTGCATCCTCCTTTCACCCTGCAGAGGTGAGAGCCTCAAATATTAATCACTTGACAGTTTCCCAACCAATTCTTTCCCGTGAATGTGACTCCTTTTTCCCCAAACGCCAACAAATTACCCTCTCTTGCGGGCAAAATAATCCCCCCTCCCCTGCACGAAGTACCACCCCTTCCTGGTTAAGGAAGTCGTAAGAGGCCAGCCTCCCTCTGATAAGGAAGTAAAGTTGTGATCCCCCTGCCTCTCGGTAGAAAGACAAGCTAGCCATCCTTCTCCTTTCACTAAAAGTCCATAATGGCTTTTCCCCACGCTCACCCAGCGATTGCTTCCCGTTGGGTTGAGAGTTCCGAATCCATTTTTTCCATGCGCAGTGAAAAACCTGCCTTCTCTTTTTTCCTCTTGGGCGCAATCTCCGTTGCGCGTCCCAAAAGCGCGACGCACTTTTCCTTTCCCAAACCCCCTTTTGGACGAATTTCCGGTCTTTTTTCCCCCCTGTCTAGATTGAAAACATAGTTTCCTTTCTTTAGGTCGAACACCATTCGCCGATGACTCTCTCTTGCCGCATTCGTTCAAGCTAAACAGGTAGCTTCTTCTTTGCATGACCCTTACGTTACACGATCCCCCCCCCTTTCCTGCAAATCGAGATCGACCGTCTTTCCATTCCTTTTTTTTTTCGTTGATGCAGCGCCGGAAATACGCGTTTGGATTCCCCTTTCTCTTTCCCAAGCTAGTGTTCACGGAGAGTAGCTTCTCTCCCTCTCCGTGTGAGATGCCCGTTTCCGCCAGATTTACAAGAACTCTCCCTTCTTTCGGCCTTCAGAAACTCCAAGGTGTTTACTGCGTCGTTTTTCTCCACGCGGGACGCCTTGGGGTCTTCCTCTTTTGATCCGTCTTTTTCGCCTTTCTTTAGGAATGGTACACTTTTTCTTGGATCAAATATTCGAGCGCGATTCTCTTTTGGGTGCAATGGTGTATCGCAAGCGATTCCCGGTCCCCACTTTGCAATTCGACGCAAGCATCTCTCTTTTTTGAGGAGATGCGCGTCGAGTGTCCCCCCTTTTTTCACTATACGCGCGGAAGACACCTTTTTTTTTTTTTCTTCCTTCGCGCCCTCAGAAGCTCAATCTGATTCCCTCGGCGCGGATTGTTGGACCAGCCTTTTTTGTCGACCGGCGAAAACAAGCTTTTCATTCCCCAAGGCGTCCCGCTGTGGTGCTTTCCCCATCTGAACTACGACAGTAAAACCCCTTTTCTTTTGATGCTTTCCCGTTCGCAGATCGTCTCCCTCAGTTCTGAAATCGGTCGTCGTTCACTTTTTCCTCACGCTACTCAGTGAAACGAGGTCCTTTTTTTTTCCCTCCTCTCCAAAAAGCGTATTTCCGGCGGCTCCCCATCCACGCCACTTAGGGCAATATCCGAACCTCCGTTCTTTCTTGGCATGGAGGCGCGCAAGGATTTTTTCCGCTGTTCAACGTCATGCACCCCCTCTCTCCCGAAGAGCGCTCGGCGCTTGCTTTCTCCTTTTGGCTAGTCCCCGGAGTGTGAGACCTTACGTCCAACGATGTAATCGGAACTAATGGTCCCCTTCCCCCAAGATACGGAAATTGTCCCAACCCTCCCTTTTCTGGTCGCCTTTTTGCTGAGCGGGCTCCTCCCCGGTCTGCTTGCGCGCTATCGAGTTCTTTGTTTCAATGTGGCGCATTTTCCCAAACAAGGGAACCTCCCTCCCTTTCTCAGAACCAAGGCGTTCTTAAGCCTCTCGCATTTTTGAGCGTGCCTGAGTTCCCTTTTGAGTGATAGAAGGGATGGGCGTTCTCTCGTCTTATGTTGGTAGTTCCTCCCCCCTTCCTGATCACGGACACATTTCTTTTTCCTTACTCTTCCCTAAGGTGCCGCGCGGGGGGTCTTTTTATATTTGACGCTAGATTTTTCCTTTTTTTTGTGAATTCGGACCGGGTCTGGCGTCCCCCCCCCTCCTGTGTTGCAGCGCCAAAATGACACCCTTCACCGGGTACACTTGTTAGGCTCTCATCGTCAGTTTTCGTTCCTGACAGGAGGTTTTGCTCTCCACTTTTTTATCAACGAATATCAAGCCGGTTCCCCCCCCCCCACTCTACCGCCGGACAGGTGATCGCCCTTCCGACCCTGTTATTGAGTAGGGCCAGTTCTATCCCTTTAGGCGATCGCGTTCTTTCAAAGAGCGTGATTTCCAAACTTGCCGTACGTCCCCTTTTTGCAGTGCATGCCCCTTTTTCCCCTGAGCGGGAATCGTACACCTTCCACCCCTTCGTGGGGAATCGGGAGCATCGCGCCTCTTTTTTCTTCACGCTAAGTCTCGCGCCTGGGGCCCTCTGTGTCGCTTAGGCGTTCAAACTTGTTCAAAAAACTCCCCCCCCAAGAATGCCGGACACCACACGAACAACCCCTTTTCTCGTGAGCAATACCGAATCTTTGTATTTTTTTCTCGCGATGGGCCCTTCCCTGGTCAAATCATCAATCAACAAAGCGACCCTTTTTCTCTGAGTGTTTCTGCACCAAAGTTTTTCGTCAGTAATACGCATCGTGATCCCCCAAAACCGTTCGCACGACAGGGACTTTTTTTTTTCGAAGACGGTGAGCATTTTCGAGCGCGCGCCGCGTTCCCCCCCCCGGATCATATGGCTGCGTTGTCTTAGAGTAACCGATAACAGTTCCTAGTTTTAGCAATGTCGGTTTTTCTTTGCGAAGGAGCAAAAACATTTTTATCCTTTCTGCCGCGGTCCTTTCCCCTTTTCTCTTCCGGTTTTGAACATAGTGCAACGTTCTCCTTGAGGACAGCGCACGACACCTGGAAGGAAGATGTAGTGTTCCTCTTTATTTAATAGATCACATAACTCTGCCTCAATCAACACACATCAAATTTCAAGGGGGATTATGGACGATTCTTTTCGGCAAGTTCCCCTTCCGTTGTCCCCGAGTGGGTTTTGCGTTTCCTCCCTCCTTTAATCCTCCTAAGTTGTTGTTGTTTGATCTTTCCTCCTTCACAGCAAAATCCCACCGTTTCCCCTTGAAGCCGGAGGACTTCCGTTGCCCCTTTAGATCAGCCGATTACCTATTTTTTTGTCGATGGCTTTCTCTATGAAATTCCGATGCTTTCCTCGGACACTGACATGCATGCTGTAGCGTGCGTCTTTCCTCCACGCCCGTTGGAACTATGGTCCCCTTCTCACGGCGCTCCCCGGATAAACTCGTAAACGTTTTTCTCTCTCGTAAATTACGGTCGCCGAAATTTCCCCTTAATATATAATCTTGGTTCTTTTTCTTCCCGCAACGCAGCCAGATATACGTTTTTTTGTACCAGCGGCTCCTCGCCCTGAAAACGCCGTGCAACCTTTTCCGTCTTCGAAGGCGTGTCTTTTCCTTTACATGGCGGCCTCCCTTTTTGCTCACGATGCGTATTGACGCCCCTGATCTCTTTCGATCCCAACGCATGACTTCATCCAACTCCCTTGTGTAATCAGCGTGCTTCTTCCTTAATGTGCAATTGCTGGCCCTTCTGATCGCCCACGAAACCAACCCGCCTCCTACTGGAAAGTCCGTTATTGATCTATCCGCGGATCTTTTTCCGGCAGTTCTTTTTTTTTCCCCCTAAACGAATAAAAGTTGAAACCATTTTTTTCTCGGAGACGAGCGTGTTCCCCCCCCTGTCTGCCTCTGCGCGTGCCCCCGGCTCCCGTCAATGTCGAAGGGAATGTCTCTCTCGGTTAGAGGCACGCTCTTGGGGCAATGCATCATTGCCTCTCAACACTGGCCGGACGGCAAGGTGTCCGCTCTTTCCCGTCACGCGTCTTCTCCCTCCGGGAAAACACCCTCCTTTTTCCCATCTTCATCCGAATCTCCCTGTTTTCCGGTGCGATCACCCCGTTTTTCCTTTCGTGGGATTTAGCCCATCGACACCCCCCTTTTCTTTCTGGTTCTGCCCCCAGTTTTTTTTGCAAAAACTCCCTGCATTATCCTGATTCCCTGAGGTGAGAGCTAACAAGATGTCCTCCTTTTCTCAAACTTCTTTCTTTTTAGTGAAATGTCTTCCGCCTCCCCCCTGCAACCCAAATAAACGCGACCTCCCCTAATAAACAGTGAAGAAAGACGTCCCTCCCCCCGCGCGCACGATTATGGTGTTCTCCGGAGGCCGTCGCCATGCCGTGATCAGGAAAGTTCCCCCAGGAATAGATAGCGGTCGACCTCCTTCAGATCACTACAGCGGCTTTTCTCTCAGGCACGCTCCCCCATTTCCTTTTTTTTTATGAGAGGTTAAGAATCAGGTGCGGTTTTCTTCTGCGCCAGTGAAAAAATGCGGGTAGATCTCGCTCCCTTATCGGTCCGCATCTCAGTGGCGCCTTCCCTCTCGCCAATGTTCAGGCTGCACCCCTTTTCCCGAATTGACGATCTGTTTCCCCCCCCTCTCATTTGAAAACATTAGTCAGGATACACCTCCTTTTTTTAATTGCACCACATTCGCCGATTTCCCCCCTTCGAGCGCGCTTCGTTCCCTTCTTCATGACGTTGATTGACAGCCACGAGATTCGAATTCCAGGTGCATCCCATTGCGCCCTCCCAGGAAATCGAGATCGACCGTTTCTTCCTTCTCCTTAATGGAGTTGATTGCAGCGGCGCACTGGGAAAGACGTAGCGTTTCCCTTCCTTTTCACGGAGTAGCGTGTTCTCCCCCCTTCCGTGGCGCTGCCCTTTGCCGCGCGATTTCAAGAACCTTTTTTGAAGACGATCTGCGGCTTTCTTCCTACCCAGTGTTTAATGCGTTTTCTTTTTCAAATAGTTGAGCCACAGCGGGGTGACCGCTTGGGGTCCTATCCTGATCCCCGCTTTTTTCGCTGTTCTTCCCATGGTCCAACAAATCCAGGGGGTCGTTTCCCTCTGAGAGCGGGCGCTGTTTTGTTTGCCATGGTGTCTTCCGCCATGCCCTTTCTTGTTCCCGCTTTTTTCCTTTTATAGACGCGCATTCTCTTTTTCCTTTTTTTTTCTGAGAGCGACGCGAAGTGCCCCTTCTTTTTTTCGGAAGACCACCATGGCACCCCCCTCGCGCTCAATATTGAATCCCGAAACCCCGGCGCTTTTTTTGGACCATGCCTCAACCTTTATGAGTTGTTGCTGTTTTTTCTTTCATCAAAAATCTGCTAGGACCCTTTCCCTTTTCACAATGACAATCTTTTTTCCAAACTGGGTAGGTGCTGTTTTTTTTTTTTTTTTTTTTTTTTTTTTTCTTTTTTTTTTTTTTTTTTGTTTTTTCTCCCCACATAAGTACGAGTTCTTGTCACTCTTTTCCTGGCCCGCCACGGAGATTTTGCTAACGCTACTCGTTTACCTCCGAACGCTACGTCGTTACCTCTCCCCTTTTTTCTTCAATCAACGAAAATGAGCGGGCACTATCCTCTTCCTACGGTCGATCGCGATTTGCCGTGGGCGCCTGTCACCCCTCGGGAGAATTCTTCTCTACGCTGTCAACGTCATTCCCCCTCTTCTGAACGAGCGCCCCCCCCCTGTCCCTTTTTCCCTTTTTGGATAGTCATCGGGCGAATGTGTTCCCCCCGATGTAATCGGAACTATGTTTCAACTTTCCCCCCCCCCAATTTTTTCAACCAAACAGATCCGGACCATTTTTTCCCCCCTGCGAACAGTGGGCTCTGCTCTTTTTCCCGGGATTGCAGCCCGATACGAGCGAATCCCTCCTTTTCTCAATTGCGGACAACCTTTCACAGCAAAATATTCGGAAAACTCTCATCCCCTTTTTGGTGAGAGTGCCTGAGCGCTTTTTTTCCGGATCGGCGGAGCGGTGTCTCGGCGCTGTTGTTATTTCCGCTTCCCCCTTATTCCTTCTACGAACATGTGGCGCTCTTTCTTGCGAGCGGGGGGGTGGTACTTCCTTCATGTTTATTATTTTTCCCTTTTCCTATTAGGGCCCCTTTTTATTTGTTGGCTTTTTTTTTTTTCACAATTAACGGGAAAGACAGAAACAAAAATTCCTTGCATCTGTAGGATTCACCTCTTTTTTTTTTTCCCCTCGTGTTACGGTACTCGGATTGCAGGGAGGTTTTGAGCTCAACCCCCTGAGATACCAGTCTTTCGGATGGGCTAAATCCCCCGATCCCCACCGGAACAGACCGGATACTTCCTTATGGCGATTTGGTCGATGAATTTCTCTCTTCGATGAGTTTTCGTCCACGCGCGGTGACTTCCTCTTCTCCCCCCGTTCCGGCCCTATGTGCTTTCCCCCCTTCTCCATTGCCCCCCGTATTGTTCTTCGGCTTCTACCTCTCCCATTCACTTCGAACATTTCTCTTTTTTTGAATAGGGAGCACGCTTTTGACCACGCTAGTCTCGCGCCTGGCGTGTTCTGCCTCTTATTTTCGCCACAAAATGGTTTTTTCTGGGACTGAACAACACCCCCTTTCCACACACGAACCCCTCCTCGGATAGCAGCCATACCGCCTCCTTTTCGTATCTTTGGTTTCGTGGGCGATTCCCCTCCTATGGGCCATGCACTTTTCCCCTTACTGCAATCCCCCTCCGCACGCTGATCCCCACTCTTATTGTGCCCTTTTGATGAGTCATGCAGTGTTGACCCTCCCCCGCTCGAGTGACGTAAGTACTACCTTTCCCTTCCCAGTTGAGAAGACACAGGTTCCACTCATAGAAAAGGTGCGCTCCTCTTGCTGTTACGTCCCTGTTGGAGAGCCGCCCTTTGCGTACGATTCGCTTTTTTTGAGGGAAAGGACGCTTCCCTCCTTCTATTCATTTGACAGCTTCTTCATTTCCGTCGACGTTATACGGCGAAGGCGCACCCCTCCTGAGGCCGTTATAATAGCCATCTTTTTTTTTCCATAGTGAAACGGGCGTTTCTCCCCCGATAAAGCATGCATAAGCTGTAGGTTCGATGTACTCCTCTTCCCCTCCCCCATCAAGATGCCTCCCCCCCCCCGGCACTGGCACTCTTCGATGAGAGGAATGCACCTGGCCTTCCCATTCCTCTTTGACGTCCCCTTTTTCTTCATAGTTTCTTTTTACCTCCTCCTACGTTGTTGTTTTTTTCTTCACAGCAAAAATCCCCCGGCAGTGGGACGCCGGAGCTTTTCCTGGTAAGCATCCCTTTTTTTTAAATTACGGGCAAGGTGCTTTTCGGCGGCATCGTGATGTTCCTCTTTCCCTTCCGATGAGGCCCGCGCAAATACAGCTCCTGCCGCTTCCAGAGCACTCTCACGCCCGTTGTCTTTTTTCTATGAGAACAGGCCTCCAGAAAGAACCCCCCAGGAATTTCCAACATGTTTGCGCCTTTTTCTTCCCCTCGAAGCGGAAAATTTCCCTTCCTTTAAGCGTCCGTCCGCAACGACTCCCTCGTACAAGCGGCGCGCCCTCCCCCACCGACCACGGCAACGGCCGCTTGCGCACCGTATTTCCTTCCTCCCTCACAAACGGTACCTGGCTGGTCTTTTCTTGATCACGATGCGTATTAATGCCGTCCCCCCCTGAATGACTTCATCCAACAAGGCCCAGCATCTTCGTGGGGAATCCCTTTTTCTTTTTTGATTGCTCCTTGCAGGGCCCATTCGGATTTTTTTCGCCCACGAAACCCCTCAGAATCCGAGGTCGGGATTTTCCTTTTCGTGTTTGTTTTTTTTTTTTTTTTTTTTTTTTTTTTTCGTGTGGTTGTCAGCATTTCTTTTTTTTTCCATCACGAATATAAACGTTCCTTCCCCATAATGACTCCAGGCGATTTCTTGAAATACTCGGCGCAGATTCTCCCTTTCGTCGGCGAAATGTTCGTCCTTTCCTTCTCCCCGATTCCCCCCTCTATTCGACGCCCCCGTTTCCCCGGGGCAATGCCTCCTCCCCAATAGTAGGGCCCTTTCCTTTGCGAATTTTTCCCTTCGTTTTGTCTTATCATCTCCCCCTAGAATAACGAGAAGCTCCCTTGGCAAAATAAAAATGTATCTTCTTCCCCGTTGTCGGTCCCTTTTTCCCTTCGACCTTTTCACCTGAAACCGGCTGATATTTCTTTCTCCCCCTCAACATTGAGCGCAAACACCTCCCCTTAGAAACTGCCGAGGTGATCCCCTCTGCATCCCTTGCAGTTTTCATTTTGGCGCTGCCCACTTTCCGTGAATTGTGTCCTTCTTTTTCCCTTAACCAAGCAACAAATCCCTCGGCAAAATAATAAACATACTCCCCCCGCGTACCACAACTGAACCCCTCCCTCTGTCCGCAGCGCCAACATGTGCTTTTTCTCCCTGTGAAATAACACAGCATCCTTTTTCGACGACCCGCTCCGTCCATTTTCGCTCAATCCCTAGGAAGCTGGTGTGCCTTGTCCTTCCCCCCCTTTAAGAAAGATTGGGGCTTCCTTTTTTTTCCACGTGTTTTGTACGCAAATGGCTCCCCCCTTTAAGATCTCTCGGCCCCCCCCCCTCTCGATCTGCCCTCTCCGTTCTTTTTCCCCCCCCTCGCGACGACCAATGTTAGGCTGTCACCCCTTTTCTTTTTGGACGAATTTAGATCTGTTTTCCCCCCCTTTGTAAACATTAGTTCGGATACATCGCGTTCTTTCTCCTGTCGCCCCCCCATTCGCGACGCGCCCCCCCCCCCCCTTTTCTCTCTTCGCTTCGTCAAGCTAAACCTTCCTCAGTTGAAAACCTTCTCCAGGGGCAATTAATTGGCCTCTCCCCTTTCAATCGTCTCGGTCTCAATTCCACGGTGAGGTTCTTAGTGATTGCAGCGCCGAATCCTCTCCCGGAAGGTAGCGTAAAGTCGCGGCCCCTTTGTTAGCAAAATCTCCGTGGCTCTGCCCTTTTCTCCTTTTTAACCAAATCGTACCCGTATTTTTTTTCCTCGGCCGCAGGCTTTTTTGTACTGAGGAGGTTAAGATTGTTCATGTGTCCCCTTTTGGTCATAGCAGATTTGCTTTCCCCCGCTTTTGCGTCCGACAATCTCAGTAAACTCCCCCTTTCCCTCCGAGTGTCCGGATCCCCCCTTTCCCCTCTCATTGAGATCGGGTTGCCATGTGTCCTTCTCCTCCCTCTCTTCCCGGTCCCCCGCCC
>Ga0179591_1349467_pt1 | contig 10052 bp, 4 predicted proteins | sample CZOMad2_1_08_16f_FD_182891 | JGI IMG/M metagenome (GOLD analysis project Ga0179591, IMG submission 182891) | Vadose zone soil fungal communities from Angelo Coast Range Reserve, California, USA - CZOMad2_1_08_16fungal (PacBio error correction) | ecosystem: Environmental > Terrestrial > Soil >... | reverse complement strand
CTAACCCATGATTGAACGACTCCCTTTATCCTGGACTTTTCCTTTTTCACCATCCCCTCCCCCTCTCTCTTTTTCTCGGTACCGCCGCCCCCCGTTTTTAGATACGATGAAGTAGCCTTGTTCAGGAGCCCCTCTTAAGGACGAACTGTTTATTTTCCATGCCGATTTCCTTTTGTCCAGAGCGTTTTTTTCCCCCCCTGATTACTTGGCTTCTTTCAGCAAAAGCCTTACGGCTTTTTGTCCGGTGTGCAGTAAAAAGTTTCTGCGAGATTCTTTTAGCTGCGGTGATTCCCCCCTATCTGATGTCGATTTTTGTTTTTCCTCTCTTCGCCATGGTTAGTGGAAAACGTGACTCAGACCGCTTCACTTGAAAAGGTCCTCTTCACGTCTTTGAACTCCAATCCGACCCCTTCCGCCTTTCTTTCAATGACCTCTTCGCCTCTCCCTATTCGTCGGTCTCGTGAAATTCTCACGGCCTTTTCTCCGCAGACGCGCGCGCCGCGCAGCGTAGTGAGTCTCTGGGTTCGATCTCCATATGTTTCTTAGAACGTCGGGCGGTTCGTTCCCGAGAATCCGTTGAACTTTGACCAAAATTCTTTTCTGTGAGAAATCCTGTCTTCCTCCCAATTAGCTGCAGCTGTAAAAAACATCCCCTCTCCTACTAGCCGAACTATGGCAAGCCATTTCCAGTACCTGTCCAGGTTCTCCGACTGCGAGGCCCAACTCTTTTGTTTCTAGTGGAGAAGCTCCCGATCCTCAGACCCTCTGGTGGTGATAGCTACTTCGCGCCCCCAGAACCCTTGCACGTACATTTGCCCCCCTACCTCCTTTTCGTTGCAGCTTGGATTCGATGGCGCTTTCTTTTTCCTCCCTTTTTCTCTGCTCTCCCCGAGGAACTTTCTTTGTGAAAGCGCTTTCTCGTGAGGTTGATGGAGACGAAACTAAGACATTCCCTAACCCTCCCGAATTTCCCCTCCTCCCTTTTCTGATGTCCAACGTCTCCGTTCTCTTAGAACTCGATTTCCTTGAGTTCTATAATGAGCCCAGCAGACTAGACCATGAACCGTCTCCTTGCAGTCATATTTTAATGGACACCCAGCGTGGTTTTAGTCTTTGTCCCGGCATCCCTTCCGAGCCCCTTTAGTAGTGCCTGATTGCGATTCCTTTTTCATTTTTCCAATCCTCTGAGCGGCATTTTAGCACTCTGTTAGGTCCTGCCCCTCGGATTCTTCCCGAGAAGTTATTTTCATCTTGTTTCCTCCCGTGTAACGAAGCGGACGAAAGACCCTGCCGCACTTTATCTTAGTTCTTTAACTTCAAATATTTGAAAAGTTTTAGTTAGACCCTACGGCTCTGAAGAAACGGAGCCCTGTTGACCGGTGACTTCTCCTCTCTTCTTGATATCCTCTTGAAGTTTTTTTGAAGGGTTTAGGGTTTTTTTTTTGTAGAGCTTTGCCCTCCTCTGGAGAGTCGTACCCAAGCGAGGCAGCTGGTCTCTCATCTTGCTAGGCTCATTCCTCGGCTTGCTGACCTTCTCGTTGTTTACGTAGCCGACCGACTCGCCCTTCCGTCGATGTACCCTTTTTTACAGAGTGGAGTTTTTTTCCTCCCGCTTGTCTCAAGTCTCCCCCACCTTCTCTTCCTCATCCGTTTTTGTTTCTAGTCGACCTTTTTTTTGAAGCCGGCCGTTTCAACACATCGCCACCCACGCGCCAAGTCACTTCCCTCACTCTAATGGCGCCATGTTCGTTTCGATTTCGGGGCCTACATCCATCCCAGTCCCGTCTCCGTCTCGTAAGATGATCGTTCCCCCCCTTGCCCTGAATTTACTACGAGCCCTTCCGCGCCTCTCTCTGCCGCCTAGTCCAACAGGATAAGAACGTCCCGTCACCCGGCCATAGCGCTTCATTAACTGACTTGTCCACTTTTTTTTCACCGCAAAAAGGGCTTCCCTTCTTTTCCGATCCCTGTATTACTCAACGGGCCGCTTTTTACTTTGCCTTTCAAGCCTTATCTATCGAATAGTGACTGGCCGCTTTTCGCTTTTTTCCTCTTAATCCTCCCCCTAGGTTTTTTCCCTTTCTCTTTGATCGCCTGAGAGGTCCCGTACCTCAGTTGAGAAACTGCCTCAGAGTTAATTTGCAACGGGGACTCCAATACGCACTTTAGCTGTTTCCGTGTCTGCCCTGCACGTCCCCCGTTTTTTTTTGTTCGTCATGAGAACGGCGCCGTTCAGTCCGTCGCTGCTCGGGACCTTTGAATTTCACCCCCCCCCGGTCTAGTGAAGCCCTACTTTGGCCCCCGTTCCCTTTCCAATTCTCTTTTCTCCTTCTTTTTTTGCTATGCGGCTCCCCCCCCCCCTCCAGACATGCGCTTCAAAAAAAGACGCCAGGACTCGTCTTGCTCTCTAGAGTTGACATGAAAGATATTTAGCCGTCAAGTGCCCCCTAACACCTTGATTTTCTTTCTCTTTTAGGGGGTGCGCCCTCTTCCTGCCTGATTTAACATAACCTCGTTCTTAATGGATGCGCACAACCGCTTCTACGACCGAGGTTCGCCTTCTCGTCAGGAGTTTTCTATGGCTTCTCAGCGTAGAGGAGTACCTTTTTCGGCTTTTTCTTTCCCTCTTGCCGTCCTGCGTTGGTTCCCCGCAGGTTGTGCTAAAGTAACAGCCAATTTTTAACATCCCCTTCCTTCTCCTCCACTTGACATTCTTCCATCGGTCGCGCTGAGCCCCCTCCCCTAGACGACGCTCCGCTGCGAGAGCCATTTCCTTGCTCGTCTCTAAAGACCCGTACGCCCACGGTCTTTTCCATTCATACGAAACCTCTTATGCGCCGAAAATCTCCCCTTCCTGAAGTGCGTGGTTTCCCATCATTTCCTCGGGCCCTTTCCACCTTCCTTCCGGGCCGGAGGCTCTGTTTCGTAACCCCTTCCGAATTCCATTTTCAAAAACGCGTCTACCTCACGCTCCTCAGCTACCTCGCGGTCTCTCTTCCCTTTGGCTGCAGCCTTACCCCCCAGTTCTCCGAGTCCGTTGCTGAACCTTCTCTGACGATGGATCACCTCTGTTGACCCATCTGTTCATCCAGGGATGTTCCTCTCCGGTTTTGCCTCTTTTGGCTCTTCCTCCCTTTTTCTATCATTAGATAGAGGTCGCCCCTTTAGCGTGATCACTATCCCCCTCACCCTCTCGCTCCGGGGCTTTCCGATAAGATGAGGCTTTGGAGGGGATGGGCGCTACCTTGGGTAAATTTTTCTATTTATTTCTTTATCCTAATCCTTCTTTTTTTGATATGCTTTCTGCCCCCCCAAACCTGTCTTTCTTTTTTTTCGACTTACCTTCATATCAATCGTTTTCTAACAGCCCGAAGATCTCGCCTGTTTTTTCTTAATTGACGATCACGTTCTCCTCTCTCTAGGAAGGCTGTATGCGGGCGCCTTCTTCCCGCCCCGCTCAGGCTCCGTTTTTCTTACCTTCCCGCGGTTGACTCTCTGTCCGATTTATCCATTCTCTAGCACCGTCTTCTTTCAGTCACACGGATAGGATCATTCCTTGTTCTTTTCCTTTCCCCCAATTTAGAATATTCGGTCAGCGCTCTTTTATGCGAGGCCGTGATGTTCTAGGTTTTGTTTTTCTCGATTCTGATTGTCTTGACCTAATCTTCCCCGACTAAGTAATTACCCCTGTATCCTTAACTTCTGTTTACCAGAACAACAATTCGCTTCCTTTCTGACACTTTCTCAGGCTGCATCCCTACTTCGGCCCTTTTTTGCGCTCTTCAATTTAGGCAGTGGCTTGACGGAAGATTCAATGCGCGAGCGCGCCCCGTTAGTCTAGTTAGTTTTATATAGCTTCACATTTTTTATCACTTTTTCGGCTGCCAGCGAGAGTAATACAGATCTTTACTTGAAATGGGCTTTTTTCGTGCCTTCTTTGCTTTCCGCACCTACTTAGAGCTTGTAATCCTCCACTACCTGTCGCATAATCGGAAGAAGACTCTACCTGTCCATTTTTTGGTAACCCCCCCTCTAAGCAGGTAGTCCTCTGTTTGTTTTCTTTCCCTCCGAAGAGCCCCCAGAAGCACTCTTGATGTTTTCCCCTTTTTTCTCCTTTACTACCCCCTCTTTAGCCAGTTGAGAACTTCTTTTTAGTTCCTACTTTAGTGACTATGTCTCGTTCCGGTCTTCATTTTTGAAAACCCTTTTTTTTTTCCCCAGACCCGCTTAAGTAACTTTCTTTTTTTACGGGGGCTTGCGTTTATTCTACTCTTATCCCCGAGACCCGTCACGGCTCCGAAGTTTTTCTTCCCCGGAATTTTGGCCTTTGTGAACGTTTGTCTCCGCCTCATCTCACCTGATGAAATTCAGATCTCCCTTAGTTTTCCCTGCTCAACTGAACCAGTTTCGTCCCTCAGTCATTCGATGAATCAAAGAGTGTAAAGTGCCGTCAAAGAACAGTCTGCATCGATCCTCGTTCGAGGCCTTTCTTCCCCCTCCGAGCGCTTTATTTATCAAGCTTGTAATCCCTCGTTATTATCCTCTCTCACGTAGCTCGAACCTTCTTTCCTGTTTGGCTGTTGACGACCTTGAGACAGAGGCCTCCACGTCTTCGCTTTTTTTAGTACCTTTTAACAACAGATCCCCTTTCTTCCTAAAATCACCCCCTTCGCTTAATAAAGGTAATCCGGTTTTTCCTTTTTCTCTTTAATAAGTTGATATGCGCGACCTTCCTTTTCACCCGTACAGTTAATCTTCTTTTTCGTTGTTTTCTCTTATAGGGGTTCAATCTCTCCCTTGTACTTGCATCTGCCGGAAGAGTGTGGGAAATGTTGTCAGACTTCATTTTCTTTCCGCCTGTTATGTTTTCTTTTGATTCGTCGCTGCCCTTTAGAAAGCCACGCATCGCATTCGGTAGACTTTTTCAACGGTTCTCCCTGCCTTGGAGGTGCTTTCGCGATAGTTTATCCGTTCCTTGTCCTTCCCCAAGGAAATTTTATTGTAAACTCAATCAGTTTTTTTTTTTTTTTCATCTCATATTTAGGTTTTTATTCCTTCCGGCTCTTCCTTCAAACTCATTTTCCCCATCCTTCGAAGAGAATTCCTCTTTCTACGGAGAGTTAGGCATTCCGGTCCTTAGAAAGCTATAGAGACTTCTCCCAGATGTATCTGCCCTTGACCTCTCAGTTCATTACTGCCTCCTCGCTCCTGCCTCTTCTACTGAGCAAACACGGCTATCGACCCTTTCCCCCCCTGGCACGGTCTGCTACTCCCGGATTCCCTTGTACCGCCCCACGGTGTCCCCTTTTCCCTTTCTATCTCCTGGTCCCTAATTCTCAGGTTCTTCTCTTTAACCTTAAGACTTTCTCTCTCGACTACGCGTAAGATGTACTCCGTGTCTTTAACTCCCTTCCTGCCCCTTAAAACTCCTGTTCTCCCTCTACAGTATGCCTCGTGGATACGCGTTCCTGTTGTGAACTTCTCTCTCGGGAAGCATGACGGGCCCTCTCCATCTCTAGACTGTCTCTTTGTGTGACGTCACGTAAAAAACTTTCGTTCCCCCCCACTTCCCTGAGAAGTTTTAAGTTCTAGTCGATTTGCTCCTTTGCGACGTAAGGAATCCTTTCCGGTCTCTAAGAAGTTCCTCCCACCGCTGCCTGACAATTAAAGAGTTACGTATCTTCTCTTTTTCTGGTGGTTTTTTATCTTCTTTTTTTCTCTCGTTTTTTCTTTGTTTTGTTGTTTTTTGTGTTTTTGTGTTTTTATTTGTTTTTGGGTTTTCCCTTAGTCTTCTATTGCGTTGCACTCAACATCAAATTAATATTGCCAAACAGGACGGTAAGGAATTTTCATTGATCTCGATCTTTAAGCAGGCGACCTTATACTCCTTCACACTTCCTCAATCCCCCTACTTCCCGGCCCCTTTTTTTTTTTTTTGTGAGCAGTAAGTCCCCCCGTACCCACCCTCATTTTCTTCTTTTATCTTCTAGCTCAACAGTGACTCCCCTGAGTTTAGCCTTACGGTCTTTCTTGATTGGCCATGGCTACCCAATATCCATCGACGGAGTTCTGTTACTGAGAGTTTCAGGCTTTGCTTTGTAAGTTTTTCTTGTCCCCCACCGTCTCCCACCATCCCCCGGTTTCCCCTCCGTTTCTCTCGGAGATTCTGTCCCCAGACCCTAAGTGACACTTGGCGTCCCTCCTTGCTGTAACCCCTCCTTCTCCCCTCCCCTTTCGATGCAATCCTTGCGTCCCGGTTGAGACTCCCCTTCCGCGGTCGCTTTTCTATCCAGACTACTCCGCTACGCTCACCATTTGCAGGAAAGCCTAGCGTCCCTCTTGGGTTCCCATGACGTGCCGGCTTTGAACGGCAACTCCCGTTGCAATTTTTGCAGGATCTTTTCAAGAACTTCTCGGCCCCCGACGAGTTTCACATTTCCGCCCTTCGCTTTTTATCACGCTTTTCCTCCCTCTTGCTGCTTGTTATGCCGTCTCCCCATTTACGCTCCGGTCGGATGCAAGCCGAGCCTCCCGATGGATGAACGATTGTCAGTTTTCTACAGCGCCTTTTTTTTAGTTCAGGTTCCTCCCTGACGCTGTCCGCATGAGCCCCCAGTGTCTCATCTCGAAAGCTGGTTCTTTTCCTGCTTGATACGATCCCCCTTGTCGATCCGCGCCGTGTTGTGACGATTCGCTGTTCCTGACTTGTCACGCTTTTGTTCATCGAATCTGAGTTTTCCTTCTCCTTGTTTTGGTTTCGCTCTATTTGCCCCCACAAGGAAATACTCGACCACGGTAATTCCACTCTCGGCAGCTTTAGGCTAGTAACTTAACAGTCTAGAGTTCACGGACTATGTTATCAGGGACATCTCTTAAAGTAGCAGATTGTAGTTCTCAGTGCTTCTCCTCTTGCGTTATGAAACATGGTTTTAGAACAAGCGCCCATTTGGCAATTCACATGCCGCCCATGTCCTCCCGTGTAAGCGTTCTCCCCTTAGAGAAGGTCTTAGTTCTACCAGTCCTCTTCCTTCTGCTTTTTACGTCCTTTCCATTCCAGATTCGAGAAACTCCGGCTTCCCCGGCGCGCTAGGTTCGTGCTTTCAGCGCGGCCGCATTCTAATCGTAGTGGCACATCTTCCCCAGGACTTTTCCCCCTTACCCCTTTTTTTCCCCAACGCTCCGTATGCTGAACAGCAATTCCGATGTACCTTTACTGCAAATTTCGGCGCGATATTTCTTGTTATATTTCCACTCCCAGTGGAAGTGCTCTCCGGACAGACTTCCCCTTCCTGCGCGTTGCAGCGTTCGCTTGAGTTTAGGGGTAGATATAGTTTGACATTTCGTTCTCGGCGGGCATCTCCCGCGGAGGCTTGAAAACCGGTTTCGGGTCTCCTGAGTCAACGTTTTTGACGCACCCCCCGCTTCGCGCTCGCGTCACCAGCCGACACCCGTAGTCCCCTCTCAGCCCCCCCTCTAAAGTAAAGTTTAGAAGTCCTGAGGCAATCTTTTCTTTTTTCCCCCATTTTTTGGCCCTCTGTGGTGAGTATCGCCCTCCCCGTTTCCACGTAATCCCTAGGGGATGGTTGACTGTATTAGCCCTTGGAAGGTTTCAATCCCGAGGTGGAGTTGTCAAGACTGACGGCTCTGATCCGGTCTTGCTTTCCCCCCTTTCACTCTCGCTCAGCCCTTCCGAGTTCTCTTCCGGTAGGTTTGCCTGAGAAGGGGCTCTCTTTTTCTACGTCACTAGAAGAGAAGGATCGCCGTAAGAGTCAGTTGACCCTTTCATTCGGTTTTGCGGAACGTATTTAGTTTGACGACCTAACATTCCTCCGAACGTTTTAAAGCGCCTGATGACCTGAACTCTATCGTCCTCCGATCCCCCGCCCCGCTTGTTTGCATGCCATCCCCCACCCCTTCTTGAGCGAGGGCATTCCGTCAACGGTTCCATTTCCCCTTTCAGTTGGTCCCGTTATCACGCCCTTTTGTACTGCCCCCTAGCGAGAAGATAGTAATCTTATGACCCTGCTGGTTAGTGGGATTGCGGTAAAAGACTAGGCGCCTCTGGGACCTAGTCTCTCCTGAGTCGCTTGTTTTTCCTCCGCCGTTTAGGAGGACAGTTTCTTACTTAGACAGGATCAAAGCTCTTCAAAGTTACCGTTCCCTTCGGTTTTTATTCTTCTTCTGAAGTTTCCTTTGTCTACTCCTCGCTTGTCTTGGTCCGTTCGAGCGGCACGAGACGCTTCTTCCGTAATGAAGGCGGCCATTTGATTTCCAGTGAATCGGTTTCCCTCCTTTAGAAGTTGTACTTTTCTGAAGTTCTGCCCCTTCCCCGTCCTTAAGACAGATTTGAAATGACGTTTTTCCCTTCACCGGTTTCTCTTTTCTTGGTCGCTATCGTTTAGCCGTTTCGACCCCCCCGAATCTCTTCTCTTTATCTACTCTGTTGTTTCGGCTTTTTGTGACTCCGGTAACGGCGAAAAGATTTTCTCTCTCCCACTTTCAAATTCGCACAAAGTTCACGACTTTTCGAATTTCATTAGTTCGGGATACTAGTGGAAGCGACGGCCTCACTCAGCACGTCTATATGTGTCGATTGTCCCTTTAACCCTCCTCTTCGCCGCTAAGCGATCCGTATGAAGTCTTACGAGCAAAAAAGTTCGTACTCTTAATCCGTTAAATGAATCCAGATAATCCAAGGTCAGGCCCTTTTCACCTTGTTTAAATATGGCCTCCTTTCTCAGACCCCTGGTGCGCCTTTCGCGGTTTTGATAAAGCCTATTATTTTCCCTCTCCCGTTTGAGGACCCCAGAGGTTTGACTGTCTTTCCCAGACCCGGCACCCACTACCCAGTCAATCGGCGTCGTCTACGTTCTATGAGTTCTCGTCTGGTGACAGTCCAGAGTGCGAACTGAGACCTTTCCTTGTCAAATTGTCCCCTGACTCGACTTTCGAGTCCCTCACTGTCCTTTGGTTCCGGTCACTACCCCTGGCTTTTCGCATCTACCGGCAAAAGGAGAAGGAAGTTTCGTATATGGTTAACGGAGTATCTGAAGGAATAGCGGTACTCGACACGTTCCCTTTCCACCTCTTCCCTCTAAAATACTAATCCTTCGTGCTATGAGTACCTTTTTCCCCCCTCCCAGATTAATAGGAAAACCTGAAGGGACTTCTTTTGCTTTTGATTTTATGAAAGAATACCGACCCTCAGTTCCCTTCACCTCCATATTTAGTCAACAGACGTCTTTTGTCGGACGTAGCCAGTCCAACCCTCCCGAGGTCCCCCTTCTTTTTTCTGAGATTCCCCCCCAGATTTTGAAGCCCCTCTGGGTCGCCGGCCATGAGTAATTTTCCTTGACTATTCGTCTGGCCCTCTTGTGGTCCTGTTTCGCGTTGACGCTGCTGAAAATTTCAGAGGTCTTCCTCTTAGTGTAACAGTTCCCCAGCCCAAGGTTTTCCAACATCTCTCTTCTCTCTTCCCTCACCTGCCGTGATTTCTCTCGCTTAAACCCCTCACTCCTCTTCTTCTTCTTCTGCCCCCGCGCATCCCTGAAGCGTACGGCAAGCCACTTCCTACTCGTCGTCCGACCGAAGCATTCTGACTTCGCGTGCCGACCCTTCCCCACCTTGACGTAAGGATCTAATTTCCCTTTCTGGCGTTCTCGACCTGGGTGTACAGTTACAGTGCTTCACTGCCATGTCTGCAGGATCGGGGCCCGCCAAAATATTATCTCGTTACCCAAGCCTAGGGCTCCCCTGCTCTCTCTAGCAGCGGATTCAGACATTGTCCCGTTTGACTGCCGGCCGTCAAAAAGTCCGACTCTGAGCCAGGTTTTGCCACCTCTCGGCTATTATGTGCTCCTTTCTCCATCTCGTCATGACTCCCGGCATGGTCTTTTCGACACCCTCTTCACCCTGACGATTGGTATATGAAATCCCCTTCATCACTAATAGAGTATTTCGCCGGGCGTAGTTCCCCGAACACAGATTAGACCCCCGCTCCCTTGACGTTGCCCTCTTCTGTCTTTGAATGAATTAGAATATGGGTATACTAG
>Ga0179591_1312327_pt1 | contig 10052 bp, 18 predicted proteins | sample CZOMad2_1_08_16f_FD_182891 | JGI IMG/M metagenome (GOLD analysis project Ga0179591, IMG submission 182891) | Vadose zone soil fungal communities from Angelo Coast Range Reserve, California, USA - CZOMad2_1_08_16fungal (PacBio error correction) | ecosystem: Environmental > Terrestrial > Soil >... | reverse complement strand
TCTTTTTTCTTAGCTTCTTTTCTATTTCGTCATTCTCCTGTTTCGGGATTAGTTCGACGGACTCTGCGCCATACATTCGTCAGTCGAACAAGTGTTCCCCAATCCTCTATTTGCTTCTCCCCTTGTTCATATGCCTTCTAAGACCCATTTCCTCCTTTGAATGATCTTATTATGCCTTACCGTCTCAGGCAGCCACTCGATTAATCCTACAAACCATTCGCTGAGAACGGTCGTTTGATCTTACTCCCCCCTTTCTTCTTTCTTTTTTTAAGATTTTATTCGCTTCCTCTTCCCTCCGTGTGGTGACGGATTTCTCCGCCTTTCATCGCCATTGTAGTACATCGAGGCCTTTTCGGACTCTTGAGGGCATACTTCGTCAGTTTTTGAGTTCTTCTTTTCTCATCTTTTTCCTCTCCCCGACCCCTTCCCTCTTTTTTCTCCGTACTTTAACAGTCTGGCTGTTTCATCGTCCGAGGAGGGCGACTTTAGTCCCTTCCCTCCCCTGGATCTTTCTCCCTTTTCCTGGATCCCCCCCCTCCCGGCTCCTTTGTTTTTTTTTTGCGACAGCTTTCTTTGTCACGTCCGATCGGTGAACTGCAATTTAATTTTTTCATCGGATGACAGGATTCCTGGATCTCGCGTCTTCCCCCCCATTTTCTTTGGATCCCAGCTGGAAGATCTTATTCTGTCCGGATTTTTCCCCGCTGGCCTTTTTTTAGTCTGTGCTTCCGCTTTGTTGTCCCCAAGCGCTGTTGACGTTCGTTTTCCCAACTTTCTCCTTCCTCTCCTTCCCTTTCATTCCCATTTTTCGTTTTTCTCTTGGCCGGTCCTTCCTCCCCAACCCCCTTTCTTTCGTTAAAGAATGCTTTACCCGCTAGGTGATGGAATTCCTGCTTCTCCCTTTTGCGCGACCAATCATTTCACGGACCAATCCCCCCCTTCTAAGAACTCCCCACTCCTTCCCTACGTGGACCACTTCTTCAACCAAACGCTTTCTCAAGATTAGCTTCGGCCCCGATGACGAAATGATGTTCTTCCCCTTTTCCTTGACCAGTGACACCTGATCCATCGCAACTTTCCACCAATTCATTTTTGATTGCCTGACATGACAGAGCTGCCCCCGTCCGGAAAGGGCTCATTCCCACTTCATCACTCCTTGCGTTAGTTGAACGCTCTTCCCCCTCCTTTTTTCATAGGGTTAAACGCCCCGCTATGTTTTTAACTTCCCGCGTCTGATGGCCTCCTGTCCTTTCTTTTTTTTCCCGCGGCCGTTCATGTCGATATTTATGTCCTTTGCCTCACTACTCGGATGACTCAGTTTCTCCTTCCTCCCTTTCATGATTTTTTCTCCACTGCATTCTCTGCCACGCGTTCCCTCTGCTAGTTTTGTTCCCTTTTCTGTCTTTGGCGAACATCCGACTGGACCATGCGACGCCTCGTCTGTTCTATTTTCGTTCCAGCCCTTTGTGACCCCCCCCTTCACGGCGATCCTCCCCCCTATCCGCTTCCTTGACCACAAGCCCTCTTCCATGGCGCTTGTTCTTCGCGCTGCTTGGGCGTGAAGAACATTCCCCATTCCTTCTTTTAATGAATACGCTTCCATATCTCGTTGGTGTTCCTGCGTTGTTCCCGGAGTTCGAATTCGTAAATTCGTTCTCTCGGTTCAGACATTCGTGCTTTTTGGTCGGATAACATCTCGAAACCTCTTTCTTCCCCATCATATTGTCCTCTCCTCGTTTGTCCTGTGTTTTTTTCCTTTTGCATGATTTCATTCCGTCAAATCCAACAGTACCTTCAACTTTCGCCCGCCGAGATCTACCCTTTTCTACCCTCAGAGTGTCTCCCTTCCCACAGCGGCCCCTTTGCCTACTTCGTCCACTCACGATGACGAAAGGGATTTTCATTTTACGCTCTACTTGTCCGCAGGCGCGTTATACGGATACCACTTTCTTTTCTTTCGGAGAGTTTCCTCCCCCCCCCCTTAAGAACTCACCTTACGATGCTCTCCCAATCCTCTATTTTCCCCGATATCGAGGGTGAGTTTGGCTGTCGTTGCACGCCCCATCATGCAAGGGGTATATTTTCTCCCCCCTCATCTTCCCTTCCCCTCTCCTTCATTCCAGAAGTGTGCTCGCAAGTTGACTCCTTTTTCCACCAACCTCGCCTCATGTCTCCCTAGAGTTGTGTATTGTTACGGCTCTCCCTTTCATTCCCCCTTTTTGTGTCTGTGTCGTCGATTTTTTCCCCCCCGGCTCTCTGACCCTCTTAAGCGACTTATTCGTTATCTTAGTTCCTGTCCTTCCTTGCACTTATTCTTGGTCCTTCCCCTCTCTTAAGTACGCCTACTTTTCTTTCTTTCTTTGCCTCTCCTTACCAGCCTAAGACCATCCCCCGCTACATAGAGTTTTCCTACTCTTTACCATCGCACAGATGTTGTAACATGTTTTTTTCGTTCAGAATCCTTTTCCCCCCACGTCTTTGTCTTATACCGTATTCGTGGTCCCATTTTTTTACCACATGGGGGACCATCCCTCATCTTGATTGTGGGTCGAGAGATCTTTCTTTTTTTTTTCTTTTGTTTTTTTCTAGCGACAAGTCGTTGTCCCCTTCTTCCGTGAGATTCGCTTTCTCGTTGACGATCTTTTGGATTTCAATTCTTCTTCTACGGCGCCAAATAACGTCCGACGTTCAACCTCTTCTCTCATTTTTAATAAAGCTTTTTCTCGTCCGACCGTTTTAGACGTTCTTCCCCCCCCTCCCCTTTGACTCGTCTGCAGAATTCTAGGGTTTCCCGCCCCCATCCCGCCATCCACGAAATTAGGTGAATTCTAGGCGAATCTTTTTATTCACCCCCCTCTCAGCGAATCTCCCCGCACCGTCCCCCTCCGGAATTTTCCTCCCTCTGATTTTTTACCATACCTTTTTTTTTTTTTCGATCAAATACGATTTTTGAGAGCCACACCGCTCCTACTAACCAGGCCGCGTGGTGAACTTAGCATCTTATTACTCAATGTTTTTCTTTCTTTACATGCCTCCTCCACACTTGTTACTCTCCAGCTTGTTTTCTGTCAAGTCCCTGCTTGATTGAATGTGGCCTACCTTCTTATAGCCGGGGATTCCGCTTACTTCGGATCCTTCCTCTCTTCCGCCTCTCTCGTATTCAATGTGTAGCATCTGACGAGACCACCCTTCCGCTCTCCACTTACCATCATTCCACCTGGCAATTTTATGCGCATATGTACATTTCAGCTTTTTTCCCTGACCCCCCCCGCTTAAATGTCTTTTTTGCCATCCCCGGCTCTTTTCGACCGAATGATGGAGGATTTGTCCATGCGACGTCCTTCGAGCTCTCCTCTCCCATTCTTCCGGCCTCCTCATCACTCTTTTTTAACGAGATATTGTAGAAGTTTGTCTCTAAGCTGTATCCCACTCCATCGGTTCTCGTTTTCCAATTTTTGTCTCCGTTCGTACCCTCCTTTTCGTCCGCATTTGCCCCCTGTTGCTGTGTCAGACTCTCTTTTTCCCTTTCCATGTATTTTTGTCGCTGGCTTTTCCATTTAAGAATAACTCCTTCTCCCTTGACTTTCCCATCAACATAGCGGTCTCTACCCCTCCCCTTTCGCTTGGGTGTTCTTCTCTTTTCCCTTTTTTGCTCGGAGGCCCCTCCTTCCCCATTCCCCTTCGTTCTCCCGGCGTTCCCCCTTCCTCTCTGGACCCTTAACTTTTTGGCCATCCCCTCCTGCGTGTCCCAACACTCTTGCCAACAGTTTACGTAAATTCCCCTCCGCCGCTATCTCATCTCTCCCCTCCTCCTCATTCGAACCTCTCTCCCCCGCTATGATACTGCGTGGGATCCCTTTCGTACTTGAATCTGTAGTCTTTCCTGCAGTCATTTTCCTCGATGAAAAGGGACATTCTTCACCGAGCGCGTCGTGGACCAGTTTTCTGTTTTTTCTCGCCTTCGGAAGCTTCACTGTGTCCTTTATCACGGACCATTGCCCGATGCCGTTTTCTCACTCTCCTGTCGTCCTTCCTTTTCATGACTTCCTATGTCCCCCAGACCCTCCCCCCCTACCTTACGGTTAAAGTTTTATCCAGCGGGCCTCCGTTCTCTGATAAATTTTTTTCCCTCCGCCACTGCAAATGAAAAACCGCCTCTTCTCCATACGTGCGCCATTGCTCGTTTACGTTGGTGTAAAGGTGAACTCCCTTTTTTTTCTTCGCAACTAAGCGACCAATAACTCCCCCGTGCTTCCCCCTCCCTCCGTGCGCAAGGCTTCTCAAGTTTTGTGATCCCTCCCCTTTTTTCCCTTTATCTGCATTGGCTCTCTCCGAACTGTTTTGCCCTTCTTTCCCTTCCATCTATGACGGGCCCGATGTTTTGCCGGCAGAATGGATTTTTTCTTCCCTCGGCGTGCTGATCGAACAATTTTTTCTCCGCATCTTTCTCCCCTAGTCTTTTCCGGACGCCTCCACTTTTCCTACTGTTTCTTCTCTTTGGGCTCATTTATCTCTAATCTTTTTTTTTTTTGAGCCCCAGATCCTTCTTTTTATCGGTTCGTTCAAGGCACCCTACGGTTTAGATCCCTCAGACCCCCCCCCCCTTTTCATAGACAGCGATTTCCCAATGACGTTCCTTTCCGCTTGCCTGCCTTTTTCAGTCCCCCTCCTTTTTTAATGATAGCTTTTCTTATCCGTTGAAACCGTTCTGAGATTCGAGATACTCGATCCCGGAAATGCGCTCAAAACTTCTCGCTTCCTCATTTTTTTCCGGATTAAAGACGGGTTTCCTTGGGTACGCTTTTTTCTTCTTGTAGCGAGGCTCGTTGGGACTGCTTTTTCCTTTCTAGAAAGCCCTGACCGCGCGGCCTCCCCACAACGTAGCATGGCTCCCTTTCCGGACTTTTTTTCTAAAGATGATTATTCCCTTGTTTCATTGTTTTCCCTTTTTTTTTCCTTTCCCTCTCGCGACCGATGATAGCCCCCTCTTTTTTTTTTGTGTATGTAATTAAGACGTAATGAGAGGGCTTTCCTCTCCCCAAGAAAAAGACACCGTTCAGGGTTTTCTTACCCCGTGAACGTCCTTTCAGCAGTTCGCGCCTGACCTCCTCGGTTTACCCCTTTGATCTTGGTTAACTTTCTCTAATAATTTCGCCCCCTTTAATAGAGGGCCAGGATCGCTCCGTTTCTGCCCACTGAAATTTGTGGGAGATCCCAGACTCCCCCTTTTTTTTCTCTCTCTTCCTTTTCTCGCGTACGCTTTCCCTCTCTTAGTATGCATTGACCATCCTTTCGTTTTTGCCACCAAGAGCTTTGCCGTATCCAGACAAATTCGCCGACTTTACAATTTCTTCCAGTTCTCTATTCTCGCCGCTTCCCGTAAGACTTTTCTTCAACCCCGGATAAGTTCAAGCTATCCTTGTGTGATTGAATTCCGTCGTTCTTCCTTGGTTTCTATTCTTCCCCCTACGTTCCCCCTTCTCCGTGTCTTAAATCCCAAAACGGAGTCCGTCCCTCCTCCATTTTTCCCCAAGCGGTCATCCAGATTTTTCAGTCTCTCTCCGCTTCCCGCAATGGGTGTGGATCCCGAGCTCCCCCCTTCTCACGCTTTTTCACCCGGCCACCATCCTCTTACTTTCAATGACCGCTTCCATCGTAGTCCTTTGTCCTGGGCTCAGCACTTACCCCCCACATGTTTCGGTGACGTCTATCCCTCCCTCCTGACCTTTTCTTCCGGATTGTAGTCTGTTCAAGGTCTTCCTCTGACGAGATCTTTCTAGCTCGGTGGTGTTTATTAGAAAGGCTTTTCTTGTTTTCCGATAATTTCTTCTTATAGATGTCTTCTCTGGATTCCTCTTTCCTTTTGATACGCGCTTATATGTCGTCTGTTCCCTCACGCAGGAAGCGCGGCAACGACCCTTTTTCTTTCTTTTCCCTTTATTGATTACCTCTTTTCTTTCGCCTGGCAGGCCCGCCCCTTTGTTTTTATTTAGCAAACGTTTCCCCCCCTCACTCGTGCAGAGATCGAAACCCTTCCGATCATCCCTTCGCCCTAGAGTGGATCCCTGTCCCATTTTACACTTTTTTCCTGGATTTTCGTTTGAAGTCCCTGGCGTGCATCTTGCCCCCGATTCTATATTTCGTGTGCTTTCCCCCCCCCCCCCCCGAGTTTTACCCTCTTGCTTCTCAGTCTTCCGATATTTGTCCCTCCCGACGCTGGTGGTTACTTTTCCCGCCCATTGTATGCCCGCCAACTATTCTCTCTCCGTCCCTTTCTCCTGTCCGTGGCGCGTCTTTCCGCAAAATTCCAGCTTCCTTTTAAAGACAACCTTCATCGTCAACGAATACCTTTCGCGGGTCCGCCGATTGTCCCTTATCCCCCTCACTTCCCTCTGCCGTTAGTCTCCCTTCACTCCCGATGTCTTAAGGGGATTTTCTTGCTTTGCCTCCTATGCGGCCTACGGCATTCACTTACATTTTTCTCCTCCTGTTCCCTCCCCCACCGAACATTTCCCCCTTGCGCCCTCTAAGCGCGGTGCCCCCAAACTCCTTGGAGTTTCCTTTATATGTTGGAAATTGATAAAAGGTTCCCCGTGGTGTTGGTGTTTTTTTTTGGGTTTGGGGGTTGCTCTGTTCGACTCCTCATCTTATCATTTTCCTTCTCTGAACGCACTCTAAAATATACTTCAGAGAAACGTAGCCTAATTCCGTAATTGTCTCGTTTGTGTGTCATCAGTCTCCCTCTCAAGTGGTTGTTTTTGATTCCCAAATACAACCCGGATATTTCCAACTTCTGGCCCTTGGGCTGACGGTTATCCTCCCCCATACTTCTATTCTCTCTGCATTTTGTCTCTTTCTCGTGCTTGACCATTCTTCCAATATCCAGCCTTTTCTTGAGTTCCTTTGATCCATTTACCTCATACTCACTCCCCCATCTTTTTTTTTCCCCTGCTTACTTTGCATTCTTTTTTTTCGAACCGAGTCGCCCCCATACTACCCCCCTGTTACCCTAGCGCTCCGCTTTCCACGCGCTTGTCTGGAACCTCTTTTCCCCAACCAACCTTTCTTCCTTCGTTTCCCGATCTTGAGAGTCTTTCCTTCTCTTTTTTTTGACACCGTTCGGATCTTTGTCCGCGGTATTTCCTCACGTGTTCTCTTCCTGTTTTCTTTCCCTCCTGAACATTGCTTCTACACTTTGCCATCAGACACGACGCCTAGCATATTTTTTCTTGCCAGCTGTTTTTTCGACTTGTCATCTAACAAATTTTGCCGTTCCCCTCTCTTCTCCTTTCTGTCCTGCTTTGCCTAAGGAGGCGTAATCCGGAAAAAACATAGATCTTGCCCCCTATTCATCTTCCCAGAGTCATACTCCCCCTTTTGTTCTTCACGTACGCCAGCGCCGCCACAGTGTGCCCCAATTGCTGCCCACTGTCAGCTCGCCTTTCCCTGGACAGTAGTATGTCAGTTTGTCTATTCATTCCTATTCCTCTTATTTTCCCGTTTGGAAATATCGAACCAGAGCGCCCGTTCTTCTCCTTTCCAGTATTACGTCGGTTCTCCCCTCCTCTTTCGCCTCTGCCCTTTTTTTACAAACACTCCCCCATCGATGCTTTGCAGGTTTCCTGCTTTTCCTCTTCCTCCATAGACGATAGCGCGGATTCGAGGATTCCCCTGGATTTCTTCTGTGACAGCTAGATCATATTCCAGTTAGTCCTCTTTAAGATTCCCCTCCGCTTCCCTCCCCGGCTTCCATTCAGCCACCACTCGACCCTCTCTCATTTTCCTTTACCATCCAGAAATGGTTCTTCACGCCACACTTCGGTCCCTCTTTACTCTTTCTTCCCCTCCCCGACTTTTTTAGGACGTCCCTGGGCATGAGCTTCCTTGACTATGACTCCGGCATTTTCCTTCTTTTCAGCCCTTCCCATGTCTTTTTCCTCATCTGACTTTCTCTTTTAGATGTCCAGCTCACTTCCCTACACACATTTCCCTGCTTAGTTTCCTTTTTCGAGGCCTTATCCTTTGATGACGAGTTCTGCGGTTGTAGGTAAGCTTTTACCTTCTTCTTTTCTTTCCGGACTGGGTCCCTATTTTTGTCTCCTTTTTTTTCATGTAATCCAACCATTTACTCGGTCGGTCTTCATCACTAGCGGTTCCTCATTCTTGAACGGAGCGGGTGATTGGCTTTCCATCCACTCTTCTTTGCGAATACTGTGAAAATTCCCTTTTTGGGCTCCCCCTTTATTTGATGAACGTAGCTGGCCCACTTTGTTTTTTCTTTGCACCCAGAGGCATCTGCAATGAAGAACGTAAACTGTTGGCGCGAAAGAATCAGTTCCAGCTGAGGTTCGGCGTTTTCTCTCCCAAAAGTTATCATTTCATTCTTTAGCTCCCCTTTCCCAGTCGTTTTTTCCCCCTTTTAAAAGATTAATCCTCATTAACCGGACTCTCTGAAACTTCGGATTGTAGATATACTGCGGTCAGTCCTCGTTTCCTTTCCCTTTCCCTCTTTCTTTGTTTCTTTATATTCTTCTTCTCTCATGACGGCTTACCACTCCCCACAGCATTATCCAGGTTTCTCACAGCGGGCGAGATGCCCCCAGTAGCCCGTGATAAGCAGGACGGACCATTTCCCCGCTCTCTCTCTAGGCACGTGACGTGTTCGTTTTCAGGCAATCTTGGTCTACTTTTGACCTCCCTTTCTGGTCCTTTAACGGCGACCCTTCTTCCCTTGGGCTATGACGTAAAGGTCTTCTAACGTTTCCTTACTTCGACCCTGCGTTTACTCCACTTTCAGGGCTGATCCCTCTAATTACTGGTCCAAGCGCTGGCCCATCTGCTACCTTTTTCCACACTGTCACTCCAGAATCTCTCATTTCCTCCAATATTCTTTTTTGTATCGCAGATGGACCTTTCCCCTATTTGCCTCGCTGATTTCTCCCACCTGAGCGGCATTCTTGCATGCTCCCTCGGTAGGAGGTTCCGTCGGAACGTTCTGCTAAATACATATGGGGATAATCTCTATTCCCTCCTTTTTTCTCTCTCCCCAGTCTCCTCCTTCTTTTTCCGCGATAAACGTTCCGGGTTTACTCCCACTTATTGCATTTCACCTTCGTGCTTTCCCTTTTGATAAGCAGCGACTTCCAAGCGGGAAAGAAACTGTCCATGAGCCATTAGCATTACCCCCTTTCCGGATAGTCCTCTCTTTTTGCAAAGTTCTTCTCCTCTCCGAGATACTCATCTCTTCCCAGAATTCGCTCCCTTGCCTTCTCTTGCGCCCGGCGCGTTTTGATTCCAAGCGTTTGAGTGAGTTTGTACTTTTCTTTCCGTCTCTTCTTTATCCCTCTCCCCTCCGGGGGTGGACTGTAGTCCTATTTTGCTTTTTCCACGTCCGCGCCCTGCATTTATCCAACATAACCGAGATGGCGACTTATCCATCGTTGGGCTCCTCTCGTAATTTCTTTATTTTTCTCTTTCTCTCAGCGCTTTTTTTTCATCGAATCATTTTTTTTCCTTACTACTAACAGCATGGCTTTGCGTTTCATTGCTTTGCGGCTGGCGAACGTAGAGCGTCCCCTCTTTGCATGCTTTCTTTTTTTTTAGCAACCCCTTTCCCGCATTTAGTAGCAGCCAGACAATCCGCCTTGTCCCCTTCGATTTTCGTGTTAATGAAGATACTTCGTGTCCTCTCTGCCCCTACTTCATGTCTATGCCTTCCCACTCCATTTTGGGGAGAACCTCGGATCTTTACGTCTTTTTTCCGCGCGATGTCGTTTCATACGTCTGCATTGCCTCTCTTGCCACCCCAGCGCTGTTCCCCTTTCCCCATTAGCCTTCCTCCCTCTATCTTCTTCCTGTGAATTCCTTTTCTCGTTTTTCCAGCTTTACTTGTCCTTAACAAGCCCCCGGTCTCCGTCCACTTTCTTACAGTGCGGTGCTTCCTCCCCTTTTAATTTCCTTTCAATTCCGGCTTACCATCCTTCCAAGATCCTGCTTCAAAGCCTCCCAAAAGATGGAAAGGAGGACGACCCATCCCACTTTTTCATACTATT
>Ga0179591_1291636_pt1 | contig 10052 bp, 11 predicted proteins | sample CZOMad2_1_08_16f_FD_182891 | JGI IMG/M metagenome (GOLD analysis project Ga0179591, IMG submission 182891) | Vadose zone soil fungal communities from Angelo Coast Range Reserve, California, USA - CZOMad2_1_08_16fungal (PacBio error correction) | ecosystem: Environmental > Terrestrial > Soil >... | reverse complement strand
CTCTTTTTCTGTGATCTTCGAACATATGATTTGTTGTCTTCCTTTCATAGGAATAGATTCGAGGCTCTTTCCCTTCCCGGATCCTCGTGAAATTATGCTAGTAGGACATCGTTTTCCACTTTCCCCAAGAGACTTACGGAATGCCCTTCCTTTAATTTCTTCCTCTCAGAAATGGATTAGTTCATTAAGCACTTTCCCTGTGGCCCTTTTTCCCTTTGATTTTTTTTTGAGGACGCCCTTCACCCCAGACATTACAGTCCTCGCTTTTGGCCGGTCGTCTGTTGTCGCGCCGGTTGTTTTGGATGTGTTGTCCCTTCTTTCGCAGTCTTTAAAAGGAACCCTTTTTCCGGTAACTATCTTTTTCCTCCCTTGCGACTTTCCCACCTCGCCGCGGCGGCCTTCTGAAGTTCTTTGAGCATCCCCCCTTCCCGCTTTCCCAAATCTTTGCGTCCCACCCTTTTCTCCCTTGGTCTCCTCGAAAATGCTTGTCTTCGGTTTTGACGCTTTGTCCTTTTTGTTTCCGCCGCCGGATCCCGCAATTGATCCTTGTCACTTCCCCCCAGCATTCAATCCCCCTGCAATCAAGTCGCGGCTCTCCTTTTCCGATACTTTATTTCCTTAGCAGGCCTTTTTCTTTCCCCGCCGAGACGGGTCAGACGGTAGCTTTCGGCGCTGGCGGAAACCTGGATTAAGCCTTCGTTTTCTCCTCTTTCAGAGCAGGCTAGAGACTCTCTCTTTCCCTTTTACCCCTCTTTCCGTGGCCTGATCCGGCCTGAAGTTTTAGAGTTCCTCTCCTTTGCCTGATTACGTTGATTCGTTCCCCCCCCTTTCCCCGCTGTTCTTTGACTCTTCCACCCTTACAATTCGCTTTTTCTCTTTTGCACAGTCCCCTCGCGATTCAACCGACCACTCAATGAATTTGAGAAATTGACTCTCCCTAATTTTTTTTTCATCGATTCCGAATGCGCTCCCTTTTCCGATTTATCCTCCTTCCTTCATCCTCGTCCGCCTTCTGAGGATCTGTTTCTCTTTTTTTTCCCCCTGCGAAAATCCCCTTGAAAATATTCACTCTCTTTTTCTTTGGTCGATGCGGCCCGTCTGGCTCTAGAGCGATCGATCGAAGAGTTCCTGCACATCGATGTCTCTCTTTTTTCCCCCTCTTTGACTATCCGAATAGCCGTCTTATATTCGGTTGAAGAAGTGCTTTTTTTACTTTCTTTTCCGAGATTTTATTGCTCTCTCCTTTGCATTTCTCTTTCTCCCTTCTTTATGGATCCTGTCTTTGAGCCTCGCCGTCCAGTCCCTCGGCTTCTTCATTTGAGATTTTTGGGTAGCGTTACCCGGACTTCCGACCTTTAAATTCCCCTTCTATTTTGATTGCGATTTTATAGCTTACCCCCTTTTTCGCAGTTTCCAGCGGTCATAGGTCTTCCCCCGAGTTTTTTCGGGAGGTTTTCCCCGTGGTTTCTTCCTTCAATAATCCTCCTTTTTCAGTTTTTTCGTTCCCCCGCGTTCGGAAAGGGTCATTTCTCTCTCTCTTCCCCTCTTTTTTGGCTCGCGGCATGGCCATTTGGCGCGTTTTTGCCCTCGATCTTCCTTTTAAACCTCGTGGACCTTTTTTTTCCTTTCTGCCATTCCCTCTCTTTTTTTTTCTTGAGATGTGCGAAACTTTGAAAATACCAAAGGTCACGCGTTTCCCCTTTCGTTTCTTTGCACCACATGTCCCCCCTTTCCCTCGCAAAGGCCTGGCCGCGAGCCCGTTCCTCCCCTCTTTTCTTGGCAGGACTGTCTTTACGCACGCGTACGTGTCCCCCGACTTCCTCAGTCTGACCTTTTTCCCTTTCACGTTCTTTCCCGCCGCGCAATTTGCCTCTTGGTTTCCCATGATGCCCCTTCACTTCTCCTTGTTGCTCTATTTTCTGCACTCGTTCTTTGTAGCAGTTTCTGCTATCGGTTTTGCATATGTCCCACCTGGAGACAACGATATCGATCTGTCTTTTTTTGTCTAGGCTGCCGAGGTCAGGATCCTCCGTCCCCCCCCTTGCGCCTCGGAGCCCCTTGCCGCGTTCAAGTCTCTTTGGGCTCTTTCCCCCCCCCCCGAAAACTGACCCTTTTTCTAGTCGGCCCCGTAGATTTTTTTCTTTTAGATTTTCAGTTTGGCGTCTCACTTCTCGGTTGTGTTCGTTGCTTTCACCTAGATAGATCAGGCCTTTTGCACTCATCGTCGTTCCACGCACATCATGTTTCTGAAGAAGCTAATTCCTTTTTCAGAAGTTACTTTAAAACCCCGTTCCGTTAATACTCCCTCTTTCGTAGCTCTGTTTCACGTGCTACCTGGTATTTTCTTCTGCAAGTGATTGGTTTTTCCCTTTTTTTACCTTCTCCCCTCTCCTTCCCGTTTCTTTTCCTTTTTTTAGGCAGAACTTTTTGGATAGGTCCCCCCCCCTTTTCTGCTCACTTCCTCTTCCAGGCCATCGATCCAGCGAAAATCTTCAGGCCGGGCTTTCCCCTTTTTCTGGTCCCGACCCTCTCTTCTTTCTCCGGCGCGGTCACGATTGAGACCTTTCCTTTCCGTTTTTCCCCCCCTTTAGACCGTCCTCAAAGACGTCCCCCTGCCCTCGTGGGATTCCGAATTCCTCTTTCGTTCTCCCCATCTGCCATTAGTACTAGCCGTTTGGTTTCTTTGCGCTTTGTTTTTTTTTGAAGGCTTTTTTTTTTCAAGTGAAGTCTCGGAGCGCCGCAGCTTTTTCGTGAGCCGGCACCATTCAACATTGCGTCTCAGCTCACAATGAGCCTTTTTCTCTTCTTTTTTTACCACCGGTCCTTCCTGGCTGGGTTGGCGCCCTATTCTGGAAATTGGGATTCCCCTGCCTCGCCTACTCCCCCCACCCCTTTTTTTAGGTTCTTTAGGTTATACGCCCCGGCAATTTCAACCCCTCCCTAGGTATTCTTTTCAGGTCCTTTTAATCCCTCACCTCGCCCATCCACACTTTCACCCTCTCCAACGCCTCAAACTTTTTTTTCTGACGATGGAGAAGATGCTTCACGACCTCCCTGGCTTTCGCACCCCGATTATCTGATTCCCTAAGAATCATGGCTGCATCTATGACCCTCTTCCTGATCGAAGATTTAATCGGAATTTTTCCGTCTACTTTTTTTCTCCTTTTTTAAAGTCCTCATTCCATTCCTTCTTCCGATGGCCCATTGACTTTTTGACTCCTTTTTTTCTTTGAGTATTTCGACCACTATTCATTCTTCCCCCCTTTTTGTTGTTGTCTAGGATGATTTTGTTTCGGTGCCTTTTTCCCCTACACAAACCTCGGTCTTCTCCCCATGGCTGCCAATTCATAGCCCTCTGATCGCCTGGTTGTTCCTTTCATTAAAATTGGTCTTTTCAATTTCTTTCGGGCAAGCGTTTGATTCTTCCGTCAATATTCGAGTGAATGTCCGGCTCTTCTAGATCTTTCATTATTCAGATACCTTTGTTTTCTGAGCCCCTTGAGGGGTTCTTTGGGCGGGCTCCGATTAGCCCCCCCCACTAGTCGGTTGTCTTTATTGACTCGGGTTCGCTTTTGTTTTCTTCTTTTTGGGATTCATTATTTTAAAACTTTCTCCTGGACCTTTGACCCCATGACCGGATACCCTTCTCACTTGGGTCTTTAGTAAGCCACTCGCCGCCGGACCCCTCACTTAGGTTTTTTCTCTTTTCTTCTATGATCTTCGGAAAAATTTCAAACTCCTATTGATTTCCCACCCAGACGCCGGTTCTAACTGCATGGCCCCTTCCTTTACGGATGCTTCGGGGCCTGGTTTTTTCTGGGTCTGATCCCGCAATTAAGCTGAATAAATTGCTTTCTCCCCTTGAGTTTCTTTCCCCCCAGCAAGACAAATCCCCGCTCACTTTCGCCTTTCTTCCCCCGTAGACGGCTTTCTCATGGCAGGACTCCAGCCTCATACACTCCTCGAACGGTGTTTGGAGATCGTTCTCTTTTTTTTTAGGCACTGATGGTCCCAGAAAGGACCCCCCTGACCTTCTTTATCTTTCCCTTCCCTAAACGGTCGCGCCCAGAGGGCTCCCCCTTTCTGTCCCTATTCCGTCTGAAGATTTACGATCGTTTGCGAGATTGCGGTCCACTCTCTTTTATTCCCTTTGGGGTTTTTCCCCCTTTCCCGGTGAGTTCCACCCTCTCCTTCTCTTATCATTGTCCTTTAGACGCGGATCCTTCCCCTCCCCATGACTTTTCTTTTTCCGTCCCTTCCGATGCCAATAAATCCTTGAGATACTCCCCTCGAGGATCCCTGCCCTGTATCGAACGGACGTAGCATCCTTTTCTATTAGGCCTGATGGCTTTTGTTTTTTTCCAAGTCACCTTCCCGAAAATCACCTTCTTCTTTTTCCTTAATTTTAATTCTGTTTTTTTTCTTAGAGGAGTCCGTGTAGGCGATAATGGCAAGCTTTTGAATTTGAGCTTTCCCCTCTTTGTACCCCCATATTCTTTGAGGCGGCCTTGATTTTTTCTCCTTGAGTAAGACTTGCCGTTTTCGGTTCCCTGAGACCCTTCCCTCTTTTTTTTTCCCTTGATTCCTTCCTGTAGGCGGTTTAATATTCCCTCCTTTTTTCTACTCCCATCTTTTTACTCTCCTTCCCCTCCACCTCGGAGGCGGCTCTTCAGGAGATCGTGGTGTTCTCCTTGCGTGGAGCGGCCAATTCTTTTGTAAAAAGCACCCTGCCCTTTCCCCCCTTTTTCGCTTTTTTAAAAACTTGAGAAGTGGCCGCGGTAATATTTTCCGATTGATATGCCCCCTCCTTTTTCAGGGCGGTATTCTGGTTTTTAATCGTTGAGCGTCCTTCGAACTTTCGTTCTGAGCTTTTTCCTGATACTTCAATCGCTGCAACTATGCGCGGGCACTGATCCATTTCTCCTTTTCCCACTTTTACTGTTAATATTCAGATAGAATTTTTTTAACCACTTGGTCTTTTTCCGAACGTTGTTGTTTTTTCGATGTGAGATTCCCCCTTTCCCCTTTCCCTAGTTAAGTGATACTGACTCCCCCCCCCCTGTGAAACCTTTCCCTCGCCAATGCCTCTGTTTTTTGTTGAATCGATTGCTGGCACGGCCCTGCATGACCCTTTTTCTCAGAGTCGAGTCCCTCCTTCTTCAGTCTTATTGCGGTAATACACGTGAGAAGACTTTTTCTTGGACATGTGGGCCTCCTCCATCGCGCTATCCATGACCGCGTCAACTGTCGCCGTGTTTCCCGGAAACTTTTTTTCTGTTTGCGCCCTTTTTCTATCCCGGATACTACCCACGTCTCTCCCTCTTTCCTTCGGACTGGACGGCTAGGCGCCGAGTCCTTCTCCCGCCCTCTTCGGAACTGGACAATCTCCCCCTTGCGATTTCCAGAAAATCTCGAGGCTTTTTGATTTCTCCAAACTTCTTCTTCTTAATATTCTCCGGAGCTTGGTCGGCTTTTTTTCCCAAGAAGTTTTTTCGTCGTCCATAGAGGTTTGCCCCTTCTCTCTCCTTCCCCCCTAGCCTGATCGCCGACGGCGCCTCCGCCCTTCTCTGCAGCCGACGCCCATGAATATTTTTTCCCCGAGTTGAATTCCAAAAAACTTATTTTCTGCCCTTCATCCTCCTTTGTCTTTTTCCCTCCTTTCGTCTTAAATTCTTAATTGGCTTTCTCTCGATGGCGATTCTTATCCCCACTCCCTGCGAATCCTGGCTGTTAGGGTTTCTTCTAGTAGAAATACCCTGTGCCTTAGCTTTAACCCTTCTTCCCCTAATCAAAATTTCATCTTAATCGACAATTAGCTCCCCTCTTCTTCTTCTTCGTAAACGGCCACCGCTTGATGCAGGGCCGCCAGATCGGTCCCCTTATTTTTCCCGGTTTTGATCCCTTCCCCCAATTCCGACCGTTTTTCCTTATTAGAAGCTTGGCCCCCCCGGTTTCTTTTCTTTTCAACCTTTTCCCAGTGCCCGTCGCCTTATTGTTGCAGAACCCTTAAGCTTGCTCCCTCTGCATCCTGCCATTCGTACCGGACCTCATGTCAGCAGCCTTCTATGAGTTGCTTCTTTTTTAGGAGGGTTTTTCCTTGCCTTTTTCTCTCTCTCTCCTTTTCCAGGTTTAATTGCGGGATACTTGCACTTATTCCCCCCAGCCCCGTTCTCTCATCCTCACTTGACGGACGTCCTTTCGAGGATGACCCCGTTCTTTTTTGTTGGTTCGTGCATATTGTGATGGTTTCCCCTGTATTTGGGCTTTTTTTTTTTCTTCCTAACTTCCCAAGTGCCGCCCGGCTCGGTTCTTCTCCCCTTCCGCACCCTATTGACCAAAACGATCTTCTTTAGTCTTTCCCTCCCGCTGCCCCCACGGTGTTCTCTTTGACCCAAAGGCCTCCAACCGAGCGACCGATTGATTCGGACGCGGGGTTTGTGTCTTCCTCCGCTGGCGCTGACCTCCCACCTTTTTTTCCCCCCCAATCCCCCCTTTCTCGCTCCATTTCAACGAAGCCATCCTGTTTCTATTCTCGGCCCACATTCGTTTCATTTCTTCCTCGTTCATGGCTGGTAACCGCCGGTCCTTCCGTTCTTCCTTCCAAATTCTCTTGCACGCGACCATCCGCTCTCCGAGGCATATTTCCATTTCAATTCCCTTAAAGATCGAAAATATCAACCCCCCCTTATCCTCATCCTTTTTTGTTTTCTCTCCTTACGCTTGATATTGTCGAATCGTTAGTTTGTTTGCATTCAGATTCCTCGATCGCGATTTTTCAGTTTCCCTACCCTCTTTCTTTCTGATCAGATATTCCGAGTTGGTTTTCCCCCCAGGCACTTTTTCCCCCTCCTTCCTTACCGGCCTCCAGTTTTGGTTCGTTGTCCAATCTTTAGTCTCCCTTGGTCGATTTTTCTTTTTTGAGTGATTGGAGGGCGCGTCCCAGCTCGCCACCCCCTCCGCGTTTGCCTCCTTTCTTTCTTTTCGCGCATTTGGCGGTTGGTTTCACGTAGAATTTTCGTGACAAGGAACCCCCTAAAGGCTCCCCTATTGTTCTCCCCATGTGACCAATCCACTCGTCCGCCTGCACTTAGGCTTTTCGCGAGCCCTATCAGACCCCCAATCCCGCTGATTCCCCCAGTTATCCGGTGTCCCCCTTACTGGTCCATTTGATTTGGGCAGGTGCCGGCCTGTTTTCCCCGGATCGTTAAATTTTCCCTCATGCTGACCCCCTGCTCGCTCCGTCCTTCCACAAACCTTCAATGACCGCCCCTCCACTTCCCCGGTCTCTCCCTCCCTTCTCAATGTTTTTTTTTGCTTCCGTCGGACGCACCCTTTCCCCTTCATCCAACCCGCTTTTTTTTCTGGCCCCTTTCCTTGCGGCGCTTCCACCTCTGTCGCTTCCGACACGTTCATTCACTTCGTCAAGAGCCTTCCCCCCTTTCTTTTTTCATCAACCGCGTGACCGTTTTTTGTTTGAATGATTTCCTCTTTGTCTTCTCCCCGATTGCGGGCCCCCCCCCGATGAGTTGAGGATGGCCATTTTTTTTTTTACCCGAGCCTTTCGTTCGCATGTCCGTTCTTTTTCCCCTTCCTTCTTTTCCACTGAAAACAGCCATGACGATAGCTCCAATTGACGCTTCCAATCCCCGCTTTCGCCACGTCGGAGCTGCCTTTTTTCCTTCCCGTAGCCGGAAATTGCCGCCCCATCCGACGGTCCCGGAGTGATTTTTGCTTCTGCGAAACACTGAAACAATTCATTTTCTTTTGCTTTCATTGTTTTTTTTTCCTCCGACCTGCGGCCGTCGCTGATCTCCTTTTTGCATCGTTCCTCCCTAGAGTCCCGTCCCCATCTTTTTTTTCCCTCGCTCCCCTCTTTTTCTTTTTTTCCCTTCACTTATAAATATGCCTTGCGAAGAAGCAGTGGTTTCCCTTAGCATTCACTCCTTTAATGACGCTTTTCTTGAATCGCCGAGTTTTCAGCGGCTTTTTGCTGATACTGTCCTTTTTTTTCTCATTCGCCGTCTAAGAAGGAGGCGGCCTTTCTTCTTCTGATCGTTTCCCCTTAAGTCTGAACTGGCGCACCTCCCCCCCTGCTTCGCTGAGTTTCTCTCTCCCCCCTTTTGCGCAGTGCCGCGTTTCCCTCGCTGCTGCGTTTCACCTCGCCATTGGTTCCTTGCGGTTCTCCTTTCCGTTTTTCCTTTTCCTTCGGACTCGTTCTTTGACGCGGATCCGTCGCACCTTTTCCTTCTCTTCAATTTTTTTTCGCTAACTATGGGCGTTTCTCTTTCCTTTTTTTTGCATTTCTTTTTCCCGGTTTCATGGTGTATAATAGCCAGTCGTTCCAACCTTTTCCCCTCTTTCCTTTTCTGAACATCTCTTCTTCTGTCATCCTCCTGTGAGAGTCTTGCGCCCCCCTTCCCTCCCCCTGGTCAACGAGTTTAACAGTCGATCGGTAAAAACCCCCAGCTTTCTCCACCTTTCTCTATGGACGTCGAGCCCACGGTTGAGCGTATTTAGCTTTGCCTTTCCTCCAGCGGAGCGTCAAGCCCTTGTCCAGCTATTCTTCTTTCCTGACTCACAAGTTACAGCGCCCTTCGATCTTCCGGGCGCGAGATTACCGCGGCCCTCCCCGACCCCCACCTTTTTTTATCCCTTTTCATCGATGCTGGTTTGCTCACCAAGTTCCTTCTGCTGTAAAGGCCCCACTCTCTTCTTGGCCTCCGCCGGAGCCCTTTTTGGACGGCCGAGGCCTCCGAGTTCCTGGCCCTCTCCCGTAAGCCCTCCATTCCTAACGGCTCTTCTCTCCTCCCCCCTTTTTTTCTTCACTGAGTCAGGCGTTTTTCCCCTACCCACCCTGCTCTTCTTTCCTATATGATTTTCCATCGGCAGCGGCGGCTTCCCCCATACCTTTTTCCTCGAGGTTAAACTTCATCGATCGCTTTCCCCCCCTTCTTTCCCCTCTTTTACGCCGTCGATGCCAAGACCCCCCGCTCCTCGCATGCGACTGAAATCTTCCCCAGGTGATTTCGCAGGTTCCTTAACCCCCCCCCCTTTCACGTCCCCTCCGCATGACGTAGAGGCTACTTTCTGCCTTTTTCGATTACGATGGAGCTCTTCTTCTTCTTTTGATTTTCTCCAATTTGGAGATCGTTTTTTTTTGTTCTCCGCGTAGACCAGCCAGGCGAAACTCGCCTTTTCTCGGTTTAATGGACTCCCTCAACTTTCCTCGGCGGAATCCTTCCCAAAGCTCTCCTCCAATCTTCCTTCCTCTTTTTTCCCCTTTTTTCTTTTTTTCCTTTTTTTTTGACGAAATTCCCTCCTTTCCGGAGCCCTTCAGAATCTTCTCTTTTTTCTCTTTCGGTACAGGTTTCCGCCAGACGCCGCCTACCTTTGGCGTTGGCTACGAAATGTCCAGATTGCTTCCCGATTCCTTTTCCACTCTCCTAGCCTTCGGCTTTTTTCAGGTTTCGTCCAGTCAGAGTTTCTTAGTCCAGGGTTTCTTTCCCCTTATCTGGCTCGAGGCAATTGATTCCTTCTCCTTTTTCTGTCTTTGTGCAGGGTTCCACCATGACCAGTCCCATCTCCACTCTCTTTTCGTTTTTTATACCACCGGGTCGGTTTTTCAATCTTTTGCCCCCTTTGAGTGAAATTGCTGCCTCGGTCCGGTTCCTGTGACGACTTGAGGCGAGGTGATTACGAACTCAGCCCAAAAGATAGGTCTCGTTTTCCTTTTCCTTTAACTAAAAGCGCCCTTCCCCCCCTTTTGGAAAGGACACCCCCTCCTCCCCAAACCGCGCGAAAAGGATCTGATTTTTTTGAGGACATTCTTTCTTTGAAGCTTTCTCTAAGAAAAAAATCCCTCTCACCGGGTTCTTCTGAACAATTTCAAAGAAGCAATCTTTTTTGATCTGACTTCGTAATTCTCTTAATTTTATTCTGGTACCCGATGTACTATGTTATCATTACGTCTCTCCCAATTTAGGGACCACCTAAATAGAGATCTTCCCTTCTTCCCCCCCCCTTTGATACCCCCTACTCCTAGTTAGAACAAT
>Ga0179591_1280317_pt1 | contig 10052 bp, 12 predicted proteins | sample CZOMad2_1_08_16f_FD_182891 | JGI IMG/M metagenome (GOLD analysis project Ga0179591, IMG submission 182891) | Vadose zone soil fungal communities from Angelo Coast Range Reserve, California, USA - CZOMad2_1_08_16fungal (PacBio error correction) | ecosystem: Environmental > Terrestrial > Soil >... | reverse complement strand
TGAAAACCTTTCCGTCCCGGTGTACAACAAAATCCTGTTCGTCGTTTGGTTCACTTCTCCTTTTTTCATCCTTTCCCTAGAATTTCCCCCTATCTTGGGGAGCCTTTACGAGCGAGTATTGCGGGGGATTCCTCCCCTTTCGTCTATTGGCATGATTTTTTCCCACCTGTCACCCCCATTCCCGGGACCCCGGGCGACGATATTAATAGTTCCCCTCCATTCTTAACTGCAACCTCCTTTTCCGTTCGTTTTGGTGGACAACCCGTGCGGAAACTTTTTTTACCATCCCGCCTTCTTTTTTTTTTCCTCTGTGAGGTTTTGGTCCACGAATTTACCCTAAGTCGCCTGAACCTCCCCTTTCTCACCTCCACCCTCCCCCCAGGACCTTTTGGTGCCAGGCTGCGCTCCCCTCGCCTGTTCGCAATCTTTTTTTTTCCCAGTCGTTTTTTGCGAGTCACCCTCTTCGGCGTGCTCCGAGAGTCCGTGTAAAACCCTTTTGCTCTTCTTTTCGCCAGGACAGCCCTTTCTAGCTAACAAAAGCTATAATCTGTTTTTTTTTTCACGTAACCTCCATCTTTTTCCTTTCCAAATCCCTTCCCCCCGAGGAGTAAACCTAGCCGGGTCCCCAACCTGGCATCTATTCGCATCACCCTTCCCCCTTTCCCCTCGTGTTCCAGTATTTTCGTTGCTTTGATGACGCTTCGTTGACACCCATCTGACACATTTTTTCGAGTGACTCGCTTTCCCGACTTTTGGCTCCCGAGCAAAGATCACGAGAGTGGGTGTCCTGTTCACGTCCCTACCCTTTTCTCTCTCTGTCTTCATGAACCTAATAAAGTGGAGCCTCCAGCAGCTTGCGATGGTTTTTTCCCGCTTTTGTCTGTGCATGCTTTTTTTTGCACGGTACCGTCCTGAAAGTTCCGCCAGAACGCCAAGCAAAGTCTGCGTCCCCTTTTCTTTTTTTCTTGTCCTCCGTGAACTCCTCGGCTTGCCCCTTCGCTTCCTTTGAAAGTTCTCCTGTCCCCACATTTACGCCTTTCCCGGTGAAGTTTTCGGTCCAGGAATCCTCGAGGAGGAGACCCCTCCTTTTTGCACCCAGTTTTCCCCACGCAGCCCGCCCGATGCGAGTGAACCTTTTGCATATCCCTTTCCCCCCCCTGGCCCCTGGAAATCCGTCGAGTGACCGCATCTTGACCCCTTTTTTTTTCCCCGCTACATTGCGTCTATCCCAATTTCCCCGCGACGAAATTTCACCCTTAAGCTACTCCACCTCCCTCGGGATTTGTGGCTGCCTATTTTCATTTTTGCTTTTAGTTTCGTCCCTTGGTTGTGCTGTTAAGTGCGCGCCTGCTATCCCAGTTTGTCTCAATCGTCTCCCGCATTCAATACAGCGTCTCCCAACAGAACTGGCTCGCTTCCGGAATCTCGGTGTCCCACCTCCCTCCCCCTTTTCCGGAAGTTCCGTAGGGTCTAGAGGTCGTGATCAACGGTTGAAGCAAATGGTCTTTTCCCACACTTTTTTTGTCTTCCCCCTATGCGCGTCTCCAGACAGCATTTGGCACGCTCGCATTGAAAACAGGCGAGTCCCCTTTAGTCGTGTCGTTTTTTTTTCTTACCATCTTTCGAACACACCTCTCTTTTCTCCTCCTCCTTTTGTTTTGTTTTGATTCCTTTCACTCCGCTTGCTGCTTCTGGTCCACCAAAGTCCTATCCGCACGTTTTCTCATCAAACGCAGCTTGCCCTCCCCACTCTCCATTCTTTCTTCTCTGCCCTAGTTGAAATAACAGAAATTCTGAAGGGGAGGTCCCCCCTTTCCCTTCCCCCCGCCCCTCGACTCCACCGTCAGTCCCTCGCCCACCCCCCCTGCAAATGGAATTCCTTCCTTTTTCCCCCTTTTCCAGTTTTTTTTAAAACCCCTGATTTTTGTGATCGCCCAGCCAGGGTCTGGATGTTTTTTATCGATTGGAAACTTCCTCGCGACTGAGCGTCCGGCAAGAATATAAGTCAGCTAATAGTAAACAGTGCCCCAATTCTCAGTAGAATTCTTCCCTTCAAACTAACTCCAAACCATGTTTCTTCCCGGGAACGAACCAGCACCTCTTATTTTTTCTTCTTTTAATGGTCCAAAATTTTTGGGAATCGCCTACTCCTTGCGAGATTTCCCTTTCCCCGTTCACCTCCGGTCCCCGGCTATTCCTGCGAAAGTTTGCCTTTTCCCCCCCCCCTGGTTTCATCTTCTTTCAGGAACCCGTCACGTCGAGGCACCTTTCCCGAATTTCACCTTTTTGCGGTTTCCTGACCGACCAAAATTCGACTTCCCCTCTCCCTCTGGCTTCTTGATAACATTAATGACGTTGATCGAAAGATGTTTCCCCTTGGCGTAATCCCTACCTACTACCCCCCCTTGTCGAGCCGAGTTGAGATTTGATGGAGTTCCTTCCGGTTTTTCCCTAATTTCTCTATATCTTTTGCCACAATCCGCACTCGATTATTACCCAATCGGAATCTGAATAGCAGCCGGCATGCGTCTTCCGACTATCCTCAGTCTCTTTTTGCGCCTTCCCTGTTTTATTTGACCCTTAGATTAGCAAATAGAAAAGCCAGAATGGTCATCCTGTTCTCTTTCCCTCGTGTCCTCTCCCTAGCTTTTGCCAGCGATTTTCGAGAACACGCGTTGTCCCTCCCCCTTTCTTTCGCTAGCCTTCCTCCTCCCCCTAATGGGATTTCAGCCCAAGCGAAAACGGATTTCTCCGGACTTAATTTTTCTTTGGTTGTCTCTTGGTCCAGTTCCGATATTAAAATCGGCTCCCTCTCTTTCACGGTTCCCCAGACCCTCCACGACCCTCCAAGATTGAAGAACCAAACTTCAGCCTGATTGCTGCTGAACGTCCTCGCTCACAACCTGCGAAAACATGATTTTTTATACCCCAATCCTCCGGCCTCTGTAAATCTACCACATCATCCCGTATGTGATTGTTTCCGACCTTTCATTGGTTCCCCCCCTTCCTTCAAACGTCCGGCACTGCGCCCAGTGTATTCGTTCATCGACATGTTTTCCCCTTGGATTGACTCCTCCCTCCGACCCGACTGTCCCCTCCAATGCTCGCAGATGCCTGGTCTTTGGTTTTATCCAACGCCCAATACTTTTTTTGCTCCCACCCCCTCGAGTCCCGGAGTCATGATCTCGGTTTACTGACGCACGTTGTCCCCAATGGCCTTGCCCCTCCTCCAGGTCTCTTTTTTGTACCCATTAATTACAGAGTTTCCTCGCCTATATTGTCCTCCTCCCCTTTTCTCTGAGCTTGAAAACTCCTTTTTTCCAAACCTTCTTCTGCGTTCACTTCCTCGTTGGTGGTGGCATACCTTTTCCACCCTTTCGTCTCCTCTCCTTTTCGCCTTGAGTATTTGGTGGATGGCCCCGATCAACCCCAGACCATGTTGCGTCGGCGATAAGGGCTGCAGCCAATGTCCCCCCCTTTTTTCCTGATTTTTCTTCCTCACTGGCAACCCGCCCCTCCTTTCTCGGTTCTTTAGAGTAGATGCGGTTTCACTTACCATTCAGTGCCTTCCCCCTTTTAACAGACTCTCATCTTGAGGTGGTCTTGGCCCGAATTGACAAGGTCCCCGACCCTTTTCTCCCTTGTTGACCACCCTTGTCCCCAGACAGAACCTGGGCCAGGCTGAGCTTCGTCCCGCATCTTTCCCTGGCGTATTCAACTTCTGTTTGGTTTCTCTTGACAAAGTCCCTCCCCCCTCTTTTTCTTTTTCGTGCTCCCCTTGGCTGAAGAATTCGTGGATTTTCCAAGGCCCGGCTACGGCCACCCGAGGTTTTTCCGCTCTATCCCCGCCGTCACTTCCCCCCTTCCCATCATCCTTTCTGGCTACCGAAACTCCCTGAGGAGTAACTGAGTTTCCCCAACCCTTTCGTTTGACAAAAACGCTTCCAGATGGATTGCCTCCTCCGTTGACTATGATGGCCTTCGCCCACTCCTCACTTCTTTTGTCCCAGCAATTCTTTTTTCGATTTGTTCGAATCTCGCTGGCGACCATTTGCCATTACCTTCGAGCGAGGACTAGATTTCGATTCTCCTTTCTCCTGCCGCAGTCCCGCTGAAAATTTCCCCTGTCGAAAGAAAGTGGCTTTTTGCTGCTGTGCCACGCTGTTTCATTGCATGAGGGTCGCTGGCTGGAATACCCCTGACATTTCGATTCTCTCATGCAAACTCCCTCCTGCCCCTCAATTCGTCTTAGTATCCTTCCTTTCATGACCTCGTTGCATCATTCTTCACTTAGCTTTGGCCTGACCTTTCTCCTTCCTGTCCCCCCATCGGGTGTTTTTTTTTTTCCCGTCCTTAACCTCCCGAGGATATGATCCGGGAAGGTCCCTGTCCTGTACTTGAGGTTTCCCCAGAGCATTAAGCCCCCGTGCTTGCACCAGGTTGTGTTCAGACCGCCTCCAACCGCAAGTGGCCCCTACTTCCCCATCTTTTTTCCTCCGCGTCTTCTACTCGCAAAATCTTATACCAATTTGCCCTTCCCAATTGAACCTCCCATGAAGCTTACCCACTCCCGAGTGATTCTTTTATCCACGGGGCTCCGTGTCCGGAAGGGCTTTTCGAGTGCCCTGTGCACTGTTGATAGCTCAGTTTGAGTCTTTCCCGTTTCCCCTGAATCAATACCCAGAATCAATCCCAACAGAGAACCTGTGCTGTTCTCCGCCCTTCCTTTTCCCACAGACTAATTAAGGATACTTCCTGTGTTTGCGCTGACCGACGGTAACGTCGCTTTGTTTTCAAACCGGTGTCTTTTGTTAACTCCCCTTACTCTAGCCGTCAATTTTTCCCGAGCTCCCCTCCCCCCTTCCCCCGCCCCTCGAGCTCTCCAAAAGTGCGGATAGGATTTTTATGCGCTTTCTTTACCCTTTTTAATGTTCTTTTTTTTTTTCTTTTTTTGATCAGCACAATCTTCTATATTGTCCTCCTCCTCTTATGCTGTTTCCCTTTGGTAGCTCTGTTTCACGTCCTATCCGACACGTTTGATAATCCCAAGACGCCTTTCCCCCCCCTTTCTAGCTCCCGCACCAATCGTTGAACGTTTCCACATAGAGTTGAATTTCCCCGGACCTTTCCCCACCTTTTTCTCACGACTCTCACGTACCGTCAATCCTCCCCCCCCCCCCCCCCACCCCCAACCTTTACATTTTTGAGCCCACGATGTCTGTCTGCGTTGAAAACGCGAGATGAGGATTTCCCCCATTGTTGGTATCCACTGCCCTGAGGGAGGTGTTCCCCCTTCCCTATGCGAATGAGAGACACTCAGACCGCCCTCCCCTAATAAACAGTTTCACAGTTCCTCGCCCCGCCCTCCTGCTGCGAATTTCCCATCTCCAAACCATGGCCTCGGTGCAGCCCTCCTTACCTGATTTTCTTCCTTTTCAAATTCTCTGCAGAATCTCCATGTTTATTGCGCAATAGATCCTTTCGGCGCTCCCTTCCTTCTTCCAATTTTTCAATTTTGCAAGGCCGGTCTGCTTCACAACCTGGTAAATCCTATCCTTTTCTTTTCGTGTCCCTCCGAATTGCTTATTCATACCCTTCCGGAATTCCGATCCTGACACCCCCCCCCCCCCTCGTCAACCCGATCGATGGCATTTTTTCCTTCTACCCGTCACCTTTTTTTGGATCGGACTTACCGCTCGCGTCCCTCCCGATGCCCCACATCCTTTTGACGCGCTCGACTCCCGGCTTGCTTTTATATAGGCCCTCCCCAACTTTCTTTCCCATTCTCCTTTTCACCTCTTTCTTCTATTGTTCCCAGTGCGTCATTTCCTTGCGACAGGTCCCTATTTTCAGACTCTTGTCCGCAAGGCCTGCGCCCCTCCCTCAGAATTTTTGCTCTTTTTTTGACTCTAGCTTTTGATGCCACACTTCCCCGGTGCACCAAGCTGGAGATTTTATCGAACCCCCCCGTTTTCCCAGATGGCGTGCTGGCATTGTCAAGCTCCCCCCCTCTCTCCAGAGAATACTTTTCGGTTTTTTTGGCATTCCCTCACGAAGAGACGGTTTGACCCTTTCTAAGTTTTTCTCCCAGGAATGGGATTTTTTGTCCCCCTTCTTTCCTTTTCCTATCATTCGCAAGGCTTTGGGCCGTCTGCCGGTCCTTGCTTACCAATTCCCGTGCCAAGTTTTTTGATGCCCACTCACTTCCCTCTCGAGCAAGTGCCCGCCGAAGTCCTCCGCGCCGCCAACGCTGTCCTCCCTCCCCCTTTTTTTTTTCCCTGCGTCTCGCTACAGTCGAAGCATTGCCCAAAGGGCTGGGTTTTTTCCCCTTTGTGTGTTTTCCCCCTGTCCGCTCGGCGGCGACCTTCGCCCTGGTAAATTAGACCCACTCCCCCATTTCTTCGTGATTCCTTTCTTTCCGGCGCCAAAACCGGACCTCCGAAACGACTCTCTGGTATGCCGCCTCCCAATGTCGGATTTGTTTCAAACTTCCCCCCTACAGCGAAGCAAATTTTTTTTTCTTTTTTTTTTCTCCCTCCCTCTCAGCATGCGTCTGGTCACCACCCTAGACTAGCGCGTCCGGCCAGGCCCCTCGTCCTGAGCATTCTTTTTTTTTTTTTGCCCTTACGCCGTGTCCCCAAACGAAGTGGAACAGACGAAAGGAGTGTTTTGTACTCCTTAACTCCTTTTTTTCTTTTTCCCTCCTCGAGAGCCTCCTTCGGTTAATTCCTCGGTGATACAAAAAACAATTGGACCACTTCCTGTTGTTGGACGTTAGGCCCGCGTCGAGAATCCTGCTCCGGACTCGAGAGTGTTTCGCTGGCCGCGCGATTTTCCCAGTTCCCCCTCCCCCCTCCTCTTGCGTCGGTCTTCCTCCAATGTACAACCTACCCGGCGATGTCTGCGAGTTCCGTCTCTCGTCCCCCCGGATACCCCTGCTGCGCTGTGTTTCGGAGTAGTTTTTGGCCCCCCAGGTCGACCCCCGTTTTCCCTTTCCCTCATTTTTGTTTTTTCCGAGAATCCACGGGCGAAGTGCCGATCGAGTATTTTTTCAACCCATTCCATTAGACCAGGCATTCCCGGCTGCGCTTACCCTGTGCAAAGCGAGCCGTCCTCCTCCATTTGGCTTCTGCCTTGGCGGTTTTTCCCCTTCTCCGAGCGTGAAGGTTGTAATCCTCCCCTTTGGCAGACGGAATTTTGAATCATTTGGCCTTGACAAGGACCGGTCTTTGATCCTTCTTAGTTCAGAACAAATATATCGTTGCGTCCCGCCCCGGACAAGCACACATCCGTTGTTCCCAGACCCCCCTCGGAGCCTTGAAGGCCCCAAACTTTGGACAATACCGTTTTCCAGAAAACGCGGCCCCGTACCCTCGCCTTCTTTACTCTTTGCTGGCGCCTTCGTTGGCCCAGCCCTGTCCACTATTCGGTTGCGTCCTTTCTACTTTGGTCCCTAAAGATGCACTACTATTTCGTTGCTTTAACCACCCCTTCTTATCTTTCTTATTGCGTTCATTGCAGGCCAAGTACCATCATGCCTTTCCTCATTTTTCGGCGGAGGACACGCCTCGCTGGCTAGGTGCCTTTCGTGGCCCCCCTACTTTCCCTTCTCTTAGCAACACGGCCAAGCGCATTTGGGTCTCAGTCAATTCGTCTTTTCCTCTCTTCCATCGCCTGATTTCCGAGCCCCCGTCGATGAATTTTCAGTTTTGCACATTTTTGTTTTTTAGAGTCGGTCCTCGGTCCGGACCCCTCATCTAGGGAAGATTAATCGCCCCTCTCTTTCTTCTTTTTGAGCCTTCATCAGCGTGGAACCTGTTGTGAAGGCAGTCCGGCCCCCCCACGTGAGGTGAGTTACCGGTCCCTTGAACCGTGTTTCGTATTGCGCCTGGAGTAGGATATTTCAATTTTGGCCGCTTTTCCCCGTTTCTTTTTTATCCCCCACCCACCCTTTTGCTTAGTGGCTGCCGATAATTTGGATTTTTTTGTGGTAGTTTCTTTCCGGGGGGTCGCGGGCGATCTGTGCACTTTATTCTATCTATTTTTTCTTCTCGCGATTTCGTTTATGAATCCCTTCCCACCTCTCTTCGTCGATCCCCTCATCTCGCGTGTTTTTCCCGCAGAAACATCCCCTCCCTTTTTCTCAACCTAATTGCACTGTGGCGATGGACTTGACGGTAACTTTCGTGAGCGGAACCTTTTTCCCCCCCCTCCACTTCTTTTATTGTGTATTCACTTTCAAATGCCCTGCGTTTGCAACAATCTTTCCCCTTTTGGGCATGCCAAACCCTTTTTGTTTTTGGGTGGGCCTTTTTAGGAGCAAACGTTGGCTTTTGTCGGACCCTCTCTTGAGTCCCTTCTCTTTTCTCCTCCTCTTTTGTTGGTTTTGCTATCTTTTCCTTGCTTATTTCTGTTTTCACAAAGTACCTATACGACGTGTTTGCTCCAAACGGAAGGACGGTGCAATGCCTTGTCCCATGCTTTTTCTACACCGTGAAGTTTGAAGCCATAGAGTGAAGGGTCTTTACCTGCTTACCACCGTTTCCGTCCCCCACGTTGAGAACTTCCCGCACGTCCTTCCCCCCAAATTCAATTGGTTCCTTCCTTGCGGCGAGACCACTTTCTTATGTGTGCAATCTTTAGCTGCTCGGATCCCCAGCCAGGTTCTGTTTCCCCCTCTGTCCCTAGCTCATTGAGAGACCCTGCCGCATATAGTTCGTTCCCCTATCACAGTGCCCTGACTCGAAAGCCGCCCGTCTTCCCCCATCACGCCTCTTTGAAGGCACCGAGGGTTGGATAAGCTCAGTCTTTAGTTCGCGCCTTTCTCGCTTACTCCATTTTTGGAAATTACTCTACTCGCCTAGATTTCTTCCTTGTCCATTCCGCAAGTTGAATGCGGTTGCCCTGTTCTCATTTTCATGTTAATTTCTCCTACCACGGACGACTTTTGTATCCTCTCCCCCCTCTCCCCTCTTTTCCCTAGACCGACCGACCTCTCACCCCCCGATCGGGAAATGGCTTCGTAAGAAAACACTTCCCCCATTCATCGTTTACGTTTTCCGGAAAGCTCCTCTTCTCCTGTCATTTCCTGAACATTACTACGACTAATTGACGAGCGAGCTCCCGTTTTTGGCCCGTTTTTTGAACTTTCACCTGTCACTGGGTATTCCTTTTGCCAGGCTGAAATGTCCCCTCTCACTATCTTCCTCAAGCCTGGATTTACAAATTTCTTCGAGTGATTTCGGTACTATTTCAAGGCCGATTTCTCTCGTGGGTTCATCGTGAGCCCTTTTCTTTCCTTCTCCCCCGTTGACCCTGAGATTCTGAACACCCCGAAAGCCGCTTTCCCCCTTCTCGCCTTGCTTTTTTTCTTCTCCCCGATTTTTTCACGATCGGCAGCGCAACTTTTTCTTACCCCTGTTTCTGGGACCCCCTTTTATTCACGAAGAGCTAGCCTTGCCGTCTCAGTTTTACCAGTGCCTTTTTTTTCGCAATTTCTTTCCGGCAACATCTCTATCTTGTTAGCCTCGTCCATTTTGCCTTTCATTCTTTCGCCCTGATTCAACTTGGCGCAAGTTTAGCTCAAAATTCACGGACATTTCCACTTTCCCTCCTTTAGATTCCCCTCCCCCGCGCCCGACTGCACGCCATGAGATTGAGGAAGACCTTGCGGCCCGTTACCGCCAAGTGCCTTTGTCTGGGGACACATGATTTGGATTTTATTTCGTACCCCTCCTCTCGGAAGATTAAATTTCTACCACCCGCTTGCCTCGTCTTTGATTTCTCCACTTCCGGTCCTAGGTTGGCAAACCGCATCCCTCCGAAACGACCTTTTTCGTTTTTATGCATGTTCGGGAGTATGCCCGATTCATCATCGAAGAATAGACGTTGTTTGACCTGGCGGCAGCCTTATTCTCTCCGAGCAGCATCCTTTTTGAGATGGCCATCCCGTCCTCCTTCCCTTCCGCGCTGCCCTGTGCCTCCGTGGATGCACCACCAACGAGGCCTTTTTCCCTTCCATGAATTGATTGTTCCCCCATAAGTTTTCCCCC
>Ga0179591_1269863_pt1 | contig 10052 bp, 10 predicted proteins | sample CZOMad2_1_08_16f_FD_182891 | JGI IMG/M metagenome (GOLD analysis project Ga0179591, IMG submission 182891) | Vadose zone soil fungal communities from Angelo Coast Range Reserve, California, USA - CZOMad2_1_08_16fungal (PacBio error correction) | ecosystem: Environmental > Terrestrial > Soil >... | reverse complement strand
GCCCCTCTTTTTCCTCTCTCCAAAAGGCATCATTTGCTTTTTTGACAATTGACTCGCTGCCCAATTCGTCCCCGCCATCGAATTGTATCCCTCTCCGTTTTTTTCAGTGTTTTCAGCCCCACTTTTTCTATCCCGAATTCCGGCCACCCGCAGACTGTTCGTCCTCCCATTTTTTTACTTTTTCCGGTTATTGTACTCTTCCCCCCCCCCCCCCAGAAACAGCCCCTTCTTAAGGGCGGCGGGGCGTATTCCGCCCTTGTTATTTTTCCTTCTGAGAAAATTTGATTGGCAGCGATCCTTTCGTCCATCGAGTGAGCAAACTGTTCCACCTAAAGAGTCACTGGCCTCCATCCAGTTTTGGTAGGATTCAATCCACCATATCTTTGCCATTCTAACCTCCTTTTTTTTAAATGTAGGCAATGCGATGGGGCGAGAAGTGGCGCTGCTCGGCGGCTCCCCGCCTCTGTCCCCCCCTTTCCTTCCGTTTTCCCATTTGAAAAGGCAACGACCATCGAGCCTGTCGACCCCCATTCTTCCCGCCTTGACCTTTGCCTCTACGGCAGCCCTGCGAGGAGGCAAGGCGGAATGTTTGGTTTGAACGTGCCTCCCTCCCCCAGTGGGTCCTGGACGAGTGTTTGCTGCTTCTGACTTCATTCTCCACCCCATCGCCATGGCAAAGGCCCACCGCATCACCTTTTTTGTTTGACTCCTTTTTTTTTTTTGCTCCCTATGATTTTGGGGTTGGCCGGATCCAAATAGTTTCCCCACTCCCCCCCCTCCCGCCCCCCCTGGGAGAGAATTTTTTTATGCCTTATGGATCAGCCAAAGCTTTAGGCCGACGGCGTCCGGAGATTCCCTAACGACGTAATTGTTTCCCTCCCCCCCCCTTTTCTGCTCGGAGAAGAAAGATCGTCCTTGGCCGCCTTCCCTCTCCCCTTTTTTTGACTTCCGAACAAGGATGTGCCAAGAGTTGTGCATTTACTATCCTCCTTCAAAAGCCCCATGTCCGCTCCTGTTTAAATGGTCAGGTAAGCGGGGACCCACTGGGGGTTGTCCTTCCATGTTCCTCTCTATTTGTTTAAGCCGGTCCCGGGTGAATTCTACCTGCTCAAAACGAACCCCCCTCTTTTTCTGGTTGATGGGAGACGTGAAAACCCCACTCTTTCCCATTTTTCGTTTCGGCCTCGACGAGCCGTCTTCCCCAAAAGCTGGCTTGATATTTGACCTGGGGAAACGCTGCAACACGTTCTTTTTTTTCTTTTTCTTGTTTCCCCACATCCAAGCACTCCCAGTCCGAAATCCTTTTGTCGTTCTAAGGATCGCCCCCGGTACCCTCCTCCAGTCTTCCCCCTGTTTTTTTTTGGCAATTTACCTTTTCCCTCGTTTCCTGTTTTGGTGTCATCCCAACAGCTTTTTCCCCGGCTTTTTGTTGAGTTACCACATTGGAGTTGCCATACCCCTCCCGTGTCCGTACACGACTGATTTCCCCCTTGTTTTCGAGAGGGGGCCATTCCCTTTATCCCAGTCATAGATACCAGATTCGGGTCGTGGCTTCCATTTTCACCCGTTGGGCCTGGGCCGGCACGCCTGACCCTCCCCCCCTCTTTTTTTTTTTCTTCAGAGGCCTCCTCTGATTTGGGGATCGCGCGGGCTGCGCGCGCAACTCGGCCTAGGTAAAAATGTAACCTTTGAAAATTAGACACGATCAATTGCAGTCGCTGGCTAGTTGCGATTCCTACTCAATCCCTCTTCCCCTCTTTTTCCTTTACTTCGCGAGGTTTACGAGGTCAATTCAGCATTCATCCGCTTTTCTGGAAGGCGGAACCTTCTCTTCCCTCTTTTTCCTCCTTTTTATTTGCATTAAAGAGTTGTCATGTTCTCCTAAATGGCCCGCCGTTCCTTGTCCTCCCCCCTCCTTTTTGTTTTTTTTCTAGACACTGTTGCGGACTACATCACATCTTTTTACAGTCCCCTAGGCACTTCTAGCCTTCCTGCGTAGAGAAGAGTTGTTCTTTTCCTTTTGAGATTGGCCTCGGATGAGTCCATGCTTTCTTTTTTCTAAATCCCTTCGTTTCCTGCTCTTGAAATCTCTTATCGATGGAGGGGCAACAGCATGACTTTTCTGAGTTCCCCCTGGCTCTTACTCTTTCCCTATAGAAAGTCCGATTTCCCTCAGGATCCCCCGTTTAGCACTGCGGCTGGACCGATTTCCTCTCTTCCCCTAACGCCCACTCCCGTCGGACAGGGCCTTTTTGGAAAGCCTCCGCCGCCAACCCTGACGCCGAGATGTCAGCAGCTCCACACCTCCCCTCCTTCTGTGGAGTAATTGATTCCAGCCCACCACCGCCTCCCCCCACAATGGCTTAAAGTCCTCCCTTCGTATTCAGGTGCGCTCCTGGAAAAAACTTCTTCTTCAATCCTGGCTTCGTTTTTCCTCCCTTTTTTTTGCCTGCACCCGTTCTCCACCCGGTCCCGAATCTCTTTCTCCTTTCCTCCTCAGTTGTTGTTTTTGCTCTCCGATTCTTCTCCCCTGGAGACGGCTGGCTCTGTATGGCCAGCCTGGCGTCACCTTCTCCTTCCTCCCCTCAAGTGGTGGTAAAGCCTGGCTGCTAGCAGCAAGCTGAAGTGACCTCCATTGTGTTTCCTCTGGGGAAGATGCGGAAACGTCTTTTTTTTTCTTTCGCAGATGATGACCGGCGGCTTGCGCGTGGGTTTTCCCCTTCTCTTTGGCCCCCCTTCCCTTGAAGGCATTTTCCCAAGAGTGCCGTTCTATATAGAGTTTCTTTCCAGTTCCTTCTATTTACATGTTTCCAGTTTGGAAAAGAGTGCTCTGAGAGGTGCCCTCCTATGTCCCTCCTCAGGAACGTTCAGCACGTCAGATTCCAGGCCTTCTCCTCTCTCTTTCACGAGATCTCCCGACCAGCTCTATGAAGCGGAATGATTACAGGCATCATTTCATCTCCAGACTCCATTCCCCCCCACTTTGCTTTTTCAAGCAGCACGGCAGAGGATTTTGCGGCCTTCATCTTTGCTTCTCCCCTTCCTTCGACGTTGGAGTGACTGACTTTATCTTTTCATAAAGGACGGCCACATAACCTTCCCTTTAGTTAAATGACTACCCCTTTGACATCACTGCTCCCCCGTCTCCCCCCCGCTCCCTTCTAAGGTTGAAATTCTCCGGCATAGGGCTGACCTGCTGATGGACGTCGTGGGGCAGACTGAGAGGATGACCCATGTCCCCCCGCCTTCGTCCCTTTGATGTTCTTTTGTTTCTGCCAACCTCCCCGTTCCCGAATTGGATATGTCCGGTTTTTGGCCAACCTCCCAGTGGGCAGACTTTTACACCCCTAGTTTCGTCCTCCCCCTCCCGACCATTTTCGTCCACCCCTCCGGTAAGGCATGATGGCTCAAGCGCTTTGACTCTATTCTCCGTCCTTCACCCATTCCAATGGTCATGGGAGCGAGCCTCTTAGATTTCCGGTGATGATGTCTTCCCCTCGCATTCCCCCTTTCCCGAGCCTAGGTTGACTACACTTTAGGGTTTATGGGCTCTCCGATCCCTTTTTCCTTCTAATCCTGATTCCGTGTTGAATTTCTTTATTTCGGCTCCAAGAAGAAATCAACGTCGTCCCCACTTTCTTCTCCTCAAAAAACTTTAGCTTTTGGTCCTTTTTGTTTAGTGCGCGCCCGACTGATTTCCGTCCTTCCTTTGTTTTTACTTTCCTTTTTTCTGGGTTTGGTACACAGCCACCGCACTCATGGTGGGGCCCTTCTTTTCCAAAGGACCTTCCTCCATACCGTCTGGGCAGTTCCTTTTTTCCTCTTTTTTCCTACCCCTTACCAGCCTGAAATTTCTGGGTGGATCAGATCGGCTTTTGAATACCCATTCTCCCCTCCCAATCAGGGGGGCGTCTGGGGATGATGCCTTAGTCCCCCTCCGTCGTGAACTTTTATCTCCTGCTCGAAAACAGTCGTAGACAAGGCTGGGTCCCCCCCCCAGCCCCCCTTCTCCCCGGCATGAACAGTTCGTACTGCGTTATTCCTTTTTTGCCCAATTGCACCTTGCCATTTCACAGCCCTTTTTTTCCCCAGCATAACCTTCCTTTTTTCCCTTCGGCCAAGCGCGATTCCTGCGTTTGCTACCCCCTCCACGCCCTTTTCCCCTTCCTTTTCTGCAAGATCGCCCTGGCCTCCAACGCTGGCCGAATCCCCCTCCCCTGAATAGACAGGCTCGACTGTTTCTTTGTTTTTTTCTGTATTCTTTGCACTCCCAAAAATCCAGTCCCATGGGACGAAAACTTATTCCACCCCTTTGTTATGGCTTATTTCTCCCCCCCTTTTCCCCTATTGTCCCCCCCCTTTTGTGGTGTATCTTGCGTCCCATGACACAGTAATCTCCCCTCCCTCGACATAGGGAAAAACTTGAGGCCGGGGCAACCAGCTCAAATTCTCGCGACTTGCCCCGACGAGTCGTCCCTTTCCCTTTCCCCTTCCCATTTATCCAATCTTATAAGCCGACGGCACCTGATTTCATGCTTTTGATCGTCCTCCGCTTTTGGTTCGCGCCGAGCAGAGCCAGGCCAGGATCGCCAGCGCTTTTCCTCAAACTCTCCCACCCCCCCCCCCCCCGCACGCATTGTCTACAGCCTATATGGCGTTATGGTGACGCCTTATGTCTATTTTCCCTTTGACCTCCCCTTTGGATGCGGGGGGACTTTCTGTACCCCTTTCCTGTAGATGTCGCATGGCTCCCCCTAATGTTTTTTTTTTCCTATGTTTCCACCACTGGCGCCCGCAGCCGGTTTTTTACAATACGCCCCATCGCCCCCCCCCCTTTCTTTCCTTTTTTTAGTTTGATATCGACAAAACAGCACGGGGGCGTGTAAATTGTTTTTGGTCTGGAATCCGTGACCTAGATATTGGGACTGCGCTACAATTACACATGCTTTTCTTTTCGGGAGATGGAGTGTTCTTCCAGTTCTTCTTATTGTCTGAGCGTCAAGTTCAATCTGATTCCTTTGTCTGAACTCTTCTTTTACTTCCCTCTTTGTTTTGAGATTTTCCCAATCTCCCCTATCACGCATTCAGGCTGGTGAAATTACTCCTTTTTCAAATAAGCGCCTTCCTTCCCCTCCCTCTCCCTGTATCCTGTCCCCGAACTGGGGTGTGAGTGTCCGCGCCGACAATACCCTATCCTCCTCGGTCTTCCTGCCTGCCCACATGTGCCGGGACTAGATAAACAAAGACCCCTGTTTCAGAACTTCCTCGGTCGTGAGGGTCCCGGGCGCCGGGCGGCCTTGTGATTGGCTTTTCTTGTCCCCTGGCGCCTGATATGTGCCTCTTCGACATCTCTTCCCCGAAACTGTGGACCTCCCCCCCCCCATTTCCAGGTCCACGGAACACGGACCAGGAAGTTACCATGACATACTTTCCTCCCTCTGCTGTTTTTTTAAGTTGCCAAGGGGGAGCTGGGCGGCACTGTCTGGCGGCTGCACTTCTTCTAAAAAGACGCCTCCATCCTTCCTCTTTACCTGCCCAAAATGACAGATGCTCTTGTGAGATTCTGCTACCTCCAAGGCTCTGTCGGGCTTTCTCGCTTCTTCTTAATGGAAACGTTGAGAACGATTTGGTGGCCAGTTCCCTACACCTTGAAGTGGGGTAAATTGCTTTCACTTCGTTCTGAGAGCGAGTCATGTACGAGCAATACACCATAGACCCGTTCCTTTAGGACGACCCCCCCCCTAACGCATCAAATGGTTGTCAGAAGTTTTTTAAGCCCATTCTTTTTTTTCACCTTCTCTGGCTTATGTCTACCAAAGAGACATCGCAATCGCCCACCGGCGAGCATGTATGTGATTGTTTCGCCTTTCCTTTTCTACGGCGGAGTCGCATCCCAGTCATTGTTTGACGGGTATGAGGCTTTTACTCCTCTCGGCCTTTGTCCGTTCTCCCCTATTACATTCAGGGTGCTTTGCACACCCAATGGCGTTGGCTTTCCATTGGCTTCTCTCCCTGCAAAGAAAAGGTCCTGCCTGTTCATTTCGTCGAAGGTTGCCACAGAAAGGTTACCGTTTTAGAGAAGGTCTGAATTCCATTCACGCCGGGTCCCGATCTTTTTCACCCTGATCCCATCCGCCCGGCTGGGTGCTTGTTACGTTCTGGTCCCTCCTGCCCGACCCATCTTTATAACCACCAGCATTTCCCCTTCCGGGGAGTTCGTCTCTGCGCTAGTTCCCGCGTCTAGTTATGGGGAAACGTGGCCCACATGATTTGTTCGTGGGCTTGTTGACCCCCCCCCCCTTCCTAACAGCCCCCTTCCGCACCAGCGAAACTGCGCTGAAAGGAGCGCCCCCTTCCCGAAGCGATACACAGGTGGAACGAACTTAAGCCTGTTCAGTTTTATTTTCCTCTGCCACTCTCTTCCCCCATTTCGTCTCTCCCCCCCCCCTTGTCAGTATCGTCACTCCCCTTAAGTGTAGTACGGAATAAGCTTTCCATGGTTCTCCTTGCCCTACCCCTCCTTCTCATGATGCGGTCTATTTGTCCATTGAACCGGGGCGGGAAGATAGGTCTTTTATTATTCCCTGCCTTCCCATTTTCTCCTTCTTCACCTTTTGAAGCCTGATTTGGATAGAGGGTGGGTGCTCCGACTTAACCCGCCCTTCTCCCCCCCAACTGGTAGACAATCGACAGCGTAATGCAAGTGATGGCGTTCAGTTTACTGATAAGATTCCAGCCGCTGCGCGTGACGAAGTTTCCTTTCTCATCTTCCCCGCCGTACACACACACGCACGCCCCCCGCCCTTCCAGGATAGACTTGGTTCCAATTTCGCCCTGACCTGAGTGTCCGGCTTTTTCTTTTATCAAGGCCTTTATGCCACTGTAAAGACCCCGTCTTTGATTTTGTTGAAATCAGGCAGTCGCCGTCGCACTCCGTAGTAATTCACTTTCACCCCCCCTTACTGGTCCTTCCCTGCGGTTTGAATCTCTTGCCGGTCGGAGTTAGAGCCGGCGCTGGCCGCTTTCCTTGGGCGGTTTTTCCCTTTTCTTTTTTACCTTTTTTTAAATTCCGCGTTCCTATAATAGCGGAGATAGGATTTGAAAGACCTTTCTTAATTCCCCCTATGGAGGTTGCATATGGACAGGGGTTTGCGTGAGGTTTTTGCAGAGCTGGGCCGATGCTGCGCTCCCATTACATTCTACAATGGTTAATTTTAATGAGGTATTATGTTAGAATTCTTATTGCAATCGCCCAGTGTCAGTCCCGGGCTGTTTTTCCAGTAGTAAGTCAAACCCTCTCTCCCCTGAAGACCCTTCTGACTGATTCCAACAATGAAAGAGTAAGGTGCTTCCGCGGTCAGACAGCAACAATTTTAGGTCCATTTTTTTTCTATCCCTTTGACAAAGCTTTACACCAGGGAAATTAAGGATAGCTTTTTTTTCCTTGGATGGCATTAATATCCACATATCGTACACCTTTTAATCTCCCCTTTCACCCCTTTGCAGCCGTATGCCCCCCCCCGGACGCCGGCACAATTCCCCTTTACCCCCCCCCCCCCCCGCCCCCGCTCCACCCAGCGCGGCCTATCCCGCGCCCCCTCCACTCGCGCCATCCCTTAAAGTTTCTCCCCCAAGTTCTCCTTCATATTCAACAGAGTCTGAGAATCTGCTCACAGGGGGCGCACGAAGTGCCTCCCCTTTTTCTTCATGTTTTCCCCTCGCCGGAATCCCCTTGCCCCTCTTCAGCGTTATTTAGAAGATGGCCCTTGCACCGGCGTTGCAGCCTCTTTTTCTTCCGTCGTGCGTGGGTGTTGCACCCCGGCCTTGGCCTGGGAGATGTGCCGGGTACTGATTTCTCTGAAGTAAGTCTTTCCAGCAAGTAGCCTCCTTCTTTCTTTTCCTGTTCCATGTGATTTAAAAAGCGCAGTTTGCACTCCCCTCGACTCTCCCTGACTTACTGCCCCCTTCCGCCTTGAACCAGGCCATGAATGAGTTGCCATGAAGCGGCTCTTCTGCCTTTTCTGATTCCCTCGGACATGAAATGGGACTGCCGCGTCCTCCAGCAAATCGGACTGCCAGCGAGTTTTGTATCACAGCGCACCCGGAAGAAGTCCCTTTAAGTTCACCCTTGACCAGTTTATGTGAGGACCTGTCACCCTTCGATTATTTGATACGGGTTGCTGATCTTCCAGGAGGATGAAGACGCCTTCCCCCCCCTTCATCCCCCTTCAGACACCCTTGTGATCGAAAACCCCTCCATCCACACACGAATTTCCCGCCGCATCCGGGCCATTTGAAATGGCTGATGGACCTGCTGGTTATTCGCAGAGGAATGACCATTAGTCCTCCCGGTCCCCCAGCCCAAAAAAAAAAAAACAAAAGGCCGTGTCGGCTTCACCCCCTTTTCACAACTAGCAAGCGAATTTGATTGTCGCCTTGTGTTTGCCCTGGCCAGGGTTTTGGGCCCTCCTTTTCCGCTTTGCCGCGGCCACCCGCCCGCAGGCTCCCCCACTCGGGTGGCACTTTCTCACTTCTGGGTGGGTTCGATCTATTCCGCCGGCCTTCTGCCCAAAAGTCCCTTTCCCCCCCAATGGACTTTGAACGAAACTTATCCTATCGGGGCTTTTGCTGATGACTTTTTTCTGGCCATGCGCCCTGAGCAGCGTTCTTTTTCCGTCCTACAATTTCGGGGTCCGCACGACGCCAATGGATTCAGCCTGCGACCTTTGGTTGGCCCCAGCTTCTTTTCACTCCCCCCCCCCAATCTGAAATGAAATTCTGGACACGTCCGTGCAGAGTCAACACCCCTTTGGAGGCGCTTCTTGGTGACGATAAGTGCGCTCCCCTTTCTCGGCCCCCCTCTTTTTTTGGCTGAGTTTGGCACAGCTAAAAAAACTAAGGTGTGGCCGCGCTTTCCCCAGGATCCACCCTAACTGGGACCTCCGTTTTTCGACGCTGACTGAAAGTCCCAGCCTTTCCCAATTTGGTAGTACTCTAGGCGTCGACTCACTCCCCCAGCCACAGCCCGGGGGTTGCGGCGGTGTTCATGTAGATGACTGGCCGCGCTATGAATGATCTTCCCCTTAACCCTTTCTTAGAATGATTTGGGGACTCCGTCGAAGTAGAACCGTTTTTCCAGTGCTTTCCCATGGCTGATCGACACCACAGCGCCAGTCACCAGCATGTGTTCTTCCCCAGAAAGTCTTCCTAGGCCTCGTCCAATTTGCCGATCTTGCGCAGATCGCCTCATTCTTTGACGTCGTTTGTTGCCAGTTATCGCCTGCTCGTATTTTCAGCTGCGAAGCCATAACGGGCCATACTGGATTCCCGGTTTCCCCTCTTTTTAGATGTCTCTTTGTTCAGAAGAGCACACTCCCCCCCCCCTATAGGGGCCCCACCTTTTCTTTGTAGTTCAGCGTCATGTCGATGGTGTCTTGGCTCGTCCCCTCTTTCCCACTTACAAAAGTTCTGAACCTCCATAGAAATATTGACAAAATGCCTTTTTTTTCACGTTCCCCAGAGTAGAACATCTATGCTCCCTTCCTCGCCGTCGGATGGCGGCGGAATCTCTTAAACTTCCCGTCGACATGTTGGTTAGTGCCGGGTGCATTGACAGGAATGAGCGTTCTTGGGATAGGACGCCACTTAGCAGCCGACAGAATGGGCCCCCCCTCGCCTTGCCGCAAGCCCCAGCGATTGTCGAAGCCGTGGGTTCATGGTGAGCCTAAGTCGTCCTTAGTGATCCCTTTGAAGAGTATGATCCGCCGCTCTTTGTCTTCTTTTGGCCCATTAATCAGTGGCGCCAGATTCCTCCCCAAATGGCCTCCGCCCGGCCGCCTCTTTAAATAGACGGTGTTTGCCTTTCTTGTGGTTATATCCTTCCCATAAAGCCGGAACCCTGTGTCTCCCTTGTGCGGGTTTGGGCCTTTCCCCTTGTGCTTTTTCTTATGGGCGGGCGGACCATCCCCTTGCGTCGACCGGATTTTTCTGCGTGTAGGACGGGCTGTTCTTTCTCGTAGTAAATTTCCCAGTTATTCGGTGATCTTGAGCTG
>Ga0179591_1235909_pt1 | contig 10052 bp, 9 predicted proteins | sample CZOMad2_1_08_16f_FD_182891 | JGI IMG/M metagenome (GOLD analysis project Ga0179591, IMG submission 182891) | Vadose zone soil fungal communities from Angelo Coast Range Reserve, California, USA - CZOMad2_1_08_16fungal (PacBio error correction) | ecosystem: Environmental > Terrestrial > Soil >... | reverse complement strand
TTGCGGTTCGGACATTAGCTTTACGTTTTCTTTCGTAGCGCCACGAGAACGACCTGGTCTTTTTTGCTTCTCTTTGCCCTTTATCGTACTCCTCTCTTTTGACTCCGCTCCCTTTTCTTCACTCCCTGAGCTTTAGTGCTTTTTCCCTTTCCCCCCTCCGTGATGCCTCGGCGGCTCTGACTGAAGCCCCTTTTCTTTTCGCCGAGCACTCACACGGCTGAGGTGGACCGAATGGTGTTTCGCCACTATTTTTTTTTCCTCTTTACAAGTCACGTCCTCGGCGCAGGCGGCTCTTTTTTTTTCCCCCTGTTTCCCTACTTTTCATGGATAGTGGATGTCGATTTTTCCTACTCAGTTCTCTGATCCCCTTGAGATGTGACTCTGGCTTTTCTAGGGCAGTCTTTTCCTCTCCGCAACCTTTTCTCCTTCTTTTTTTATGCCGTTTTCACTTTCGAGATCTCCCTTGCCGCAATTTTGAAGGCCTTTTATCTGCCCCATCTTTCTTTCATTCCCCGTTCCCGTCTTACGTAGTCCCCCCCTCTTTTTCTAGGACCCTCTGAAAGATGGTATTCTTAGTCTTTACCTTTCCGTGCCCCGTGTGGTTGGTGTATAGCCTATCGTGTCGGTTTTCCCTCAATTTATCTCGCGCTCTTTCTGTTCCTGTCAATGTTTCCGTGGCTGTTCAGCCGCACTCTGCCACGGATCCATTCGGCTGCTCTTTTTTAGGCTCAAGTGCAGACTTTTGTCTTCGACAAGCTTGAAGTCCTTCTCAGGAAGATCCCTTCTTTCTGAACTCTTTTTTTACCCTTTCTTTTTTTGATGAGGCTGATGCATTTCCCCTCCCATTTCTTGTTGATCGCCCTCCCGTTGTTTTTTCCCCCTTCCATGTTTCCTTCGAGTTTTTTCCGTTTTCTTTCTTTTCCCGAGGACTCCCTCTGCCCGGCTTCGTTTTCGTCCCTTCCACCTGTTTTCTTCGATAGCTTCTGCCTTTCCCCTTGCTGTCTAGTGTTCCTTTTATAAAAATCATTGTTTCCTATCAGGATACGATCATTGTCTGTTGGTGTCCCTCGCTCCATTCGAGATCGCCTTCCTTCAAGTCTCTTGATAATCCTTCTCCCTTACCAAGACGCTTCTTTTTTTGGGCAGACCCACGTCTTTACCGCCATCGCTGGGCGTTCTTTCCCCCGTAGTCCGTGGAAGGCTGATTGGGTTGCGTGTCGTGCGTTTCGGCACTGGCCCATTTTTTCACCTGCCAAATTCCTCGCCTGAGAATGATTTATATGTCGACCTCTTCTTCTCGGCTCGGTTTTCTTGTCTGATTAGCGCCTCTCCTTCATTACTGTGCGATTTTTACCTTTGCGCTTCGTCTTGGCGCCCCCAGAATGAGCTCTGCAACTCCCCCCCCAAAGAGGCCCTCCACAGGTGACCCCTCCGCCAGAGCCTAGTCCCACAATCGTTTGTCTCTCGTAGTCCCATGACGCCCTTTCCCTCGCGCTTCAATAGCGTCCTTTCATACTAATAGAGGGGCCGATTCTGACGATCCCTCGATTTGACCGCCGTGTCCTGAGAGACCCTTGACTAGGTTTTTTCCCCCGTCGCTGCCGATCCCCTAGGACGGTTACCTTTCGGCCGCGGTCGGCTGCCCTCTGACTCTCTTTGACAAATCCCGACCGAAGCCCGCAAGCCAATTCTCTTTAAAGATATCCGAATTTTTTTCTTTTCCCCTTCTTGACAGGAAAACTCCGCGCCCTCGCCGCGCGTTTTGGAGCCGTTGCCGTCTCTTGGAACCTCCCGATCTCCACCCCCCTTTGCCCCCCGAGTAACCCCGTCTTTCATCTATTGGTTTCTTTTCTTCTTTCACCTTGTCGTGTTCCGGACGTTCGTCCCTTTCCTTCCCTTTTCGCCCCTCATACAAGTGACTACCCTAGTTCGCATCTCCCCGATGGCTTTTCCGACCTTTCGGCATTTTTCTTCGCGCCTCGGTGTGCAATATGTCCCTTGTTAGTTCGATGTTCTTTTGCGCTTTTTGCGGCTTTTCCTTTTTCTCTCGTGTCATCCTTTTTCACGCCATTTGATTGCCCCGCACCTTAATCGCTTCGCTTCCTCCGACTTGCGGCACCCGACGGCACTCTACTCGTCCACCGTAGGCCCACGTGTCCCCTGAAAGGTGCAAAGTCTCTCCTATTTTCCAGATCTTGTTCGGCTCCCCCCCCTCCTTTGTGCTCTCCGCATCTCTTTTCGACCTTCCCCTTTGAGATGGTCGAGGTCATGTTTTCTCTCTTCCTATTTTGTCGCCCCATAACTGTCGGTTTAGGCCGTCATGTACCTTTTTCGCAAGCCAGTAAGCGGTTCTTCCAAGGTTGGCGATCCTCACAGGACTTTATGAAAACTGAACTTAAAACGTAGCTTTTTTGAAGCTCTCGCGAGGTTTGCACTGAGCCCACCATGAGCCTTCATCCATGTCCCTTTCGGTCTCCCCCCCTTGGTGACCAGCTTCTTCGCTTCGCCTTTACCGGCTGGCAACGATTTGCCCTCCCCATCGTTTTTACGCCCCAACCCTGTGTCTTTTGCCCTCCCCTGTTTCTTGCTAGTCGACAACTTTGTTTTTTTTTTTTTCCCCCTTTTTTTCGCTGCTTCCTCACGGACGCTTGAGCATCATGGTAACTGTTCCCCGCGTCGTCAGCGCTTCCCTGTTTTGATTGATTGTTTTCGATGCCTCGGAGTCTTGCAAATTGTGAACTCCCGATCTCTTGTGCTTTTCTCTGTTTTTCTTTGTTTTTGTCTCGAAGCCGATGCGTTTCCCCGCTTTTTTTTGTTTATTTACCAATGGGCATTTTCCAGGGGCTTCCCTCGTTTTTAACCACCAATTCCGCCCCTCTGCTCGATCTCTTGCTGGTTTAATTCACACTCCTCCTATGCTTGGGGGCCCTCTCACAAGCTCTTCCGTAGATGACCCTCCCCTTCGCATGATCCTCTTTCGTTGGTCTGTGGTAATTGCCAGCATCTCGCAACTTTTTTCAACGCAAAGCTTCCCTAAAGCGCTCCCCTTTGTGCGTCTTCTGCCCTTCCTCGCCCGATCAGTATGTGGCCATTTCGTTGTCTGTTCTCCGTGTGCCCGACTTTGACCATACTCAGAGCATTCTTGGACTTCCGTTGTCCCCTCTTTTTCCCCGTCGACGTTTTTCCCAAGACCCACTCACGAATCATTTCGTTTTCTACAACCCTCCCTCAGACCTTTTGTCCCTTCCCTGCTGCGTCACCATTTTTTTTTTTTGCCCTTTTACCCCACGATATCGCCCCCGAGTCCTGGTCCCCTGTCGTTTTCCTTTCCTCCTAGCGGTTGTTCCACCGCACCAACTGTTGCGTTCGTGATCCCTTTAGCCTGAGTTTCTTTCGTTACACTTTTGGTCCGGCATCCCTCTCTTCCCTAGACTGTCGAATTGGCTACCTTTATACCCGAAGACTTTCTTTTTTGGTACGCCAGCCCAATGTTTCCCTTCTTTAATTTTTGTCTCTCCCCATGTGTTTTTTCCACTGCGATTTTTAAGTTCTAAGTCCCGACCCCTTCCAACTTTCAAATCAACCACCACAACCTTGACGAATTCCGCTTTTTTATACAAGCGTGTTTACTTTTCTTGTCCGGGTTTTCCCGGCCCACCACCCCCTTACAACAATGATCACTAAACCAAGAAAGTTTGCCCCCCGCCTCGGGTTGCTCCCGTTTCCTCTATGCAATGCATGAATTTTTGGACCGCGGTTCCGTGCGCCGTTTGCTTCGTTCTTTTACATGTTGGTTTCCCTTTTTTCGTGTCTTTCTTGCTTATTACGATCCGCGCTCGTTTTTTCCTTTTACCCCCCTCCCCTTTATTCCTACTTTTCCCTTATACGTTTGGGAAAGCCCCGATGCGTGTTTACGAGCGGGCCATTCGCCTTTTCCCTTTTCATTTTTTTTTCGCGTTTATCTCTTTTGCATTCCTCCTGTATGGTTTTCCAATTGTTTGAGTCTCGGCTCTTTTGCTTTGGCGCCCGTGCGCTCTCTGGGCTCATTCACCTTCTTTTTTCTCGTTTTGAAGATTCAAAAGGTTTCCCTCGTCAATTCGCTTCTTCTCCCCTGATTGCTGCGAAAGATTTCAATTCACTTCGTCGATCCAACTTCTGCTTCTGCTTCCCCTTCCCTCAGTTGGGCCGTTGTTTTCGTCTTCTGGCGTTCCCCTGAGATACTTTTTTGTTAGCGACGTCCCTTGACTGCCGCCCCCCCTCTTTTATTCCCCCCCGCTGAAACAGGCGCCGCGCTTCCGTTGTAAGCCCCCCCCCCCCTTCTCTGTTCTTTAGTTTTTTTTTCGAGATTTTGCGTACTTTTCCTTGATAATTTGCCGTATTCCAGGTGGAGTACGTCGTCTTTCCGTGTTTTTTTTTCGCTCTGTCCCCCCCCCTCACGCAGAACCCACTCACCACCCGCCGTACATCAATCTTCGTAGACCGCCCCCCTCTCACATGAATGCACATTCCCCCAAAGAATGCGTGGCTAGCCTTTTTTTTTAATTTACTCTTCTTATTCCTTCCCCTTTTTCTATTTTTCAATTTATCCACTCGTTTTGTTTTATGGAACACCTGTCCCTCTCTCTAGGAAGAAGTTGTTTTTTTTCTACGAGAGCGCGGGCCGTTCTCACGCCTCCACTCGCGTCTCCTCCGTTCTCTTCACCTCCTTAATGCCGCCTTTTCTATTCTGGCTACCCCCGCTGCGGTTTTGTTCTTTTTCATTGATTTGCCCCATCCTTACCGGGTCCAGGACCTTTCTTTGACGGTATCGTACAAATGCTATGCGCCCGATCGTAGGGCCTTTCCCCCCCATCCTGCCTTCCCATCGTTCAAAATGACGCTGTTTTACGCCAATTTTGCCTCTTGCCGCGCGTTCGTTTCCTTCCGCGGTCCCCTACCCTTTGAATTCATTTTCCCCCGGACCGCCGGGAGCACGTGTTTACTTTCGTTGGATTTGTTTGGTCGGGGAACCTTTTCCCTTTTTATTGGATCTTTTTCCAGCCCTGCGGCCTCTTCTTTTCTTTTTCCTTCGGCCTTTCCTTTCGGCTTCGAGCGTTGCGCTTCCTATCGAACACCTTTGCAATTAATCTCGCTCTCCTTTCCGAGAAAGTTCCTCTTGGTTTACCAACCTGCTTCCTTCTTCCCTGGCCTTAGTCATTCCTCCCCTATACATTTCTAGGTCCCATTCCCTTTCTGGTTGTCTCCTTTATTGAAACTTTGGCGAACCGCGGTGATAACAGGGCCCGTGGTTTTCTTTTTTTTCCCGTTTCGCTTAGTTCCGGTACATTACCGGTTTTTGCCGCTTTTTTGTGCTTTTTCTATGGCAGGTTCTAAATTTCGTTTCTGTTTGCGGCTCTTTCTTCCCCCTGAATACAGAGTGTATTCGGTTTCGTTTGAGGCGGATCCGTCTTTTCTTTTCTCTTGGTTTTCTTTTCCTTTCTTTGGGTCCTTGATAGAAGGCGTTTTCCTTTTTTTTGAACGTCGGCCTTTTCTTCTTCTTTTTTAACCTTTTTTCGTCGGGGCAGCGCTTCCTACGTCTGCTCCTCCTGTGGTGCGTTTTTTTTCGGTCTCGACGCCGTCCCCTGTGCATTGATGTGATTTGGATCTTGGCTGAGTTTTTTGCTTTGACCCTTCCCAGCGCCCTGCTTTTGATGATTGTCTGTCTCCGGGTTTGAAGCGAATGCGATTTTTTTGAGTACTTCCCAGACCTCGTTTTCTGTAGGGTCGTTTGAACACTCATCGCGAGCTGAGGATGGGCCTTGGGGAAGATTCTCCATCGCCTTAGGGTTCCAAGTTTTAAACCCTTTTATGTCAGGTAGCGTAATTTCCACCACATTAGAAAGCCCTGGAGAGGCGGTTCCAAATTTCTGCGTCCTACTTTTTTTCGGCCCGTCTTACAGTTTCCATCGAAGCCTTTGTCTTTTGGCCCTAGATGGATATTCTTTCCGAAGCGGAGTGCTTTTTTTCGCATGTGTTTCTCTCCCCTGATTGTCCCCCGACTTGCTCCCCCCCCATTGACACGTCTTTTTGTTTGAATTTCTACCTGTTTTGTTCACGGCTTGTGTGTGTGCAATCTCCGCTGCATCCAGCGCGGCTTTCTCCTTTGTTTCATCTTGGTGAATATACGATGTCATGTTTGTTTGCGCTTTCCTTGTTCATCGCCAAAGTCCGACGTGGATTCCTGGTTTTGGTATTTTTGGCTTGCGTGTGCAATTCGGCCAACTTGCTATCTCCTGCTCGGTCGTTAGACACTTATGCGGACAGAGCACTCGTATTTGGCTACTGCCGCCCCCTCATTGCAGTTGCGTTAACCTCCCTTCCCTTTTCTGATCTTACAGCCGTCTGTTTCGGCCTTTTTCAAGATGGCCATCATTGTTTATCTTGCGGTAGCCTTTTCTTTCTTCTACTTTCAGTGCCTTCTTTTTTTCTTTTTTCTTCTATCGTTTCCGCCTTCCTTCGCTTTCTTTCAATGGAGTGCATGCTACGATTGACCGCTCTCCCGCACAGACTCCACTGATCATTCCCTTTCTCCATTATTGCGTATTTTCTAACAAAGAAGGATTCTCCCCTAGATCAAGAATTTTTTTCCCGGCCTCTTTCCTCTCCTCCTTCTTTTATTTTGCGAACCCTTTTTACAAGATGTCCTGTTATTCCCCTTAGAGGGCCGAGCCGCCCGTGCTTTTTTCCTCTCCCGGCACTCTTTTTCAGTCCAGGGCGACTTTTGATTGCCCTGTTCTCTTTCTTTGGGATATCCCGTTTGAAACTTCTTAGCGGCCTCCAGCCCATTTATGCAACGTTTCTCTGTAGTGCAATTCTCTTTTAGAGACGATCGCTCTTCGCTTGCTTCTTTTTTTTGCCTTTCCCAATTCAGGTCGTAGTCCTAGTTTCACTAGGAATTTTTTATCGCAGCCCCATTCGTTTCTTCGTTCCCAAAGGGTGAAGAAGCTCGTCCATAAAACCCGTGAGCTTCTCCAATCTGATCCATCTTCAGATTTCCTTCTCCCTTGAGGCGATTTTTCTTCGGCTTTTGAAGGTGCGAGGTTTGGGTTGCACGGGCTCGGATTTACGGCACTGGCCCCCCCTCTCAAAACTTTCCAACAAACTGCGCATTCGGGAGTCGGGCCGCGCGAGCGCTCGCTTGCCTCCTTTTTCTCTTCTTCTTTTTAAATGACTCTTCATTTCTCCTCTTCTATGTTCCTCTTTGACTGTTGCTCTATGCGACCCGAACTGTGACTGCCCGCCTTGCACCACCCCCCGCTAAACCCCTGGTCCCTCGTTCCATTTCCACCCCGTCTGATGCGCTTCTCTTTGATCCCTTCTCGTCAAGCGCCCCTTCGTCTTGGCTTCCTTACTTTTCTCCCTCGATTTGAAGGGATTACAAATCTGAGCCCCCTGCTGCGGTTCGTTATGTCCCTTTAATTGTCATTCGATGCATCTTCAATACGCCAAAAGCCCTGCATGCGTAGAAAACTCGACTGGCGCAAATTACCATGCCCGAACTTTGCTGAAGGGTGTTTTTGCAGATTTCATCAGTTCCCCATCGATTTCATTCTCCTTCTTTCCCGGGAATTCTTTCGGGGTCGACCTTCCTTCCCGTATTCACCTTCTTTTGTTGATAAGAGCATCAGTCACCTACGGAATCCTACCTTCAAGATTTTTGTACTAGTACCCTTTGCTTTGCTCTTAAGCTTTCCCTCTTTTTTTTGACTATTTTTATGTAGCTCCTCCCCCGAGTTGTTGCTCTGATATTTCCTCCAGCACCTCGTAGCCGTCGATGATGGTTTACTCTGGGTTTGTAGATCTCGCTTCGTGCATTCACTCCTTCCAAGACCTTAGCCTGAGTTTCTCCCTTGTGCCCCCCGCAACCTTTTCGCCACGATCCTTCTCGTCCCCCGGCAACGTCCTACCGTTACCATTATCCGACGGCCCGATCTTGGCGAGCCTTCATTCGTCTGTGCTTTTTATCTCTGGACTGATGAACGGCATGTCGAGATTTCCTATCTTTTTGAGGCTCTTTTCCCAAGGCGCGGATCCAGGAATGCCGGAAACCTCCCTCATGGCTTTTCCCGGCAAGCGTTTTGATTTAATGCCCTAGAACATTAAAAGAGTTCCATCTCGGGCTCTTCGATTGAGGTGTTCTAAAACTATCTTTCTATATGTTCCACCTCCCGTTTCGGTCTTTTGAACAACTTCTTCAGCCGCGAAGTCTCTTGAGGATTGTGCTCTGTCCCATCCCTTTTCCTCCCCCCCTTGATTTCCCTCTGCCGCCAAGAGCCGGTTGTGTGAGTTCTTTCCGTACCCGAAGGGTAGTCTCCTTTTGATTTATGCTCACTGCGCGGAGAAATCCAATTCTACGCCTTGCATCAGCTTCTCGTTTGACCAGGGCAGTTTCTGAACATTTCCCTCATCGCGGAAAGCTGCTTCACATTTTTGTTTTTTTTCTGGGGAGAGACGTTAACCTTCCTGATTTTTAGCGGAAATTTGACACAATTGTCATTCGCTTTTTCTTTCCCCAAGACGACCCCTATGTTCCTTTTTTTTCCCTGTGTTCATACGAACCTCCTTTTGGTCACGGGAATCAACGTATTCTCCTTTGTTCACAGCGCTTTTAATCATCTTCAAGCTATTTCTCTCTTCTCGGTAATTGGGTCACCAGCATCACCCCCTGGTCTTCACCGCACAAGAATTCTAATTCTTCTTCAAAAATCCCTTCGACAGGATTGCCGAGGAGCAAGGACTTTTTTTTGGCTACAATGTCTAGTTTTGGCCTTTTGTCGTTGCTCCTTCATGACGGCGACGCCCTTTCCCTTTCCGTGCATGCCTCCTTGCGACTTCCCAAGCAGCTTGGTACAGCCTGCTTTATGACAATTAAAAGAACATCCCTCCCAGCGTGACTTTCTGCTTCGCGAATTAACTCCTCCACGGACCCTACAGGACGCCCCCGTCGTCAATTTTCCTCCCCTACTCGAGAGTGGTGCTAGGTAAATTTAATCCCTATCGTGGAAGCACTGTGCTCATTGGTTTTACCTTCTTTCCGCCCTGGCCTTTTTCCCACTCACTTTTTTTTTGCAATAACACGGTACTCATGAGTATAATTTGGTTGTACAATTCTTCCCCCGCACTTTTGTCAAGCCCCCGTCAACCTCGGCTGCTTCCTTCTTCCCCCTTTCTCTTCACCAGTGAGGTGTCGATGCTTCAGTCTCTCCCAATTTGAAGTCCCCTTCCCGTCCAAGGCTCCCCATCACCGGTCAAATTCCTATGAACTCTTTTCGTGGCCGTCCTGTCCTGTGAACTTATGGAGGACGATTCCTTTTCTGACTTTGCCCGACCCCCCCTAATTCTTTACATTACTAAAATTCCCTTCCCGTGTGCTTTTGATTTCCCCGGCGATCAGTAGGTCCATTCCTTCTTGCCCGCGCGAGTCATGTGGCTGTCGGCGCTTTTCCTTGCTTCATCTTTAGAGTGTTGGGCTTCTTATTTTTATTTGGATCTTTGAATGAGTTCCCCCTTTTTGACCCCCCCTCTCTTCCTCTTTTTTCCGAAAGTTCAAAAACATTTATTACGCTTTGAAACTCCTTTTTGTGTTTTTCTAGAGGGCATGCCTTTTCGACTCTCACGGCTGTCTTTGTTGCACCTACCCGGGGGAATTCCTTTTGGGATCCCCTCCTGCCTTATCTGCGTTTGCCTTTTTCTTGGCGTGCGTGACGCCTCTCGCGGGTCCTCCGCCCAGAGGTCTCTTGTGACGTCTTCAACTTCTTTGGGCAATTCGTCCTTCTTTTTCTATCTCCTTTCGGAGATTCCAGATTCTGCACCGCCTTTCCCCACTCGTATCAAATACTTGATTATTTTTCTTCCGTCTCTTTTTTGTGCGAGGTTGCATTTATTTTCTGCGGTTTCGTGGGCGCTACTGATCCTTTTCGTGGAATTTGTCTCTTTTTATACTCTTCGAGTACTTTTTACTCAATTTTTCCCCAGCTTACTTTCGCTATTAAAGGCTGCCGCGCCGGTAACGC
>Ga0179591_1379623_pt1 | contig 10053 bp, 12 predicted proteins | sample CZOMad2_1_08_16f_FD_182891 | JGI IMG/M metagenome (GOLD analysis project Ga0179591, IMG submission 182891) | Vadose zone soil fungal communities from Angelo Coast Range Reserve, California, USA - CZOMad2_1_08_16fungal (PacBio error correction) | ecosystem: Environmental > Terrestrial > Soil >... | reverse complement strand
AGCACCTTTTCCCCTTTCCAGGCTGGACTTTTTCCCCCCAGGAATGATCAGAGTCCTTTTTCCTCTTCTGCACCTTTTGAGCATGATCAGAGCTCCCCGTCAGAGGAGGCCCCTCTCGGTCTCGGGTAGCCTTTCTTATGACTGCATTTCGAGTCCTCTTTTCCTTTTTGCGTGCTAGGTCCGACGGAGTAAGAGAAGGAGCGTTGGACCGAGCACATGTTTTTCCTTCCTCCCCCCCCCGAAGAGCTTTTTTCTATGCCACCGTATGGCCTTCTCTTTTTCTCATGCCTCTGGCGGTGGCGTCCTGGACCGCAGGTTCTGATTTTTCCTCTTCCCTTTTTCTCGGCGCTTTCTTGGTCTCCAGAATTCGGCCGTTTTGCCGACTAGCGACAGTTTTTTCGATACCGGGCGTCCCCCCCCCCTCTTCTAGACCGCTGTCACTGAATTACCTTTTTCTCGGCTTTTTTTCTTCTCCTGCGGAGAAGGGACATACAGTCCTTTCGATCAACGCCGCCAACTCCGTAACAGCTGCCTCCTTTGACCCTCCTGAATAGTGTAAACTTCTTGCTACTTCCCTCCTCCCCCCCTCCGACTTATGCTGCTCAAAGAAGTTTCTCCTTTTTACGCAGAGAACATTTTCCCATTCCTATGAGGATCTCGCAGCATTTCTCCGCCCACTCCCCCCCCCAGCAGTCTCCGTCCCGTTGCATTCCCACTGCCAAAGATAGCGTCGCTTTTGGATCAGCCTATCTTCCCCTATCATCCTTCTCCCTCAGCCGGCCCCCCGCCCCTTTCATCGCCTCCAAGCTAAATTTTGCCATCTTCCCCCCAAACGATCAGCTCATCTCTCCCCCTGAATGGATTTCCTTCATCTTCCTCCAAAGTCCCCCGTCTCCCTCCCTTTTTTCGACTGCCCCCCATTGCCGTCCCACAATCAGCGCGCCCTTTCCCGTCTTCCACTCAGCCTTCCTCCCCCCCCCACGTCCTGGAGACCTTTCGCACCTTCCCAGACGGTCGTAGGAGCTCCGTTTACAGACCTTGGACGAAAGGAAAGGACCGACTCGCGCTCGGTACCCCTATTTCTTCCTTTTACCATGGAGCTTCTCGTCATTGGTGACTTTTTCTCCTTTGTGGGACTCCCCTTTCGGCCCCCCCGATGATTGTCGTGATAGGCTCAGATCCCGACCTCTCCTTTGATGGGCCTCACCCCTTTTCTCCCTTGATTACTTAGTAGACGATTTTCTGTTGCCTATACGCTTCTGTCCCCTTCCCTCCTCGACCAGGCTCCCTTTCGAGATCGGTTTCCCAATTCGTCTCAGACTTTTCGCTTTCCCGATCTTCCCGGATTCCCCTTTCAATCGCCCCAATGAGAAGGGATCCCTGGGGACTTCCCCCGAATTTTTTTTTCTCTGACGACGTGACTTCACTCAATCGCCTCCTTGTCGAAAGGTCCCTCTTCCTTCGTCGTTTGCTTTCCTAGTCCCCTTTTAGGCGGAGACACACCCTTTCCTTTTCGTCGTCTAATAGCCCCTCCAGTTCTCCCAACGGTTTCTTCCTTTCGTCCAGATTCCTTCCCCAACAGTTTCTCCCCCTTTTTCACGGCACCTCCTCTTCACTTCATATGTCCCCGAGATGTAGCTTTTGAAGTCCGGCGATCGCCCCCCCCCCCCCAAAAGTTTTCCTCTGGATCATGACTCCCTAGATTTCCTCTCTTTCCCCCTTTCCCACTGCTCCCCCAATATCCCAGACAGCTAGATCAGAGCAAGTCGGCTGATAGGTGATTTCCCATCCTTTCCCCCTTATGATAAGCCCCTCGGGTTCCGCAATCTTCTATCCCACCAGTCGTCCTCTCCTTTTGACGCCCCACGCTCTGACCTTTCTTCAACGAGATTTTCGCCTGGGCGTGGCCCCTATTCTCCCCACTGATGAGACCTCTTCCGGACCTCCTCGACAGCCTTTCTTTTGACATCTCCCTCGTCCTTCTCTTGCATCCAGCTCTCAACACACGCTCTACTCTTCCCTTCCAGCGCCAGGTCGCGCCTTTTCCCCCCCCGTTAAACAGCTACCCTTTGAGGTTTGAAGATCTTCCCTGACGCCTCCCCACCTCTCGCCTATGAGTTTAGTTTTTGAAGACTAAGCACTTTCTCAATACAACACTTTTTCCCCCCTTCCTAATATACTTTTTTTTCCACCCAGGAACACCCCTTAGTTAAATTCTGTTCTGAAATTCCCCCCTTTTCCGCGTTATCATCCAGAGGAAGGAGGCTGGCCAAAGCCCCTCTGTTACCGGAGCTTTTTTACCTCCAAAGGAATTTCCTGAGACCTCCCCCCCCCGCCCCCCCTCTTTTTCTAATTCGTCAAACGAAAGCTTCTTCCAAGCTGGACCATAATATAGTACCTCCTCCTTCCTTCTTAGGTGAGCTATTTCTCCTGACTATGACATCTAGTTGTCCCATGATGATCCTCCCCTCTACAGGAACCTCATTATTACATTCAAAGCCTTTTCCCCGAGGGAATTCCCTCTCCCCCTTCAAATAGCAGTTTTTTCTTCTTAAGTCCCTCCATGATGACTTTTTTGATGATAGGCGGTTGTTAGTCCGGGTATCCGAAGCTGAGCGGACGCAGGATTAGCCTTTTTTCCTTTTTCTTCTCGAGAAAGGGTCTTCCCTTCCCTAAGACGGTCCCGACTCCCCTTTTTGCGACGCTTCTCTGACTTTTCCACCATTTTTGAGAGAGATCCGTCACCCTTCCTTTTAGACGGCTGAAATAGGTGTTGAGGAGTTGTCTATTCTCTCTCCACCCCCCAGGCGTAGTTTTTCTTTCCAGACGCCATGGCTTTTCTCTCCAACAAGCTCCCCCTTTTTCTTTCGGCACGTCTCCAGCCTCGTTTTCCAGATTGAGCGCAAGCCGCAGAGCTAGAAATCGTTCCGTCATACTCTTCCCCCTTCCTCAGAAGCAGGTCTTTTCTGCATCGATACGTCGCTCCTGGATGTGTTCTTCCTCCCCATTTCTCCCTTCTTCCCTGATCCCCCTTTATTCCTCCAGAAAAGACGCGATAACCCTGTCGAGGTCGTAGCCTCCCCCCTCTGCTAGATCATCCTTTTTTGTCTTTCTGGTAGCTTTATGTGACGTCCCTCTACCAGACTGACGATGCGCGTTGTGATGAGGTAACTTCCTCGAAGGAGGTATTCCCTTCTGCGCCCCGTTTAATGGACCTCCTCGTAGGGTCCCTCCGCCTCTTTTTTTCTCGAGGTTCCCCCCCTCCTTAGCACCGGGTCTCATTCAGCCAGTTTTTTGAAAGAAGGAAACCTCCTTTTTTATGATCGATTCTTTTCAGGAAAGCGGTATTTCTCTTCGGCACCTTCCCCGTGCGATTCTTTTCTCTTCTCTTTCGTGTTTTCCTTTCTAGGCCGCCAAGGTGACGGGTGCTGTTGACCCTGGATTCTTTTGCGCGACCTGGCGCTTTTCCCTTCCTCGTAGAGCTTGGTTTGCTGTCTTGCTTCTGGTTCTTTTTCGTTCTTTCTTTACTTCCTAGAGCTGATCTCTTCCGTCTCTTAATGGAATCTTTGAAGGGTATTAAGATTGTCTGACTTTTGGGCGACAGGAGACCTTTTCCTTGCTCTCCAGGAGTACATCCTTGCCTTTGCTGAGATTTTCTGTTTTTTTTTCTGCGGTCCCCCCTTTCTACGGTGCTCCTTTTTTGATCAATTATCAGACGAGGAGTCCTCGTTCTGCTTCCTTTGAGATGATGACTTCCCCTTTGTTCTCGCGACGCTTAGCGCTTCCGAGTGCAACCTTCTTTTTCTGGGATCCCCCCCTTTTTCGGCACTCTTCCCGCATATCGGGGAACCGCGACGTCCTGGGCCGCCTTTCTTCCGGTGAAGAGGTTTCCTTTGTTTGAAATTATTCTAAGACTCTTCTCTATTTTTTCCCTTCCACGACTCTTTCTGGATTTGTGGCGCAAGAAACTACCTGAGGACTCAGGCGATAGCCCTTTTTCCCCGACCCGAAGAAGCGATCGAATATATAGTTTTCCCCAACGAGCTTCCTCCCGCTAGCACCTCCCCCTTTCTTCATGTCTGAACAGGAGGAGATGGAGATCCCCTCCCAATTGCTATCGCGTATGTTGCAGCCTCTCTTTTATGCCCCTCAATCAGAGAAAGGCTTATCGAAAGGTTCTTGACCTTCGCCGGCGCCCCTTTCGGGATCCTCCCCCCCCCCCTGGCCTGATAGATGTTTCTCCATCGTTTCTTTCCTCCCGGACCCCCCGATGGTGAGCAAATACTCCCTTGAGGTTGTCGAGGATGAAGCGAGCCTCTCTCTCCAGGTCCGACTCTTTTTTCTTTCGGAAAGTGATCTTCTTTTTCCGAAACCCCTGGATCACCATGTCCTCTCTCCTCGCCAGGGTGAACCATCGTGACAGGAGAGATCGTAGTAGTCGGTCCTTGATCTCGACTTGACGATCGTTTCCCGAAGAATTGCACTTCCGTCCGCGCAGACTTCCTTCTCCAGGACGTTTTTTTCTTTTTTTCTGAAGTTTCCTTTGCGCTTATTGTTTCCCCCCCTTGCGGAGAGCTGGTTTCGGCCGTCGTCTCCTGTTCAGAGTCTTTTACTCGTACGTTTTCGGCCAGTCTTTCCATTCCCTCTTATCTAGTTGTCGAGATGGAAAAATTGGGCGCGTCGATGATGCCTTTGGCAGTAACGTTTTCTCCCAGGTGCTCTTTTTTCTACAAAGCCCCTCTCCTCTGCTGGTCCCCCTCTACAACGATTCGGATTCTGATGTAGCAGATGGTAAAATTTCTGTCCTAACTTCCCTCTGATTCTTTTTTCTCGGAGTCCTTCTCGCTTCACTGGCGTGGAAGGCGAATCGAATTCGGCGGACCTTTTTTTCACGCCGGTCACCCCTTCCGGGATTTTCCTTTCCAAGCTCTCGTTGCTCGCCGTGCCCGAGAAGCCGAGTCTGACGCTCGAGCTCGAACCCTTCCCCCTGACTCTCAGAGCCCTTTTCGATTTCTTATTCCTGTTGAGACACGGGAGATATGGATGGCGTAGAAAACCTCATCGGAACCTTCCTTTTGTTGGCGCCATGATCCTGACCTTTTTCGTTCTGCAATAGAACAGGAAGAGAGACCCCCCTCCCCCCAATTTTTTCCTGACCTCTCTCAGAATTTTTTCGGGCCCTTTAACGGATTTCCTCTAGGACTCTTCCAATTGGAGCCTAAGTTTCCTGGATAGTAAACGCCCGTTCATTAGAGGCCCTTCTCAACGGAGTTTTCCTGCAGTTTCGACATTCCCCTCCCCTTTTTAAGGCCCTTTCCCTCCCCGCTCTTCCTCATCACTCCGCTCGTAAATGAGATGCAGGAGCTTTTCTTCGACCTTGAGTGCTGCAGCGCGACATCTTTTTCCTAGGCGTACATGCCCCTCCCCCCCCCCGAGACCCCCTCCTTTCTTCCTTTGTCCCTGGGTTTCTCCAGATCTCTTCAGCTGCGCCCCGAAGAACTGGCCCGGCCAGAGCGCCTTTCTTTCCTTGAAGGTCTTGCTTATCGATGTTTTTCCCTATATTCTTTTCCTTAGTGCCCTTGCCTTCTTTTTTATTCCTGCTGCTTACCCGCGAGGAAGGTGAGCGGCCCCTTCTAGACCCCATTTGATCGTCCGTCTTATCTTTCTTGGAAGAGAGCAGTCTTAAGTTTTTTTTTCATCCCATTCGAATTAAGCGGCGAAGAAGGACGTCGATCGTTGGATCGTGGAATAAGCCTCTTTTTCCCCATGTTTCCTAGATGGAGGCTTCCCCTTCTCGTTCGACCTTTTTTGCTCTCCCTATATTTCCCCTCGAGTTTTTACTCATCTTAAGAGAGATTGTCCAGTGCGAGGTAGACTTCTTTCATCTCTCGGCGAATTTTTTTCCTCTTCTGGTACTACTTTTCAGCTTCCTTGTAATCTGGAAGGAGACAGCTTCCTGTAACCCCACCCCCCCCCCCCTTTGTTAATCTCCAGAACTTTTTTCCCATCCCTCCCCACTCTGCCTCTAAATGGATTATATGATATATATCCCCCTATTATTTCCCTGTTTTGTTTGTTGTTTTCTCCTTACCCCCCCCCTTTTCTTTTCCCCCCCGTCCATGGAGGATCCCCCCTCTTTTCGTTCACATTGAGGTCCCTTCAGTACACTCCTATCTCCTGTCCCCCAATTCCGCTTCCCAGCAGTTGAAAGGACCCCTGGCGCAGCTCGACTCCCTCCCCTATAGACCCCTCGCACTTCATCCCCTGATAGGCTTTTGCGTCCTCCCCTTCGTCGGCGACCCTTCCTCCCCGATGGCTACTAGCGAACCAGGCCGAAATCGACAATCCCCTTGCAGCTCGGAATGCCACGATCACCCTCCCTCTCCCTTCCTTGAACGGGTCCTTTTCTCAGGGCCTCCAAGATCCCCCCTTTCCGCCCCTTTCTCTCCTCATTACCCTAGGAGACCTACCGGCGATCAATGGCTTCCCTCTTGCTAGGGGCTCGCTTTGCTGCACGCCCTCTCCTTTCCCCCTGAAAGGTCCGTGGGAGGACAATCAGATCGACAGTCGACCGGCGCCCCCCTCCTTTAAAGTTACCCTTCAACGACCGTCCCTCTCCTTTCCCCCCAATGCGCAGCTTGCATTAAACAAGTAAAACGTTTTCCCTGCGGACGCGGTGCAGATTTCCCTTCCCCCTTTGACTTAAGAATATTTTTTTCAAACCTTGGTTTTCTTCTCTTTCATCGCATTTATCTCTCTGGCGTCTTATGACCTATGAGTGGAGTATTCTTTCAAAGGTGAAGACTTCTTCACTTTTAGGAGCTGCCCACTGACCGCAGCCCGTTCGCCGGCGCTCTCAGGCTTGCGTGAACGTTCATTTTTTTCCCTTAATCATCGCGAAACTTATGGATGCTGGCTTACATCTTTATCGCCTCTTTTCTTCCCCGGTGGTGGAGCTTGCCGTCAGGTCCTCTCCCCTGCAGATCTTTTTTTCGGACCTTCGGCAACTCCCCTTCAGATTGCCTTTTGTTTCCCCCTTTAGAAGATCTCCAGTTCGCTCCTTTTTCAACAAGGCACCTCGCCCCCCCGATCATCGGTGACTCTTCCTTTTCGAGAGCGCCATCTCCAGGCCCTCTCCTTCAATCATTTTCTCAAAGACTATCTGAATACTCTTAACCCCCCTCCCCCCCTCCAGGTTTCCACTGGAGGATTAGCAGATCTTTCCCCTAAGAAGTGCTTTTTTCCCGACCTCTGGTTCCTAATATCCTTGAGCAATCCAATTCCGGAAGAGGAAACTTCGCCCCCTCGTGACTCCAAGTCCCTTTTTTCATGACTTTACACTCTCCTTAGATGGGGACTCGAGGACATATCCTTTCTCCTCCCCTCAGAAAAGCGTCTTCCTTTCCTACAGGAGAACTCCCTTTCACCTTTGTCCCCATACGTCCAACTTTAAGATAATCGCCGCCTTCTTGGAACGACGTAATAGTAGCACTCCCCTTTCCCGTTGTTTTCGTACGTTTTCAGATAGTAGCCCCCCCTTTCTTCCCCCAGGATTTCCCTCCGTTCTTGGTATTTTTTTTAGGTAAAAAAATTCTCCTCCCTCAATGCTTCCTTTTTCCTCGGCGCCCGGTATTTGCGGCCCGCTTGCTCCGGCAGTTTCCCCTCCGCCCTGATTTCCGTCAAGGTAGAGATCTGTGTCCGACGGAAGACTACTCTTTCCCCCCCTCCCTCCCCCCTTCCCCAACGGTAAACGATGTTCCCTCGCACCATAGACCTCCTTCTCTTACTCTTTCCTCCGATCCCCCCACTTAACTTTATCCTATCTTTAGGAAACATTAGCCTTTCTTTACTTGGCTTCAGCTCGACCCCCCCCCCCTCTCTGGTTGAATAAACCATCTTTTTTCCTACGATGACCAGATTAAATATAGAGGAGGTTATTCCGATAGGCTTATACCGGGCCTCCCCTTACTGAGATACGGTTTTCGATTCTCTTCTAGACCTCTACTGTTCCTTCTATCGGGAAGGTTGTTTCAGAAATTTAGCACGGTACCTCCTTTTCAGATAGACCCCTGGTATTCCGAATCCTTCTTTTTCTCAAAGTCTCTATACCTGTGTTAACGGTGTATATGATTAGAGCGAGGCTTTCCCCCTTTCTTCTTTCTGGATTTTCGTGAGGTCCCCGACCTCCTCGTCCCCTATCCCAATAGTAGCCACATTTTTCGTCAAGATTACCAAGTTTTCCCCCCCCCCCCCCAAAAGGCCCTCGTATCCGTTCCCAAGGATGCTTTCGCCTTGCAGGGATTGAGAGGGGTTTTTTCGCCCCTCTGACGGTCGCCCGCTTGCCCCTGCCCTCTCCTACCCCCTGAACGAGAGGTTTTCTGCTCCAAGGCCCTCCCTCTCAATCCCCCTTCCTCTCAGAGCATTCCTTCCAACCTGCCGCCGCCGGCCAGGTACGAGGTTTCACCCTTCCTTTTTCTTCCTCAAGGCGGACTTCTCCCGTCCTGGAGCAAGCGCTCCGTCCCTTTTACCGTACACTTTCCCAACAAGATCCCAAGATTACTGTTGATTCAGAGTCCAGATCCCCCCAGCGGCCGAGAACTTTCCCCCCTCTTTTCCCGAGAAAAGGGTTTTTTCCAGTTAAAAACTCCCTTTAGGTCCCCCTCCTCCCCCCTTTCTAATCCCCCCCCGGTCACAGTACCTTTCCTCGAGGTGCTGCCCCCTCCCTTTCCCAAAAACCGTGACGCCTCCAGATTATAAAGTACTCTCTCGGTGTTTTTTCTCCCAAATCCCCCCCCTCTTTCCATCTCTCATCAGACCCAGGGAAAGTTTACTTCCCGGTCTGTCGTCAAACTGCGCCCCCCCTGTTTCCATTCGGTTCGGATTTTCTGAAAGCTCCTCCCTGGTCGCCTTTTAGAGTTTTTCAAAGACACATAATTCAGAAATAGATTTAGTCCCTCTCTAATCATTTCCGCTATTCTAGTAGTTGCTCTACTCCTCCCTCTCTCCCATCTGCCGTGTTGGATAATAATGATGATGAGGTTAGGATTACGACCTTTTTTTATCCGCTGGTACCTGCAATCATTCTATTCTGTGACTAAAGAATCCCTCTTTCATTTTTTGCACACTCCCCCCCTCCCCCTATGTGCATTTTGAAGATCAGAATCCGCCCAGGCTGCTCTGAAGATTTTTTCGTTCTCTTCCCTTTGACTCCTAGCTTGCTCCCGAGCTGCAGGGCAGATGGCTTCGCCCCTTCGGCGGGTTGGCGATGAGCCCTTTCCTTTCTAAAAATATGGGTACTATCCTCAACCTCTTTTTTGCTAGTTCCCTCCGTGGTGAGAGATCATCGTCCGCGCGGCGACGGCTGAAATATTTTTCTTCTTTTCCCCCTGAGTCTATCGATAGAACCCGTTTCAGCGAGTCGTCCCCGCACTCCTTCCTTCTTCTGGAATTCTCTTTGCTTTGGAGCCATCTGAATCAGAAGAGCATCGACGCCTATTCTCCTTCCGGAAGCGTCCTTTTTTCCCTCTTCTTTGGAGGATTTTTCTTCCGAGTCGGCTGTTCCCTTTTCCCTCATGATGCCTTTTTTATGACCCTTCCTTTGATTTCTCGACAAGCGAGATAACCGAGACGTTCTCTCACATAATACCTCCTCTTCTCATGAAAACCCCTTCCTTTCGGGGAGAGAGCCTTCTCGCATTTCGTCGCTCCCTTCTCTGGTCGACGACTTCCGGCGGCGATGCTTTTCCTCAAATTTTTTCCCCAAAACCCCCCCCCAAATTCTCCAGAGATTTTCCCTGGGAGTTTCCTTTCCTCTGCGACTTCTTTTTGAGCTTATCGACTTCTCCGGTGGATCGCGGTCACATCTTGGTTTCTTCTCGCCAACCGGTTCGCATTTAAGACTCTGTTACCTTTTTCGAGATCTCTCCCTGTTGTTACCGTTCGACGAAAAGTGCCTTTTGCGGCCCCTTCTCCCGGTCGTCGTTTTTTTCCTTTCTCATTTCCCAGAGCGTTCTTTCTCCTATCGGGCCCTTCCGTGGTAGATTTCCCTTTTTT
>Ga0179591_1348065_pt1 | contig 10053 bp, 8 predicted proteins | sample CZOMad2_1_08_16f_FD_182891 | JGI IMG/M metagenome (GOLD analysis project Ga0179591, IMG submission 182891) | Vadose zone soil fungal communities from Angelo Coast Range Reserve, California, USA - CZOMad2_1_08_16fungal (PacBio error correction) | ecosystem: Environmental > Terrestrial > Soil >... | reverse complement strand
AGACCTCTTATCTCGAAGGGCAGTATTCCCCCTCGATATTCGAACGGGTCTCACTTGTTTCTCCTTGATCAGAACTAAGATTTTCGGAGACAAAACGCAGTTCCGAGGTTACTCCCCCTATTCCAGTAGGCAAGCTTTTAGCAGGCCTTCCATTCTGCCCCCCTTGTTCCCCCGTTGGGGACCCTCTGAGATTTCGATCCCCTGTGCAGTGTGTTGATCGCCCTTTCAATCGTAGCCCCTGTGTATAGCAGGCATTCGCCTCGCGACCGGATGTTTCATTTTTTGCATCCCTGACTTTCAATTTATCACGCGCGCACGCGTTTTACTGGCCATGTCCCCCCCTCCTAGGTGTGATCCCTTCTTAAGCCCCCGCGCTCAGCTACCCCCCCCTCCTCCCCGGCGGTCCCTCTTTTCCCCCCTTTGAGATGGAGAATTTCTTTTTTCTTTATTCGATACAATAGAGTGCGGCGCTTTGACCGAAGTAACTCGACTGTCTCCTCGTCCTCTCCCCCTGTGTCTTCTGTGTTCCCCCAACAGTATCCCTTTAAGCCCTAACCCCTCAGTCTTTTGAAAGATTGGCCGTGCCACGGTTTTTCTATTTTCCCTTGATCCCCCCGACGTTTCCGTTTGACCGCTCCCCAGGTTTGCCACTTTCTCCTTCCTTTTACTCCATGTCTTTCTGAGGGAGCAAATTATTCCTAACGTGCCCTCGTACCCCAGCGTTCACGGTCCAGTTCCACGCGCTTTTTGATTTTTTGAGGGCCCCTCTCGACGGGATTTCACCGCGATGGACCACACGGCCCTCAACAATCGATCTGCTCCCTTAGGCCCTATTTCCCCGAGGTATGAAATCCTCCATTCCTTTCAGCGCACAATGAAATGCGTTCTTCTCTCACTTTTCTTTTTTCCTAGATTTTTTTCTTTTTAAGGACGTGAACTAGGTCGGCATCGAGCCCCTCTTGCCTCTGCCCCCCGTTTTTGGCGACAAGGCAACCCCCCTGACCCCTCTCTAGCGGACGATCTGTTCGAGTTCTCTTGCTCTGGCCGTAAAGTTTCTTAGTTGTTCTTTTTCCTCGGGCATATCCGGCTCCTCCTGAGATTCTCCCCGAGCGTCAGTAGTCCGCCCTTTTTTCTAGCGAAATTCGGGCGCCCGTTCTGCAACGCATTCGGTTGCGTGAGTAGTCTTGCTTTCATCCAGGATCGGTGCGAGATTTTACCCCGTTCTTGTTCCCTCACACTTCCCTTCTCGGCCATCAAGCATTAGCCCCTCCATTTTTCGCTGGATCGTCGAGGCCGCGATTCTCTCCCTCATTCGACTTGCAGTGACTGCCAGATGAACCGGTACTCCCAGTCCTTTGCCATAATCTCTCTCCTTTCTCCTTGTTTTCCTTATTGGCTTGAAAGCTCTGGTTGAGGCTCTTTTAACACGTTCGTGCGACTGAGCTTGCAGGCTGGCGTCCCTCCGACCTCCCTTTTCCTATGATTCGTGTGCGGAAAGGTTGTTCCGCTTTTGCTTTAATACTCGAGTTGATTCTTTTTTCCCTACCTTGTTCAACCCCCCCCCTATTTGATTTTTCAAAGCAAGGTTCTTTCTACTCGCCAACAGCTTCCTTTCGAAATTTTTTTGCCTTTCTCCATAGACTTCGATTGCGATTTTTTACTTGGTCTTCTATTCCTCCCCTCCCCCTCCCTCTAGCCCAATAAGGAAGTCCGCTTCCCCCGAACAGACGTCCGCGCTGAGCGACGGGGTTGTTCTTCCTTTTTGGTTTCCCGACGAGGGTCTGGGTTTTTCCTTTCAGGTCTCAAACATTCCCCATTTCTTAGCTCCTTTTTCCTCCTTGTCCCTCTTTTAAAGTACTCCCCACCCCGCTCTGTTTTTCCTCCCCCCAGCTATTCAGGAATATTCGCATTTAGCTTGGTTTTCCCCCTTGCCTGGAGCCTTTAAGTCAAGACGTTTTACTCTCTCCGGTATTTAGACTCCCTCTTGGATGTCCTTGTATTCCTTTCCGAGCGTTACAGTAGACACCTCCCCTCCCCCTTTGGAGCCCTCCCGAGTGATGGCCTGACCCCCACCCCACAAACCCCAATGCCTCACGCGTGGGTTACGTTCCCCCTTCCACCCCTTAGTTAAGTTCCGTGTTTTCCAGCAGGTTATCCTTCCTCCGCCCCCCCTTTGACCCTGCCATTAATACTGGATCCCTTTCCGTACACGGCGCGTTTCTCCCCTTTTCGTTACCCCCAAGATATGTACCTCCGGGCCCTTATGCGGCCTTTCCATTTGCTTCCTTTTTTAGGACCATGCTATTGTGGCGACACCGAACCACTTTTCCTTCAATCCCACCCATAGGTAGACATTGTTTCATTTCGATCCACTTTTGCTTTTCCGTATCCTCTTTTTTTGACGACTAAAATTTCTCCTCTCGGTGACCGCCGGGTGCCATCATCTGGTTGCGTCTCAGCGGCCTTTATCTTGGGGACAGCAAAATACTCTTTTTTTGCCTTCCCTTCGCCGTTTTCTTTCTCCTGCCTTTCGGTCCTCTTTTCCCCTTCGTTGAGATCCCCTCAGAACCTTCTTATGGCTACACGTGGCGACTCTTTTTTCTCTTCCCCCACATGCAAATTTTTTCTAGCCCCTTTTGCAGAATCTTTCCCCTCCCGCTGGTCCCCCCTACAACGGAATTTTTTATCCGCGTTTTCGGCGTTGATCTGCTCCTTAACAAGTTTTTTTGCAAGTCTCCTCGGCTCCTTCTTTTAGATTTTAATTTTTCTCGCGATCAATTGTGACTTACCTCTTTCCCTTAGACCTGGCCTTCGAGACTCACCCCTTTTCAGGGTCTATAATTTTTTCCCTTCCCACCTAGTCCTGAAGTTCTCACCTCGGATTGATTCTCAACCAGGGGCTCCTCGGAATCAAAGTCGCCGTAATTCGCTCGAACACACGGCCGACAGAAGTCCAGTTTTCTGAATGCTCCTTGTCTACTCTCTTTCCTCTTTTCCCCTCCTCCCAATCCAAAGATTTTTTATCCCATCGATTCCCCTTCCCTTTTTCCCTTTTTTTGCCGCGCCACGTGCGTGATGAGCCTTTACACATCTTTTCTTTCCCTCCCCTTTTCTTTCGAGTCTATTGAGGAGTCGACCCCTCTACTCCACTGCGCGTCCTGTCCCCCCTCACCCCCCGGTTGCATCATCAGACTGCCATCAGATGCATAGTTTTCTTCTCTTCCTTTTAATTCTCTCCCCCCTTTCCTCTCCATTTTCATTTTCTTCCGGCGGTGAATCGCATTCTCACTCCGGTTTGTCAGTCTTTTTCGCAGATGTCGGCTTCTCTTTCATTTGAACTTCTGTTTCTCCATGCTTGGTACTTCAACTTGATATCTCCCCCAACACCCTTTCTTTTCCTTTCCAGGCGGTGTGCCTCCGGACGATGATCGTTTGAACTTCAACTTATCCCAGAGTGTTTCACCGACACCCCGATCCCTTTCCCCTCCTCTCAAACCGAAGGCTATTTCAAGGCGGTTGTTTTTTATCTTTTCCCCTTTCAGTCTGCGGCCCCACGCACTTTTTTCTTCTTCTCTTCCCCGCTTCTTGGAAGCTTACCCTGATCCTGTGTTGGTCTCATTACAAAAATCGTCCTCAGTTCTCTTTTTTTACATTCGCGATGACCCGGCCTGTAACGAGTTTTTTTCTCTTCCCCTTTCCCCCATCCCGAACCACCAGATCGCCTTTCCCCCCTTTCTTCGTACTAGGCATGCCGAAGTACCCTTTGTTCCACACTGACTGAAGGACCTTTTGTCGACACCTTTGAATGAGCCCCTGCTCTGTGACCTTCGGAGATGGAGAAGGTTCTCAATTCCCCCCTCTTCCCGTCCCAATTTTTCCCCCCTTTGTCTCCGAGTGACAGACCTTCCCTCCTTATTTTGTATGATGCGTGTCCAGACTCCCTTCTGGTGGACGGGGTAAGCAAACTCCAAAACCATACTAACCCCACTCCCCCCACCCTGCACTTCCAGCGATTTCGTGTACCTCCGTTTCCTTCCTCTCTTTCGCTGCAAGGCCCAAAGCCGGCCGTTTCTAACCCTATACTTTCCAGGTAATCTCGCTTCGTCAGGTTTTCTTACACCTTAGCGTGAGAACCATTCTTTTCCACTCTGGGAAAGAAGGTCCCCAAACCTTCTACCCTATACAGAAATAGAACCGGCGGACGCCGAGCGGCCCGATCCCCGGATATTCCGCCCTTCCCGTCTCTGCTTTCAATCGATCCAATTCCCCTTTTCATCGATTTTCGTATAGCCTCTCTATACAAACCCCAGTATTGCGCTGTCTCCTAGAGTGGCAGTGCCCCTCCCCTCTACTCCCTTCATTCTCCCTGTAGGTCTCCCTTCGGCTTTTAGCCCGGAACCTTTTCTTTTTTTATTATCGCAGAAAACGATGGTACTCAGTGCCTTGTCCCTCCCCTCTTGGGGGCGGCACCCTTCCCTCCGTCCTACTGAGCCGTCTTTTCGGGATCCTCTTATTCCGTAACGGGTTCCCCCCTTAGGATCGTAGTTTCTCGGTTTTGTTTATGTTTCTCTGACTCTCTGACGCTTCGCTGCACGAGGTCAATTAGGCGTTTCTGCGCCTCTGGAGACAGGTTCTAGCCCAGTGTCTTAGTTACTCCTTGGATTTCTCCAGGTCCCTGGAAGAGAAGCTGGTTGGTGAAAATCCCGTCAACCTGAAAGCCGCGCCCCAGAACACCCGAAATAGTAGAGGTGGTTTTTGGTTAGTCCCCAGCCTCTTCCCATCCCCCCAGTGCACTGACGATTGGACCCCTGGAGCCCCTGAGCTTTCCCATAATTATCTTATCTGCTTGTTGTTGTGGTGATATCTCCTCCGCTACTTCTCTAGCTGCCCTTTTTTCCGGTCAGGCACTGGTTGTCTTTTCTAGACATTGCTGGTTTGCGTTCTCAGACATTAGCCCGGCGCCGCTTCCGATTTCTTTCTCCGGGATGCCTCTTCTTTCCGAAGTTTGTTTTTCAAACTTACGCGTTTTCCTTCCCCCTTTTCGAACCCCCTCCCAAAGTCATGGAAAGGCTTAAGCCCTCTACCCCTTCACCTGTACGCCGTTCGCCTCAATCCTACCCCCCCCCCCTTTCTGGACTGTCGCAGCTCGTCATGCCGAGTGTTCAAGACACAGTCCCCTCCCTCCGCCCCCACTAAGGACCCTCTCCCCCCCTTTACTGAACCCAGAAAAACCGATTGGGAGACCTTTTTTCCTTCTACTTACGGTAGCCCGCCTTGGTTTTTTGACTTGATTTTCCTTTTTCCCCTTCGTTTCCTTTCTAAGTCCGGCTACTATTTTTTTTGCCTCTCGTAAATCCTACCGTTCTCCCTTCTTCCTCTTTAAGTTTGTGGTGCTCTTTTTTTTTTTTCTGTGTCATACCTCTCAACTACCTCGCGGAATATGAGCCGATCCCTGTTTCTGAGTGTCTTTCCAGCGCGCGTTCTATTCCAATAGCCCCGCTAGGCGTGTTTTGTTTTTCTTCGGCTGATCCCCTCCCTCCTGTACTTTTACTTTTTAAATTAGTTCAGCCTTTCCCCCATGTCCGTTTCCCAAAACCCGAAGCGATCTGCGTCCCCCCCTATCCCTTTGTGAGTAGGGAAACGGCGTTTTTTCTACTCCAGATATGACGACCCTTTTTTCCCGTTTTAGTTTTTCCCCCCGATGATTACTTTGATTTTTAATGCTCCTGTTTTTGGCGTAAACGTTCATCCATTTTTTTCTCCCCACCTACGGTCGAGTTACTTTTTACTCCTTTTTTCAAGTTTTGTTATATCTTCTCCCTCTTTTTCCCTCCTAAAAATAGCCCCCCCTCCAGTCCGGTGCCCGGTGATCATTCTGGTGGGCCCCCCTCCGAATACTCTCTGCTTCATCAGGGTTATCCCCATCTTATGACTTATTCCTCTTTCTTTTCTTCTCTTTTTCCTTCTCATGGTCGGGCATCCGTCCCCCCCCCCCATTTTCGTCGCTTTTTTCCTACAGTGGCGACGATTTTTCAGTCTCCAATTCCACCGCTTCTCTCCTTTCCTGTTTCATAGGGAACGTATCTCCTACCTGCTATCCTGTCGTTCCCGCGTCTGCTTCGTTCTTTTTTCTCCCCACAGTGCGCGCAGTATTCTCGGAGCCTTGCTTACATTTCTGTTTTTTTTTTTCTTTTCTCGCATTTTCTTTCCCTTCGAAACGATCTCAATTATCGACCTTCTTCTTCCCCTAGCGTCTAAGTTGTCGCTCCTAGCCGCTACCATTTTCCTTTTTCTCAGTCATGTAATAGCTCCCCGGCAATTCGTCCCCCGAAAATCTCCCACGTATAGTCCAAAGTTTCCTGACGGGCCTGCTCTCCTCAGTACTTCAAAGGAAGATATACGATGCAGGAATGAATCTTCGAACTCTCCTCCTTACGATAAGAAAACGTTTTTTCGACCCTTCAGCCCGTTTCTCCCTTACTTCCGGACCCTTCGTTCGGTAAGATTTGACAGGCTTGCCTTGTTTGCTTTCGATATGGAGACTCCCCATCTCTCCTCGTTTCTCTTCCTCTTTGTTTCTTTATTCCCAGTATCATCAACCTCCGGTTCGCTTCCCACACCTTACCACATCTTACGTGTCCACGCTCTTCGTGTCAAAAAAGAGTTTTTCCTTAGTTCTGATCGGCGGCCCTCCTCTCTCTCTTTTTTTTAATGAACCAGTAATTTTATGGTCGGAGGTTGTAATTCTCCTCTTTTTGACTCATTCCCGTCTGCCTTTTTCCCCGTCTCTTTTTTGGGCCCCCACCGGATTTAGGTCGGAATTGCTCGCTTTGAGACGTAACATTCCGTTGTTCCCGCAATTCGGAAAAGAGGGATTCCTTTGCAAAAAAACAAATTGAAAGGATTCTCTTCCTCCCCCCGTTCTCCGAAGGCCTGGAATTTCGATCGTTTCCCTTCCCTCCTCCCCCGAGACCAGCTTTTAACCTCCCAGTACCCCTCCCCCCGATAAACAGCAGGCTCCTGAGGAATCCCTTCTGCTTTTATTCTTTCAACGCCGCAAGACTTCTGATCCCCTATCCGTCCCTTCGTTTTGCATGTAATTTCCCGCTGGCCTTGTAAGATCCGCTTGCCCCCCTTCGAGCAGTACAAAATTCGTAGCCACTTGCGAAAACCCTCACTGCTTTAAAGTCCTTCTCGAGATTATCAAGGTTCCAATTGATTACCAGATAGACGCGAGCACGCACTGCTTGCCCTCCTTTCTTCAGGTTTTTTCTGTCAAACTGAGAGCCTTGGCTTTTGATCGCTGCCACCATACTTATTTGCACTTAGGCTCGTCTCAAGAATATCTTCGAAGGTTCTGGCGTACCGTCCAGATGCTCGACTTCCTACCCCCACCAATGAGGAGAGAGTTACCCCCTCGCCTTCTTAGATCTCCTCATACCCTTTGTAGTGTGGTGGACGCCCAGACAAAACTTCCCAGAAGAACCTCCCCGCAAACTTCTATCCAGCATCTCTTGAGCTTTCCACTTTTCCTTCTTTCCCGGAAGGATCCAAGACGCCCGTCCTCCTTATTTGGGCAAACGTCTATCCGGTTTCAGATCCACTTTCTCCTTCTTTTTTATATTTCCAGGGATTCACTTTGACGTCCCGTACCCCACGGCGTTCCCCGTCCATAGTCAGAAAGAGTTCAGCTGGATTCCGATGCGTTCTTGTCTCTCTTACCCGAGCTGAAAGACCTTCTTTTTCCAGCCAAATCTCTCTGCTCACTTATTCACTTCCCTCCATGTCTCACGAATTAGACTTTTCCCTTTTTCTTCCTCCCCTTATGCCCTTCTATCTCATTACTCTCCCCCTGAGATTGCGGTTAAGAAGTGTTTTCCCCCCACATATAGCGTGGATTCCGAAAAGCCCCCGATCTTGTGACCCCTTCTCATTTACCAGCAGTCCTTCGTCGTACGGTCCCATTCCCCATTATCTAAGAAAGTACTTCCCCCTGTTCATGCGAACCTTTTTCCAGGGGGGCGTATTAAGGTCAGTGAGAGGGACACTCCTCCTCTGTCCCTTTTTTAGATTCCCCTTCCCCTGACCCTCTTCTGAGAGGGTTTAGGACGAACGCGGCAGCCTGCCTCCTAGAGGTTTGTAGCTTCAGGATGGCTTCATCTCTCAGGTTGCGCGCGCTTTTGGACGTTTAAAAGATTCCGCAACGATTCCCTGTCAACCGTTCGATTTCGCAGAAATCCGTCTGCGCTCTTTGTTTCCCTCTCTCTACGTCCAGCCTTTTCTTAACTTGCTGTCTGAAACGATCCGTTACACAAGTCTTTCTTACTTATTTTTTTTAGTCCTCCGTTGTTGTTTCTAGATTATTGGCGACCCTTTTTTATTGTGAACGTTCTCGGTTTCCTGTCAGTTGCGGAGATTCAGTGAGGAAGTTGGGCCAGCCGTTCAGTCCTCTTCTTTATTTCCCCCTCTGGTTCCCTACTCGAGTGAGGATCTTTTTTCCCATTTTGTCACCATACAATGCGAGCCAACGATATTTTAAGAAAGCCTTAACTCACCTCTACGGAGTGCAGAATTTTCCTCCGATTCCCTCCTCAGACGTCCTTTTATTCTCTTGAGTCGGATATTTGCCCGAACTCCCCGTCCCCTACGCGACGGCCTCCGAAATTGACTAATTCCGAACCCGACTCCAGCGATAGCGAAGTTTCGGGGACTCGATTTTTCTGTTTTTCATCCGGTCTTTGAACAGGGAATTCCTCCAATTATCCATGTTTTGCGATGATCATGACTATTACTTCTTTTTTCTCCCAGTATCCCCCGCCCGACAATATGGACTCGCCCATTGATATATCTCTTCAGTTCTTCTTTTCCCGAATGAGGATGTTTTCTTCCAAGAAGTTCTCTCGCGGACCTATCGCCCCTTTGCTTTTTGAGCTCGAGTTACCAGCTAGCGTTTCATTTTCAGAAAATATCTTCCTCCTCTACTTGTGATGCCGATGTCCCCATTCCAGTTGAACGCAGGGGTTACCTGGACCCTTTTCGTTTTCGTTCCTTAATAACTTGTATCTGTCCGATCTCAACCCTCCCTATCTTCTCCCTCTAATATGGTCAAGGGAGTCGCCTGGCTCCCCCCCGGTGATCCTTCCTTTTCCACTTATGAGAAGATGGCAGTCCGATCTTAACGTCTTTTTTTTTTCTTGAGTTTTTCCATGTTTTTTCTGGCGTTTACACCTCCCCACCTTCTTTTCCCCCTTCCCGGTCGAGTTAATGGCCCGTCCTCCCTGCAGTTCCCCCTTTATGTTGATATATAGCCATCTCTGGACGTTACTAACCCCCTCCCTCGCTTTCCCGTCTACGGTTCGCCAATCTTTTGTTCATCTCTTTGGCAGCAATAAGTACAGAACAACATATTTCGGTCCCTTCCCCCTTTTTCTACAGTGAGTGTATAGAGTTACTCTATGGTCGGATCTTTCATCGTATATCCTTTATCCCCTTTCCATACCCTTTTCTTAGAGATTCCTTGCCGGCTACCGTTTGGTGTTTGTGGGGGTTTTTCGATTGTTCCTTATTCCCCCACCATGGACTATTCCAAGCTTGCCATTCTTGCGGACTAACCTGAAGTGTCCTAATGTAGCCTCTCTTCCACGTCCCCCTATCCGGAACCCAGCTTCTTCTCCTGCTTTTGTTCTTCTCGCATTTTTTCTCCCTCTTTACCACCTCGCCGGCGCGGATTACAATTTTATTCCTCTTCCCCCTTTGAGCCCTTTCCTTCCTCGCTCGCCTTTTAGATGACCTTTCAAGCCTCCCTTGTATGTGACAGGAATTTCCTTCGACGCCCTAGTCTTAGCCTCCCCCAAGAAGGTCCCTGACTCGGACCAATTCTCCTGGAGAATGATTCCTCATCTCCCTGCTTTCCCTACCAGCCTAGGAGATGAACTTTCTCTCCTTCCGGTCCTTGGAAAGACGCACCTGGCACCTGAGTTTTAGGACACTCTTCCCTGGGAGCTTGGGCACCATTAGTTTTGGGATTGATGCGATAGGGCTCTTCACAACCAA
>Ga0179591_1344079_pt1 | contig 10053 bp, 10 predicted proteins | sample CZOMad2_1_08_16f_FD_182891 | JGI IMG/M metagenome (GOLD analysis project Ga0179591, IMG submission 182891) | Vadose zone soil fungal communities from Angelo Coast Range Reserve, California, USA - CZOMad2_1_08_16fungal (PacBio error correction) | ecosystem: Environmental > Terrestrial > Soil >... | reverse complement strand
TCAATTATTTCCATTCTTTTGGGTTTGGTCAGCCGGGCGGGGGGCTAGCGCACGGCGCCCCATGCCTTTTTCGGGCGCGAACATTTCTCTTTCTTGGGGAGACCTGGAGAAGGCACAGATCGCCTCCCCATTGTTGTCAGAAGGGGAACCAAAGTCGGCTTTCGGTTTCTCCAGCCTTTCTTCCCCCTCATAAGCAAGGCTTTTTGAAACTTTTCTTCCTTTGTACCGGTTTGCCGCCAAAAAGGGGAAATTCAAAAACTCCCAACTTTTCCCTTTCTTTTTCCGTGTAGGTCCAGGACAAACCCCCTTTGGGTTGATACAGGGTCGGTTTTTCCCCCGTTTCGCTTCCCCATGGCCGAGATTTGTGTCGGGGGGTCCCCCCCCTATGAGGATCCAGTTGCGCCGCTCGACCGGGTTCCGATTGTTAGGCCCTGGCACAAAAAAACAACGCTTCACGTTTTTTCCCTGCCCGTCCCGTTTGCCGGGCACCACCTTTTTGCGGGAAGGGACGGCGGGTTTTCTTCGGTTCCAGCTCCTTTTCTCCCCCGGGTTCCCCCAAAACTGTGGTTAACGCTCGAAGGCAACATCGTTCCGTAAGTCAGATCGCCCTCGTCCCCCCCTTTAGAGCTTCACGGTTGTCAGGTCCCCTTCTTTCCGGAACGATTCTCTAATCAGGACGCCTTTTCTTAGCTTTTTTTTCCAGTTTAGGTACAGAATCAAGAGTCCCCCTTGAGAGACCGGATCTTTCTGTCCGCCACCCCCAAAACCGGTCGAATTTTCCCCCTTATTTTTTGCCCCTAGAGTCGAAAGACAGAAGAATTCCGTTCGGACCTCTTTCGGTCCGTCTCAGGCTCATTGACCAATGAGTATCCTTTCCTTCTGAAACGCCCAGACCCCCCAGTCTGAGTCTCTCTTATTTTTTGTGGGCTCATCTAATCTTACGCCTGGACGAGTACTTGTTCCTCTGGATCGTCTTTGGACAAGTCCGCTCCGCCCCCAGGACTTAAATGAGACTTCCCTTAGCCCGATTCTTTTACAGGACTACTTACCTCCCACTCTGGCGAGTGCCGGTTCCCTCCTTTCGGCCCACCCTCTACAACAGAGGTGGTCTGATGTGTTCCCCTTCTACCCCCTTCCCCCTGCTTTTTTTTTTTTTTTTTTTTTTTTTTGTATCACAATGCCCTTTCTCCTCCCCCACGAGCACCCAAACAAACCCCTTGCCGTCTCGTCTGGGCGACCCCTGGTCCCGTTGTTTCTTTTACGTGGGAAGACCGCCGTTCTTTTGCTCAACTCCCCCGGGGTTCCCCCTCTCGTTTTTTCCACGTCCTGAGGATACATCAGGGGTTGGTTGCCCACACAGCTAGGATTTTGCCTTTCTGGTTCGCAGATCCATGGCTCCCCCCACCCGAGTCCCTGACAGGACGTCCCTCACCACTTCCCCCCAATGTTTTCGCCTCCCGCCTCACCCACACCAAGGAATGACCTTTTCACTTTCCTCGTGTTTTGTTTCCAGGTTGGTTTGAAGAGAACTTCCCTGGTATGGATTTTGCTACGAATTGAATCCTTTGTGGCCTGCGGTGCTGGGCAATTTTTCAGACCATTGTGGTCACCCATATTTTTCCTCGGAGACATAAGTGGGAAATGCTTGCCCCAACCCTGGAACCCTTAATGGTGCCCTGACCCCCCCCCCCCACCCCCCCCTAGGACCAGAATCGTACAGAATTTTCTCTCTTTTTTTCCCAACTCTGACGCTCGTCCTAGGAGTCCATTTTTGTTCGGGTTTTTTCGGCCCCAAGGCGGTTTCCGGTGACGCCGCTGTCTTTTTCTCCCAGTTTCGCACGTTCAATCGCCTGTTTAAGATTCCGAAACGCGTCCCTTTTAAGCGGGTGGTTTACGGGCGCGAGACACCGTTCTGGAATGTCATCCTGCAGATCCCATTGTCTCATAACGCTTGCTTTTTGGGAAGCCCCCGCACTAAAAAAACCTTATCTGCGGGCAAATCACTTAGAAAAAGTACCCCCCCCTCCATCATTCGTTTTCCCAAACGACCCATCGATGGGAAGAAGTTCTTTGTTTTCCGAAACTTTCCCCCCTCGTTCTGATGCCCTTCCCCCTTCCTTTCCCGAGGTTCCCCACCTCCTTGGATAACGACCGCTTTTTACGGTTTTCTCTCCAGTGCCCCTCCCACTCTTTTTTGCCTCCCGGTCTCTTTCCCCAATAAGGCGCCTATGCCCCCAACCCGGGGCTGTTTTCGGTTCTTCTGTCGACCTTCTCGGCCTTAACTTGCAGACACTTCCCGCCGACATTCGCTCACCTTCCAACTTCCCCAACGACCACGCAACATGGGTTTGGCGATTTGGATCGCCGCCCCACGAATCGCTCGTCCGTTGTCCCCTGGCCCTCTGTCCCTTACCCCCCCAGTTTTTTCGGTCTTTTTCTTTTCAATTCGCTGCCAAACCTGTGCGTTGACCCCCTCCCCCCCGGTCCCGATAGGTTAGTTTCAGTCTGTTCAGTCCCCTTCTTTTAAGCTGGAGTCCCTTCCCGTCTGTTTCTGGGTCTTCCCTCCCCCCCGAATCACGGCCGAGGGCTTTCGCATTGGATTGCCCCGATCTTCATCCCTCGGCAGTCCGCATACCAGTCCCCCCCCGGATCCGAATTGCGTCCGGTGTTTCTGGATTTTTTCCTCGTTCAGTTGCGATTCGCAGATTGAAGATTGACCTTCTGGCCTTATTTTTGGATCCGTTGGATGAAAACTGAGTCCAATGATTCCCTTCAACCCCACCCCCCCACGATCTGATGGTTAACCCTTAAAGGCACATCTCGGCTCACCCCCCCTCTTTGGCGGTTCAACCTCCTACTCGTTCATGACCGAAATGGGCGACCGTGATCCTCCTCAGTTCCTTTTCCAATGTCCCCAGTCACTTCCCCCCCCCATCCCGCCGTAATTCTCCGGATTTGTTTTCGGCCTTTTTTTATTTTCAACCGGTGTCATCGGGCCACACCCCCCCGCACGGTCGGCGCAGCATTACTCCCCCAACCCTCAGGCCATGGGCTTGACGAGGATCGCATGTCTCCTGCTCCCCCCTAATCGTCCGAATGTTTTTTGCCTGGTTCAATCCTAACCCCGCGGTTTAGAAAACCCCTACGGTTTCCCCCTCCCCACAATGTACCCACCTTTACCCTCCCCAGTTCGCTTTAATGCGCGACAGGGGTCTTGGAAGATTCACAGCTCCAACCCCCCCGGTGGGCGGGTTCTTTTTTTTTGAGGTCTGAAAGGAACTGACTTTGGCCCCCCCCCCACAGGGCCGATTTATTTGATCTAGACTCAAGTGCTGTCCCCCCCCCGCGAACTTGGCGGTCCCTGTCCCCAATTATGTCTAGCTGGGGGAGTGGTCCACAGTAAATTATGAAAGGGTTTACCTGCTTCTTTAGAGTCTGCCAAAGATTTTTGCTTTTAGCGGGCGTCTCGTCCCTGCCTCCGCCCTAGAATATTTCCTCCTTTCCCCTTCTCCTCGGCCTTCCTTTGTCCTGCCTTTCTTGATCATGGTCCTTTCTGGGTTTGAAAAAGGAACCCTTAACCTCCGTTCCCCTCCCAATGCGGTTCTATTCTGTCCACTCCCCCCCCCCATCCCCCCTGGACTGCGCATAGTTTTTTTTCAAGATTTGGCTCGTTGACCCTTTTCCGCCTGTCGGTTTTGGGAGTTGATTTTCTTTTTATGCCTTTTCGAATTTTTCAGGAGGCGCGGTCCCCACTCGTTCCCACCCCCCCATACCATTGTTCTTCACCCTTTGGGAACCCAAGCGTCTCTTCCCCCCCCTTCTCCGGACGTCTTCATTTTTGACTTTCTACCGTTTTTTAAGTCTCAAACGGGCAACTTTCTTCCTCCTTGTCCTAGGGTAGGGAAAAACCTCTTTTGTTCAACCTCGGTTCCTGACAACAAATCCCCCCCTATGTACTTGGTTTTTCCTACCCTTGATTCCTCCGGGCTTTTCCCTGTCCCCTTTCCGGAGTCATCAGGCTTTAGCCGAACGCGAGAGGGAGGCCGTTCCGTCTCAATCCCTCAGTCGTTTTAGATTCGGCCCTTTCCCCCCCGTCTTCGGGCTGGTGAAAGGAGTGCTATTCTCCGCGTTCGTTTTTTTCTCCCATGTTCCCTGCAGCCGTCGGCGAGGAAAGGAGCCTCCTTTTTGACCCTCATGTGCCCGTCCCTTCTTCGACGGTCTCGCAAGATTTTACAAAGGTTCGTCTAGGGGCCCCTTCTTGCCCTCCTCGCGCTTTCCCCCCCAAAGGTCCCCTTTTTACCCGGTGCTGCTTTTAATAAGTTTTCCGCAACAGGCTTCGGGATCGCACTTTCAACCCTCTCCGTTGGTCCTTTTTTTTCCCATCTTGCCCGGCGACACCGCCGCTGCATTGATGGGCCGTCATCTTCTCTTGCTTTTCCGCGCTTTTACTTTCGGCCCTTGCTCGGAACACGCGCAACAACCCCCCCTCTTTTCTCCCGATTTCCGCTGTTTGAGCCACGACCTTCTTTCCCGATTTCCCGTCCCTTACTTCGCTCTTTCAGGCTCGTCGTCCATAGTGCGAACGAACCTGGTCGGGTCCCAGGAAATGCTCCCTTTTTTTGGTTTCTTTTGCTCCCCCTGAGTTCTTCCGCCCCCCTTGAGGTATGCCGCGATGCCATGTCGTTTCCCCGTTCCTTTGGGTGTCTTTGCTTCCGGCGGTGGCGACCTTTTTACCTTTCCCGTCTGGACGCTCCGGCCTATATTCCGTCCGAAGTCCCCGGGCCGCTGTCTGTCTCGGGGTTTTTTTCTTTGCTGGACCGTTCCCTTCGATCGTTTCTCCGGCGGGAGGTGATCTGCCTTCGGTTTTGCCGGGCGTCGTTGTATTTTTCTCTTCCTCCTCCTCTCCCCGTTGTTTTTGTTGAGTTTTTGGCTTGGGCCCGCCCCCGAATTGCATCTCCTCTTTCCGCGGATTCTTTCTTGCCTCAGCATCAGGCGTTTTTCCCCCCTGCAGGCCGGGCCCTCTCGTTTATTTTGGTTATTCTCTCCTTGCTTTGTCGCCGCTTCTGCAGAAATTCCCATTTTGTGCACGTTCCATGCATTTTCCGCGGTCTGTCCTCTCGAACAAGGCTTCTGCCTTCCTCCCCCCCAGTCGAGAGGGTTCCTCCGCGTTCTTTCCTTGTGACGATGGGCTCGCCTTCGCCTCTAGGCTTCCTTGCTGGTCCTTCTCCCAACTGCGTAAGATCTCGGGCGGCGGTTTTTTTTTGCCGAGCTTAAGTCTCTTGCTTGTTCTAGGTCCGGCCCGTAATCGTCGGTTTTTCCTTGATTTGGGTCTGCAGTTTTCCCCCCTTTTGGCCGGTTCTGTCTCCCTCCGGAATCCCTTTCTCCTTTTGCTTTCCCTATGCTCTGCTGCCCCCTTTCCGTTGGTGCTGGAGGTAGTGCTTGTGTGTTTCGCCCCTGTCTTGTATTTTTTTTTTTTTTTTTTTTTTCTTGTGGCGTTTTTTTTTGTAAATGGTGTGTGTGATGAGGCCTTTTTTCCACGGCCTTTCGAATTTTTCGTTTTTTTTTGTGTTTGCTCTATGTGTGTTTTTTTTTCTGTTGAGTCTCACCCTGCACTCGTCCATCAACTCTCATTCCTCCCTCCACTCCACAGGCCCTCGCGTTTCTTTTATCGACTGTCGCACGCTTCACTCTCCTCCCGAGCTTGATGATCGTTATAGGCGTCACTAATACGCGTAAGGGCGCGCTTTGATACAAACCCAAAGAAGCTAAGGTTTCAGTCCTTCTTGGATACACATCTGTCGAATTCCTCTCGTCCCGCAACCTCTCGATAGAGGAGTTTGTCGTTCGAGTTCCCCTGCATCCGACCCCCGTTATGTATGTTAAACTACAACCTAGCGTTTCCCTCAGCATAAGGCAGGACGACTTGCATTCAGTTTTTGAACGCCCTCTATTTAACTTTCTTCCCGAGACCAAATAGATAGAAGAAATCCATCTTCTTCCCCTCTGCTGCTCGGTGGAGGGTTTCCATTTATGTGTTGAGACACGCAGAGCGCAGGGATGTAGAGACGATAGTGTGACCCATACACACGCACCTAACACAACACAATGATAAGATCACCAATACAAGCCACGAACGCGCTGGCACGCTTCAGGAGAGAAGGCCTGCTTGTAGGCACGCATCTACATAATTCATATTCTTTCGGGCAAATAGTAGATGATGCACACACGCAGTTCTTGCGCCATAGAGTCTAGCGGTCAACCACAGAGGAAGCGCCCGCCGCGTAAACATCTATTAACACATAACCGTCAGAGACCGCTCTCTACCCCTACTATACCATAGCACAGAAGTAGAAACCGACGGTCAGTAATCCCTTGTGGATGTATGACTAGTACAAAGACGGCTAGAACAAGGACGACAGGAAAAAATAGATGTGCTTGCTTGGACAGGAGTTCCCCCTCGAAATCTGTAGAAGGGAGATCGGCCCATATCACTGTATATTACTATGATTGCCAAGTGAGAGAAAGGATTGTTGCCCATTCCCTAAGCTCCTTTCCCATGTTTTTTTTTTTTACGGGGACGGCTTGTATTCTCACCCACTGTGTGGAACCTTTCCGCGGCTGGTTGTGCGAAGCTACCGACTGTAATATATTGGATTCTTGCCAGGGTCCCCCGACCCCAAACAGGCACGATTTTGTGGTTTTAACCCTTTAAACGTCAGAACTCAGCCCATCCAAAGCTCAGTTCCTCAATCGACTGTTGCTTTTCACACCTTCGTCACGACGCTCAGACTATCACGGGCCGAGGAAGTTTGCTTTTTTTGGCGCAAGTTCAGTTGATCTTTCGACACTATTGCCCCATAAACTCCAAGGAATCTTTTCGCCGGACTCCGCCCCCTGATCAAGCCCCTTCTTTCCCCCCAGGGCAATTTTGGGCACAACAAGAACACTTGCCCGGTCCGTGTGTTTACGTCGCTCACCTTAGGCTCCTTAACACGACTTTTAACGAAGGAGGAGTGTCCAGCAAACCACGTATTCTCCTTATTTTTTTTTCTAAGAGGCGTCATTTTTTCGGTTTGCTAACTGGACGTTTAGAGGGTCCCTCTTACAAGACTCTTTGGAAGGACTCCTGAGGTCCCTTATCCAGCATTTCTGTAGCCCCCTTGCTAGCACCACCCCTTCGTGCACCCTTTGGGTCTCCCCACAGGGGTGGTTTTTTTTTCAGGCCTTTCTCATTCCCTCCAGTATCTTTGCAAACATAAAAAATCAACAGAGTTTTTTTTATTAGCAGAACGGGGGGTTTGAACCGATTTCCGCACATCACACTAGTTCACTCCGACTCCGGCCCCTTTTGCGACATGAGGTGGGTCCCCTGTTCCTCCGATTGACCACCGGTGAAAATTTTAATAGACACCCTTGGGGGAATATTCTTCCCCACCTTTTTAGATCTGGAATGGATGCTGCCGCCCTAGTATGGCCCTTTTTTTGTTCCCCACCAGGAACTTTTCCTCAAGCAAGCTCTCCTTATGTACTCCTGTCCCCGCCTTCTTCTCATCACACTTTGATCCGAGCCTGAATCGACATGCTCCTTACAGGCCATTGCGGTTTTACTTGTTCTCCCCCTGGGCAACCGCAGTTTTGACCCTCAGTCGTGTAAGACATCTGCCCGAAATTTCATTCTTCCTGAGGTCATCTTTTTTTTCCTCGATTTTTCCTCTCCGGGACCCGCGGGAGTTTCCCTGACAGACCCTGCTTTGGATCAGCGTTCTTGGAGGCGGGGCTTTTCCGGATCTCTTTCGTTCCTGCTCCCCCCCTTGATATTATGGTCCTTATAGGCAGTGTGGTTAGTTTGCTGGGCTGCGACCCCCCCCTAGTCTGAAACTCCTTCATAATGCCATAGTCCACTAACCCCTTGCCTCCCCGACCCCGATTCACGCCTGTTCGAACATGTTTGGCCCTCTTCTGATCCCATCATCCTCACCCCAGAATCACGACAAGGAAAGTCCGGGGCGTCGCAGGTTCTACTTTGCGGTAAAAGAATTGCCACAATGTCGTACTTTCTCCCTACCCCGGGCCTTCTTTCAGTTTGCTCTTCTTCCCGTTGCGGCAGGTCCCGGCCTCTGTGGTATTTCCTACATTTGCGAAGGCAGAGCTCAATCTCTCGATTTGTCAGCGGTGTCTCCATAAGGGTACCTTTTTCCTGGAGCACTCACGTATCCGGTTTTCGTAGCTCCCTATCCAGGGCTCTTTACCGCCTGGGGACCCGTAAGTCTTTTCTTTTTTTTATTTTTTTCACCCGGGGGTTTTTTACTTAGTCGGGACCCCGGTCGTGCCCTGGTGCTGCCCGGTGGTTTCGAAAGGTTCCTTTTGAGGTTCTGTCAAATAAACTTTCGGCCCTTTTGCTTCTTCCGGGTCCTCAATTCCTGTTCCTTATGATGTCCGTAACCCCCATCCTATTATTTTTTTTTTTTCTGTAGTTCTTTTTCTGGGTTCTTAATCGGAGTTTATTTCGGCTAAGTAGTCTGCGCGTAACAATTACCCGGACCCCAGAATTGTGAGAGCCCTTCCGCCCGACAGATGTCCCTTTTTTCCTACGGACGGACTTTAAATCTTTTTGTCCTTATGCCGTGGCGGAAGGAACTGCGTTTTTTGAGACTTACTAATCTCCCCCGTTTCAATTAAGGCCCGTGGCATGCCAGTCGTTTTACCGTCTCTTCGCTGATTTCTCTCCTCCTGGACCCCAGGAGACGTCCAGGCCCGGCATTTACTCGTAGAGTGCATAAATAGATGAATTTTTCTCTTCCGTGCTTTTGCACCTTCTCTTAATTGTTCCTTTTCCATACTTCTCTCAGGAAGGATTCTGTGGTGAGTTTTTCTTTCATTCTCTCCCCCTTTGCGTTTTTTTTTTTTTCTGAATGTCTTAGAACCGTGTTCAAGCTTTCTTGTTTCCCCCCCTATCTTCCTTCTCTTTCAACACTACTATTTACAGTGGGTGCTGCTCCGGTCTTTTAGGCCCTACCCCACACACCGCCAAAAAGGTCGGAGGTCCCCCAAGCCCCCGTCTTCCCTAGACGGTAGATCCTTTTTTTTTTTTTTCTCTCTGTTCTAGCTGACCTTCCGATACATCTCACGCCGGCTTGTTTTTTTACCTCGCACAACTTCTTGTACGAGGTGGAAGAGAATCGCCAGCCAGCCTTCCCTGCTTAACACGACATGTCCCAGGGCTACGTTCTTTTTCGCTCGTCTTAGGTCTTTCCTTCTTTTGAACTTTTTTTCTCCCCCAAAAAGACGAGTCCGATCCTCTTATCTTTTCGCTTCCAACAACAGACGGTTGGCGGCCGAATTCGGCTGCCATCCAAGTAAGGGCTTGATATGGTCCTCCGGTTTTTTTTCCTGGCATTTTCTTCGGGTCTTAGCCTCTTCTGATGTGCCAAGTCTTCCCGGCCCTGTTTGCAACGTGTGCGTTCGTTTTTTTCTACCTCTTTTATTGATTTACCAGTTCCCTCGGCTTCTTTTCACGAGGAGTATTTTTTGACGGGCACGTTTTTTCTCAAGTGGGCTTTTCCGTTCCCTCGCCTCCCCTGGTTTTTTTCCTAGAGTTCGGTTTCGCACACACGATGATTTACGGATCTGCTTGATGTCCTGAGGCCCTATGGCCGTGCTTCTGCGCCTGTAAATAGTCCGTGCTTCTTCCGGGACACCTCTTTCTTGCAGGGGACGTCCCTTCGTTTACCCCCTTTTCCGGGTTAGTCTCTACTCGACCCCAAGCTCAGCTGGGTGGATTTTGCTAGGAGGTTTCTCTAGAGACAAAGTTCCTTGAACACGCCGGACCCTCTTTTCCCCCTTTCGCCATTGCTTTTTTTTCAAACGAATGGCTGATGTGGAAGTTGGGGCTGGTTGTCGCTCTTTTCGCCGACTGTAACTTGGACGACCGAGTGACGGTCGCCCGGCGCTGTCCGCGCTCCGGTTTAGGATTTTTTCACAACGGATCTGAACCCCACTGAAACCCTTTGCTCCTCTGTCCTCTAGCGTTGTTGTTTTTGTCGATTGAGGTGC
>Ga0179591_1330170_pt1 | contig 10053 bp, 4 predicted proteins | sample CZOMad2_1_08_16f_FD_182891 | JGI IMG/M metagenome (GOLD analysis project Ga0179591, IMG submission 182891) | Vadose zone soil fungal communities from Angelo Coast Range Reserve, California, USA - CZOMad2_1_08_16fungal (PacBio error correction) | ecosystem: Environmental > Terrestrial > Soil >... | reverse complement strand
GACCCACATCCTGTTTCTCGAAGGCACTCCGGAGTTTTTTTTTTATTTTTGAATTCGCAGAAGTTTGTCTGTCAGCTTGGCCTCCTGCATAATCTTTCTTCAATGTTTGGTGAGCTGGCCCGTTGCATCCGTCGGAGAACCAAGCGCGCCGTTTGTCCGACAGCGTTTCCGTCCTTCTTCTTCTTTGCACCCTTGTCCCACCCGTGAATGAGAATGAAGTGAGATGATGCCCCAACGTGGACTTTATCGTCGTCCCCCCCCCTCTTAGGGGGGGGAGAGGTTTTTTCCAGTGCTCGCAATTCTCGGAGCTGGAGCCGTTGAGCCAGAACTCTTTCCACTACCGGCACAATCTCAAGGGAAACCCCGTTTCCCCCGGTTGATGATGGTCGGTGTCGTCGCTTCATGCCTCTGCCCCATTGTCCCCATGCGATCGCTTTGACTCCAGAAGTGCGAAATGCTCTTTGAGAGTTTTCTTTCCAACTCACCCCCAATTTGTGGGCGAACTTTAGAAGGTTTCCGGGTTCCCCCCCCCGAGTTTTTAGGGAGCAGAATGGGCGAGTTATCTCCTTCGTCCCTGACGTCGGAGGCCAAGGGCCTTTCAGTCGCAGTGTCGATTTTTTTATCCAAGATGGTCAGGGACTTTAGGACAGAGTGGTAATACCCTTGACATGTATCAGAATTCTATAAGGGATCCCCCCGGGTAGAGTGCCACGGAATTGCGCTTAGAGTCCAGGAGACGTGGTGGGCGTAGAAGGGCTCACCCTTTTTTGCAAGGTCCGCCCCTGAGACCCCCCCCCACCTCTGTGAGGTTAGTTCCGTTGAGTTGTTAAAGCGTGAAACACGTGCTTCTTTTTATTTGATTCCCGTAGTTTTTACAACCTTTTCTCTGCATGTCCGCAGTTTTTGGATCCCTCACTTGGGTTTGTAGGACTTAGGATTTTTGAGTTTTTCTTGTTCTTGAAATTGCAGAAGTGGAGACGCACTTCTGGAGGTCGTTTGATCCCTCGCTAAAAGCAAGATCGTTAGTTGGTTTTTATTTTTAACCGCCTCGTCGATGTTCTGCTTATCAAATGACGGCTGCCCCAATTACACTAAATGTGGCTAGAACTGGTTCGGCCTAGAATCAGCCACCCGGTCTCACGATTTTCAGCCTAGTTCACATTGCCTTTGCCGCCCTCGTCCAGCGCCAGTCGTCCCATTCGGCGGCCCCACCCAACACGCTATCCGCTTTCCCTTGGCTTTATCTGCCCCTTCCCGAAGGTCTGTGAGTGTTTCGCCGCCGGGAATGCCGGTTGCCCCTTGAGCATTTCTCCTTCCCCCCACGTTTACTAGTGCGCCAAGGTAGATCGCGGGAGGTCCTGGCCTACGGATCCCCAACCCACCCCTGTTAGTGCCAATTTAATTCGGAAGATACAGCTGAAACTTGCATCCCAGCTTTCACCTCCCCTTCCTCTTTCTAGACGCGATCGATCCAAACCGCAGCACCTGTAAATGAACCCGCCACCAGCGGTTGATTGTTAGCAAAGCAATGGGCATGTGCCTTATTCGTCCGCACCCAACGTTCTTCTTCGTCAACCAGGGTTCAGGTAAGGCCAAAAACAATCGCTACTTGGACCAAGACAGAGGAAATTGGTAAGGCTAGTTGCCAAAGAGTACCGAGCGGAACTGATAGAACACTTCAAACTTCCCTCTCTGGTCAGGGAAAAAGGTGTCAGGGTTGGAGGCGACATCCACGATTTCTTTCTATTAGCCTATTTCTTCTCAGCATGTGTGGGAAACAGGAATACGTTGTGATCAAATCCCCCTTCACAGCGTCCCGTCACCCACAGGCGACATTCACTGGCGCGCGCTTGAGGCCGGAAAGTGATGACACAACCGTTGAGCGGGGTGTCCAAACCGTACCGCCCCCCCCCGGCGAAGTTCCCATTGTTCCTGAACAACACCGCTGAACATCCCGAACTAAAGTAAGAGAGCAGGTACCACTTGATGCTTCCTCCATCTGCAAGGAGGTCACAATTTTCTAAGGGAGTAGGTCAGTCCCAAGTCTAGAACACGGATTCCGGCTTGGGACACAATAGCCGGGTAGAAATAAGCGTGTAAACCGTTCCAGCTAAAGACCCCCCCGCCGGCATCCCCCCCCCCCCGGTTTTCTTCTTCGAAGTAGAGCAACTCAAAATCCTCAGACCGTTACTTTCGCACTAGTGTGTCTCTTTGCCACAGTACCGCTAGAAAAGGGTCCGATATATCGAAGCCGCGTATGCGATAAACCAAATCACAAGCTGTCCAGCGTAGGCAAGGTGAGTTATTGAAGAACACCCGTCCCGTTTTTGACCGCAGTTGCCCCCGCCTTTTTATAGACCCCCCTGACACTCACCTAGCGCGAAGATAAAGGAGCTGACCATGAAGATGAGTGTCTGTTTCGTACTGATCGGACCTTGAGAAGCAACTGTCTTGCCTTTTCCTGCCTACGAGGGCCAACCTTCCACGGGGCGACAACAGTGCTTAGGCCTCGGCGACTTTGGCCCGCGAAGGGCCTTCTTGCGTAGTTTTATATCATGTGATCGAAGAACCTGGACTTCGAGTGTTATGACCCTTGCGACACGATAATTTTTCACGTGGGTGGGTCAGGCTGATAAGCTTTTTGCCCACGGTGTTTCCCCCACTTTTCTGGTGGTCGGTCGTGGTTTCGTAATGGGACAAATCGCTCTTTTCTTTACTCGTTGGTGTTTTCTCGAGATGCCACAATGCTCCCCATTCCACGTCCCCATCTTGGTGGTCTCCCTCCCCCCAACGGGGAGAATGGTGTGCGCCCGGTACCGGGACGCGCCCTTTCCCTTATAGCCCTTAGATACCCCCCTCTTTCCGCAAAATTTAGCCCCACCTGTTCGTTTGTTGCCGCTCACTCTTTTGGTCATCAGTCTTGGCTTTGCAAAAGTCGAGCCTATGGTTTGACCCATCTTCTCACAGTGTTCTCTCTTGATACTGCCACAGCCGCCCTTGTTTGCGCGTCGCACTTCGGTTTTTCCATCTACCCGTGAGCAGTTGCGGGTTCTGCCCAAGAACCACCATGCCACCTGGCCGCTCTCTTGTCCCGATGTTTATGTTTTTTTCTTTCCTTCTCTCCCATTTCTCGGATTGTTCCAGCTGATATCGATCGTCTAATGTTGCTTCCCAATAGCCCCGTGCTTGTCAAATACAATAGAATTTCGGCGGGGAGGGGGAGTTAGCTTTCAGCCCTACCCCAATTGGTGTTTCGGCCCCCCGCGCCAGGTGGAGTTCGTTTAGGACCGTCTGTCCCACGGGACCCGCCAAAAGCTTTCCTGACTGCCGGGTCTATCATCTTTTCCTCAAGTAAACTTTCTGCCGTCCAGCGATAGGTTGGCTTAGTAAGTACAGTCAGAACCCCAGTTTCCTGGGCCTTCTCCTCTTTTGGTTCCCTGTTTGGCACTGCCAGTCCCCCTCGCTGGCATTAGGAGCCCTAGTCCAGGGGCGTTTTCCCCTCAGTGCCCGCCCTTTGGAGCCCTACCTTGCTCTGGACCTTGCCCAATTGCCTGGCTGTCGGACGCTTCGGAGTTAGGCCACGATTTATGCCGCTGGGTCCCCTTTTCGTCCCCGCCTTCAAGTGTTTTATCATACCCCGATCCGAGCCCGAGCCCCCCCCCCCCCCCCCCATCTTGCTGTCGCCCAACGAAGTCCGCTGTCACCACGAACGTTGGCCGGTTTCTCCGCGTGGGGCGAGGGGTATTTAGCTAGTCCCCTTTCCCCCAACATGACATGGATCGCGGTCATGCCCCCCCGCTGAATGAGGACTTCCGGAGTTCACGCCTGGTTCCGAACCTACCCCAGAATGATTCGGATGCACCAGACCGGAGAGGCCTGCGGCCCCCGTTTCTTTTCTAATCAGGTGCTGGCGGAATCTCAGATACCCTCGCAACGACCCTCCCCAGAACAAGAGGATGTCCCGCACTTCGGGAGGAACTCCGTGGAGAGATTACGACTTTGTTAGGCGCCCCTGAGGAAAAGTTTTTGCCCATTTGTTTGAGTCCCATCGTTCATGACCTTCCCGATCTCTTGTAATGGTTACCTACACTCTGAATGGAAGAGGATTAGACTATTAGGTCCAGTCTTTCCTGACGACGAAAAGGCCCTACAATAATTCGGATTTTTTAACCCTTCGGCCGTGGATCGGTCTAGTTGTTTGCCTTCGGTCTTTTTTGTCTATTGGTGGTGCGCCACCAGACCTACGGGTTTGACGCCTTTTCCTTCCCGTCGCCTACCGTGATGGAGGGCACAACTCAACCCACCCGGTCTACCCCAACTGCCGTTTTTGTGCGTGACTTTTTAACCGGTAACATCTTTACTCGAGGACGTCTCCACGCCCCCAAGTATCAGCGTAAGGTAATGGCCAGGACTCTACGTTCCACCCCCTCCTGCCCCCGCACAGACGCTGTGTAGAGATTAGTAAGTAGGGCACATTCCCCTTTACCAGATCTGTATTCCCCACGACTTGGAGGCGGAAAGCAAGATTTAGAGGCCGATAAGGGTTGCCGATAGTCATCCAGGACCATCAAGTGTGCGCTTTACCCGCCAAAACCACAGAATCTTTTAAATGTCTTGTCCTGAGTTGAATTATTTGTAGCTGACCCTCCCCCCCCCAACTCTCGAGTTTATAAAGTGGTTCTGCTACCCTCTACTGACGCCCTACGGCTCTCTCTGTCACCGGCGTTCACGCTTCTCATACAGACAGGTCGAAAGAGTGGTCTCTGCGCGACAACTGCGCTGCCCTTGGTCCTCTTGACCGAGGAACACGTGATGATCACTTGGGTTTCGCCCTTTTCCCCCGCCCTTGGCCCCCGACCCCTGATTTTTGCAGTTGGGGTGCAGTTGTGAAACCCCTGTTTCCATTGCTCAGCGGAGTTGCGAGCGTGATGTTGAAGCTGATGGCGCCTGCCCCCTTTTCCACCAGCAGCTCACCCCGAAGGGTAATTCCGGGTCGTGCGATAACTTTGTTTCGTCTGGTCCCCTGACCAGTTTCTCTCCTCAAACACAACGGCGAACTTTCACCGTCGAGCACAGCCTATCAACGCGATGTTTTGAAGGCGACTTTTCCCCCTCCCTCCAGAGTTTTTTGGGTTTAGCGCAGGTGACAATGACTCCCGAGATCGGGAACAACGGTCTTTTTTTTTTTTCGGCTCTACCCTGATGGCGCCTTCACCGCCATCTTCGATGTTACAAGTCGGCCCCACTCTCCATTGATTCACCTTTCTTCCTCCCTACAGTAGAACCCCACCTCCCCGTACTCCTCCTATGGTTTTCTCCCCATGCACCCCTCGACCGTGAGCTGCAGCTGGCCTGCAATTCTTTCCACCCCACCAGCTTGGCCCCTGTTGTGTTTGAAATCGGTAACAGCCCACGGTTGTCCTTTTTACCCCTATCTCTCTCCTTGAATAGCTTAAACTCTGGAAGCTTTTCGGAACCGCATCCCCCCCCCCGATCCTGAACCCTTTTCTTCAACTCGGATAAGTGTCGTCCTGACGGGGGAGGCTTCGGCGTTTATCTCTCAGCCTGATGGTTGAACTCGCTTACTCAGCCCTTATCTTTCATCAGGCCCCCCCCTGTTTGACTTTCTGCATGAGCCCGTCTTAGTCGGACGAGCCGTAGCATCCAGGTTCTTTTCTCCGAGTGCCCTCTTTCCTTCCGTTTGTGTTTGCGGACGGTCATACCCCCCCAACCTGAGCAATCTTCATACCCATTTGCTGACTGCTGGCATCGTGGCTGTTCCGGTGCACGCCCTTACCCGCCACCCCTTTTTTGCGAATTAATAAGAGCCTCAGAGGCTCCCCGATTGCATTCGGTTTTTTTCTCTTCGCTCACTCCGTCCCTTGCACAGACGCGCGTTGCTGTCTTTCCCCGGAGAAACGGTCCGCTTTGCTTTTTTTTTTTTTTTTAGATCTCCCGACGAACACCCAAGGGATAACCACAGGTTAGGGCGGTTTTTTCCAAGTCTGCTGGCCCTCAGTAGCTCTCCGAGATGCGATCACCCAATTTCCCTACCCCTCTGAGGGCGATCCGTGTCCTGCCTCTCAAACCCCCCCCCTGATTTTCGCTGTTGTTTCCTGAGAGCGGCCCCCGTCAGTTGGGATCCCCCACCCGGACGTGATCGCCCCCACCCCCCTCTCGCGGCTTTCCCCAATGCCGTTCTGAACGCTCGAGTCACCTCCCTCTACGACCCCACAGGTTCTCCCCCTGAGGGGAAGTACCTTAGAACGAGGGGAGGAGGGCCTTTCCACGTGGTAAGACGGGACAATCCTGAGCGTCGTCTTTCTTTGTTGTTTTCAAGCGGACAGAAGCAGCGCTTTCTTCTAGTGAACGCACCTGCACGCTGAAGATATACCCAGAGTATTCCCCCGAAGTCTTAGCGGCTCTTTTTCGATCGTTATTGAGTGCTCAGGTGATCTACATCTTATAGTTCTTTGGTACCCCTCTTAAATTTCCTGCCCTGCTTTTCGATACCCCAAAGAACAGTAGACGCGTTGTACCCATGATACTTCGTTTTGGTTTTTCGTCAGTGATCCCGGAAGCCCCGCAGACGTTGCCGTCCTTTTTTGGTGGGCGACGGAAAGATTCTAGCTCAGAGAGGGCTGCAGGCAGGTCGTGACCACCCCGCTTCTTCTAGTCTTCCCTTTTTTTCTACTCGGTGGGCATTGTCAACCAACATCGTGATCCCGCGCCGTGTATTCAGTCCTTCACTGACCGCGCCTTTCGTGTATACGTCCGCCGAGTTCGGTTGTTAGAGAGCGAAAACTTCCTTTCCTCCCCGGATGACCGGTTCCTTTTGGTTTTGGCGAGTATGGCTCGCCTCTGACTGAAGGAGAGGAAGGGAGTTTTCGGTCCCCCCCTCTCACTCTCTTCCAGTCAGCAGCTTCGCATTTCTTTTCCCTTTATGTCCAGTGAACCCGCCCAGTCATCAGCGAGCACATTGGCTTCTTCCTCCTTGGTGCTTGGTCTCTGAACTCCCGAACCAGCCTTTATGTCCAGTCTTCTTCACCTCCCGGTTCAGTATGCGGGCGATATGGATCGCGTTCCGTTTTTCCACACCGCAAGCTTTCGGCATGACCTCCAGCTTCTCCCCCTCTTCCCTCCACTGTCAAAGAAGCGGTGACGATGTTCCCCTGTCAGGTACCTGAAGCATCGACGTTTCCGGACATGATCCCCCCCGTCTATTTTCACCAACCAGTCCCCTGATCGTTGTCCCCCCCCGGTTCTTTAACCCGACTTTTAGCCCGAACGCATCCGCCGATGTCACGTCCCTCACTGAAAAAATCAAGGGGTAGGGCGTCCAGGTCACCGCAAGCCGGGCTCGTCTCTCTGTTAATCATGTTAGTGTTCCTGGATTTATTTAAGCACGGGCGCATCATCTACCCGCTTTTACTTCTTTCTGGTCTCGTATGCTCCTCTGCAATCCCGATTGGCCGTTTCCCCTTTTCTCTTTTGGAGTGCCTTCGCAGCCCGTACTACCTCTGTCATGCAGGGTGATTGGCGGAAGGACCCGCCCCCTTGTTTTCTTCGTTTTTTTTTTAGTTTTAATTTCTCCCTTTCTCGCCTGTTCAACGTTTTTTCGTGCTAGGGCCTTGTAAACGCACGTTTCCCATCCCTTCTCCATTCACTTCCACTCCCCGAATGACCGGTAGTTTTCGGTATGTTTTGCTTTTCATCGGCCCTTCCTTCTTGCTTTCCACTGCTCAGGCACTAATGCGCCATACTTCCCTAGCGTTTCCCAGTCCTTGTGATTACGTTTTAAGTTGAGTTAACACTTTTTTCCGTTTAATGGGTAGGCCTTGTCTTTCCCGATTGTCCCTCTCCCCAGCCTGTGGTTGTGGCTTCCCTCTCCTCGCTATTTTTGTCCCTGCGTCCGACCACCTGACTGATATTGTCTCATTCTTCCCTCCTTTGTAGTTTCCAAGATAGAATTCAAGACCATTCTTAGGTTTTAGCGGTGCTCCCTTCTCGTCCTGCCGATTACGAAGGTCGAGGTTGTTTTGTTCTATCAGTGCCCCCGCTTTTCTCACCCTCTTTGACCCACTTTTTTAGTCTGCTTTCTTGACAGTGCCCGGTCCCGGATACCAATTGCGTGTTTTTCCTGTACCTCTTATTCAACACCAGTTATAGTTGCCGCCGCTTTGATTGAAACCCGTCGGGGTTTTATCAGAGGTGATCTCCATGTCCCCTTACCTCCCCCGTTGCCTGAGCGACCGACATAGTTTCTTGCATTTCGGTGCAGGTTTTTTGTCTACGCTCCTCCCTCCCCGTCCGTAATTTTTTCCTTTTGGCGGAGGCACCTTAATAGCGATCATGGTCGCCTTTTCTCATTCTTTCCCCCCCCATTCCCACATTCCCCTGTTGGGCGACGGTGGAGTTGTCCCCCCGTCACGCACTTAATGTCTGCCGTGAACGGCCAACGCGGCACCCCCAACCGGGAGAGCTTTGCTCCCGCGCCTACCAAATGCATCCTAGGTGACCCCCCTTCCGGTCCGGACACCCATCCTCTATCCTCTACCTTGAAGAGCTTTCCCCGGGACGATATGTTTCTTGTCGTCTTCGGTAGCCATCTTTCAAGGAAGGACTATCGAATTCTTCCCCCCCCCAACTTTCCCCGGACCTCCTGTTTGAGGAAACATTAGATTCGCGCGTTTTCAAGTTCTTCCCACGAATGGGCCTCCCCCAACTGTTAGCAACGTTGCCTTTCTTCCATAACAAACAGGCTATCAATGCCCCCACATTTTTATACCCCTCCGATCCCCCCAGCTTGAAAGTTCTGGAGCGCCCGATCAGTCAAACCCGACTCTCCACGGGATTATCAAACGCCAGTCCCGCTTCCGGTCGTGGTCCCTGAGCCCCCTCGTGACCGGGCCTTTTCGAACCAAGAGTCACTCCTGTGGGTTGAATGGACTCCTGTAAGCCCTCTCCTGCAGCGCGGGTTGCCCCTTCATGTGGTATAGGGGGGACCCGGTTATCCTCCGAGACCCCGAACTGTCAGACGTTAGAACACCCTTTCCTACTTTTTTGAGGGAGCGGTTACAGCTCGTGATGTGGAGCCCCACTCCGACGTCCTTCGAGGCTTATTGTTTTCAGAACTTAATTGACGTCACGTTTAAAAAGCTTCCTCTTCCCGTTCTTCCCACTCCTACTTCTGTCCTTTCCACCGCTCTTCAATTGGAGGCGGTAGCGCATGTCCGCTTCTCCATGAGGTCTCTCGTGTGAACCCCCCTATGCGACCTCTTTTCCTAAGTTCCCCAGGCTCAAACACCCGCGCCATCCGAGAAAAGTACCCGGTCCTTCCTTTCTTACTCCCCTACTCTGACTCCCAAAACTTCTCCTTCCTCTGGAATTTGCTCCCCCCTCCCAACAGAAGTATGTCCGATGTAACTATTCTTTTCGCTTTTTTCTCTGCCTTCCTTTGCACCTCTCCGGTTGAACCGCCCGTATATTCACCCTTTTCCCCAGGCCTTCCTTCCCGTGAGAGGACCCTTCAATGCCCCGCGTCCTCTTCTAGTACTTAGCAATAGGCATTTGTCCCCTTTTAGCCTATCCTTCTCACTGGCGGGCCCGAAGATTCCTTTCGGTATATTCTAATGAACCCCATCCCCCGCTTTTCCCCGCTTTCTTCCCCCTTTCGTTCGTGTTCCCAAACTTTGCGCGCCCCACGTGTCCTCAGCTTTTCTGATCTTCCCCTAAAACCTCCCTTTCATCGACCTGCCAAGCGGCTTGAAGGGATTGTTAGTTTCCGCCTCTTTGCCGTTTGCAACCCCTTGTGACCCTCCGCCTCTTGCCACTCCACAGTTGGCCAAAACGTTTGTCTCGTGGAAACTCAGTTTTCCATCAGTTGTCCCCGAGGACCTGTTTCGTTTTTTTTTACGTTGCGTTCGAAGTGCCCTTAGCTATTCCCGTTTTGACTTTTGTCCCTTCCCCTTGCGACCATCAACCCTTCTCGGGCAGGTGGGGTAAGACCGTGCAACGTCTGAGTTTTCTTATTGGTGCCTTGGATCAAGACCC
>Ga0179591_1279706_pt1 | contig 10053 bp, 7 predicted proteins | sample CZOMad2_1_08_16f_FD_182891 | JGI IMG/M metagenome (GOLD analysis project Ga0179591, IMG submission 182891) | Vadose zone soil fungal communities from Angelo Coast Range Reserve, California, USA - CZOMad2_1_08_16fungal (PacBio error correction) | ecosystem: Environmental > Terrestrial > Soil >... | reverse complement strand
GCGCCGAGCGGCGGATCCGGGGGTGTTTACCACGCTTGCAGTAAAGTCCCCTTCTTTTTTTATGCGACGTCGAACTCACTTTTTTTTTCCCCCCTGCACAGCCTTGTCTTCCCTTCCCCTTTAATTGTCTCCTTCTCCACTGGGTTCTCACACTCCGAAAAAAACCAGATCTAGGGTGCAACCTTTCCTTTCCCGCACAGGTCGCCCCCCGCTCCAATCTCCCGTTCCTAAACTGCTCCTGTCATCCCCGGATCACGGCAGCCCCCCCCAAATGGGGGTTCGGTTCAAGTTTTTGACGACCTCCCCTCTTCTCTACCGCTCTTCTGTCGGTTTCTAAATGCACCTCCCTCGCCCTTGACGATCCGTCATCGAACTAAGGGTCGCTTCGGTTTCAATGGTCCAGCTCCCTCCGCAACGATCCTTCGTCTTTCCTTTTTCTCACTCTACCGGGCCCCCCCCCCACACTGACCGAAGTGTCCAGCAGTACCGTCCACCTGATGGCGTTTTCCTCCGTTGTTTTTTTCATCCTTCTCTCGAATCTAATCATGACCCCTCAGTCCGTCCGAACGCCAGCCCCGCTGAGTGACACGAAGGCGGTTTTCTTCGTCAAAGCCTTCTCGAGGTTTTATTAAAACCCTCTTCCCTCTTATCGACACTAAGCTCTTCTTGATCTGACGTGGCACCAGCTATACGCTGACTCTCCTCTCTTCTTTTTCTCAGTAACCAATCCCCCTCTCCCAAAAGTGGCAGGAAGAGGGGCCATTCCGTCGCGAACGATCGGGCTTTTTTTTTCTGCACACACCCCCCTCTGTCCCCCTCAAAGCCCCCTCCCCCCCCCCCCGAACTCACTTGAACACTCTCCTTTTTTTGGACCTCTCCCGAGGGGGTCTTTGTAGGGAGATGAGACCCTTTTTCCGCGTTTCTGCACGACCTCCCCAGAGTACCGAATGCTCCCTACCCCCCCACAACACCACCCCCCCCACCCCCCCCCCCCCCCGGTGTCCGTTGCGGGTGTTCTTTTCTTTCTCTTTGGCTGCACGTCGCCTCTCAAAGAATTTCCGTCGGTCCCCCCTTTGAGCCGGGAGCGGAAGTTTTTGGGCAGCTATTAATTCCCTCTTTCTAACTACCCTTTTCGATGAGGCCTCCCCGACGGTACCCCTGATTAGTGGGCCTCTTACCAACTTTTCGGATTTTGACCCGTTGATCGGATTTTTCTCTGTAAAACGGTCTCGAGCGTGTCCCCCGTCTCCCACCTTCTGGGAGGGGCCGACTCCTTCGTTTTTTCAAAGAGTCACTTTTTCTCTGTCGCAAACCGCTTTCTAAGCAGAAGTGATCCCCTTCCCAGTATGAATAAAGGTGGTTTCAACGCTCGTCAGTTTTTTTCTTCTAACGGCTTTGAAAGGACTTGCTTCCCAGTACGCCTTCTTACTCCGCTTTTCTAGAATCAGTGTCGTGGTTGCCCCCTCGGGTGGCCGCATTTTGATCAAGCGTTTTAAATCCCGTCGAGGATTTTTAACGTGAGCTGCGGTGACGTTTTTTTCAGACCGCTATAAGTTCACTTTTCTTCTGCGTGAGTCTAGACCCCTTCTAATTCATCGCTTTTGCACGACAGACAGTAATTTACCCACTCCTGGGAGTAGCTCTCGGGCAGAAACGAAAGGCTAGAATCTTTTTTTCTACACCATGCCACGTCTCTAGTGCCCCATTCCAGGCTACCAGCCCGCTTTTTAGTACGCGGAGTAATCTCTGAGAACAACGGACACTTTTCTCCCCCTAGGCGCATCCATTGATTAGCCTTATCCCTCCTCAAGACAAAAGTACTAGCTATAGAGGTAATATTTGGCGGCGAGTGCCCCCGGTGATGAGCCACCTATCCCTTCATTACAAGTAGCTTGGAAGTTTCAAATAAGTGATTTCCCCGGGTGAAGGCGTTAGCCGCTTTTCAAGGTCCAGCCTTCCCCTCTTTGTTGCCTCTTATATATTCCTCATTTGTTTTTGAGTTGATAGTTCCCCACCCTGATTGTAGGGGAGTCTGGTTAAACTCGCGCCGCGGAAAGGATTTTTTCCAGTTGTTCTAGCCCCGTGGAAGACGTGTCCTGTAACCCTCTCCCTCTCGTATGGTGGGGACCCGGGAAAGACCATTATCTCGATCTTTTTCATGTCTTTTTTTTAGATTAGAGACAAATTTCTTGATGAACCGTTTCTCTTTTACTTGTGTGTTCTAGATCCCTTTTTATCGTAAGGAAATCCCGACCATCTTCCTTTTTTTTTTTTCCTGAAACGATTTTTCACTCAAGTGAATTCGCCCAGTCACAGTAAGCTTGTGATTTTTAGCACGATACCTCCTTCGTCGACATCCGGCAGATCATTAAGGGTGTATTTTTTTTCCCCCCCTGCATGAAGTCCGGTAGTCCTTTATGGAACTCATCCGCAAAGTCCTAGCGGCGAGGTTCTCGTAGTAAAAGTGTTTCCGTCCGACGTAAGACATTTGGCGTTCTTTCCAGGGCCAGCTCTGTCCTTCTTCCTTCGGGAAAAAAGACCCGGCTCTCGTCGACCCAAAGACCCCCCCCGTCCATTTTTCTGCCGTCCCGTCAAACTTCAAACGAACTTTCTAGAGAAGGAACTTCGTCCTCTCGGCCCCCTTTGACGAAGTGGGCCCGTTCTTTCAAGTCATTGAGTCTTTTACCCCTCGGAACTTCGCTTTTTCCGTCAGAAAAGAAGCCCCCTCACCCCGCCCCCTTGGAGACTATGACCCTTTTTCCTGAATGTGAAAGGCGATCAGAGGAGCCTACTGGTGCAAGAATCAGATCTCGATAGTAGTGGTGAAGTTCCTTTTTGGCGATCCTTCGGGCGCAACCTTGTTTCCTTTTCAGTAATAGAAACCCTTTCCTGTTTACAGTTAAGGATCTTGGATTCTAGCTGCTGTCCCCACTTCCTCGAAAAGCGCACTTAGGGTTACCAGATCTCGTAAATGACTGTGAGGAGCAGAGCCTCCGACTTGTTCTTTGACACCCTCGGGACGGCGTCCTTTTCCTCCTGTCATCGAGCTGGGCGCGCGGTTCCACGCTTGTCGTCCGACGACCACAATCCCTCTTTTCAAAAGGGTATGTTTTTCCCCTTCAGTTCGCGTGGTCGGACATTTCTGGTGCCCCCCTTTTTATCCGGTAGATTCTTTTCCTCCTTCCGATTTCTCGAAGGCTGGCCCAGTCCCCTTTGTTTGATAGGATGATAACTTCCCTGCGGGACCGGCGTATCTCTTTATGGTAGTTTTTTTACGTTCGGAGCTCCCCGCAGAATTCGTGGCGATACCCCCGTTTCCGCTGGTCTCCCCCCTCTCCTTGCTTTGACTTTTCGGGAGCCTTAGTGAAGAATGTTCTCTCTGAGGCGGCCTCTTTAATGCTTCGATTCCCGATTTCTTCTTTCCGTGACGTAACCTTCGTACAGTCAGCCCTAAAGCGGTGAACCCTACTGGTTCATTTGATGTCGGGTTTCTTGTTTTTACAGGTTTGATAGTTTTCTTCCCTTGCGACCAGGCCCGTCGAGTCTACGCGTTTCGCGATTTGCGACGCTCTTTACTCCCCGCTCTTTGCCCGCCTCGCATTTTTTTCTTTGACCGTTCGAGTTCCCCGTCCGGTCTTTAGGTTAATTAAACAAGTCCCCTCGGGTAGACGTCTTTGTGGGACTGGTCAGGAGTCAGTTTCGGCATCCCCCAGGGGTTATGTTTTCCTTTCCCCCCTATCAAGATGCCGGTTGATCTTTTGCTAGAAGTTTTCCGTATTGATTCGCCCTGGCCTGTGAGCGGCGACCTGAGCTGGATTTTTGCAGGTTGAACCAATTTTGAGTCTTTCCCCTCCCCCCCTTCTTTAGTTGGGAACCATTTCTAAGAGAACTAAATGGCCTCCCCTCTTCACTGCAGTGAGTGCAGGTTGCGCAAAGGGCCACGTTTCGGTCGTACGGGCGATTTTCTTTCAGGTCACTTTTCTTAGTGCCCCCCCTTCTTTTTTGGGCTAGTAGATGAGAACGCCCCCTCTCGCTGCATCTATCTCCCCTTAACTCGTTGTGTTTCCGCTTGCTCGGAGCGGCGACTTTTTCATCTACGAGTAACCCCAGATTAGGGTACACTCGATCACCTTTCCCCGGCTTCGGCTTTTCCTCCCACGCTCGTTGCCGCCCCTTTCCAGGTTGCAGCTTTTAGGACCGGTATTCTGTTTCCGTCGGAAAAACCTTCGCGGGTCGTTAACCACTCCCTCGCCCCCAAAAATCTCTTCCCCCCCCTCCTCCCCCTCTCCAGCAGTTCGCCAGCCACCTGCGGCGCTTACGGACTGGAACTTCTCTCCTCAAAGACAGGTAAACACTTGAGTCCAACCCCCGTGGGCATTGACCGTTGCCAAGAATACAGTCCGCTCGCGTACCCCTCTCTGCGTAGTTCGGGTGTCCCTTGTCAGTACCCTCCATACCGACGTCCTACTCCGGTCATACACGTGGAACGCTTAGGGCATTTGTTATCTAGTGATTTTTAAGCCGTCACGGGTCTGTTTCGACACTCATCAGACATTAAAACTCCCTCCCCCTAACTTTAATTACTTTTTCCCGAGGAGTGGGAAAGGGTTTAATTTGCATTTTCTGAATAAGTTGTTAGGTTCTTTTAATTCTTGGGAATCCTTCTCTCCTTCCTCCCGAGTCCGTCCGACGCGACCTTTTTTACGATATCGTCTAAAGGATTTTCACTCCTTCAGTAGTAGTCCCAACGCACTGATACTCGTCCTCCGAGATTTTACTAGAACCTGACGAGAGCTCTTTGGCCTCCCTACTTCTGAAACGAGTAATTCGTCGACCCTTGATCGCGTAAGAGGATACCCCCCCATCGTTCCCCCCCCCTTTTAAGGCGGGGCCAGCGACTAGTTCACGATCTCCTTGTTGCGCACGGCACCGACAACCCTAGGTTGCCGAATCGTTGACCAGTTCCCATGGGAGATTCTTCTTCTTTAGTGGTGGTCGTCGGTTTTTCTTCATTTTGACCTGGATGTTGTTGCCGCGCGCCGAAGCAGTCCCCCTTAAAGCTGCGTTTCCGGTGTTTTTTCTACGCTTTCCTTTTTTCGGTTATTTTTGCCCTGAACCAGCCTTTTCCGTCGTGTCGTGACCCAGTTCGACGGGAGACTTCGCAACTTTGAAGCTCATCCCACCCCGTATGAAACGTAACCTCTTTCAGTGCCCCAGAAACATAACCTTTTTTCGCCAACCGCGATTCACAAAACTTTTTCTTAGTCGTGCACCATTTTTCCCCCTCTTATACGTCCCACGGCGCAGCTGTGTCCACCTATTTCCAAAATAGAGGGAGGGATTCTAGGTGGCTTCTACCTTCCTGATTGTGAGACTATTTTTTTTTCCCACCGTTCAGCTTCCCTTGGATCTCTTTTTCAAAAGTCGTAATACCTGCTACCTTACAGTCCTGCCTCTGTGTTCGACTTTTCTTCTCACGGGATTGAGACTGCGTTTACACCTTTTGACCCTTTTTCTGCTCGACCTCGCTCGAATCTTCTTTTTTCGCAGGTCTGGGACTCTGATCTGACCCTTCGTCAATTTCCTAGCAGGAGAGTCTCTAGTCCATTTCCCCCCCCCCGGGTCTGGTACCCCGATCAGAAGTTCGGTATCTTTTTTTGAGTTAGTCCACTTCCTTCCTCTCCTCCCTAGCGTGGTCACAACTTTCCTTCAACCTTTCGCGGTCGGGAATTATTCTGCCTCGGGCTTTTTTATATGACTTTTTGCTGGGCTGCCGTTTTAACCTTTTTTCTAGAGACATTCCCCCTTTCTCCCCCTCGATGGCGTCCTTACAGAGAGCTGCTAGTGCTCCCACGCCAAATCCTCTAAGGACCCTGAGCTACTTCTCCAAGGACCGACACCCCTCCCCCCTCAAGCTACGAAGGGGCTGATGGGTCCCTTCGGTGAAACCGCCATCAGGACTTCTGCGCTTTGACAATGCTCAACACGTTTTGTCATGTTCGTGCCCGTTGCGCGTTAGAGAGGGTCAACGTCAAGTATCTATATCGGTTTGCCTTGTTTAATACCCGTTTTTGTTTTAGAGGATATAGTTACCACACGGTACCCTTCAACAAGCCCCTCCCCTTCCCTGGACGTCAAACGATGGTTCTCGTTCCAGACGCCGCCTCTCTAACCCTCAGAAAGTATAGTGAGGGCTCACAGCAAATGTCCCCCTCTCTCGATGAGATTCTTGGTGGAGTTGCCCTTCCCCTCCCTTCGAGCTCAGTGTTTCGCGAGCCAGTATACTGTTAACTTTTTCGTTACTCATTATCAGATAGAGGTCCCCCTTTTAATCGAACCCACTTCTTTCCTTACAGGATGTGGGAACCCGCTCCCTGTTTTTTGGCCCGAAGGGCCTAGCTGTAAGGTTCTCCTCCGAACGTGAAGAATGACGCACGACAGTCCCCTTCCCCCCTTTTGTCGTGGACCGCATGAAGTCTTTCCCGTCTGATACGAAAGCACTTCTTCCTCACCGACTTCTAGGAGTAGGAAACCTTTGCAGACTTCCAAGTCCCATTGCCGCTCTTCGGTGAGCCCTTTTCCCTTCTAGAAGGTGAGAATCGCCCCCCAGACACCTTCTTCGCTAGAGAATAAAAGACGTTGTAACTCCTTAACTCCCACTCCGCAAGAATTGATCCCTCCTTTGTAAGCCGCGTTTCCCCCGATTCCTACCGAAGACCGTGTGCAATCTACCCTTCCCCTTCCTTATCTGGGTCTTCCCTAGAACCTCCCTTCCCGTTGACGACACTCCCCGACACCGACTCCCGCTAGTGGAGACGGATGGTGAACCTCTTCCCCTCTTTTCCCGGCTCGCAGAAGACATATGGGACGACGCGTAGTTAGTGTGTATTCTCGCCAACGCACTTTTGAGCCCCTTTCTTTTCTTTTTTATCAGCATCTTGACCTTGCATTTATTTTCCCCCAGATCTTGGATTGCGGTGTGTAACCACTAACTCTCCGGCGCACTTCACCTCTTACCCAGACGAATGCTCTCCCTTCTCTTCCTGTCCACCAAGTCGACTTGATTTTTTTTCCCGCACGACCGCCCTCCCTTCGTTGGGCCTGCACGAAATCTTTATCAGTCTTGTCCCCCCGCGGCCACCCGCCACCGACCTCAACACCTTCCTCCCCCGGTTGTCCTCCATGAGGTTAGCGGGTCGTCGTTCGTTTTGGTCGGCTCGTTGCTGTTTGACCGCCGTGTACGAGTACTTGGATTCTTTAATCTTTTCCCCCCCCCTTTTTCCTTCATTGTTGACTTGGCTCCTACTGAACGTTTCGATCCTGTCCATCGCTCTGTAGCTAGGTGTTTATCCTCAGTTTGAGACAGAGCTAAGGAGTGATTGTCCCCCCTCTCGTGTGTCTTACCCTTGTATACGTTTGAGAAGACCCGATTTTCCCCCAAAGTTAAGAGACTGTGAAGAACCCTGTCAGTAGGCCGGCCGTATTTTCGATAGTCCACGTCCCCCCCCCCATGTTTACGTCCTGCAAATACTTCGGTCCCACCTCTTCAATGAGTTCAGGATTTATTTGCTATTAGGTTAGTGCTTGGAAAGCCCTTGCCCCTTGCCCCCCTGTGAGAATGTTTGTCTGGCTCCTGAAATTTTCACCGCCGGAGACTAGTTGTTTCCGATTCCCCCCCCTTTTTTTTTGCCGTAGGTCTTGTTAGTTCCATGCAACACGTTTTACGCTCCGGTGGATTCACGAAGTTGTACTCTTTTCTTTTGTCTGAGAGAATGAAAACCCCTGTGTGGTGCTTCCCTAATTGATGACGGTTCTATGACGAGCCCGTTTTCCGCCGTGTCTGCTACGTTCCTTTTTTGAGAGGGAGACATTTCGGGTTAGTCTCAGTTTAACACTATTTTTCTTCCTTTAGACGGCGTTGGTGAGACGAAGGGTTCTGACGAGAAGATTAGTCCCATCAAATCGCACGGCATTTCTTGGCGCAGCAAGAGTGATCCTTCGGCTATCTCCTCGTAATAATCTATAGTGTCCCCCCCCCTACTTTTGGCCTCTGATTTTTACGTCCCGCTCGCGAGCTTTCTCGGGTAGTTTTGTAGCTATACCTCTTCTTCCAGACCTGTCAACACACTCTGCTCTCCCAAGGGTCCTCTTCTCCCCTTTCGTAAGATCACTCTTCCCCGTTGCCCCCAATCACATTTTATTGAACAGATGCGCCGGCCTGGTCGTAGAAAACAATTCCTTTCTCAACCACTCTGTCAACAGATTAGTTTTTTTTTCCCCTCCAAAGCTCCAACCCTCAGTTTAGAAGGCTCCAAAAATGCGGCGAATTTCCAGGCCTCATCTCGCGCCTTACTCCCCCTGCCCATCAACTGGAGATGGTTCCCCCTTGGGGAGACGTCCCCTTTCCCACTTAGAAGCTTATTACCCTCGCGTTAAGGACGGCCGGGCGTAGTGTAACCCTCAATGACCTAATGCGTTTTTCCTCATACTAGAAACTTTGCAGAGGAGGTGAGACTGGTGTCCCTTCTTTTCCCAGCTCAAAATCTCCGCAACTGCAATCCCTCAAGGGATGGTAGCTTCATCACGATAAAACCCCCCATCCGCCCGACACCTGCCCTAGTAGTGAGTGGGAACTCCCTTCTTCATAAGTTTCGTTTTTCCCCCAGCGCGATAGTAAATCGAAGCTTGAATTTTCCCCCCCGATCTAGAAGCTGCTCGCTCGATTGACCCTTTTGTTTCACGACTTGGTCGAGTTTCCAAAACCTTAGATGTTGCTAGGCCCATCCCATTTATCGCCAATAATGAGCTATGATCTCTCTCTCCACTTGTCAACCCCCCGAGATACTAGCTTCGCGTCGAGTTAAGCTATTCCATTCTCTCAACCCTTTGGCAGGTACGGACCTTTTCCCTATTTTCTCTTCGTCGAGAAAGTCTTCAAAGAACCTCACCCCCCCTGTATGACCCCCCCTCTGCCTCCCGAAGGGCCACCGTCTACGTCCTGTCTGCCGAGGCTTTTTTTTCCTGGGTAGTAGTTTTCACCAGGTTTTTCCCCCGAGCAGATCGCTAGGTCGGCCAGACGTGTGTGCGTCCCGTGCTGCACTCTCGTCTATGTTCCCCCCCTCTCGCAGAAAAGCATTTACTTTTTTTCTGTTGAAAACGTGAGAAGTTTGCAGTTTTGCCCGCAGACCTCCTCTCTGAACCCATCCGGGTTCCCTCTTCGTCCCCCGCACTACGCCGGTACCCGACTCAGTTTTTCACACTGCACACACGAACACGTCTTCAGTTGTTCCCCGCCGGTAACCGGTTTCCTGCCGAACGATTTCCCCCAGTCGCTTTCCTTCTCGTGTTTTCTTTCGCCTTTCCACGCGTAGAAGGTTCGCTTTGCCCCCGCTCTGCCTGGACGTGATAAGGTCCCCAGTCCCTTCATCCTAAGAGCCTTCTTCCCGATTCCCCTTGTGAAGACAACGGCGAGATGGGAGGATTAGCGGTGATGACGAGCGTTCGACGTGTCTTTGCTCCGGTCTGTTCGCTCCATTGCAAGGTACACTCTGAGCTCGGAGCGGTTTAAAGGTGTCTGGTGAAACCAAGTGTACCGGTGTCCACGACGCCCGAAATTCGGTCTCCGAGGTGAGTTCTAAGAAGTATTTTACGCCAATCATAGCTTTGTCCACGCACGTCCTCCCCCACAGTAATGTTTCGGCGGACTTAGAGATAGAGAAACATTCACTAGCAGCTTGGTTATGCCGTCTCAACAGCCCTTCTCTTGCCCCAATCCTGGACGGACCTCCCCCCCCTCCCCTCGCTTTTCCTATTTACCGAGCGGCCTGAGACGTCACACGACCTTTTAAGAGGCATCCGCAACTTCTTTTCCGACTTCGACCTCCAGACCTGCCACCAGTTCTCTAGATCCCTTTTTCCGGGCGGCGTTGACCCCCCCCTCCCTAAGAAGGATGAGATGAGTTTACCTTTTTCTCACTTCAACGTCGGGCGGATGCCCATCGTGGCCGCCCGGTCCCTGCGGCGCGTTTCCCCCCTCAATCCTAAACGGGTTCC
>Ga0179591_1271477_pt1 | contig 10053 bp, 8 predicted proteins | sample CZOMad2_1_08_16f_FD_182891 | JGI IMG/M metagenome (GOLD analysis project Ga0179591, IMG submission 182891) | Vadose zone soil fungal communities from Angelo Coast Range Reserve, California, USA - CZOMad2_1_08_16fungal (PacBio error correction) | ecosystem: Environmental > Terrestrial > Soil >... | reverse complement strand
AGATATTCATCCGATTCCAATTCTGAAAATGATCCCTCAAATGAGACAAGGAAATTACTTCTTTACCTCCAAAGTTCCCACAAAATCCTTCTTTCCCGTTCACTATCTCCTAGAATACGATCCTTCTTAAAAGTCCCCACGTGTTCCCTTTTCCATCCTCCTTCCATTATACAGACCTCCCCCTCCGAGAAGGCTTGATTTTGCAACCTCACTCCCCCCCCCCTAACCCTTCTTTCGTTTTTCAATCTTTGGTCACCCAAGTTTTTGACTTATACCCCTTTCATTTCCATCTCGCTCACCCTCCTTCGAATTGAAATCAATTTTTTCGGCCCCCCCTCTATTTCTTAGGTTTACCGCCAAAAACAGCTCTCTGTTCTCCTTCCGATCTGGAAGATATTACTCCTGATCCTAAGTTTCTGTGATGAGAAGGCCTGGCCCCTTCTCCCAAATGTCCTTTCCTCTTACGTGGTAGTCCCTACGGGTAAACCCGACATCCGGTGGCCAGGATCATCTGATACCAACATGGGCTTTGCTCCAATCAAGACGATCCCAGCCCAAATGCTTCCCCTCAAAACCCGCTCTTACTGCTGTCAGATGCTTGTTCCCGCATGTCCAGTTTTCACTCTCACTCTTTTGTGCTACCACCAACCGCGTAACATCCTCTTCCTTTCATTTCCCTTTGACGGACAACCCTTTCTCCCTACGGCAACAGGCCTATTGGAGCAAATGCTTTCCTTTCACATCCCCGTCCCTTTTCCCACCCTGTGGTTTATCCCCCCCTTTTTTCTGGCTATTTTCAAAGATGACCGACATCATGCCAAGGTACCGAAACGTACCCTTTCGCCACCAATGAATGTTATAAAAAATTCCCCCCTCCGCCGTTTCTCTCACTTCTCGGACCCTTCCAGTCCAACTTCCCACGTGCACCACTCCGTCATACGGAACCTTTCTAGATGCCCCCCACAATAGGTCTCCGTGTCTCCTCTCCATTACCCCTTGTTTATCATGCCCCCAATACCATCAAAATCCTTTCACCCCAATCACTTACGTGCCCCGCCTCGGTCTTCTTTTTCCCCTCCACAAAGGATCCCCCTCCCTGGTCGCACCCTCTAATATGCATGTTCGTGCCCCCGACGGGACCTGGGGTTCCTTGACCTCTCTTGATACGCGAATCCTAATTGATCCACTTCCTTTTCTTTTTCTCCGTTGCCGTTTCGGCCCAAACTAATCTCGCTCAAGCCATTGTATCGATAGGGACCTCTTCCACACATCACATCTTCCCTGGGTGGTCCTTTCACAACCCTGATCTTATTTACCTCCCGTCGTTAAAATGGGGATTGACCTTCCATTATCTTCGAATGGTTTATGTCACCCTTTGCGTCCGTCCTGCACCCCCTCTAAAACTTCTTCGGTCCCTTGGCACATAAAAAGGTAATTCCCCACCTATGCGCACGGTGACCACAAAGTGGTGGGGGACTTTGACATGCCACCCCTTCCAAAGCTCCACTCCACTGTTTTTTTATAGTCTCCCCAACCCCCTATTGGTGACCCGTAAGAATGCCGTTCTTTCGGTCAGGTGATTCACATGTTGCTCCACCACCCCGCTTTGCCTTTTCGTGGGAGGGAAGCTCAACGACCTTCACAGCCCTCTCTAAGTATCCTCTTTCCTTTTTTAGGTTCCTTTGACGTCTACTCCCATACACCCCAATACCGTTAATTTGACCTCCTACTTTGATGCTTTTTTCTTTTTGGGGGGCCTCTTCCCCTTGTGCTCTTGCTGTCAAAACGTTTCCACCACATCCAGTTCATTTCCTCAGGACCACGCATATTCGTTTCTTCCGACCCGTCCCCTCAAAACCCTCCGTACTAGGTCTACAGCGTACTTCTTCGACTCTAAGTGCCAATCGTCCAATTCACAACTTCCATCTCCTCGGCTCTTTTTAGTATGAGGGGGCCCGAACAAGTTTACCAAGTCCCGCTTGAAAACCAAACAGTTAAGCCCAGGGTTCGGTGATTTCAGCCTGTTTCACCTTTTTCGTCCGATTTTCTTCCTGGTTATGTCCTATTCTATCACTGTACGTCCACCAGTAAGATCATTTTAACGCTCCCCTACTTGTTTCCGGCCATACCCCCTTTTTTGGTGCCCTTTTTTTTTGCCTTTTCAAGCAGTTGAAGTCCCACTGAGATCCGTTGGGATCTTTTTTCCGTTGATACTATCTCTTTCACGCCCTTCCTGTCTTAGGTGGCCTCTTTCAGGCTTTTCGCCCCCCATACCCTCGGGTGCTCCCTTCCGTTTTGTCCGGTTCCCCTCATACCTTCTCATCTTTCGTAGTTTTAGCTATAGAGGGGCCCGTCTGGGCCAATTTTTCCCCCCGCGACGATAGGTGCCCCCCCAAGCCGGAAAAATGCGACCCCGGCAAAAACTCACCAAACAGGGTCTGCCTTCGATTGAATACTCATGGGACCGCGGAGTCCGAGTTTCCTCCCGGTAAAGTTCCGCTTTGGCTAAGGGCAGGAACCCATTAACACAACTTTTCGACTCTCCTCGCCACCCCCCCCCCCCCTTTCTTTGAAGGGATTTTTCACCATTCCTTACGGGCTTTTCTGTTCCCCAACAATACGTCCAGGTATATCTTTGTGAGGGATTCTTTTACCCCTCCTATCTATTGAACATATAACTATCTTACAGTCATTACTACCTTACCCCCACAAATCTGAAGGTTTTTCGTGGGTTGTTTTCCTATAAACTAATTATGATTCCTTCTTCCTGCAGAAGGGCATGTGGAGTTTTCCCCCCCTCCTCTTTTTTCATGGGGAAGATTCCCTTTGCCCCCCACATATCCCCAGGAATATGAAAGTAATTCTGTTATAGAATTCTTCTTTTGCTCCTAACGGCCTCAATACCACGGACGATTCATCCCTCGTATTTATCGTATTTCTTTCCCGGCTACAAAAACTTTGTCGGTTTCTCTTTTATCGGCCCTGGGTCCCCAAGACTTTTTAATCCCAAGAGTAACTTTTTTGTGTCTTCTACCCAGCAGCTCCCTCCGAACGCCCAAAAAAGAGGCTCTTTTTTTAGCCAAGCCTCTTTTGGCGACCTTTCCCCCTTCTTTGCGAATCACCCCCCCCCCCTTTGAAAGTCACGTATCCGGCCTGGTGGCCAGGTGTTTTTGATTTCACGAGGTTTATCTGCCGGCCAACATTTCTTTAGGGCTGAACTTTTCTCGTTTTTTTGCCGGAGGACCGTCTCCTTCCTGTTTTTGGCACCTGAGAGAACTCCGCACGGGGCCATCCCAGAAGGGCCACTAAATCGTTTCCCCCTAATTTGGCCGGTTGTCAGTGCCCCCGCTCTGGACTTGATATTCCCGACTCCCCTGTGAACAGGGGGTCCTTTACATATTCTTACATTTCTTGCAGGGGGTCTTGTTGGCCCCCTTCCAAAGGATCCCAAGGTATCTTCAGTTTTTCGTTCTTTTGCTGCTCTCTCTTTGCTATCAGTAAGACGCATGGACCCGCCTTTTGCCCATAAATTCTCATATTATAGGGAGTTTTCTCATCGCCTTAAAATTGTCTTTCGTCGGCGCCGCCGAACCCAGAGGGTTGTAAATAGTTTTGATACTGTTGGTGTGAATCACTTTGTGAATAGTTTTTATGGTATGTTTTCGTACAGTTGTCTGATTGCCGCTAACTTCCCGGTCTCCACGTGCCTAAGAACCGTTCTCTAGATTGCCACCGATCGTGGTCAGTTTCCGGAACTCTGCCTTCCGGGAGCTCACTGGTCGGGAATTCCAATAACATGCCCGGAGATGTCTGTTGAACTCTCCCAAGGAGTGTTGAATTGCGTACCTCATCCCGTTTTAATGCGTTCACCCCCCACTGATAAAAAACTTTACTGACTCCCTTAAATTCCCAAAGACCTCCCTGCCACGTCTTCTGTTTTTATGGTCCTCATCCCCTTACCAGTGTTTAATTTGATACTCTACTGCGGATTTGTGATGTCTTCGTAACACCCCCGTTAACCCATCTTCGCCCTGTTAAGCAGGTAGGGCCATTGCCGATGCCCCCTCCTTATTTCCGACCGGATCAGAGTGTTCTGGGTGTCAGGAGTTCGAGAATCTTCCTCCATTGGCTCTTTCTGTATCCAGCAGCTTTCCCGGTGTCTGCTGATAAGGGAAAACTTCTCGTCTCCGGCCATTTCCTGAACTTGCCTTTGCATCGGCTCCTGTCCGATGGCATTCCATTTGGCCTAATACACTTCCTCCAGGAAAGATATTTTCGGAATGGGCCGGCCGATTTTCACAGCCCCCTTTTTTTTTTGTTATTTTTTCTTTTTCCCCGATGTTTGTGGTGTTGCCGAACAGTGACAGAGATACACCTTTTTTCGGGTGGGGACCCTTTTATGCTGACGTTGTCCCTCTTTTTCTTCGATCTTCTTGGTACCAGTATGTTAATGATACCACTGGTTTCCCGATTGGTGCCAGCGGCTCCCAGACCTGCATTTCTTTTTCTTTTCCGTAAGCCTCGGTCTCCCAAGGCATCGCTTCAAATGCACGTGGAGAAGTTGACTACTCAGGATCGTGATCCTTCGGCTAGATAGTTAACGGATCAGTCTGTTTTTAGCTTTCTGGGGCGGCCCGGTACCTCGAAATAAGCCGATTGATCGTTCAGGTTCTTCCTGTCAGAATTGTCATCTCGTCTTTCCCATCTGAGTCGGAAGTCTACAAAGGCCCCGAGTAAGTTTTCTTCTCTTTAAAGGCGGAATTATTTGTGATTTTTTCCTCTCAGTTGTTTTTTTTTTCGAGATCACCCCCCCCAATTCAGGTTAAGAATAAGAAATTTCTTCCCTTGCCTTTGTCTCTTTCGCCCTCTGATGGTTCCGTTTTGACTCTCCTGACGATATGGTTCCTATTCCACCCCCGACGACAGACGTCGGCCCCTGAGACCCTTCCACCTTTCAGTTGTCCTTTCCCAGCTCCCATAGGCCACGCTACCCACAAACCTCATACGGAATGTCAAACAAGAGATTATCACGCCTCCTGTCTTCAGTGAATAGGCAGTTCTCCACCTTTCCACAGCTTCCTTCAGCGTTAAGTTGGCTATACCTTTCCCACGGCCAACAAAATCCCTCTCCCCTTCTTCCCTTTTGCACATCTCACCCAAAGTGACGAACTTTTCACCCTATCTTCCCCCCCGAAGTTTATTAAAAAGTGATTGTCCCCATCCCCCTTCACTTAACTCACCCGCAACCGTTTCTTCCCCCCCGATCTGACCTCTTTTGGAACACTCTACCCCCTAAATTAGGCTTCTTGACTGCCGATCGGAATGCCCGACCCTAGACTCCTTAGTCCGTGGTGATCTATGCCCTGGATTCCCCGTCACCACCATTTGTGTGCTGCCTGTGTTTGACACCACCTGTCCTTTCCCTAAAAGAGCACTTTGGTCCCTGAACCAACCGTTCACCCCGATTTAATTTGACACTCAACCAGCTATCCTTAGTCGTAACGTCCTGAGATGTGGAAACAGTTGCACCGCAAAACCTCGGACATCAGTTTACTACATGATGGTTCAAGAGTTAAGGTTACCCTCACATTTTCCTGGCCTTACTGATTGTGTCCCACGCTTGGCTGTACAAGAAACACCATCCCCTTTCAGCAAAGGCCAACACTCGCCTTTTCTTCCTACCCCCGGCCGATCCTATGGCGGTCACAAAGTCCTTGGACCTTTAGATGCATGCAAGGAATTTCCCATGTGGGATACGGGAGTCTTCACCCCGCCCAATATCCTCACCTCGGTATCAACCGCCACTCACGTTAAGCTTAAGCTTATCCCAAATTCCTTCCCATCGTTGAGACGGCCTTAGATTCGATGCAACTTTTTCCCCCAGCTGTAGACGCCTCCCGATTACGACTTCAAGGTTCCCTATGACCCACCTCGGCTACTTGTCGTTTTACGATGTTCCCTGGAACCCACCGATGGTTTGCAAGGACCCCCCCTTTAACACCTATTATTTCACCCACCCGTTTGAAGGGCCGGCCCTTACCTCCCAGTGTGCCCTTTTCTGCCGCAAGGTTTCAAGCTGCTTCCCTCGGACGGAATTCCTGCGATCCTAATCATGGTTAGAGGTGCAACCCGAATTGGCAGGTTTGTGCTTCGATCGGTTCCAAGAAAGATTGCCCCACTTTTTTCCCCCTGTTATTCCCCCCCCCCCCTGACACACCCCCTTTTGCCAGAAAGGCCCTTTTGTCGTTCAAACTACTTTCCGTTGCGCAAGCCCAATTCCCCTTCCATTTTCCAGCTGCACCACACAGTTCAGCTTGATAGGTACCTCTGCTTGTGTTAGACCCGGACGGCATCGTTTTCTTCCGAGGTTGAGTACCCTGCGGTTTTTCCCCCCACGTTAAAGCTTAATCGAATGTTCATCTTTTCCCCAGTGAAAGGGGTTCGTCCTGCATTGTTCCAAACAAGGTCGGACCTCATCGGGCCGTTTATCTACCCCCTTTACCAACATCCACAGACTCTTCTCGGTGGATTCCCCGTCTTAATCCCACTCTGAACGCTTGCTTTCAAAATCGGTATCTTCCTTTCCGTCTCCTGGGGGTTCCCCAAAAGATTTTCCCCCTGTACAGCTTTCCGGTTACAGTTGTTTCGTTTCTGCTGGAACGTGTTTTTCCCCTGGCGTTCTTAAAATCGGGGCCTCCTTTTTGCATCGTTCCCTTTCACAATTTTTACCAGCAAAGCTGTTCACGTATCCTTCCCCGATTATGGCCTCTACTCCCCCCATTATTCTTTATAGAGCCTTTCCTCCTATCGGGTATTGTAATTTTCCAGTTGGGCCTCGCCCCTGCAACACGTAACCATTAAACGTACAGGTTTTTTCTTTTTAGTACCCAGCCATATGACTCTGGGAATGAGTCCCCCCTCTGGCCCCACGTTCAGGCCGCTAGCCTGTTTTCGCATCGGTCCTATTACGTTAGCTCCCTTGACATCCAACGTACCTTTTGCAACATAAACCCTTCCTCGTCCATAGCTGCTTCTTATAAGGTGACCGACCAGGCCGCAAGTACCTTGTTTGATGTGAAAACCACCACGACCCCCTTCCGCAAATCAGGTGCATTTCAGCTTTTCCCCCCCAGCTTTAATCCCATTCTCTTAATCATTCTACCAATCGCCTTTACTGAACAAAAGGAAGTGTCCTTGATGTCCGCCCGACCTGATGAGGTGAAGTTCCCCTTTTGTGTCCTTTTGCATGGGTAAGGAGGTTCCAGGATTTTGTTCCCCATGGATTCCGCTGGCACCCCATGCTCCCGATCCTTGCCAAATCTCGCCCATTATGGGCCTCGTTCAAAAGTTATCTCTTTCAGAATATTAACTTGTTGTGTTTCCCCTCAGGTTCGAAGTCCGGCGCCACGATTGTAGGTTTCCCTTAGTATCGTGGCAACTGCCTTCGCAATTAGACTGAAAACGAATCTTTCCCTCCTTTTAACACCCCCCTGGTCACCTGTTGACACACCACTTCACCCCCAAGCTAGATTTCCTTCCCCCGCATCTCGGCTTTAAGTTCCAGCAATGCCCCTTTGACTGTTCTTTGAAGGGAAAGAGGATTCAGGCCGGACCCCCCATCACCCCCAAGGCTCTTGAAGTCTTTACAGGCTGTCTAATGGGTTTTCCCCCTTACTTTGGGAAGACGGATTGGGGTCCTCTGCAAACTTGGTATGTCTGTTCGGTTCACACCATTAAGTAAATCCTTCTATGGGCGAGTGGGGAAAGGTTTTCCAAGTGCTATTTTTTACCTCAGCCCGGGGGTCCTAGCGTAGTCTTATCCCTAATCTTAAGCAAGACCCCAGTACTCCTTGGTGGGTTTTTCCTTTGTAAAGACTAAACATCCCCGTCCTTTCCGACCCTTCCAAGTGGAAATAGTGACGTTGTTCCCCTCAGCGTTCCCCTTGCCTTTCAATGGACCCATTCCCAATAAATATTTTCAATTGTCTCCCTCTCGCTTTCTGCATTGGTATACGGCCCCACCAGAAAAAGGCAGAGGGAACGCTTTTCGGTTTAAACTCTTTGTACGCCTCTCCGAAAACCCCTGCTTTGCCGATGGTTACTCCAATTTGACCTCTTTAAGCCCCCTATTACCCTTCTCTCTTGTCAAATAAGAACCTCCCGGGCTCCCTCTGCGATAAACTCCCGTCTGCCCTTGTGAGTCGTATTGCGATTCTCTCCTCTGAATCCCTTAACACAAACCTTTTCTATCACGTTATCTGCCTGGTGTGCACCTTTGAAGGCCCAGGGAGGACCTCCCCCGGCCGCGGAGGACATTTGCTCTGATCTTCTTCGGGACGGCGGTCAGCTCCTGTTTGATCCTTTCCACTTAACCCTTGATAAGTTTCCATAGCAATGGTCACTATCTTAGGTTTCATCCCTATTCCGTCTTTTTCGCTCCCTTTCGATCTTGAATGCTATTTCACTTGAATTGGGGTCCGAGGTTTCCTCCCTATCGACACTTCTTGCTTACCCTATAGTAGTTGTGTTGCTTGGCCCCTTCCGGATCGGCAAATATAGTGTGTTCAGGCTGTGCCCACGCTTTGGATCTGGACGGAAACACCCCTGCCTTCCTACAAGGATTTTTTCCGTCCATTGAGAATTATATTCTGTAGTAGTCCCCCTTCAAAGGGTAGTTTATTATTCCCTTGTTCCTCTTCCCCCTCAGAAGGTCCAAAGGATTCGGTTTAAGACGGTCGGACTGGCGAATTGAATTTGGGATTCAACCTGGTTCCCCCGTTCCTGCATATTGTTGATTTTTTCTCTCCCTCTTCGCTCCCCGGTAGCCCGGTTTTTCCTTCACCGCTCCCTAGTTGATGTGACGCCACATTTAGAGGAAAGATGTTGCTCAGTTTCCCTCGTTAATGAGGACCCTTTTTCGTCTCCCCTGTTTGGGTCGGGCTATGTGTTGAGTGGTCGCGTGCGTCTGTAATTTTGACCTGGCCCGGACTTACACGCGGTGCTACCTGCTTTTGAGGGTCTGGAGGTCCTGCTTTTTTTCGCCCCGGGACAAATTGTCCGACGGTCATTTCTAGAGATATCCCCAAAGGCTTGTCGACATGATTTCGTTTTCCTTCTTCTCCAGCGATGTCTTGTCTTCTTGAATGACCCTTGAGAAAGAGGATGGTTTTTTATGATCCCCCTCCGGGCACCAGGGGAATATCCGTCAAGCATTCGGGGCAAACGTTGCGATGTTTTCCCATAATTTAGTAAAGCCCCGCTAGACCAGGTTTGGTTGCCCATGTCCCGGATTCATCAGTACTACGAATTTCTTTCATTGCTTCCCCCTTCCCCACTTTGCAACGTTTAAATTCGGACCACCCCCGGGAGGGATACATTCCCCCTTCTTTTTCCGAAAACCCCCTTCTCCTCCGCAGGTTTCGCGATGTCCTTAGGTGGTGCATAAACCACTGACCTCCATGTTGGTCGTTTAGGTCCCCCTATGCAGGTGTTCTTGCAGGACTACCGCCTCCCTTCTTTTTTTTTTTGGGCTTTGTCGTGGCAGCTGGTCAGACGTGGTCCTCCCCCCTTTCGGTCTCGAACGTGCTGTTTCAGGGGTTTTCCCATTACTCACGTGACCGATGGCCGTCTGAGTCTTAGATGGTGACCCAAGTATTACCCGCTTTTTCAATGTGGTGGACGGGATTGCCCCTCCTGCTGATCCCAAGCCGGCGCTGTCTGCATTTTAATTCTTCCCCGGTTATATCCCAAAGGACACATTTCGCTGAATGCAACCTCTAAGTGGAGACCCTCCTCTTCCTGCATCCATTATTTTTTTGATTCCCTGGGAGTTTCCCCTTGCCTAGGATTGATCCTTTTTCCCTTTTCTGCGGTTAACGCCGGAATAGCCTGTGTTGGTGTTAGACGGGAGTCGGTTTCCCTTGATTTGGGAGTTCCATCTGACCATGCGGATATTTGTCCCCTTTAAACCGTGACCATCTGGTCGTCGGCCAAGTATAGACCAAGCCTCCTTCCTGTCTTTAGCTTAGTATTAAAGGAGGACAATGATACGTT
>Ga0179591_1259131_pt1 | contig 10053 bp, 14 predicted proteins | sample CZOMad2_1_08_16f_FD_182891 | JGI IMG/M metagenome (GOLD analysis project Ga0179591, IMG submission 182891) | Vadose zone soil fungal communities from Angelo Coast Range Reserve, California, USA - CZOMad2_1_08_16fungal (PacBio error correction) | ecosystem: Environmental > Terrestrial > Soil >... | reverse complement strand
TCTAGACAGCTCCCTTTACTCAGAGCAAGCCATACTCGTCCACCGCGAACGCGTGCCCGCTATGAGGGTTTATAGACCCCAGCGCCGCTGCATTGGTTTTTCCGTGATACTTCCTTCTTTAAGGTGGTCCACCTCCGTCATCGTGCGGTTTGATGCCCGCCTTTGTTTTTTTCCCCTGAGGGAATTATACAGCCCCTCCCTCCCCACAAGAAGGAGAAAGGCACCTTGATGCTTGATCGTAACTACTCGTGTTTTCTAAAAAATATCTTCTGCCATGTCCGCGCTCGACACAGCAAAAAGAGAAGTTTCTTTGACCGTTCGAACGTATTCCCCCCCCGAAAGACAGTTCAACAGGACGGAACGGTCGTCGAGGAGAGGGACCCCTAAATAGAGCAAAAAGCCTCCACCATAGGACCCTCGACCGCGAAGGGAGTGAGTTCTAGTACATTTGCGGTCACCTCTTCTGACCTTCTCCTTCACCTTCTCCCAAACCATCTGCGTTTCGCCGGACTCCCTTTGTCCACCTGGCAATCATCCGTGGCAGCTGTGAACCCCCCCTCATTGCAAAGTAAAGTCGCCCATTTTTTCCCCCCCCCAAAGTTTTTCTATGGTCTTTCCTGGCCGCTTTTCCAGTTGAATTATGCGTCCCCCTTGACCGACGTAAACCGTCATGAATTCTTGCACTGTTGCATGCGAAGCCGTACGTTCTTATTACCCCCCCCCCCAGAGATTCTCTTTAGCTTGATTTCATAGAATAACGACCCCCAACATGATAGGCTCAGCCCGACGGCTGTACGCCCTCAGCCCATGTGTTAAAAGCTGTTTCTTTGCAAGTTTTGATTGCGATCTGCACCCCACCACACTCATCTTTTCTTCCTTTTTGAAGTAGATACACCCGCAGAGGTTTAGGATCTGCATTTCAAGGCGTCGTTTCTCCCTCGTCACAGTCAGTTCTTTTTCAATAGGTCTGCACTCCATTCTCGCTTGTTTTTGCCCCGCACAACAATAACAACGAGCGTGCGATCCGATTATACCTGGCTTTTTCCTCCACCCCGCCCGACGCTACTCCTCCGCCCGGTTGTAGACCCCCTCTCTCGAGACACCTTGAACCCTTTTTCACCCGCTCTCCGAAGCGTCCCTGAGCCCAAAACTTTTTCCCCACGCCTTGAATGGAGGGTCTTTCACTCGAAATCTCCACGAAGTGTATCCCCCTATAGCGCCGCATTGAAATTTTCGCCGCGCCCGATTTAACCCGAACACCCCCCCAAAAAATAAGGAATCCCTAAAAACGTCCCAATAAAATTCTTTTTCAAAGTATTCCCCCCGGCTGGAGATTTTGATCACAAGGCAGCGTTCCCTGTCCTTCTGTCGTCGTAACGGCCGAGCTGACCTGTTCGCATCGTCCCCACCCACCCAAAACAGCCCCCTCCCCTCACCCTCGTACACCCCCACACCACAACACAACCAAAACAATTACACTCCCCATACAAACACAACCCCCCAACACCACAACCACAACCCCCCCCCCCCACCTCTCCCCCCTCCCCACCGGGTGGGCCTCCCTCCCCCGTCCACCTCCTACGAAACCCAAACCCACAAAACCCCCCAAACCCCCACCCCACCACATACCCCCCCAACAACACCCCCCACCCCCCCCCCCCACACCACCCCCCCCACCACCCCCCCCCCCCCCACCCCCCCCCCCCCCCCCCCCCCCCCCCCCCCCCCCCCCCACACCCCCCCCCCCCCCTTCCGTCCAGCGGCCCAAGGAATCAGTCAAGCAGTTTCCCGAAGTGTAAACATATCCCCCCGTCAACGTGTTGGCCCTTGATAATAAAGTACGTGAAGACGTCTCCCCCCAACCCATCTTCTCGACTTAATTTTTAAGACACCCCCCTGAGACCTGAGAGAACGATACAACTTCCCTTTCCCCCAAACTCCCAATTTGACACGCACCCCGGGACCCCCCCAAGGTAGTTCGTCAGCCCCAGTCTCGGTCTCTCTCCTAGAGCTTCCTCTTTATTTCCGCACTGAGGCCAGGACCTTACACCTAAGTGAACCGGTCACCCCCCCAGTTGTACCGTGCATTGGAACTGGTCTTCCTTCTGGTTTTCTTTGTCTTCTTTTCACTTTGCTATTGGCTCTTCCCAGCGAAATATGGTTGCTTGTCTTCATCTTTTCTTCGTTCTTTTCGGTATATTTTTTTAGAAGCACAGTACTTCCCCCCCAAGTACGTCCTGATGTGTATTCCACTCGTCCTGGTTTATTTACCGCTGTTAGTTTGGTCCCTAAAGGCTTTGGCTTTGAAAGCTCTTCCACCGCAGTTTAGATCCTAATTTCCCCAATACACTTCAGTGGGAGCCCTCAAGTCTCCCCGAAGTTTTTTTTCCTTTTCCCTCTTTCCTGGATTGGTGTGCGTAAGCCCCACGGCCAGTCTGTACTTCCAGGCTTGCAGAGGATATGACCTTGAGCGAGAGCAGTCGTCAGTTCCACCCCTTCCCCCTTCATCCCTAAGCGTTGTCGGCCATTTCGTTCCTTTGCCCACCCCAAGAGGAAGAATAAGCCAGCGGCTTTGAGGAGGTTTACCTGATAATGTAACTTCCCTTTTAGAAGACCTTTCACCCGGACCAGTTTCCCTAGTCCTGTGCGCCGTTGTGGAAATTTTCCCGCCTTGTAGACCTTCCGGCCCTGCCCCCGCTGGGCTAACGTAGTGCCCAAGCTGTGGTAGAGCGTGAACGCCTCGCCCAAACTGTCACTTGCAGTCTCTGGGTAAATGGATACCGGGTATGACCATGTCAGTGTGTCAGACGCCGCAGGTTTCTCTTCCCTTTCTGGTCCTTCTTTTTGAGTTCAACTGCCTCCTGAGTTCCAGTCAACACTCCCCGTTACCCCGCTGAACCTTTTTTTTTCCTCGGGGCCGTGGGGTGAAAGTTGACTCGAACTTGCGCGTCTGTTAGATCTGTTCTGGACCTACCCCCCCTGACCCCAACTTGAGTTCCGGTCAGTCCTTTTAGGTGAACCTTCTCAGTCATTTCAATTTTAAACCCCGGCGTGGACTCCCACCCCTTGTAACATATGAGCTGTTCCGTTCCCACCATGTCTGCACTCAAAAGATGCGTACGATTCCCTCTGCAAAACACAGCTACACTACCACCTTCCCAGACGCTCTTTCCATACTAGTACTCATGGTCACATGTTTCCACTGGCATCAAAAAATCCCATCCTCAAGCTCCTCCTCCAACTTTGAATAATCAAAAGAAACATCTAGTCCCCCTTATTAACATCGTCCAATAGCAAACCCGAACACCGCTCGTCACGGCAATACCCCACCCAACGTCGGATCTTTAAAATTTTCCTCCGTCTTGTTCGTTTAACTCCATAATTTTGGGATGTGGCAGTCGGTGAAGGTGGTGATCTCATATCTACTAGTTTTCGTCGTTATGTTGCTTGACCATGGGTTTTTTTTAGAGCTATGCCTCTTCAAGATTCTTACTCCAGTCGGCTTGGGACACCGAGCACACCTCCTGTATAACAATTCTTCCACTCTTTTCTTTTTTTTAAATACGAAAAAAACTTGTTTGATTACTCCTTCTGCGTGTACATCTCTCCTTTTCAGCTTTCTCCATGTTGGTGAGCAACGTGCAGAATGCTCCGTTTGTAACATAAACCCTCCCCCACCTTTACCTTTTTTACCAAACCTGAAAGTTATCCACAAGTGTTATTTTCTGCTGACACTGCCTACTGGAGTCGAGGAAGCTGCCATTACCATTTCTTTTCTTCCCTTCTTTTGACCTCGCCCCTTTCGAGCACATTCCCCCGTAGGTGACTATTTTGCCCTTTTTCAGGGTAATGACAATACTTTGATTTGGTATTCCCTGGTGTGCTTAGGATCATTGGCTACCTAAGATTTGTGTTGCTTACTTTAAATTCTCCCAGACAATATACTCATTTCAATTGATTTATTTGGCATGACTCACTCAAAGTCCAGCCTCCTTTCACCCCTCCCCTTTGCACCCTTGAGATTCTCTATCGCCTCGCTGCCCTGTCTCCATGGCTGTCTCAGGATGAAGAGGTGTAGTAGGTTTGGTATTAATAGTTTGGTTATACTTGGCCCGCCGAAGCTTATCAATCGGCAGAGTCTGTTCTTAAGGCGAAGCTTTATGACTAGACTTATCGTACGTATTCTTTCTAAGTTGTTGGTTTTTTTCAGGAGGGGATACCCTTTAGCTGCCCAATTAACCTTCTGACTATACAAAGTATTTCCTATTGATCGCCTTCCAATGACCCACCACACAACTAATGAATTAATTCCCCAAAACTCCTGACACTTTGCTACGATCATACCCATCGTCATGCATAAGGACTGATCTCGGAACTTAGCCCTAACGGTCCGCACTGGCAAACTTACGCGGGGCCAGAAGGGTGATGAATGCCCGGTAAAACCGTGACTCTCTATTCCCATGCCTAGGAGTTGTCGGTTCTGCATTTTGTACCCGCACCCCCAAACTTGATTCCAGTCTATAATAGGGTTTCAGGCACCCTTGTCACTACCTCCCACAATGATTCAGGTTTCCCTACAGCAGCAATTGGCCTAGATTTCCGTTTCTATTCAGGCAGCGCGTTTCCCACCAATGGTACAAGGTCGTCAACCAGGTACTACCAACCTCTCCCTTTTGAGGACTTTCTCGAATTCGAATCGTCGGTCTGCAGTTACAATCCACTGGTACGTTACCTGACCCCCTTTTACGTCATTTTATTTGTTAACCAAAAGGAAGGGTCTTTTTAGTTACCACCCCGGGTGAGTATGCTCCCATCCAACCCAGGGTAGCTTCTTTTGCCCCCCCTCGACTTTTCACCCCCAGCATAACAACCCACAAGGGTAGTTATGATTTTTCCAATGTGTACCGCCAGCGCCGGAGATGTACCGTTATACAGAATGTAGGGGTGGATCTTCGTATTGAGGTGGACACCCCCCAAGCCACATCGGGATGTACTATCATTTGATTACATGATGCTTATTTCCATCCCAACCCCCCTAACCCTCCCACCCTAAAAGAGAATACAATCCCGAGTATTTCGCTATCTCCTGTCAGACCCTTCCGTCTAGCCGTTTTCGAGAACCAAATTTAACCTTCCAACCATCTTGGGTTTCTTCCCACAGTTCATACCACGAGCACTTAGTGGGTTGATATACGGTTATTTGATCGTTTTCCTGGCTCTTGAGCGGCTTTCAATTCCGTGTGCATCGATGTTAGTTCTTATCCTCATTAATTACATGGAGGGTGGAGTTTTTAAAAGGTTTATTTTATTTAATAATTATCGCCAGCGCTGCTTACCCATACTACTTTGATTATTTTTCCCTCCCATTGATTTAGTGTTTGAAAATTGTATTAATCTTTTAGCTGTTTTGTCAATCTTTCTTTTAACCGACCATTTTCAGGTAGCAGAAAGTGTTTGACTGGGGCACGTCTTCTCTTGTCCCCCGTGGGCGTACAATGCGTTTTGGCTGCCCTTTCCTCTTCCTGATTTCACTTCGTTCTGCCCCTACAAAACTTCCTGAGCGGTGGATAGTGTCAGCCAGTGATCAAACTATACAATGCCCATTTCCGTGTGATTTCCCGGTTCACGGTACGCTGCACAGCCGATGTATAGTTGGACTTTCTGGTTTTTTGATAGACTCGATTTAATATTTCTTCTTTCTCCATATTTCCTTTTTGTTCGGCTGGATTTGAACCTGCCTCGTGTCTGTGGTGTTATTCAAACAACCCTCACGTGACACTTTATCCCAGCATCGGCTTTGCATCGTGCCCGGTGACAGTTGATCCGTGTACCTTGGCATTGCTTGCTTTATAGTTCTATTCTGTGTGCTACCTCTGTCCTACATTGGAGTACCTTTCGTAACTCCCGTTCCATCTAAGTCATTCACTTGGGTCCTACCCAAACCTAAGTGGACTCCACACGCTTATATCGGAGCTGTGCCGTCACAACCCCCCTGCATACATTCCCACAATATTGGCGGTTTTTTTAAAACTCCGATCAGTATGAACCAGCTCTTTACTACCTTTTCCACTTCCGAAGTCCCGTGTCTTTTTTAATCCGGATCTTATTGTTAATCCTTGCTCGGCACCCCCCTACCCCACCGTTATCCAATTAGAACCGTACCCTAAAAATACCAAAACAAGCGCCCTGTGACTAATGAGATCATAACTAAACCTCCTTTCCACACTTAATTGCGTCCCTTAGCAAGACCAAACCCCCCGATCACCGTCAAAGTTTTTAAAAACCCCAAGGTTCTCAAAGGGGAATGCCTTGGGGGGGCTGTCTTAAATAAGACTTGTTATGTGAGTTTTGTTCCCAACGGATACGTAAGGTTTGGTCTGCGCGAAGACGCCTTACCCTCTGGTTAATGTACCAAGTATAGTCTCTTGAGGGCGGTCCGTTTAACCGTTGAAGAGCCTTCTAGTGTCACTTTCGGCAAAAGAACCGTATTGTCTTTGGTCACCACCATCGACTAGCCAACCACCTTCCTCGTTACTTTTTTACTCATAGTCTTATGTTTTTTAGCCAATTTTTTAATACGAAACTAACTTTGGTCTTATAGCTGAGGTTCAGACAAGATAGTCACATGTCCCAGCCCGAACGCCGCCACCTTTATTTTAAGTACCTCGTCCGCTCCTTTTGGGTGTCAACCCACAAAGACCCACTTTATGGTTAACACAATACCCAGTCCGAAAGTTCAATTTTCGGTAGCTACCCTACGTCAAAAGACAGATACGCGTTCTGAAGGAGAAGTGCCTCCAGTTTCTTTTTTTTCTTCCATGTTTCATTTGGTAGCGAGTCCGCCCTTTCAGGACCATCTCTTTTACACATTTGCTACTTCCGTCACATGCTCACAATTTCGTGATGGCTTCCCCTTGATGATGACACGATTTCAGGTCATAATTGGTCCCCTAATATGGTGTTTCCTTTTACTATTCCACCCCTCATGAGTGACATCAACCTCTGGTCAACATGAACTACGGAACGGATTTTTATGTCATCCCCAAGGAGCCATTTATGAACATCCTTACTTTGTACAGCGAAATGGCCTGTCATGAATCAGTTCCCTCCGTCTGTGATTTGCCGCGAGGTCCTTCGGAATATAATTCATATTTTTTCCGTAGCTGGCCTTGAATTAGAAAGATGTGCGGTTTCGCTCCCGTTGTCCTCAGTCTCAGCAAGCGGGTAACGAGGAATAGAAAGCGTCTTATCTCTCATTTTCCTCTTTGTGGTTTTTCTGAGATCCGTTCCGGAGTCATTGCTAGTCATAACCCCAGCTTAGCCTGTTTCTCCCCCCCTGCACTGACCGTCTCTAACGGTCGCTGCCATAGTATACACCCCACAACCACCAAGGTACCTAGCCACAACACTGCCACATTGTATCTCGATCTCCTCTCGTCGTGGAATTTCACAAGGTTCCAAATCTCTGATTGACAAATTAGTGTTCAGCATGGGCTCCCCTTTTGTATTTTTCACGTGTCCTTCATTAATTCATGTCTATATATTATTGTGTTTATCTCGCCCACTCTCAGCCAATATACTCTCTGTTTCAGGCACCCAAGTGTCACCCCCTCCATATTGTTCTCCTGTGCGCATGCAAGGATTTTGCACAAGATTGTTTCCGTCGATTTTCATCTTCGCTCTCTACCCGTCAGATGACCCCGGAATACCAAAAAGAAAATTTTTATACCGCGAATTAACCGCCTGTCTTTATTCAGTTCCCCCATCACACCCGGCAGGTGGCTACCCTGCAAATGGGCATTTCACTTGAGGGTTATTGCTACCCACACCAGTGGTTGTGTTGAACCACACCCAACAGGACTTGTTTTCTATCCACCCCCATGTTTTTTTTAGCGTCGCGCTTTACCACCTTTTCGATCTTTCTTAAAGCGTGCTCATCCACACCGTTTCTGGTCGTATGTCCCTCCATCCCCACCCTCTTCATATACCGTTTCTCCACAGCAGGAATGGTGGCTCTAGATTGTAGGTGATTTTTTCCCCCACCACTATACTGTGGATGTAGATCATGTCAGTCGCTCGTCACAATGATTCAACGCCCCAACCTTTACCTCAATGTCCCCCCAACGAGGTTCACGAGATTGCCCCGTCGCCCAACTCTCCGTCAGCACCTGTGGGAGGTTTATAATCTACCACCACCTCCATTCCTTCCTTTACCACTGATTGATTCACTTCCCCCCCCCTTTGCATAAGATCAGCGTTTGTGATTCTTTTTATAGTTTTTTAGGCTCTTGGCGTATTGGTTTAGTATTGTAAAGTAACGGTTTGTCACCCCTTTTTGATTTGTGTCACTTTACTTGCGCTAACGAAGGACCCAGGCTCGATGGGTCCGATGTGCGGGTGTATTTGTTGGTTGTTATGTGCGGTGTTCCCCAGGTGGCACTTCCTTGGATCTTGGTGGATTGAACCTGTAAGTCATAATAGTTCGTTATGAGGAAATCTGACAGCCTAAAATGAGCGACTGCGGATCCACAAGCCTGAGAACGTTCCGTAGGAAATATGGTCGCCTGACAGCTGTGTTAATAATTGAACGGTTTAGCCTAACCCAACGAATATTCTCTGGGGTGAAAGTGCCTTTTTTAAAAATGCGTGTGCCTTGCCACCCAGCTCTATCTGAACCCCCAACCGTGGCGTTAACACTGCTTTTTTGGTGTAGGAAACTGACATGAATGTACGATGGGGAAAGCGGATTTCATACCCCCCCAGTAATCTGAGATCCTGTATATCTCCACCCTGCCCCACTAATAAGTACACAGTTGAATACTCAGCCCAAGTTTAAACGGTTAAGTGCGAACAAGCATATTTTTCAGTAAAGTTGGGTTTGTTGACTTCCTTGGGTCAGTGTTAACATACTTCTCATTTTATACAATAGTTCTGTGTCGATACTCGATTGTTAACCCCATTCCCGAGTTCGATACCCAACCAGCAGAGACTACAGAACTCTCTTTGCGCTGTTGCCCCCCCTTTGTAAAACCTGTTTGTCACTCTGGAACCTTTTTCCTCTGGCTTATGTTATCGCTGGGATGCACCTCCGGATACCAACTGGGATTTACATTGTTAAGTAATTGGTTTTTACAACTCCGTTTCCATCTAATTCCCTTTTTCATACACAAAAACGCTGGACTTCCACACGGGTTACCCCTATGACTTCCCAGTCACCCCATTTTTTCTGCTCCTTCACCGAAGTTCCCGGTCTTTTTACACCCCAATCGTACTGACCCTTCTTCATAAAACACTTTTACTCCGAAGTCTTCATTGCTATAAACCCATACTCCATCTCTGACAGGTCTCCATCTGGTATCTTACCACCATTACCCACCCTTTCCAGTACCCTTTGCAAATCCCAACCAGCGCTGTGATTAATGGCATACTGCCCCCTCATATGTAACCTTACTTGCTTGCAAGAGGTCCACCTTTACTAGGCGGACCAACGATAACCCGCACTCCCCACTAACGAATGCTCTTACGGTTCCGAATCGGTGTTTGGCGGGAAGCGAATTGTAGTTCGTTTTTTGTTCCCCACAAACAGTTGCCTTCTCCTTAAGTGTTATGCGCCCCCTCATATTCATCTAGGGTGTCCTTCCTCCGTATCCGTTCGGGCGTTGTTGCCACCATTTGGGTTGGCATAGCGTCTTTATCTTTTTCCCCCCTGAGTTTGAACTCCAGTCTTTTTTTCTACACAATAAATCGACGAGCCACCTCCTGCCTTCTCCCCTGTCCACATATAGAGTATTTTCTTCTCCCCCTTTAACCTACTCCACCCCTGTTGATGATGTATGAGGTGAGTTTGACCAATTCCGACTTTAGCTAATGGCCTCCATTGTTCGGTAGTAGCACTCAAGCTCCTTGTTTGGTGTTTACGCCTACCACTTACCCTTTTTCAACACACAAAACACCCTTTTACACGAACCACACTCGTCAGTCGCCCCCTTTGGTCTGTACCCCCGACCTGACTTCGTTCGGAATCGAGCAATCCAGTCCCCTCCCAGTCTTTTT
>Ga0179591_1286993_pt1 | contig 10054 bp, 5 predicted proteins | sample CZOMad2_1_08_16f_FD_182891 | JGI IMG/M metagenome (GOLD analysis project Ga0179591, IMG submission 182891) | Vadose zone soil fungal communities from Angelo Coast Range Reserve, California, USA - CZOMad2_1_08_16fungal (PacBio error correction) | ecosystem: Environmental > Terrestrial > Soil >... | reverse complement strand
TTGACCGAAGGGAGACTGTTTTTTTTATCCATGATCACAGAAGGAGTTCGCTTTTCATAGAGAGTTGGAACTAAGGTTGCTGTTACCCCCCCCCCCTTCTTCGGCACCGCCCTGGGTCGTTCATTTGTTCCTTCCTCCTTTTTTTGGTTGGTTCCCGCCGTAACCTTCTCTCCCCTGCTCCTTCACGAAAGAAGAAAGACTCATGGCAGGGCGACGATGGCGCAGTTACCCCTCCCCCGATGAAGCGCTTCCCCACCATTGTTACATTGGTCGCCACCCCCTTCGACGCTCCCCGCGTTCTTTTTTTTTTCCTAACTTTAACCTCCCCAGATAATATAATTTTTCTGTTTTCCCGGAAGCAGTACCCGTTTATGAACAACCTAGGAAGGGATTGACCCGCCTGACCCGGTGCCCTTTCCCCCCTTTTCTTTTTTTAGATTGATGCCACAACGACTGGACGTTTCCTCCATCCCCTTTGCGCCACAACATGGGATTCCCGAAACTATTTTCACCACAGCGATAAGGCCGTCTTATGCTAGGAACTAAAAAGTTTGTTCAGAGCCATCAGGATCGCACGGCTCTCGTCCACCCGCTGACTGATTCTCCCCCTGTAGATTCCAGTTGAACATTTTATTACTGATAAATTTCCTACTCTTAAAGGGCATCGTGTGTAATATTAGGACTAGATCAGAGACCTTCGCAAGACTACCCTCCTCTCTTTCTCCCTCTTCCTGCTGGCCCTCTCTGACTTCACCTTCGTTTAGTTTTGATAGCGCGGCCTTCGCACGCGTGAAATATAAAACCCTCTGAAGGTACCTATCTCCCTCACCGTCAGTCAAGTTAATCGTGGAAACGCAGAAAATCGATGGGCGGTGGCTTCCCTTATCTCCTTGGCCCGCCTCCTTCGATCCTTCGCGTTTCCTTTTCTCCGTACCTCTCTGCGCCTTTTTTCGCTTGATATACGGAATATATCCCACTGAAGGATGCGCCAATCGAGGATAAAGATAGGAAGCCTTAAGGTAGTTCGCCAAACTTCCCGCTCCCCCCCTCCTCTTTCCTCTTCCCTGCGGCCTGTAACCCCTCTCAGTTCGGCCAAGGTATAAACTTGAGGATCCGCGGGACGCATACGATAGTTCTCTGGCGACGCACTCCTTTTGGCCCAGATTTCCCCTTCTTGGTATTTCTTGGTGTAGTGCAGGATCCATTTATAACCCCAGGACCCAAGAAAAAAACCTTCTCTGGACAGTCCTCCCCCCCCCCGGGTGGCTCCGCACTCCCCTTTTTCTTTTCTCTTTTAAGTTTTCTTTTGAATACTCCCCTCTGCCCGAGTCCTTATAGGAGAGGGTGTAAAGAAGAAGTAATTCCTCAAGTGCGGATACCCCATTTTTGGGAGGCGATAAACCCTTCTATTCCTGCAACCGAGTGTTCTGTTCCTGCTTCTTCTAATAATTAGACGCTGTTCGCTCCGGACACAAAAGATGATGCTCTACCGGTTTTCCCGTCTGACCCTGCCCTAAGATGTTTTTTTCCTGAAAACAACCCACCAACCCCCCCCCCTTCGGCGGCCGTTCTTCCTCTCTTTTTTCCCTATTCTTGAATTCTCTTCTTTCTTTGTTGTAAGCTTAAAGAAGTATCCTTTCGCTATAGAGAGAGGTGATTTTTAAGGGATGTTCTCTGACCAAAAAGGCTCTTGCCCCTCCCCTCTTCTTTCCTATTCTTTTTGCTCTTTCCTCCCCAAAGGGACACGCCGATCGAACGGGACTTGGATTGTTTTCCGAGATACATGCATCTTTCAGATTTTGAGTTTCGTCATTGCATTCCTCTCTCCTTGGAGTAGCCCCTCGTCCCCTACATAACACTGCCGCTGACTTAAGAAGAGAGAACCTAGGTCTCGTAGTAAATTGGCGATTCGCTTTCCCCCCCCCCTTCATACATCCGAGCGGCATGCAGCGTGCGCTTTTTGGCGGAACGTCATGTTCCGGAGCTGATCTCTTCTGCTCGCCCTTCCTTACCTTGTTCCATGCAACGTGGACGACGCGGAGACGCGCAATGCGGTCCAAGTAGGTTCCCTGGATCGTTCTTGTCTTGGAGACTATAAAGAAGGCGCCGATGATTAATTCCCCAATATCCCCCCCAGTGGCCTCCCGACTTTCGAACCCCTGCAAGGCAGCAAAGAAGAGAATAGGTCAGGATTTCTTTCGGCGAGGGTCAGTCTCTCGGATGCACTAAATTGCCCCAGGAAGAGTGGGGGTGGCGCTGAGATATCTGATTTAAGGTTAGGTCGAGCCGAACCGGTCCCGGCAATTGAGAGATATGGATTGTGAGGCTCAGACAGTCACCCCTGCCCGCAGCGGCCCCTATTCCCACGAAGTTGATTGTATGTGGTGGTGGCTATGAAAGCTCGCTCGGGCTTAGTCTCCCTTTTTCATATTTTTTTTCGTTTCCCCCTTCTCGTGGGGCAACCAGCTGTTTCCGCGCATTGCAGGACCATGCAACTAGTAGATCGAATCGCAATTCCCGACGATCGTTACTTGAGACATCTGTTTAACTTCCCACTTGCCTTTTAAAGGAGCAATGATTGAGGAACTAAGAGACCCCCTACTCCCTCTCTCCTCGTCATCCCTATGTCTTCTCCTAGCATTTTTAGCTTCTTACTGCAGATAGTGACCAAGGAATCTGCACTCCTTATCCTCACCTTCCGAGGTTACCTCTCGAAGTAGAATAATTAAACCACAGAGGGAGCGATCTTCCCCACAAGTAGCTGCTTACCATCCGCCGTGCAGTGTACCACTGACACCGGATATTGCAAGAACAGGAATGAAAGAGTCTTACTTCCAACTTTCGCTTCCAGCGTTCTATTTTTCTTCCAGTTTCGCCCCCCCGACATTTAAGAGGCTAGGAATCAACCACTGCTCCCTTGAGAGCCATGTCTCTAACTGCCCAGCACAAAACGATGCTTAGATGCAAGAGCAAGTATAGATGAGCGATCTAGTTTTTCTCTTTTTAGTTGCCGTCCACGACCGTCATTCAGAGATCGCTGAAGCACACTTCCAAGACCGTTAAGGAGAAGAATCACAATTTTCCTTGATTTAATTTGAACACCGGTGTAAGACTCCCCTTAGGACTTCGGTTCGCTAACCGTGTTTTGAATCCCCTTCAGCAGCTCAACAAAAGGATGACAAGGCCCCCCCCGTTTTTCCCCGTGTGAAACTGAGCCCATAATACTTGTAGAGAGATAGTCCACCCGGGCATAGGTGGCTACACAGGCCCTCCAAACGCATTAAGGTTGAGGACGTGACAGGGTGTGTTTGACGATTTCTTATGGCTGTACCGGGCTCCTTGAGTCACGTGAGCATAGGGGGAAGCCAACTTTCAGCTCCGCAGCACTTATCACGCGAAACTGCTGCAACCCCGGCCAAAATTAAAACAGTCGGCTTTTGCGATGAATTCTCCGGGAACCCCCCTTCTTTACTGAAGATCTGGCTAGAGGCCTGCGGGCGATTAGTATTCAGACGCGTTGTAGCTACTGCATGATCTCTTCCACTCCTTCCTGTGAGAGTTCTCCCCTTATTTTTTCTCCCCCATGAGTCGTAAGCTTTATTTAGCATGAAGTTGCCCGACAGCAGTACGGAAAAGACGTTTTTCGGGTTATACTGAAAGTCTCCGCGCCACCCCTCATGACTTTGATTGAGCTTGGTACTAGGGTGATCCGCGTAAAGGATTTATAGCCCGAACGGAAACAATTTTCTAGGCCCCTTTCTCTGCCGCTGATTTGGTGAGCTGCAGAAATAGGCAATAGATACACGAAAAGGTCTTCCCTTATTCATTGACTTCCTAAGATTCCTATTAGAAGCCTTCTAAAGATATGTCCTCCAGCTCCTCCTCCACCCACCTTTATGTGTGTTCCCCACCTGATAAGTGTGAGCGTAGTCATAGGTTTATATCAAAGACCTCACGCCTGTAGCCACCGGTCATCCCCATTCAAATCGAGTCCATGTTATGTAATAGCTCACGTTGGAGAATACTGTGATTCCAGTTAGCTCCTTAGGCCTTTTTTTCTTGCGCAAACTCAAAGCTTACCCGAGTGCTCCCCTCGATATTCTGGGCTAGATTATCGAAGCTTTTTGTAGATGACCTTTCCCGAACCGTCTCCTTCCCTCATTTGGGCTGATCATCCGCCTCTGGAATCGCTGCGCCCCCCTATTCGCCCTACCCGGTACGAGTTCTGCGATATCTGGGGGTCTGGCACTTGTAACAGAGCCCCCTAGTGGGACACATGAGTTTATGCGCGTTTCAAGTTGACGCTCGCTTTTCGCTCCGCATTTCGTTTCACGCGCTCACCCGTCACGCTTTGCTTCCGAGGAGGACTGTCAAAGAGGGCTTTACTAAAGCGCTCAGCCCTTCCGGACCGCTGGCCGGTTCGTGTCTTAATGCCGCGCATCTGTGCCTGTCCCGCCTGGGAAGTTACAAAGCGCGCCCCGTTTTTGTAACGTCGTCGTGAGGCGGATCTTGGCGTTGTGCTGGGTCCGCATATTCGAAAAGGGGTGTGCCCAAGGCCTTCTGATGATCGTCGCCCCAAATTTCCTGAGATGGTTCGTCTTTTCGCCTCAACGGTTTTTTGTGTAGAGCACGCACCATTACATCAGGAAACTGTATGTTGTAGTTAATGTCGCAGGGGAGCTCCTTTGAGGACTTTTTCCCCAATCGTAGCTACGACCTGACTTAACGTAGGCGTACGAAGAGGAAAACCAAAACCAGCGCTATCACTTTTGGGGCAAGCCGATGAGTAAACATCCGTAGCTTCCTAAAAGCAGCTCCGCACGTGATTCTTTCTTCCCGCTCCTCTCCGTATCGATAGGCCAGAGTTCCTCGATCTTAGTATGTATTGAATGCGGATATTGCTTTCCCAGTACCCTCCCTCGCCCTGGACTTATGAAACGATTAAGATCTAACGACCCAGTCCCCGATAACAATCCGCCCCTTCTCTCCAACTGATCATGCCAACCGCAATGCTTTTAAGCAAACCGCAGGCCTATGCCTTGCGAGTTGGACCATCAGTGGTTCCCTCCAACACTCGCGCGGCGCTCACCAATAAGCCCCCCCTTTCGGACGCAGCGTCAGTGTTGAATTAACTAGGAATACGACCCCAGATAGCAGGAAACCCCCGCATTTTCCCTGCTAGATTACGGTGTCGGAACCCAAACTAGGGCGATACAGCGTGGTGGGACACCAAACGCAGCGCTTCACTCTTCTCTGGTGTGTTCCGATCTTTTGCTCTCGACCATCCTTCCTTAAACCACAAGACGAACGTCTAGAGAGACACTGCGTAACCAAGCCAAGAAGCCTCATCCTGATTCTTTCTCTTCCGGTCCCTCCACGCGAACGTGCACGAGCGGAACGGGATTTTCTGAGGCAACCGTGTTCGCAAGGAATTGAGCGCCATCGGGGTCAGGCCTAAGCAGCGCCACACTCTTTCCCCTTCCTGGTTCGACCTTCCAGGTCTAATCCTGGCGAGTGATTTCGAGTTAGGAAGCCTTTTTATAAGCATTTCCCAAAAGGCTCGCCCTGATTCCCATCTCTTCTCCTTTACCCTGCCATTTGATTACTCGATCGCCCCACGCCTGATAGCTTCCGATGGATGTTAGCCTGGGGTAGATGGTCCGGCATTTTCCCTGCCACCCACCCTTACCCCTGTTCCCTCCTCTTTCCGTTTTTTCTTTCGCCCCCCCCTGCGCAACAAGCCGCGGATGAAGGCAACAAGAGCAATCTTCTAGCCTGGCGACCCTCTCTTTTGCCTCGTATCCGTTTAGGTGGAGCGGTTCCCCCCTTTTTCCTGAAAGGCGTGCTGACCTAGATTGATCAGAGGGGACCTTCCGTTTGGACAGCCCCATACGCGTGAAGAGCTTAAATCTGACCGCTAAGTGATCGTCCTCCGGTCGAGCCCGAGAGACGTTCAGCAAGCCCCTGGGATGGTAGCGTCTTTTTCTAGCCGGTTGAAGCCCTTTCCGATCTTTCCCAGCCGCTTTTATAGCCATGCCCCTGCTTTGCCCTCAGTCTCATAATGACCCGGTTCGCCATTAGTCGGAGCACCCCATGGAGACGTCTTTTTTAAGGGGCTTATCGTTCTCTTCGACTCCCCAGCGGCCTGCTTCTGTTTGACAGTTCGTCTCCCCCACTCAGGGGTCGGTTCTCTCTTCGATTCTATCTTAAGCGTTTATTCATGCGAGTTGATCTTCGTAGACCCTCCTTCTCCTCTCCCTTCGACGGGCCCCCCGTATGCTTGTGTTTGTCCCTGCAGATTTTAGGGACCGGTCTGGTTAGCACCCCCTTGCCGGCACGTCCGGCGGCATCCGATCTGATTGAACTTGGACCCCTTGCCCTTCTGATTTGTTCGTTCTTCCCCATTTTCAGGGGTGTCCTGGCTTTCCGGTTTTTAAAAAACCAGCGGGAGTCAGGATTAGTATTGAGATCCCTGAAAAGAAAATCTCCCGTCCGCATTTTTTCGACCGTTCGTAATTAACCATGTCCTCCTTTGGATCGAGAACTGCCGCACGCGCATCGGCATTGGTACACCTCTTCCTGAGTATGAATTAACGCTTCCCCATAGGATTTTCCTTTTTTTTCCCAACCCCTTTAGTACCCCAATGAACGCCCCCCTTGTTCCCTGTTTCAGTACAATTTGGGCCCCTCCTCCCGGTGTTCACTGACGCAATGACTCGTCCTCTGTGATACATGACCCAAACTCAGCCCAACCTGCGTTTCCCCCCCCTCTCTCCCCCCCTCCTTTTCCGTGTGGGCTCTTGGCACGCCCGTTCCTGTTGGCTGATTTTTTTCACCTGGAGACGGAAAGAGGCTTCGCGCAGGTTGCCTCGTTCGGCTGGTCCCCACCCGGGGCAACGAAACGTTTCTAATGTACCTTCGTTTTTACCCTCCCCTTCCCTTGCGAGGCGCTTCATGACCAGCTTGCTTGACGCCCACCTGTCCGACTGCTGCGCCGTGAGGGCTGCTTATTCAACGCGCCTGCAGTGATGCTCTCAGCAAAACTTAGGATGAAGAGTTCTCTTGCCCTCATCCTCTCCTTTTTTCTGACTGCCGAGTTCCTGACCACCTGTCCGTCCCTGGACCTGCCAGAACAGCCAGGTCAGCGTTTCGTAGGGTGATCTCGATTTTTCTGCCCAAAGAAGCTCTTTTGACCAAGGCAAACTGGTGAACCCCCCTTTCCCGACAATCTGTTACCCCCAAGGTCATCTTCCTTTTATCTTTCCGTGCGGCCGGATTCGAGCCGGACCTGGAAAGGGTGTGTAGCCATGATTTCAAAACGCGCTAACCTGCCTCTCCCTCCCAAGCGATCGCGACCAGGTAGTATTATGATCCATTAATGTTCCCTTGCAATTTTTGAATATATGCGAGTAAGAGACCCTTCCGGACGGATTTTCTATGGCGAAGGCTCTTTTTTTTCCCCTATTAATGGAGACTCCCCGAGTCTCCGTTTATGACGAGCCTGCCTTGCGGCCCCGTTTAATTGCCTATACTCCCCCCAGGTACCACCGATATAGACCGGGTTCCGGTCCCCGTTTCCGATAGCATGCCCGAAGTGGCTGGTGCTCACCCGTCTCGCGTTGGACCGACCTCAGTTATCCTTCGTTAGAGGACTTCACGCCTGCTGGCTCTCTTCTCCTCGCCCTTCTTAAGCCGCCCATGACACTATTATTTCCCCTAATTTAGTAGTTCGAAACCGGAAGACTCCCAAGAGTTGTTGTCCCTTCCCCCTGCCAACCCTGTTCCGTTCGGTCAGGAGCTAAAAGCCGTTGCTGGCGGTAATGCTCTCCAGATCGGTGTTCATGTTCCACGCCCCTGCTTTTTACCAATGGTAGATCCCCTGAATGTTATCCCTGCTCTTATACCCAGGCTCAACAGAACAAAGCGCACGATCATGCGATACGATGCAGCAAGCCCTTTTCGTGCTTTATGAGAGTGGCCTCGCCCTCTTGTCCCCCTCTCCGTCTTTTCGGAGCTGGGTTTGAAAGGTCGATAGTCACCCCTCGAAGGAGCACCGTGAGTTCCGACAAACTGCGGCGACGGCCGCTTTTAGGAGCTTCTGTTCCGTCCTCCCCTGAAAAAGCGGTCGATAATTTGTTTCCCTAGTGGCCGTTTCCGCATGCCCATCAAGTTTTCGCTGTTTCGCCGTCTTTAGCCGGAGGCATTGAGGCGCCCCTCTCGGTCTTTGAAGGCCGTACGGCCAGAGTCTACAGGGGAACTAGAGCGCTTTCCTTTGTACTGCGTTAGCTTCCCCCACCCCCCCCCAGCTCGTGCCTAATCATCTATCTTTGCGCGCTGCTTGCAACCCCGGGAGGATAGTTTCCCTTTGTGTTGTTAAAACTTTCTGCCCTTTTGAAACTGGCTTCTATCTTGCGGTCTTCGACCTGATGCTTTACCTGTTCAACACCTTTCCCCTGAAGTAAGAATCGGAAAGGATTGTTCGCACGGGAAAGTGTAGCCTTATATGGTAAACACGCTCTTGCACATGAGGCCCCCCTACTGAGATGGGTTTTTTTCGACGTCATGTCATTTCGCTTCCTCATTGGCACGGTTGATTTTCCCGTTTTTTGGTACGAAGCGACTACGCTCATCAACGGAAGGCTCTCCTTCCCCTTTGAGGTTTTTTCCCCTCTTTTGATCTCGATCCCGCAGGAATTAGGAAACGCTCTCGACCTGGGCCCCAGCGATAAAAGAAGCGGAAGCTGCAACAAAGCCCTTCTCCAACTTCCTTCTTTTCGGATGCGGACGTTTCAGCCCCTTTTTGAACACAGGCAGCGCCTTTTGGGGAGACGATGTCCTCCTGCGCCTAACCCCTTCGAATTCACTTCGATCGCCGATGGATGTTCCCGGTTAACACCGGCCATCGAACAATTAGAAGCGGAACTTTGACAAAAGTCCCTACTAGTGGAGGGCAGATGTCTGAGCTCGCCCATTCCATTTCTTTCCTCTGCTGTCACTATGAGCTTTCAAAAGGCTGTTAGACGCGTCTCGGACCCGCCCCCCCTCAAGATCAGAGAACTATAGCACCTTTTTTTTCTCGGGGGAAAGTAATGGTTCCCCTTCATTTAAATCTCTCGTCCCCTTTAAGACTCCGATCGCCGTCCCCATTCAGAGATGCTGAGCCCCTAGAGGTATTAAGAACTATATTGTCCCAAATCCGCGGATATCTCCGTTCCCTCAAGCTCGCTTCAACGCGTTCCTTCCCCGACATTTAAGAGACGGACTCGCCCACTAACAGTCGTCGACAACCTCCTGCATTTGACACTATCCGGCTCTTTGAACAAAAGACAAAGACCTCTGACTTCCCTTCCCCCTCTTTCCCAGGTTCGTCGAAGACTTTCCCTTCCTCGAGTAGTAAGTATGATAGGCCCCCCCCCTCTTGCCACGGAGCTTCCCTTTTTCGCACTGCCGAAAACACTTTCGCCGAGCGAGGCGTCTGATACTAGAGTTTTCCCTTTCTTTGTATGACGCCCCCCCTCCCCCTCGGCATTCGCTTGTCGCCTTCCACTGCACAGTGCGGCCCGTACTTTTTTATCGGTTGATGTTCCTAATCCTAAGGAGAGGTAAGGGCGGGAATTTTTTTCCTCGGGGATTGTTTCCCCCGGCAGCCTACGACGCGTCCACCCCTGGCTCGGTTTGGCCAAGCTCATCCCTAGGTGTTCTCTATGTAGTTGTTCTATTGATGCGAACTGCAAGCACCGCTTAGGTTCTGCATTCTACTGACCGTTCCCTTTTGTTTTCGACGCTGTTCCGGGTGGTTGGTTTAGGAGGCAGTCTTAATTCCTCCAGTCGCCCCCGGTCGAGCAGATGTGCTCCTCCCCCCGATTTTGTTCCGCGTCGCGCCCTCACGCCTCGCCTCGCTGCGCCAGAGCTGTCAACATTCTCCCCCTCACAACTACCCCTTTCTTCTGTTTTCTCTGTCGGCGATCGTGCCTTTCTTCCATTCCTGCTGGCTCTGCTTCCGTATGGAAACTTTCGATTACCCCTGTCATATTTTCCTAACCCAATTCCTCTC